>Ga0114970_10002890_pt1 | contig 12792 bp, 12 predicted proteins | sample M_140205_XF_Meta_FD_87030 | JGI IMG/M metagenome (GOLD analysis project Ga0114970, IMG submission 87030) | Freshwater microbial communities from Lake Montjoie, Canada to study carbon cycling - M_140205_XF_MetaG | ecosystem: Environmental > Aquatic > Freshwater > Lake | place: Lake Montjoie... | reverse complement strand
TCGTCTGGAACTTACAGCGGTCAAGGCCAAGATGCAGGGTTGAAGGTCCAGCAGAATGGATCAATCACGCTCAACCCCAATACCAACACGGTGACGGGAGCCAACACGGCAAGCTTCACCAATCTGGTGATTTCCAACCAGACACTGACTGTGATTAAAGGGCTTGATGCGTTCTGCAGCACGAATCCCGCTGGCTTCACCGATCCGCAACTCACCTTTAAGCAAGCCACACTTAATGGTGCAGCCAGCCTTTCCGTGGCCACCAACGTGGAGGTGGTGCTCCAGGCTGGATCCGGTGCCGGTGGCTTGACGAAGAGCGGTAACGGTAAGCTGACGATTTCCGATAGCCCCAGTCTATTCGCCGCTACCGCAACGGCAGCAACGAATGCAGCGGCAGTAACGAATGGAAGCGGTGCTGTGTCCAGCTTGACCGTCACCTATGCCGGTGACCCTGCGCATCCTTACACCAACACTCCTGCCGTGACCATTGCCGCGCCCCCCTCAGGCACGAATGCCACGGCCACTGCGACCATATCCGGTGGTCTGGTGACTGCTCTGACCGTCACCGCACCAGGCAGCGGTTATACCAACGTGCCGACTGTTACCATCGATGGTCCCGGAGTGCCTAATACATACACTGGGGCAACCACGATCAACGCGGGAACCCTGCAACTCAGCGGCACTCACGCATCCCCGATCACCATCGGTGGCAGTGCGGTCTTGGAGTCGGCTCTTGTCTCAACCAACTGGCCCACGACCACCGGCTCACTCACCTTCTCTAACGGCGCCAAGGTGCGCATCACGGAAACGCCGACCCTTGACTCCTACACTCTTGTCACCGCAAACGGAGGCATCTCCGGGACGCCTACGCTGGAATCTGCCATCGTTGGCTACACCCTCACCAAGAGCGGCAACTCGCTGATCCTGACAACCGCTGTGCCAACCACACCCACCGTTTCTGTGACGGGCTCGTTCGCCTCGTTCACAACCACGGTCGGCTCGCCCTCCGCGGCGCAAAGTGTTAGCGCGAGCGGCTCCGACCTCACAGCAAACATCACGGTGACTCCGCCTGCGGGTTACGAAGTTTCGACCGACGGGACGAACTACAGTGGGTCTCTCTCGCTTACGCAATCGGGCGGTATCGTGTCATCGGCCACCGTGTATGTCCGGTTGACCGGCGCTGCGGTTGGCTCTTTCTCCGGCAACGTGAGCTTTGCCAGCACCGGTGCCAGCACGCAGACCGTTCCGGTGACCGGGAGCGTAGTCAGTCTCTATAATTCTTGGGCCTCGGGCTACGGCTTGTCCGGGTCCAACGCCGCGACCACCGCTGACCCTGATTCCGACGGTTTCGACAACAACAAAGAATACTGCTTTGACGGCAACCCGACCAACAGCACGCCGTATCTCTTCAAGGTGACTCCGAGCGGCACAAACGCGGTGTTCAACTGGATCCAGCGCAATAGCGGTGTGAGCTATGAGGTCCAGACCAACAGCACGCTGACCAACCTGTGGACGGGCCCGGCGGCGGTGACGATTTCCAATTCGACCAATCAAAGCGGGGTGCTCCTGACCAACGACTACATGAGGAAAGAGTTTATCGTTCCGGCCTCCGGCAAAAACTTCTACCGCGTCAAGGCCACCAACGCGCCGTAAGCCTGGAAAGAGCATTGAGAGTTCATCCCATTCCCTCGACGACCGACTGCTGCTTCATACTGCTACTACGATCAGGAAGCCAGCCGATGGGCTTGGGGTCCTCGTTGGTCCCGCGGCCGCGGGGCTAATGCCACGGCACCTGCCCTCCAAAATTCGACTAGCGAGAGGACATTGTGACAAAGCTAGGTTAGCTGGATGGGCCTACGTGCGGTGATTTCGTCTTCGGTGGATCTGGGGGTTTGAAAAACTATTGTCTGCACAGGAGGCGCTCTTCGGATTACTCTCTGCCACTGTGAGTTCGATCTTTACCAAAGATGGGTTGCTGATCCTCGCTGCGGTGGCGCTCGTCGCGGGGTTGGTTGGATTTATCGCCGGTCGCTCGGGCGCGCCCGAGCCAGTTTCCCCCGCAGCTTCGCAGGTCAGTACCGCAGTCCATGGGCCGCGCAAGGGCAGCGGGGTGGCTGATGCCGAGGAGATTGTGGCGCGCGCGCGCCAGCCATCGGCCTCGCAGGACAAAAAGCCGCCGACGATGACTTTATCCGACGCTTTTGCCTTGGCTGATCCCAAAAACCGGGAGCGTGAGATGGGAAACATTCTCGCGGCGGCCTCGCTCCCGGATGTGAAGAAAGGTTTGGATTGGGCTCTGGCCCTGCCGGAGGGATTCGCCAAGCTCGATGCGCTGCAGAGGATCATGGACCGCTGGGGGCAACTCGATGGCCCTGCCGCCGCCGCCTATGGCGAGCAGGTGCTGGCCAGCACCGGGCGGTCCGATTTGTTGGAGGAAGCCCTGCGCGGTTGGGGGCAGACCGATCCGACCGCCTCGCTCGGCTACGCGCAATCCATGGCCGTGGGCAATGATGTGAAGAGGAGCGTTTCGCGGGGCATTATTCGTGATTGGGCCGACCGCAGTCCGCAGGCGGCCGCCTCGTTCGCGGCGGAAAATCAAGTGGAGGTCGGACGCGGCGGCTGGCCCGGTTTGGTCGCCGACCGGTGGTCGAAGCAAGACCCGTCGTCAGCGGCCGCGTGGGCCGCGAGTCTGCCGGAGGGTGACGCCCAGCGTCGGGCCTATGACGAGGTGGTGCAGAATTGGTGCGATCTGAACATTCAATCCGCGGCCGCCTTTGTCGCCAGCCAGCCGGCCGGTCCGAACAAGGAGGTGATGGTCAGCACGCTGGCGAGGGAAGTGGCCAAGCTCGATCCACCCTCGGCCTTGCAATGGGCTAGCACCCTGAGCGACCCGGTCATGCAGGAGGACACGGCGTGGTCGATCATGCGGCGCTCGGTGCGCAACGATCCTGCGGCCGCGCTCGAACTGCTGCAAAAGTCCAGCCTCTCCGCGCCCGTCCAGCAGGCCATCTCCACCCGGATCACCGCGCGACAGAACGAAGGCCAGAACAACGGTGGACCCTGAGCCGCAGCGCGGCCCTGCTCTTTTCACCCTAGAAAGAGCGTTGAGATTTTACGGTTCAGGGCCGTGAGGTTGAAAGCCAACGATTTGTCGGTCCGAGCGCGCTCACCCAAACAGTGAGGCACGCCGATGAAGTAAATCGGCTCACGCTCACTCCCTCGACCACTGCTCTAGGAATACCGCTTAACCGCAACGAGCACTCAACGGGTGCTGCTTTTACCGCGCGCCGACTTGGCGCCTACATCCTCACCACGGGGTAAGTCTTCCCGTGGTATTCTCCGGTCATCTGGTTGTTCAGTTTGTCGAACGAGAGAATGTGGAACTGGTGCAGTCCCGATTTCGGCATGGTCACGAGCAGCATATCGCCCTGAAGCTTCCAGGTGCCGCGGCCATAGCCCTGGCCCAAGCCGGCGATGGCAACACCGTTCTTCTTGAACGTCATGATGTGTGGAAATCCCATCCAAGTCCCCACGAGATGCTTGTCGACGCCTTTGGGAAGATTGGCTGCGTGGAGGGCAGAGGTGGCGAGGAGCAGGAACGCCACCAAGAGAGAGAATTTCGTTTTCATGACCCCCTTGGCTAAGATGTCCCAGCCTCCTTGGCAAGCGCTCTTTCTCCGGCCGTCCCTTGGGCTGGTCGGCCCGGTCTTCCCGGGTTAATAGTTCCGCATGTGGTCGCGCCTTCTGCTTGCCATGGCCGTGGCCGCGGCCGCGGCCCTTCCGGCTGGCTGCGGGAGGAAAGAAATCTCCGGAAACTACCGCGATGCGGAGAATCCGGCGATCCGCTACGAGTTCCGGCCTGACGGCCGGTGGACCGCGACTTTGTCTCTCGAGGTGCCCGCCGGTTTGTTTGCCCATGGCGCGGGTCAGCGCCTCGAGGGAACTTACCGAAGGAATGGCGAAACATGGGAACTCACGTGCGCGGCGCGCTTCCGCGAGGATCCGGTGAGCGGGGAATTCAAGGAGGACCGCGGCGGCGGCAGTCACGCCGACCATATGTTTGTCGTCCGGGAGGGCGCTCTTGTTCCGACCGGACGTCAGGATGCGGTCTTTGCCTCCGACCTCAACCCGCTGGGAGCGCGGCGACTGGAGCCCGAGGGCACGGAAACGCCGCCGCGCTAACCCTTAAATAGCAATTGATCGTTGAGGGGATGAGAGCCGGAGACAGCCGGAGGCCATTGAGAGACCGAGCATGAGCGATTGACATCATCGGCTTGCTTCACTCTTGGGGTGAGTGCGCGAGGATCGACAAGTCGTTGGCTTCCACCCTCTCCATCTTCAACCATAAACTCTCGACGCTCTTTCTCGCTCTATTGAAATGTCGCCTGAATGCCCAACGCGGTTAGCAACTCAGGGGAGATGGTGCCCGTGACCGGCATGCCGTTTTGCAGTTGGTACTGCTCGATTGCCCCCGCGCAGGAGGCGGCGAGGCCGTCGATGGTGCCGCCATAGAGTCCGATCTTCTGCAGGGCCGCCTCGACAGCGGTTTCCACCGGATAGGTAGAGTAAACGGGATAGGCGACATAGTCGGGTTGAGTCACAACAGCCCAACCGGCCCACGCACCATAAGGCGCGAGGTAAGGCGTGCCCGGGTTCAGGTCGACGGCAACGTAGTTGCCGTCCCGCCAGACATAACCGCTGTGGAATCCTTCCGGCCCGACCACGGTGGCATCGTAGCCCGCGCCGTTGGCTGTCCGGACGCTCACGTTGGCGGTCCCATCGTCCTCCCTCGTGACCTGCGCGTCGGCCGAGCGGGTACCGTCATCGGCGCTGACATTCGCGCCGTCGTCCGTGCGCTGGATATTGACCGAATCGTCGCGCATCGGTGCCTCGACGAGCGGGGCGGGGACGGCGCTTTCGCCACCGCCTGCTTCATGCGCTCGGGCACCCGCTCCACGGGCGAAGCCTTGGGTCGCGGCAGCCGCCGACAGGATCGCTGGGAGAAGGAACGGGACGATATTCACAGAGCTTGAGTAGAGTCCTAAGCAGGCAAGGTGGCAAGGGCAGGCTGGGGCAGGCATCGACGGCCGGTCCGGAGGCTGGAAGCAGCTTAGGCGTTGCAACTATTAGGAAATCTTATACTCTCCATCGAAATGAGCGTTGCCTCCGCCGCCCACAGAGTGCGTCAGCCCAATCCCTTGGTGGCTTTCTTACGCTCCTCTATCGGCAAAAAGTGGGTCGTTGGCATTTCCGGATCTCTTTTGGTTCTCTTTGTCGTCGCGCACTTGGCAGGCAACCTGACCATCTATTTCGGGCCGCATGGCGAGGGGATCAATCAGTATGCGGCGGCGCTCCATGCCAACCCGATGCTTCTCTGGGGCGCGCGGCTCGGACTGCTGCTGGTCTTCCTCATCCACATCGCGACCGCGATTGCGCTCGTCCTCCAAAATCGGCGGGCGCGTCCGCAGCGCTACGCGGTGCCGGGGCGGTTGCAGAGCACGGTCTTTGCCCGGACGATGGCGCTGAGCGGACTTGTCGTGCTGACATTTCTGATTTTTCACGTCCTCCAATTCGCGGCCGGCCTGAGCCCGCATTCGCACCTGCGCGATCTCGAGGGGCGTCACGATGTGGCTGCGATGATCATCCTGAGCTTCCACAACCCTTGGGTCTCCGGATTTTACCTCCTGGGCATCGGTCTTCTCGGCATGCATCTGAGCCACGGTATCTCGAGCATTTTCCAGACGTTCGGGCTCAGCGGGCGCAAGTCATTCTGCTTGATCCGCTGCGCCGGTCTCGCCTTGTCGTGGATCCTCATGGCGGGCTTCGCCTCGATCCCGCTGGCCGCGGTGGGTGGCTACCTGAAGGTCCTGCCTACCGAGATGCGCCCATTGCCCGAGATGTCCGCGACGCGCTGAAGCACCATGAGCACGATCACCCTCGATTCCAAAATCCCGCCCGGTCCTCTGGCCGACAAGTGGACCAACTACAAGGCGTCCAGCAAGCTGGTCAGCCCGGCCAACAAGCGGCGCTACGAGTTGATCATCGTGGGTTCCGGCTTGGCCGGTGGCTCGGCGGCAGCGGTCTTCGGCGAGCAGGGCTACAACGTGAAGTGCTTCTGCTACCAGGACAGTCCGCGCCGCGCGCACAGCATCGCCGCGCAGGGCGGGATCAACGCGGCGAAGAATTACCAGAACGACGGCGACAGCGTGGACCGTCTGTTCATGGACACGATCAAGGGCGGCGACTTCCGCTCCCGCGAGGCGAACGTCTACCGCCTCGCGCAGGTCAGTGGTCTCATCATCGACCAGTGCGTGGCGCAGGGTGTGCCTTTCGCCCGCGAATATGGCGGCATGCTGGCCAACCGGTCTTTCGGCGGGGCGCAGGTGTCGCGGACCTTTTACGCGCGCGGGCAGACGGGCCAGCAGTTGTTGCTCGGTGTCTATTCCGAACTGAGCCACCAGATCGCGGCCGGCACGGTGAAGATGCACCCGCGCCACGAGATGCTCGACCTTGTGCTGGTTGATGGCCATGCCAAGGGCGTGATCGTGCGCAACATGGTGACGGGCGAAATAGAGTCTCATTCGGCCGACGCGGTGATCCTCGCCACCGGCGGATACGGCAACGCCTTTTTCCTTTCGACCAATGCGATGGGCTGCAACGTGACTGCGACCTACCGCGCCTACCGCCGCGGGGCGCTCTTCGCCAATCCTTGCTACACGCAGATCCACCCGACCTGCATCCCGGTGAGCGGGGAATACCAATCCAAGCTGACCCTGATGAGCGAGTCCCTGCGCAACGACGGGCGCGTCTGGGCGCCGATGCGCAAAGAGGACTGCGGAAAAAAGCCATCCGACATCCCCGAGGAAGACCGCGATTATTTCCTCGAGCGCAAATACCCGAGCTACGGCAACCTCGCACCCCGTGACATCTCATCCCGCTCGGCCAAGGAAGTCTGCGACGAGGGGCGAGGGGTCGGGCCGGGTGGACTCGGCGTTTACATGGATTTTGCGGATGCGATCAAGCGGCTCGGGGAGGGCACCGTTCGCGAGCGCTACGGGAATCTTTTCGAGATGTACGAGAACATCACGGGGGACAACGCCTACCACACGCCGATGCGCATTTATCCCGCCGTCCACTACACGATGGGCGGGCTGTGGGTTGACTACGAACTTCAGAGCAATATCCCGGGCTTATTCGTTATCGGCGAGGCCAATTTCTCCGACCACGGGGCCAACCGTTTGGGCGCGAGCGCGCTGATGCAGGGCTTGGCCGACGGCTATTTCGTCCTCCCCTACACGATCGGCAATTACCTCGCACCTCTGCGCGGAACGCGCCCCGACGCGAACCGTCCGGAGTTCAAGCAAGCCGAGCAGGAGGTGCGCGACCGCGTCAAACGCCTGCTCAGCGTCAAGGGCAAGCGCACGGTGGACAGCTTCCACAAGGAGATTGGCAAGTTGCTGTGGGATGAGTGCGGCATGGCGCGGAGCAAGGAGGGACTGGAGAAAGCGATCAATAGGTTCAACCAGATCCGCGATGAATTCTGGAGCGACGTCCTCGTGCGTGGCGAAGGCGACGAACTGAACCAATCGCTCGAGAAGGCGGGGCGCGTCGCCGACTTCATCGACTTCGGTCAACTCATGTGCGAGGACGCGCTCAGTCGCAACGAATCATGCGGCGGACACTTCCGAGTCGAGCACCAGACGCCCGAGGGCGAGGCGCTTCGCAATGACGACGATTACTTTTACGTGGCGGCTTGGCAATACACTGGCGAGGGCAAACGTCCGGATCTGGTCAAAGAACCGCTGCACTACGAGGGCGTTAAGCTGGCCACGAGAAGCTATAAATAGTTGAGAGAAATAACACTCAGAGATGTCAGAGGAAACAAAGAGAGGATTCAACTTTGAGAAGCTCGATGTCTGGCAACGGACGGTTGGTCTTGCTGCTTTCATCGATGACATCACCGGAAAGTTCCCGTCAGAGGAAAAGTTCGGCATCACCAGTCAGATGCGCCGTGCGGCCGTCTCGGTATCCTCCAATATCGCCGAGGGAAGTTCGCGCTCCTCGCGGCAGGATTTCGCGCGTTTCGTCGAATTTGCCGTCGGTTCGCTCTACGAGCTTGTCAGCCAAGGCTTCATCGCTCGTAAGCAAGGCTTACCCGATGATCCTGGTTTCCATAAACTCTACTCTGATTGGGACGAACTCATCCGCATGCCCATCGGCCTGCGTAACCATCTGCGCAGCTAATTCCTCAACCCTCCACCCTCATCTCTCAACTATCCAATGCACTTCCATCTGAAAATCTGGCGACAGGAAGACAGGAGCAAACAAGGCGGCTTTCAGGAGGTGGAAGCCCGCGATATACCGGCCGAGGCTTCGTTTCTCGAGATGTTGGACATCGTCAACGACCGACTCTCTGAAAAGGGCGGCGAACCGGTGGCTTTCGACCACGACTGCCGCGAAGGCATCTGCGGTTCGTGCAGCATGACGATCAACGGCATACCGCAGGGACCGGGGCGCGGAACCGCGTGCCAGCTTTACATGCGCAAGTTCAAGGACGGCGACACGATCTACATCGAACCGTTTCGCGTAGGGTCGTTTCCCGTGGTCAAGGACTTGGTGGTCAATCGCTCCGCCTTCGATCGCATCATCCAGGCGGGAGGATTTATCAGCGAGCGCTGCGGCAACGCGCAGGATGCGAACGACACGCCGATACCGAAAACCGTGGCTGACTACGCGATGGATGCGGCTGCCTGCATCGGTTGCGGGGCGTGCGCCGCAGCCTGTCCGAACGGATCAGCCATGCTGTTCGTCTCGGCCAAAGTAGGGCATCTCGGGCTCCTGCCGCAAGGGAAGGCGGAGGCGGGACGGCGCGTGCGCGGCATGGTCGTTCAGATGGACAAGGAAGGTTTCGGCAATTGCTCGAACTATTACGAGTGCGAGGCGGTATGCCCGGCGGGCGTGCCCGCTGCCTTCATCGCCAAGATGAATCGCGAATACGCGCTGGCCAGCGTGCGCAACGCGCTCGAGGCGACAGCCTGATCTGCTCCTGCGGTGTAGATGGCTTGCGATGCAGGCACGCCTGCATCATGGTGCCTGCACCATGCGTAAGCTGATTCAATATACTGTCCGCGGCGTTTCGGAGCGAACCGATTCCGTGCTCCGGGAGATCGCGACAGAAGAGGGTGTAAGCCTGAACGCCTACACGCTGTCGCTGCTCGACGCAGCGGCGTCGCATGATCACGAAGGCAAAAGACAGCACGACCTTGATGCGCTGGCTGGTTCGTGGGCCTCCGACCCGGCATTCGACCAAGCGCAGGAGGTTTTCGAGCAGATCGATCCCGCGCTTTGGCGATGAGGATTTTGCTCGATACCAACCGCTATCGCGATTTCTGTGAAGGTGACAAGGAAGCGGTCGATGTCATCCAACGGGCGCGCGTCATCTGCCTGCCTTTTGTTGTCCTGGCCGAATTGCGGGCCGGGTTTCTTTGAGGGACGCCCGCCCGCCAAAACGAAAAGTCGCTGACTATCTTCCTGAACTCCGACCGTGTGAGGGTCTTGCTCGCCGACGAGGAAACGACGCACCACTTCGCGAGAATATTCACGCAGCTTCGTTTGCAAGGGACACCGGTTCCGGTCAACGACGTATGGATCGCAGCGCTCGCCGTCCAACACGATATGTTGCTCTTTTCCCGCGACCGGCACTTTGATTCCCTGCCGCAAGTGGCGCGGTGCTGACATCGGGGTTGCCAAGGACGGGACGACATGGCTACGCGGGAGGTGCCGCTGTCTCCGTCCGCCGCGGCGGACTCCGGCTCTCAACTATAAACTATTGACGCTCTTTCTAGGCTCAGCGCGGATCAAGCCACCCGCATGTAGGGCAGCTTGGACGCTGTCGCGTGGACGCCGTCGAGACCTTCGAGCAGATCGGCAATGGCATCCCAGCGGCCGTTGACCAGCGCTTCCCTCGCGTGGTCCGGAAGCTTCGCGGGGAAACTGACGTCGGCGATGCTCACTTTGCCGCCAGCGATATCGATGTTGATCTCGGTCTGCGGGGCCTCGTCGATCAGCGCAGCGAGGGCGCGGATGTCGCGCCCGTCCATGATCAGGCAAGGCATGCCGAGGGTGATCGAGTTGCCGAAGAAAATTTCAGCGAAGCTCTCGGCCAGCACAGCCCGGAAGCCATGGCGGTAGAGCGCCTGCGGGGCGTGTTCGCGCGAACTGCCGCAGCCGAAGTTGCGCCCGGCCAGAAGGATCGCCGCGCCGGCGTACTTCGGGTTGTCGATGGGGTGCGCTTTGGGGCGTCCGTCCTCCTCGTAGCGCTCGTCGTAGAAGGCATATTCGCCGAGGCCGTCGAAGGTGACGCACTTCATGAAGCGCGCGGGGATGATGCGGTCGGTATCAACATCGTCACCCGGGGTGTAGACGCCGGTTCCGGCGAGTTGGGAGATTTGTGCTAAGGCCATGGATAAGTGATGGGTGAGGTGTGACGATTTGTGATCAGAAAAGTCAGCTCAGCCCGAAGACTTCGCGGGCGTCGCTGATCTCGCCAGTCACGGCCGCGGCCGCGACCATGAGCGGGCTCATGAGGACGGTGCGTCCGGTCGGGCTGCCTTGGCGTCCTTTGAAGTTGCGGTTGCTGGAGCTGGCGCAGAGCTGGTCGCCGATCAGTTTGTCGGGGTTCATGGCCAGGCACATGGAGCAGCCGGCGCCGCGCCACTCGAAGCCCGCTCCGCGGAAAATCTCGGCCAGGCCCATCGACTCGGCGAGGGCGGCGACCTTCTGTGATCCGGGGACGACAATGGCCTTCACCCCGGATTTGATTTTTTTGCCCTCGAGATATTTGGCTACTTCCTGCAGATCGCTGAGGCGGCCGTTGGTGCAGGATCCGAGGAAGGCGACGTCGATTTTGGTCCCCTTGATCGGATGGCCGGGGCGCAGCTTCATGTGCGCGTAGGCCTCCTCCGCGGTGGAGCGGTCCTTCTCGAGCAACTCACCCGGGGCGGGGATTTTTTCGTCGATGAAGATGGCTTGGCCGGGATTGATGCCCCACGTGACGGTCGGTCCGATGTCGGAGGCACGATAGCTGACGATGTCGTCGTAGTGCGCGTCGGCATCGCTGGCGAAGGACTTCCATCGCGCGACAGCCGCCTCGAAGTCCGCCTGGGCCGGAGCGTAAGGACGCCCGCGCAGATAATCGAAGGTCGTCTGGTCGGGATTGACGTAGCCCACGCGGGCGCCGCCTTCGATGGACATGTTGCAGACCGTCATGCGCTCCTCCTGCGTGAAATGGTCGAAGGTCGAACCGCCGTATTCGTAGGCGTAGCCGAGGCCGCCGTTGACGCCGAGCTGGCGGATGATGTGCAGGATGACGTCCTTGGCATAGACGCCGGGCGAGAGTTTGCCGTCGACGTTAATGCGGCGGACTTTCGGTTTTTGCAGGGCCATGGTCTGGGTGGCGAGAACGTCGCGCACCTGGCTGGTGCCGATGCCGAAGGCGATGGCGCCGAAGGCCCCGTGGGTCGAGGTATGCGAGTCGCCGCAGGCGATGGTGGTGCCGGGTTGGGTGATGCCTTGCTCGGGGCCAACGATGTGCACGATGCCTTGCTCTCCGCTGGGCAGGTCGAAAAACTTGATGTTCGCATCGGCGCAGTTCTTGCGGAGTTCCTTGATCATCGCATCGGCCAGCGAGTCGGAGAAGGGTTCGACGCTTTCGTCGGTCGGCACGATGTGGTCGACCGTGGCGAAGGTGCGTTGCGGGTAAAGAACCTTGAGGCCGAGGTCGCGCATCATGCCGAAGGCCTGAGGGCTGGTCACCTCATGGATGAGATGCGTGCCGATGAGAAGCTGCGTCATGCCGTTCGGCATCTGACGGACGGTGTGCGCTTCCCAGACTTTATCGAACAAAGTTTTACCCATAGCAGAAGGTTATCTTAGCCGCTTTGAGGGGGGCGCGGCAAGCGCGGGTCGCGGGGGCGTGCGATGGGCGCGCCTGCCAGAGCTTGCACTCGGGGGGCGGGGCGGGGATTCTTTTCCGCCATGGGAGCCGTAGAAGCTATTGTCACCCCCGAGGCGGCGGAGGCCGATTATGCCCAGTTTGCCGAGCGCAACCTCGACAAGATGTCGTGGCTGTATCCGCTGGTGAACAACAAACTCGGATCGCTCCTCCGGCTGCAACTGCGGCACGACCAGCTCTTCTTCATGAAGGATGGCCGGGTGGTCGACGAGATCGGCTATGGGGAAGACGGGAAACGCTTTCACGAGCGCGACATGGGCAAGGTCATGCACACGCCGCAGGACATCACGGCGCAGGGTTATTGGTTTGTGCCGCCGCGCTTCAACGCGAAGGCGGCTTACGAGGCGCTGCAGGAGGTGAAGGACGGCGCCTACTATTCGGTCTTCAGCAATCAGTGCCAAGATTGGGCCGGCCGTGTGCGGAGTAAGACTGCGGACATCGAGAAAGCTCAGGCCCTGCAGCCGCCGCCCGGGGAGGAGGCCTACAAGCAGCTGTACCGCGAAGTCGCGCCGACGGTGCCGTCCGCATCGTATTTTGGCATGATCGCCGTGATCGTCGGCGTGCTAGGTCTCGGCGCGCCGATGGCAACCGGGGCCCATTATCTGCAATTTGTCGCGCTGCTGCTCTTCGCCATCGGTGCCTCAGACATCGTCTATGCTTTTTCCTCGAGGGCTTGGGCCACGTTTCTTTCCACCGTGTTCTTCGGATCGCTCTCCATGGCGGGCGGCGCGGCGGTGTGGATCAACGACCATTTTTTGCTGACCCGAAGCAACGGTGTG
>Ga0114970_10002889_pt1 | contig 12796 bp, 2 predicted proteins | sample M_140205_XF_Meta_FD_87030 | JGI IMG/M metagenome (GOLD analysis project Ga0114970, IMG submission 87030) | Freshwater microbial communities from Lake Montjoie, Canada to study carbon cycling - M_140205_XF_MetaG | ecosystem: Environmental > Aquatic > Freshwater > Lake | place: Lake Montjoie... | reverse complement strand
GCCTCTGCTTCCGCTAAATCTTTGTTATAACTTGGTTCAATCTCTCTTTTCAATAGATTTTCCAGTTTGCCTTTTTTCTCAGGGATACCCGCAAACACAGTACTTGCATTTTTTTGTTTTTCAGCCAATTCTTGTTTCAACGTAGAAATTTCATCTTCAACTATTTTGACATTTTCTACTGCTTGAGCAATGTCTGTCGGTAAAACAGCATTCTTTTTATCTAATGACTTACCTATTAAGTCCTTTGCAATTTGTCTTTTTTCTGTCAACGTTGCCTCAGATTCCTTAATTTCTCCCTCAACTCTAATAGCCGCTTTTGCATTTATTGCATATTCTAAATATTCTTTAGAGGCAATTAAACTTTTTTCTTCATTCGTTGAAATAATCTGTTCTATAGCAGTTGAACTAATAGTTGTTGGTACTGGAACGATGTTGTCAATCTGTTTCGTAACCAATTCTAGTTCTTTTGTGATTAACGTTTTTTCATAGACTACCCCCTCTTTCTTTTTTTGCAAGTCGGCAGCTTTAGCGGGTTTAACTGCTGAAATATCTACGTTCATTTGATTCTCTTCTGCGGTTAAATCAGTTAATTCTTGCTCTAAGCCAACTTTCTTTTGTTCTAATTGTTCCTTCGAATCTAATGTTTCAACTTTTGATTTTATAGCAAGTAAGGTTGCATTTTCTTTCAGCGCATTCTGAACAGCATTATCTGCTTTTACTTGTTTAACAATTGCTTGATTCAATAATTTATTTTTTTCTACGGGATCTTTTGTTTTTTCAGCTTGAGCAATTAAGACGTCTGTTTCTGCCGTCAGACGCTTATTTTGAGAAGTTGCTAAATCAGCATTTAATTTCGCCGCATCTGATGTTGCTGCCAGATTTGTCAACTGGGCACTCTGAGCTTGATTATCAACTTTACGCGTAGTAATATTTTCTGTAATCAGTTTATTTTCAACTACACTCTTTTCTTTTTGTACTTTGATCAATTCCTTTTCGAACGAGGCGCGTTCTTTTTTAGATAAATCTGTTTTTGCCAATTGTTCTTTAATCTCTCCTTCATGATCCATTATTTTTTTCAATTCAGGATTCATCAATACAGGAGCCGATTCTTCAATACCTGCGATTGCTTTTGTAACTTGTTTCAATTTAGAATCAACGATGGTCAATTCTGATGTATAAGATTCTTTTTGTTCTACTAAGGTTGGCTCATTTTTTTCAATGAGCAACGATTGATTCACTTTGTCCAAGCGCGATTTTAATGTATCTTTGTACCCTGTTAAAATCTCCTCTTGAGCGTGTAATTCATCAATTTTAGTATAATTCTTGCTTACTTCCGCAGCATCGTCAACCAAAAGATCATTTCTTACTTCATTCACTTTTTCAGTAGCAACAGAACCTGACTTATTTACAGACACATCTGTTCCTCCCGTTTTGTATTTTTCTTTTCTTGCTTTACTTTCAATCAATTTTTGATTTAAAATCTGATTTTCAGCCGCTAATTCTACTGTATAATTGTTAGCGATTTCTTCATTATTTGCGGATATTTGACTTAGAATTTTTTCCTGTAATTTATCTTCTCTACTTGCTAAATCATTTGATTTCGTAGGAGAGTTAGATTCAAAAAGTGTTTTCACATCCGATTCAAAAGTTGGGTCAACTTTGGATACGAGTGCTTTTTGATTAATATCACTTATCGTTAAAGTAACAGCACCACTATTTAATGCGCTAATTCTAAGTTCGCTTTCCTCTATAGCAACTGTAATAACAGTAGCCTTTCTTTTTAAATCCTCGTTCTTTGGCTCTTTCTTTAGATTAACTTGATTTATTTTTTCTTCCGCTTCTAGTTTAGAAATTAAAGCTTTCTCCTCAACAATTAATTCTTCAATAATTTTAATTGGCTCTTTTGAAGAATTCTTGATTCCTTGTGTTTTGCCTTCATGCCCTGGTTTCACATCTGAAATCAACGTGTTTTTTTGCTGATCCGTAACAGAAGCGGCGAGCGAATTTAAAATCTGTTGCGGCGCTTCATTAACGACCTCATCTAGAATCTTTTTGAGGGCTATTAAATCATTTTTCCTTTTTTGTAGCTCTGGATCATTCGGTTTCTTTTTAGCGGCAGAAATACTTTTAGTAACTTCTTTGTTTAATACTAATTGGAGTTCTTTGTCTAATTTTTCAAACTGAATAAGTTTATCGGTGTGAGAAATAAAAGCATCTTCATTAATAAGCGTTAATTTCTCAGTATATCCTTTACTAATCGTTTCAATTAGCCCCGCGTTTGCAGCAAGTGGATTACTTAATGCTGACTCAGGAGTTAAACTCTTTTCTCTAACCGATATTGATTTCTGCAAGTCGGATTTTACTATTTTCAACCCTTCCAGTTTTCTTTTTGATTGAGAATTTGAAGGGTTCGAAGTCATCTCTCCTTCCAGAGAAACAATTTCCTTTTCAATGGACTGAAGAAGCTGTTGATCTATTTTTTGATATTCTGCTTGTTTTTCAGAATCCAACAAATATTCATTATTTTTTAATACTTGAACTTTTTCATTGTATTGAGAACTGACTGATTCAATTAACTCGGCTTTTGCTTTCTCATCAACAATAGTAGTAGTAGCAGCAATTACAGATTCTCGATTGGCTACTTCATGCTCCAAATCAGCCTGAACAGCTTTCAAATCTTCTATTTTTTTTGTTAAAACTGCATCCGTTGGTTTTTTAGCTAAATCTGCTGTAAGTAAAGGAATTTCTTCCTTAATCTTCGCAATAACCTCGAAATCTAATTCATGCACTTGCGTTAGTTTTTCGGAAATAGATAAGTCGGCATTCGTATTAATTGCTTCTACTTTTTTATCGTATTTGGAATCAATTGACTTAATTACATTTGCCTTCACAGCTTTGTCGACTGGTTTAAAATTAGCAGCAATTACCAATTCTCGCGCTGTAATATTTCCTTCCAATTCCTTTTTTAAAGAGGCTAAATTTTCTTTCTTTTTAGTATCTGACGTCGTTTTTATTTCTTTAGTAATAGACTCAATTAAAGAGCGATCTAATAATTGAATTTGATTTAATTTTTCATTACTAGTGAGTGAATTATTTGCATTTACCTTCGCTACTTCTTCATTGTAACTGGAATTAACAGATTCAATTAAATTTGATTTTTCATCATTTTTAATTGGCGCTTTATTAGCACTAGTATTAGCAGGTTCTGTTGAAGTACCGGTCGTGTTCTGAACTCTATTTTGAGATGTTAGTTCATCACCTTTCCCAGGCTGAACAGTTGCAGCTGCAAGGGTATTTTCTCTTGTTGAAATGGCAGATTCCAATTCGTTTTTCAAAGATTTATAATCCCCTAATTCCTTTATTAATTGTGGATCTGCATTATTTTTAACATTATTTTCAAGTGCAGAAATCTCCTTATTCACAGAAATAAGTAATTCTTTGTCCGCTTTTTGTAATTGTGCTAATTTTTCAGGTTCTGAAATAGTTGTATTTTTATTAATATCAGCCACTTTAACAGTATACATGGGTGATAAGCCATCAATTATCTCCGTTTTTGCTTTTTGAGTATACGGTTGGCCTACCGTTGAAATAACGCGATCACGAGCTGAAATTGCAGATGTAAGATCCGATTGTACTGTTTTTAAATCTGCGGCTTTTTTAGCTAAAATGGGATCCGCAGGACTATTTTTCACTGCCAATTCTGTATTTGTTAATTGACTTGTCACAGCTGTTAATAATCCTTTATCTAACGCCTGCAGTTGATTTAATTTATCCGTTTCTGACAGTGATCCACTCGTATTAATTGCCGTAACTTGTTCGTTATATGATGAGTTTACAGATTCAACCAGTGTTTCTTTTTCTTTTACTGAGATTGGATTTGTAGAGTTTGAAATACCATTCGTTCCTATTTCTTTTTCACGTTTGGAAATAGCAGCAGTTAAATCAGTTTGAACAGCTTTAAAATCAGTCAATTTGTCTTTTAATGCGCTATCTGAAGGTGCTTTCTTTAGTTCAGATTCAGTTTTACTAATAGACACTTCTATTCCAGATAATAATTCATTATCCGCATCCTGTAATTGTTTTAATTTTTCAACAGCAGATAGTGATGAATTCGAGCTTATTTTTTCGACTTTCTCATTATACGATGGATTTACAGTCTCTACTAGTAATTCCTTTTCTTTTACTGTCAATGGACTTGAATTTGTTGCTTTGGCACTTTCATTTTCGCGAGCCGCCGAATTGGTTTCTGCTTGTGACGCTTTCAGATCTTCATTGTTTTTATTTACATCAGAGGCAGATGATTTCGTGGTTGAAGCAGATTGTGAACTCGCGACTTCTCCTTCTTTTGCACTTACTTTTGGAACAGTTGTGGCAGATGTTGATCCAGACTTATTTTCAGTTGAAGGTACTGTTGCAGATACTTCTGTGTTTTTAGTGACTTCTGTTTTTGGAGAATCTGTTACGATAGGTGGCTTCACACTTCCTTCAGAACTTTTGGTGCTATTTGTTGGTTTTTCAGCATTTACAGCGACAGATGTCGAAGTAGGGTTTGTCGAGGAACCATTTGATACAGTTGAAGTAACAACTTCCGCATCCACTTCATCCGAAGGAATATCAAGTGATGCAGCAACCAATGATTTTGAGAATTGCAAAGCATCTAATTTTGCTTTCAAATTGGGATCCGTTGGATTTTTTTCAATCGCTTTTTTAGCGATGCTCACTTCTTTATTGATTGTTGTTAAAAGTTCTGCGTTGACGGCATTTAATTTTGTAGCCTTTTGTTCTGCAGTTAAACTTGGATCTGTTTTTATTTTGTCTGACTGAGTTCTAGATTTTGAAACAACGGAACCTAATTCGCCTTCCATTTCTGAATAATCAATTTCTTTAATATCAGGACTTTTTAAAAGTAAAGAAGTAATTTCTTCGCCAAGTTCTTTTCTAATCACAGCTGAATTAGTCGCTTTAGATGAAGCTAGAGCACTCGCAAGTTCCTCTTTAGAAATTATTTTATCTGCTTTAATATCATAAATTTCTGCCAAAATATCGATTCGTTTTCTTAAAGAACTTCTTTCCGTTATTTTGTCATTTAAACCAACACCATTGAAATTTCTTTCTTCGGTAATCATGTTTTTTTCATTCATTTTGGACTTTATAGCTGCTTGAATATCAGCTAAATCCTTGTTTTTCGCCGTAACTTTTGATTGCTCAAGTGTTGCTATGTCTAGTTCTATTTTTTTAATGTCGCGAGCATATTGATCATCCTTAGGCTGCAAACGATTGATTTCATTATCTAAAATTAGTCCACGATCAATCATATCTTGCAGCGGATCAGGTGCCTTCACATCTATAATATTCTTAATAGCTATTTTGTTGTCATATAAATAGGCGTATGCTTCTTTTTGTTTATTATCCTTTAGAAGTTCATTAAAATGCTGCGCAAACTTCTTTACTTCAGCTGTTTTAGCCTCTGAACCTGTTACAGCAATGTTTGATAACGAATCTGCATATTTCAGACTAACTTCATTTAATAATTTCAGATCTTCTTGTAACTTTAAAGCTCTATCAGCTTCCTTCAGTAGTTTATATTTTTTCTTATCACTATCGGCAACATTCGCTTTATCCAATTTACTTTTAATCACTAAATCCAAGCGATTTATCTCTTTACTATTGCCTATTATCTGCGTATTTACTTTGTTTTCAATTTCTGCTGTTCCGCCTTGTGCTTTTTCAGCATCTTTCACTTCTTCATCTAATAAATAACCTACCTCAACAAGCGACAATTTCCCAATCCCAAGCTCTTCCAAGACTTGCTTCGACTTTAAATCTTTATCCAATAACGCTATTTCTTCCTGACTGATATTAGGAGCTAAAACTGCTTTTAATTTTAAAACCTGAGCAAAAACTGCTTGCGGATCTTCCATTTGTTCATCAAATAAATCAATGACCTTCACATTTTCACGATCACCATCCATGGCGTGAATAATCTTTTGTTTTAAAGGTTTAAATTCTTTCAAAAAGGGAATGGAAGCTATATATTTATATTCCTGCGGACTATCCCCGACCTTTATAGTAAACTCATATTTTCCACCTTTGGGAAATGTAATAAGGTACACGCCTTTGTCATTTGAATTGAAATTACCAATAAACTCACCTGTGGCGTAATCTTTTACATCGACAAAGACATTCTTTTGTGCTGCATTAATCGTAGAAGAAAATTGACCTTTGACAACAGACATGTTTAATGGCACACGGTCAACCCTTACTTTATATACAAATAATTTCCCTTCCTCACTTTGACGTCCTGAAGCGAAGTAGGCATTTTTATTTAAAGAATCAACCACATAAAATAAATCGTCATCTGGCGAGGAAACGGCATAATCTATATTTTCAGCCATCCCAAAAACATCTGTTTCTGCATCGTACTTACACCTAAAAACATCAAATCCACCCATAGAATTATGCCCTTTTGAACTGAAATACAAATAATTACCATCTGGATGCATATACGGATAATCCTCATCAAAATTTGTATTAACCCCCCCTTGTATTGCCTGAGGAACGCCCCAACCTCCAGTTGGTAATCTTCTCCTGACATAAATATCTTTGCCCGTTTTTCCATTATCACCATAACTTGAATAATAAATAACAGTTGGATTTTCCGGGAAATGAATCAAAGGAATATGTGCTTTTTTCTCATCAATTTTCGTTTGAAATTCTGCGGTAACCAATAAATTACCCCCAATATTACTTAAATCATAGATTCGAAAAAATTTTTCAACTTCAATTTCCTTTTTATCGATGACAACCATTTCTGTGATAGTGGTAATTAATCGTTTACCATTTTCACACATTTCAATTTGACGCTTTACGTCCAATACTTGCTTTGCATTCTCGGCCGCCTTGGTTTGATATATTTTGTAATATTTGATAGCATCATTGAATTGATAATTCAAATGAAATGCCTTCGCCAAAAAGTAGTATGCTTCAACTTCAACAGCCTCATTTGTAACTGCATAATTCAAATATTTGAAAACATCCTGACCTTTGCTCGTATTGTACAGCAAGCATGTTCCATATCGAAAATTATAATTATGATTTCTTGGTTCAATGGCTAGAAGTCTTAAATAATAGGGAGTTGCCTCCAAATATTTTTCATCTTCAAACAGTTTATCAGCAGTTGATTTCACTTCTTCAATCGTTTCTTGTGAGAAAGAAAACGTAGTTGAAAAAACAACTAATACCAGCAGATATATAGATTTTAAACTCATTTATAATTTTGTGTAAAAAATATCATTTGTTAAATAAATTCATTTTATTTTCCTTCCCCTTTATCAATCTAGTAATATTCTTGCGATGGGCAAAAATAACTGCAAATGAAAGAAAAATACTAAATAAAATCAAATATAAATCGGTCGTCTTAAAAATAAAAACCAATACTATTGGGAAAGCGATTGAAGAACAAATGGCTCCAAAAGAGACAAATTTCGTGGTCAAAAATACAATTAAAAATAAGGTTAAACAAACGAAAGCGGTAGGCGGATGAATTCCTATAATTATGCCTAATGATGTAGCTACTCCTTTACCTCCTTTAAAACCTGCGAAAATCGGGAAAACATGTCCTAGCACTGCTGTAATCGCTGCAATAATCTGAATATGAATTAGTTGCTCTTCCATACTAGTTTCAGATCCAAAATAAATAAGAACTGGAAGGTATACTGCCAAAAAGCCTTTAAATATATCAATAATTAACACTGTAATTCCTGCATTTTTACCAAGTACGCGAAAAGTATTCGTTGCACCTGAATTATTACTTCCATGCTCTCGCACATCGATACCATACCATGTTTTCCCTATCCACACAGCAGAAGGAATTGATCCTAATAAGTAAGCTATACTACCAAATATTATTAAATTCATATACATTAAAGTCCAAAATAACGTAAAAACTTACTTAAATAAATACTTCCTGTTTCTATTGCGTATTTAAAATTCTTAATCTTTCTCTTATCTTCTTTTATTGCATTCACTGCTGTCACAAAATCAGGATCACCTGAAATAATTCGCATCGTTCCATCTTTCGCTTCCATTGAATAATCAAAATAGTAATCCAACGTAGGAATATTAATCTGCAGTCCGAATTTATCACCTGCTGTTTCAGACAATGAGTAAGATTGTAAAAAGAATGCTTTAAACGGAACCGTTTTAAACACAGGTTTACCATACATACAGACAATGGAAGCCGTTTCTGAAGTTGTAATAAATCCTCTTTCTTGCATTGTTTTAATATCGAATGATTTAATTTTTAATCCTGTAATTGTTAGCGTAGACTCGAGCCCTTTCGGATATTTTAGCTCCCCATTAATAGTGTAGTCCGCTTTCATCTTATCAGCTTCCTGCCTACCCGACCATTCTAACACAGCTTGTTCCAAGGTACTTGAATTAAAATCCAATGGTTTTAAATCCTCAACAGCTGCCATTTTTACTGCTAAATCTTGCATCAAACCTTTGTCCATTGGCATGTTAAACTTAGCTGTAAGATTCATCGTCGTTTCTCCTTTTTTAGGATCATAATTGACTACACCTACAGAATTTACATTTACATCACCATAATTCATTCCCAAATTAATCATACCATTACCATCCAGTATGCAAGATTCCGTGTGCAAAGAAATAAAATTTCCTTTCTCGCCTCTATTAAGTAATTTATCCACTGAACCAATTTGAAATTCTTTCGCATCCACATTGTATTGAAGTAAACCCGTAGCTTTCATGACCACTGGGTCTAGATCATTTTGCAAAGGAGACAGAAATGCTGGATACAAGCGAATACTATCTAAAACTTTTGAATCTCTCCAAGCTAAACCTGCCATTACACTTTTCCCTTCAATGTTTTTCATCGCAGCATCTATGGGTATTTGAATATTTGCTGGATCAATATTAGCACTCAAAGCAATCCAAGATCGAGGGAATTTGGTGCAATTATGATTCATTCTTGTAGAACCTTTAAAAATAATAGTAGGTAAAGAAGCAATTACCGAAACATCACCATAATAATCAAATTGCTTACTCAGATAGAAATTGGCATCTTGTCCTATTTTTCCTTCAGCAACTGTTTGCCCCGTTGAATCGAGAAATATTCTATTCATTGTAAAATCCGTTTTCAAACTATCTTTATCATAATACGGATAGACTCCTTTTCCCGCATATTTTCTTCGCGCAGACACTTGAATTTCACAGTGCAAGAACTTATGATATTTAGTTATATAATTGGCAACAACTTTCGCATCTAGGAAAGGATCCATTTTTGCTTTTTTCCGTATAACAACTTTCGCACTATCTGGATAAATACGTGCATCAGCAACATCTAAATAAAACACCTTAGAACAATAAATTGCTTTTTCTTTTAAGTTGAACGCCGCTTTTGGAGCCCTAAATTGCAAAGAATCTTGATCCGGGTGAGCGGAGTAAAAGTTAGGCCCAAGTAAATCTAGATCTGCATTTGCTACTGCATCTTCGCCTCCTTTCGCTTCAACTTCAATCGATTCTAAATCCATAAACCAGGTAAATTTATCCATGGTACAGAAATATTGATTAATTGGAAAGTCGAGTCTAGCTTCCCCGTTATTTGACTTAAATTCCCCTTTTCTATCTAAAAATGACACATGTCCTTGAACATTATCTGTCTTTAACGCAATTGGTTCCTCGCCTTCTACTAAATGTTGATTTTTTAAAGTAAAGCCTGTTGTATCTGCATCAATATCCCATCTTTTAAATTCATAATCATCCGATAGCATGGTTGCATTTTTGAAATTCATTAAACCAAAACCTCTCATTCCTTCTGCTCTTACGATGGCAGTACCCCTCAGTTTCGCTTCTTTATTGAAAAATAATAAATCAAATTTATTTGTCGAAGCCGCTTTCAATAAATTCTTTTTTGGGACATACGTAATGTTGGCGTTTTCACACGTAACATCTGGAAATTGAACACCAACTTCGATTGGTTTATTTGTAAAAACAGCGAGACCGATTGTTGAATCTGGAAAAAATGTAAAACCTTTAGAAACAGAACTTGAATGCACATAATTAATTGTTCCTGCTCCTTCTAAACCATTATTCGATAAAATGATTTTATTTTCATATTTAGAACTGGTTCCATAAAAATCATGTCCACCCGCTGGTGCTTTCGCTGAAAACCCGAAAGAATAATCAGGCATAATCGTCAAGTTTTCTCTAAATTTCGGAAAAATACCGGCTGAAGTTAACTCTCCAATCACTCTAAAAGATTTCTCTTCAAAATTATCCAAACTATCAATGAAAAATGGATCTACCGTATAGTAAAATCGGCTACTATCATAGGTCCCATTGTAAATTGCAAGAGAATTATAATATACATAAGACGGTTTTGAAACTTTTAACTGCGGATAATCCGTAATTTTAGGATTAATTCCAGATCGATTGGTAGGATTATCAATAAACAACTCTCCGGTAATTCCATTCAAACTGCTCATCATAGCAATAGGCCTATTACCATCTTCCGGTCTCAGAGGTTTAACTCTAAATAATGATTTATGTGTTTTTTGAATCGTAAATTTAAATTCTTTATAATTAAATGAAGAAGCCAAGACATTTAATTCCATTTTTCCAGCACTTATCCACCCAATAAAATCAAAGTTTCTATCTTTTTTCAAAATAACTTCTTTGTCTGTCGGAACAACAAAAGTATTTTGAGCACTAGAAATATTAATGAAGTCGATCGCTTTGATATTAAGCTCTAATGAACTTAAACTTAATTTTCCAAATTCGGGCATATTTCGCCTCACCTCATTATTTTTTTTGTATTCAAGTTGTACAAAGCGAAGATTTTCATCTTTGGCAATTTGCTCGGGTGTTTCCGTTAATTCTTTCGGACGTAAATCACAAATAAAAATTAAATTATCAAAATCTTTTTTACCTGATTTAGCTTGCACAAAATTGGTCAGTTTACTATTGATGGTAATCATTTTAGAATCTGTATCGTAGGTGATAAAGCCATAATTAGCAAGTTCTAATAACAAGGGTTTTACCTGTTCAAGCGTCTTACTTAAAGCGGTAGCGACTTTACCATCTGATAAAATATATTCGTCATTTTTATAACAGTAATTTGAAATTGCCACCAAGGGATGAATTGGTTCCATACCTTGTAGTTTATCAAATAGACGTCCATCGAAGAAATTCTCAGATTCAAAAGTGGCAATTTTTTGCTCTTGACTCGTACCAATTTCGTAGGTGATTACCAAGTCTGTGGATTCCGTCTGCCAAGCTAATTTTGGCATGTACATATCCACCTTGTGATACGTATTATGAAAAGGAGCTTGACCATTACCCGACTTTGTTCTAGCCATTTCGACCATCTTTTTCTCCATTATGTATTTAAAATCCAGACCAGGATGAATAATTGAATCATGATTATCGTTCAGCATCAATTTAATGGCCGTATTAAAGCCATGTATTGCTACTCGACTGATGATAAATTCTTGCGACGTAGCCGTTAAAAAGGCCTTCCCCCCCCTATTGACAATCATTTTCGCTGGTTCCTTTGGATAGCCAACACCCACAAAATTAGCTCCTTGAAGAGAGAAGCCACCCTCGTAATCAATATCCGCTTTTATTTTTTTGATTGAAAGTCTTCTTTCGTATGACGTAAATTGAGGGTATATTTTATCCTCTTCTCTATTTATTTTAAAAGCACGATCGGCTATCCTACCTTTGATTGGTTTCGCAAAATACGGAGTTGTTAGAGTAACCGAATCACATGAAAAATTTGAAACCCTCGTTGAAATTTCATATTTAGTCAGAATCGCTGATGTTTGTTTTTTAGAAAGCCCTACTTTTTCCCAATCTAATGATCCACCGCTCCCAACCCATTTTTTTGCCATCGGATCATAGCTACCAGAAGTATTTGAAATCACCAAACTATCCACAAATTTAATTTTTTTCATTGTTTCCTGGTCATTGTTAATGACACGGCAAGCTAGCGTTCCATTGACGCACTTGAATAAGGGTTTATCAGTATATTCAAAAGAAAATGTTCCGCCTACATAATACCAATCAAAGTTTGCATTATCACTGATTATCTGTTTTGAAAAGAACAAAGATGAGAAGCCGACAAATTCCTCAAATTTCTGATTGCTTTTAGATGCCAGCATTTTATCTACAGCAGCATGCCAAATATCATAACTAGCAGAACTTTGCTTTCCTTTGACAAAAGAATACACTGAAAAAACATAGTTATAAATTTCTGGGTAAGGCGAAATTCTTTTAGACTCCATTAAATTACACGTCTCCACCATTTTTTTAAAATAATTGGCTGGAAATTGTGTTGTTTCAAGAAGCATTGCAGGTAAATCTTTTTTAGCAAAATCAGAGAATTCTCCTTTACCATATTCATTTAACGCCTTGTGAAAAGCCTTAACGAAATCACCTTTATCTTCAGTATATGACTGACTAATAGAAAAATAACTGGTTAAAATAAACCCAAAAATTAAAAGTATCTTTTTTAACATAGCTGTTGGTGTTAAATTAATTTTCTTCTTTACTAAGTTGTATCCCCGCCCAACTTTCTTTCGAATAAATCTTATTCATTTTTAAATCGTGCGCATTTGAAAAAGTAATAAGTTCATCAACATCCGAATCAATAAAACCACTCAGAAGAAGTATTCCTCCAAATTCTAGGGCTCTGCTATATGATTCAATATGAGATTTTAATACATTTTTATTAATATTAGCAATGATAAGTCCAAATTTTCTACCCTCAATT
>Ga0114970_10002885_pt1 | contig 12801 bp, 12 predicted proteins | sample M_140205_XF_Meta_FD_87030 | JGI IMG/M metagenome (GOLD analysis project Ga0114970, IMG submission 87030) | Freshwater microbial communities from Lake Montjoie, Canada to study carbon cycling - M_140205_XF_MetaG | ecosystem: Environmental > Aquatic > Freshwater > Lake | place: Lake Montjoie... | reverse complement strand
CAGAAGATCGCAGTCATTTCACTTTAACCGTAGAACCCGGCACCCACAGATATGCGCTCCATACCCATGGGTTGGCTAAAGGCGTATATTTTGTAAAGCTAGAACTCGTAAAAGGCAATTGGGGTTTTACTTCCTCCGATACCCAGTCTTTCAAATTCATAGTCCAATAAATCAACCTTGGAAAACCTCAATCCAAACGCCCGCGCCAAAGGAGAAATCATCCTCATCAACAAACCCCATGGATGGTCGTCTTTCCAAGCGGTGAAAAAAATTAAATACGTCACCAAAGCCAAAAAAGTGGGCCACGCGGGTACTTTAGACCCCCTCGCCAGCGGCTTACTGATCATCTGCACCGAACAGCAAACCAAAGGGATTCAAGCCATTCAGGACGCCGACAAAGAATATGAAGGCACGTTGGTTTTAGGCGCAACAACCCCAAGCTACGATCTGGAAACGGAGCCCAATGCGCACTTCCCCACCGAACATATCACCGAGGAGATGGTCCATGCAATCATCCCCCAATTTTTAGGCGAAATCGACCAAATTCCCCCGTTGTATTCTGCCCTTAAGGTCGATGGTCAAAGGGCTTATAAGTTAGCTAGACAAGGCGATGAAACCGTGTTGAAATCTAGAAAAATCACAATTCATTCACTGGAATTTACCCGCATCGAATTGCCAGAAATAGATTTTCTCGTTCGATGTACCAAAGGAACATACATCCGCACTTTGGTGTTAGACATCGGCCACGCTTTGCAATCCGGCGCTTATATGTCGAGGCTGGTCCGCACCAAAATCGGGGAACACCACATCGAAAATTCCGTTTCTCCACATGAGTTTGAAGAGGTATTCAAGTCAAGAATTGTAGAAATTTCCGATACCAACCCAACCAACATTTAAAGTTTGGGCCAATTTTTGCTATCTTTGGCCAGCATGCGCACGATACACAAAACTCTACGCTCTTTGGCTTTTATCGCCTTATCGTTAACCTTGGTACAATGTACCGAACTCAACGCTGGAAAAGTTAAACAGGACTTTAACAATTGGTTTACCGATCTCATTACACCTCGCGCCTCTTCTTTGGAAATGGCCAATGATGGTTATATTGTTAAAGGAAATGTAAAAAACAAACCCAATCAGGTAATTCGTTTGTTCGAAATGACCGCTGAAGGATTGGTTTTCATCGACAGTACTTTTACTGATAAAAAAGGCGATTTCAATGTCAAAGGGAGCACCAAAGAACTCATTTTCTGCTCACTTATGGTCTTGGATAAACAAATGGTTTATTTGGCATTGGACAATGCCACAGAGGCTACCCTTGCCATCGATGCTACCACTACCGGCATCAATTACACCATCACCGGAAAGAATGTAGAGGAGAGTCAGTCATTGAAAGAATTGTTGAAGTTGAACGAAGGTTTCTCTTCTAGAATCAAAGCCTTGGAAGCTGAAGCAAGCAAATTGAACCCAAATACGGATGAAGGTTTTAATAAGATGCAAAAGTTACAAGCGGATTATTATGTTACTTTGAATGAAAGATCCGCTTCTATTTTGAGTTTTGCAAAAGCCAGGCCTAGCAGTTTTATCCCCTTTTTCATCCTTCATTTTAATGTAGTTCAAGAACCTACCATTGAATTGTTAACTGTGGCTCGCGACGCAGCAGTAAAAGCCGACCCCTCTTCAAAATACACCCAAATAATTCAGCAAAAATATCAGGAAGAAGCAAAATTAATGGTGGGTGGTGAAGCACCTGAAATCAATTTACCACAACCCGATGGTACAAATTTGGCCTTGAGTTCTTTGCGCGGTAAGTATGTATTGATCGATTTCTGGGCGAGCTGGTGCGGACCATGTCGAAAAGAGAACCCTTACAACGTTGAAATGTACAAGCGATTCAAGGACAAAGGTTTTGAAATCTATGGCGTCTCTTTAGACCAAGATCCAACGCGATGGAAAGGTGCCATCGAAAAAGACGGTTTAACTTGGAGACATGTGAGTGATTTAAAAGGTTGGAGCAGTTCGGCCGGTCAGACTTATAACATTCATTCTATCCCTTCTACCGTATTGGTTGATCCAGCAGGAAAAATCGTTGCGAAAGGCTTGAGAGGCGAAGAGCTCGATGCCAAGTTGCAAGAGTTATTGGGTGCATCAAGCGCCGACAAAGGCCAATAAAGAGGTGAACCTTAAATTGAGGTTTATTTAATGTTAAAATAATACATTAGGAGTTGAAAGTTAACATCAATTCAATTCCTTTGTAACATAATGATTAAAGGACTGCCTAAAGTATTAGTAGTAGATGACGAGCAAGACATTCTCGAGCTAATTAGGCATTCCCTAGCCAAAGAGGGTTTTGAGGTGCATGTAGCAGCTAACGGTGCTCAAGCCGTTGAACAAGCAAAAAAAGTAAAGCCGGAAATCATCATCATGGACGTCATGATGCCAGTGATGGACGGAATGGAAGCCTGTAGACAACTGAAGGAAATTCCAGAGACCAAGAATATTCCTGTTATTTTCTTAACCGCAAGAAGCGAAGAATTTGCAGAACTGGCTGGATTTGAAGCGGGTGCCGATGATTACATCGCAAAACCAGTAAGAAGCAGAGTGCTATTGAGCCGGGTTAAAGCCATATTGCGTCGACGTAATGCATTGATCACCCCAGAGCCAGAAAAATACGACTTCGAAAATCTAAAAATCGACCGTGAGCGTTTTGTGGTTGAATACGATGGTAGAACTTTACAGTTGCCTAGAAAAGAATTTGAATTGTTATCATTCCTAGCATCAAGACCAGGACGAGTATTTTCTCGCGATGAAATCTTGGAAAATGTTTGGGGCAATGAGGTATTGGTAGTAGATCGTACCATAGATGTTCACGTAAGAAAAATTCGTGAGAAACTGGACGACAAATTCATCTACACCGTGAAAGGCGTAGGCTACAAATTCGAGAGTTAATTTGTCTCGAAAATCGAGAGCACTGCACTCGCTTTATCCAAACATTCTTGATATTCCTGTTCAGCAACACTATCATAAGTGATTGCACCGCCAACGGCATAGGCCAAAGATTGGGACTGTGAATCGTATTGCAAGGCACGAATAACCACATTGAAATCCATATTCTGTTTCCAAACGTAGCCCACGGTTCCAGAATAAATGCCCCGCGCAAACCCTTCCAATTGATTCGTGTATTGCATCACCGAAATCTTTGGCGCACCCGTCATACTACCCATTGGGAACGTGGCATGCATCAATTCCTTTAAACCAACTTCGGGCTTCAATCGACCTTCTACCGTAGAAATCAATTGATGGACGTGAGAGAACGAATAAACCGCACAACATTCGGGTACCTGAACGCTTCCCACCTCACACACTTTAGATAAATCATTTCGCACTAGATCAACGATCATGATATTCTCTGCACGATCCTTCTCCGATTTTGCCAATTCGATAGCAACTGCATCATCCAACAATGGATCCAATACTTTGGAGTTCGCCTGAAATACCCTGGGCCTAGTCCCCTTGATGGGCTGAGAAAAAACCAAATCGCCACGTTTGCCAAAGAATCTCTCAGGACTGGCGCACAACAAATACCGATTTCCATCCTTCAAAAACACAGAAAACGGCGCTGGCGCTTTTTGCGTCAGCAGCAAAAAAGCATCATATGGATCAATCTCTTCTTTTGCCGTAAAGGCGATGCAATAATTCATCTCGTAAAAATCACCTTCCACGATATGCTGCTTGATCCGCTCAACATTCTCCAAATACGTTTCCTTGGGTGTTTGCGATTGCCATTGGGGTGAATGTCTGGCACCACCATCATTGACAATTGAGGATACAATCCGATTACTAGCCAATTGATCTTCATTCACCGCCAAACCCACATTTTGATTACCGAGCAAATTCAACAACGATCCACCATTCGAAATTTGACCACCACGACGAACCAATAAAGTTTCATCACCAGTAGTTACGCCATTTTTTTCAATCGCCACCCAATGAACAGGACTTACAAATTTCAGATTTGCAAATTCTACCAATTGCGAGTGATCCGTTGTTAAGTAAGGTTCAATTTGATTCTTATAATCATACCCCAAATATCCCATCACTGGAATTTCAGGACAACTTGGAACATCAGACAAATCATCAAATTGCTCGGCAATACCAAAACCAGCCATAAGGGAAATCTGACCATGATCATCGGACCGACCTGCACTCAAAAAAATGCAAGCAAACGACTCATTTCTTGCCTTTTCAAGCAAACATTCTAGTTGGTATGCGATTGTAATTCCTTGATTTTCCATCACTTATCACAACATCATTTGATCATCCTCCAAACTTTCCTCACCTTGATAAAACCGATGAATTACCCGCGATTTCGCTACACCAACCACAGTAGTCAACACCTCAACACTCGCCTCTTTTACCTTTTTTACGCTCTTAAAGTGCTTCAACAACAACCTAGCTGTCTCCTCTCCGATGCCTGGAATTTCTGTCAACTCTGTCCTCAACGTCCCCTTATCCCTCCTACTTCTATGATGGGTAATTCCAAATCGATGCGCCTCATCACGCATTTGCTGTATCACTTTCAACGTCTCCGATTTCTTGTCGATGTACAAGGGCAAAGAATCCCCTGGGAAATAAATCTCCTCCAAACGCTTCGCGATCCCCACAATGGCCAATTTGGTATAAATCCCCATCGCCTTTAAAGCCTCTACCGCTGCACTCAGCTGACCTTTACCACCATCCACCACAATCAATTGAGGCAATGGTTTTTGCTCATCAATCATCCGTGAATATCTGCGAGTAATCACCTCTTTCATCGTCGCAAAATCGTCTGGACCTTCTACCGTTTGTACATTAAAATGTCGGTATTCTGATTTTGCCGCCTTCCCATTCTTAAAAACCACGCAAGCGCTCACCGGGTAGGTTCCTTGGAAATTTGAATTATCGAAACACTCAATATGTCGAGGCAACTCACTCAAACGCAAATCCTTCTTCATCTGCTCCATCAATCGATCCACCCGGATTTCTGGATTCAGCTTTTCGTATTGAGACAATTTCTCCTGCTTATAGAGCAAGGTGTTTTTCATACTCAACTCCAACAAACGACGTTTATCGCCCATTTTAGGAACGGTTACAGCAACACCATCCAGTTCTAAATCAAGTTCGTGACTCAAAACGATTTCCTTGCAATTATCCCCATACTGATTTCGCATTTCAGCCACGGCGGAAGCGAGCAAATCCGAATCTAGCTCATCGAGTTTTTTGCGAATTTCCACGTTACGACTTACGATGATCAACCCGTGACTTACCCGCAGAAAATTGACGAACGCAACCTTTTCCGTACTACTAATGCTATATACTTCTAAATCACCGAGAACGGTGCTTACAATGGTACTTTTTGATTGATACCGCTCTAAGGAATCCAATTTCTCTTTGAAATCATGGGCTTTTTCAAATGCCAATTCGGCGGCGGCCGACATCATCAAATCCTTCAAATGTCGTTTCACCTCCCCCAAATTCCCTTTCAACAAATATTTTATCTGGGCAATGCTTTCGTTGTAAGATGATTCGGTTTGATGCCCTTCGCATGGACCCATGCAATTTCCAAGCTGGTATTCCATGCAAATTTTGTGTTTGCCCGCGGCTACGCTCGCGGGCGTCATCCCAAAATTACAATTCCGGGTGGGATATAATTTTTTCACCAAATCCAATACTGTGTGCATCACCTTAACATTGGCATAAGGCCCGTAATAATCAGACCCATCACGAATCGGATTCCTCGTGGGAAATACCCTCGGAAAACGCTCCGCTGTAATCCGAATATAAGGATACGTCTTATCGTCCTTTAATGAAATATTATATCTGGGCTGAAATTCCTTAATCAAACTGTTCTCCAACAGCAATGCATCCATCTCGGTATCTACTACCGTGTATTCAAAATACTGAATCTTACTGACCAAAATAGCCGTTTTTCGATTCTCGTGCTGCTGTTTGGTGAAATAACTGGTGACGCGCTTTTTGAGGTTTTTGGCCTTCCCAACATAGATAATAACATCCTGCGCATCAAAATACTTGTAGACCCCCGGCGAGTCAGGCAACGACTTAATCAATTTACTCAAATGCGCGGGGACCATAACACAAAATTACGCGCAAACCCCTATCAATGGGTACCAATTTCTACATGACGTGCACTAACAGCTTCCCCAAAGAATAATGAGGCCTGAAGATCAAATGTACTTGCATCGTCGGTGGTTACAAACTCACGCTTTCCACCTCGAATTAACCCCGATTCAATCTCCGAATGACGCACCAAATAATCTTGTAATTTTTCTGCAACGATGCCTCCCTGTGTCACTAACCGAATCGAAGAAGGGACAAATTTCTTAATCGTTTCCATAAGCAATGGATAATGTGTACAAGCCAATAAAAGCGTATCGATTTTGGGATTGCGAGTCAAGATTCGATCCACATGCTGCTTCACGAAATAGTCCGCGCCCTCACCCACCATCTGATTGTGCTCCACCAAATAAACCCACATCGGACAAGCTTCTTGCTCCACCAAAACCGAAGGATAAAACTTCGCAATTTCCTTTGGATACGATTCGGACGCCACCGTGCCTGCTGTACCCAGAACGCCAACCACTCCCGATTCAGAATACTCACCAATGGATTCAGTGGTAGGACGAATCACACCTAAAACACGCTTGTGATCGTTACGCTTTGGTAAATCAACCTGCTGGATCTGACGTAATGCTTTGGCCGAAGCCGTATTACAAGCCAAAATCACCAAATCACAACCTTCATCGAACAGCCAATTCACACATTCCAATGTATAATGATAGACTGTATCAAACGAGCGATTTCCGTATGGGGCACGGGCATTATCACCCAAATACAGATAATCGTATTCCGGCAAAACATCAACGATGCTTCTCATCACAGTGAGACCACCGTAACCCGAATCAAATATGCCTATTTTGCCCTTTTTCATAAAACAAAGGACTGCTGAATCATCAACAGTCCTTCAAATGTATTGTAATAAAATGATTTACTTCTTCAACAAGGCTGCAATTACAGCACCTGTGATATCATCGGCGGGATTACCACTCCAAAGAACAATGTTCTGAGAATTATCAATCACGTGCGCATAGCCCTTTGCCTTGGCAACATCTCCGGCTGTTTTCTTAACCAATTCCAAAATAGGGTTATACAAACGAACCTGCTCTTGCTGGATTTCTGCTTTGTACGCTTCTTGAGTTTCTTGGGCTTCCTGCTGCAAACGTTGAAAGCTCTTTTGAATCAACTCCAACTGCGCTGGCGATGCTTTTAACGCTTGCTTGGTTTGGTACTCCTTCTCTTTGCTTTGCATTTCGGCTTCCAAATCCTGCAAACGCTGTACGTACCCTTGCTCAATGGCCGCCAATTTGGCCATTACTGAATCTTTCATTGGCAAAGTATCTACTACTTTCATGGTATTGATGGTAGCAATTTTCTGCGCTTGTGCGATGGAACCCATTGCCACAAATACGGTCATGGCAATCAATAGAATGGTTTTTTTCATGTATATCAATTTTTATTTTTATTAATTATTGTCGTCCTGATTTCCAGCGGGCGAAGTACCAGTAGGGACATTTCCCCTTGGCGTTGGCACATTCGGCTTCACCCCTCCAGGACGAGTTTGTGTATTCGGCTTAGCCGGCGTGGTTGTCGCACCAGGCATATCCTCTGTAGGAATACCCAACGCTTCCATCACCTCTAATGTTTTATCGTATTTCTGATCCGCATAAAGCATTAATGCCCCACCCGATTTATCAAAAATATAAGCGTACCCTTCTTTCTTAGCGACGTTCTGAATGGCATCGTACACTTTGTCTTGCAAAGGCTTCACCAATCTAGCACGCTCCTGGTACAATTCACCTGTTGGGCCAAATTTTGTTTCTCTAAATTTAATTAATTCAGATTCTTTTTGTTCGATGGCTTCTTTTTTCTGACGACGCTTCTCATTGGTTAACAATATCTCTTCCGCCGTAAAATCCCGATACATCTGCTCCAAAGCCAATTGCATCGACTGCGCCTCTCCTTGATATTTGGCAGCCAAATCATCCAAATCCTTCTGTGCTGCTCTATATTCTGGCAACTTAGCTAAAATCACATCTGAATCCACGAATCCAATCACCTGACTCTTTTGAGCATTCATAACACCCAAAATCATCATCAAGCTAATCAAAAGGAATTGTTTTTTCATTTTCATTGATTTGTCAAACCGCATGCCAAAAGTCATCAGTCCACGAAAATATAGATTTTTCCTCGATTTATGGATGCTCTAATAAAATTGAAGGCGTTACGATAATATTACTTTTATGTAATGCACGATCTGTGAACTGAATTGTAAATCGCACCGTATCGCCCCGATACTGATATGGACGAGCAGGGACATTCAATATCAAATTCCCATTCACGGCTTTGCTATGCCCTGTGGGTGTGATATTGCGAATCCTTTCATGTAGAACCAATGTATCCAACGGACCAAGCAAGGGATTCATAGGATTCACCCAATTCATCCCAATTTTTTGCTGATAGTACACTTTCAAATTATAGAATTCCTTTTGTTTATAGCCAAACGGCGACATCGTATCGGCATCATCGAGTCCCAAATCCCCATCGCTATCCTCATATCCTAAATCGATTTCCACAAAACTATCATACCCATATCCGCTATTGAACTTATAAATGCCCTTGAATGTCAGTTTGGGAACACCGGAGATATTATCTTTGTTGGGATTACAAGAAATTATAGTCCCTGCCAATAACAGCATGACGGAACCCATTGAAAATATTGAAACCTTATTCCACATCCCTTCGTCCAAATTTAATGATTGGGCGCGGATAATATTTCAGTATCAACAAAAAAACAATCCCATTTTCGCCGAATGGCATCGACTTTACCCACCAACATCCGGGGAATTCACTTTTTTGCCGATTGCTTTCTTCAAAAGCCACTCGGTTGTCAGCACTTCAAACGCGCCAGATATAACATTTAGCAGTTCTGGAACAACTGGCAGCACGCCATCACTGCACCCCGTAGCTGATTTAAAACTATACGAAGAAAGCTTCACCAAAGGATTTGAACTGTTTTATGGGCCTATAGAAAACTATTGCATCATTGGATTACTACCAAGCTACCTCGAAAGAACGGGATCGTCGTTGGTTTATATGGTAGACAATTTCATCAAAAAAGGCAAACCCAATAGCGGATTCTATTTAAATGAATACCAAACGGTAGCCGGCATCATCCAAGAGAATGAAAGTCGCAATAAGCCCACACTCTTGCTCGGGGTCACCTTTGCGATGCTAGAAATGACAAATGCCATTCCCCAGCAGCAATGGGCCAATACCATTGTCATGGAAACGGGGGGCATGAAAGGCCGGGGTACGGAAATCACACGGGAGGAATTGCAAGAGAAACTCAGAACACATTTAGGGGTTCAACATGTGCATTCAGAATACGGAATGACAGAATTATTAAGTCAGGCCTACTCTCAAAGAAATGGGAGGTTTCATTGCCCGACCTGGATGAGAATTTGCATTCAAGATCCTAGCGACCCTCAGCAATGGTTTGGCCATGACAAAACAGGTAGAATTTGCATCATTGATTTAGCCAACGTTTATAGCTGCTCTTTCATCGCAACCGACGATTTGGGCAAAACGCATGAAGATGGCAGTTTCGAAGTACTAGGTAGAATTGATTTTAGCGACCTCAGAGGCTGCAATCAGTTGGTGATCGACTAATCCTCATCCTCGTCGGGAATTTCAAGCACCTGCTCCCTAAGTTCTTCCTTGGCATTCAAAGAATTCTCAAGACTCAAAATCATGGCTGGTAGCAAGAACAAATTCGCCGCCATACCCGTGAGCAAGGTCAAACCGGTCAACCAACCCAACGCCTGCGTCCCTTGGAAATTAGAGAAGGTGAAAATCATGAACCCTGCACAAATCGCCACCATGCTATAAATCATACTCAGTCCCACCTCTACAATGGTTCCATTGAGCGCTTCCCGCACAGACTTGTTGTATTTGACCAACTCTCGCCTAAATGTGATAATAAAGTGAATGGTAGCGTCCACCGTGATTCCAAACGCAATACTGAACACCAAGATGGTAGATGGTTTCAACGGCACATTAAAATAACCCATCGTACCAGCAGTTACCAGCAAAGGAATGATATTGGGTATCACAGCAATTACAATCATTCGAATGGAGGGGAACAAGAATCCCATGGTGATTGTAATGATGATCAACGACCAAAACGTGGCACTGCCCAAACTACCAAAAAGGTAAGAATTGCCTTTGAGGAACACAGCAGACGTACCCGTAACAAGCACCGAATACTCGTCTTTTGGGAAAATCCTATCAATAATCACAGCCACTTCCTTATTTATGCTATCCAAAGAAACAGAGCCTACATCTTTGATTTGATAACTGATACGCAATCCGGTTCTGCTGCTATCCAACAATCCGGAAATCATTCCATTCTTTTCATTTGATTTTGGCACCGACATTCGACCCATGATATCGGCCAAGTCCAAGGCATTAGGCATGCGATAGAAAGCAGGATCACCCTCGTTAACGGTTTGATTGGCATAGGAGATAACTTCTACAACCGACATCGGCTTTGAGAATTCAGGGTATTTTTTCAGCGCCTTTTGCAAGCGATTTACTTTATCTAAGGTTTCAAAAGTGACAATATCGCCATCATCGTGCGTGCGTACAACAATTTCATAAGGCATCACGCCTTTATAATGCTCTTGGAAATACAATAAATCCTGATACATCTTTGAACTCCGCGGCACATCATCCACCATATAGGCCAAAGGATGCAGGCGAAAAACAAACGTCGTACTCAATACGGTTAATGCGATAAACCAGAAATAAATTCTTCGCTTATGATTGAATACCATAAACTTCACCCATCCCAAAAACTGATTGATATTTTTATTATCGAGGTGAGCAATTTGCTTATCCGAAGGAACCGGCAAGAAGCTATATAGAGCAGGGATACCGATGATATTAATAAAGAATACCAAATTAATGGTGATAAACGACACAACACCGTACTGCTCTAAAATCTGCGTTTTGGTAAAATAGAATGTACCAAATCCCACCGCCGTTGTAAAGTTGATTAAGAAGGTAGCTACCCCAACACGTGAAATAATCCGCGATAATGCTTTCGCTTTATTCCCGTGCTTACGATATTCTTCGTGGTATTTATTTATGAGATAAATGGCATTTTGAACACCGATGACCACCAACAAAGGCGGAAGCGTCCCAGTTAGCAAGGTGAGTTTATAACCCAAAAATCCGCAAACGCCAAACATAACCAACACCCCAATTGCAATAAATACAATGGCGATGGCCAACGTGCTAAAACTTCGGAAAAATACCAGAATCAAAATGGCTGTCACCAAAAATGCAATGACAGTAAAGAGAATGATTTCGCTTTTAACCGTAGTTGCCATCTCTGTCCGCACAAAAGGTAATCCCCCGATATGCATCTCCGCCCCAGAAAAGTCTTCGTACTCCTTGGCTGTTTTTTCGATGGTCCGTATAACACTCACCCTCTTTTCCGATTCTTGGGTCTTGTTGTCGAGCACCAATAAAATCAGGGCAGAATTGGTATTCTTGTTATACAACATTCCTTGATAGAATTTCATATCCAAGAATTTATCTCGGATGCTATCTACTTCGGCTTGGCTATTTGGGGCATGTGTAAATGCAGATTTGATTTGAAACTTTCCAGCTGTATCCGCACTTAGATCGAACAATCGTGTGGGGCTGATGACTTGGGTAACGCCTGGAATCTTCGACATGTCTTCACACATCTTATAATAGGCCCGGAAGTTCTTTAGTTCAAAAAGCTTGTCGCTATTAAATCCAACAACTACTTTGTTATTATCTAAACCAAAGGTTTTTTGAAATTTCTTGTAAGCGATTAAATCGGCATCGTTATTTGGCACCAATTTTTGCATGGCATACTCCAACTTGACTTTCGTTGCATAGTAACCCATCACACCCGTGAAGGCAAAAATCAAGATCAAGAAAAGTGCACGCTGCTTAAGAATAAAGCTTGCTATTTTATCCCACATAGATGCTGCAAAGGTACTGATAAAAAAATAAAGGTCGCCCGAGGGCGACCTTTAACAATTCTTAGTGTAGAAAAGATTACTCAGCGATCACATCCAAAGTGATGGTCGCGTTGATGTCTTTAAACAAGTTGATATTTGCTTCGTAAGTTCCGATGTTCTTGATATCATCAAAAACAATTTTACGACGGTCAACATCAAATCCTTTTTCTTTCAATACATTGGCAACTTGTAAGCTGGTAACTGAACCAAAGATTTTTCCACTAGCGCCTGCTTTTGCAGCAAGGTTGATAGTAGATCCATTCAATTTTTCAGCCAACGCTTCTGCATCTTTACGCAATTTGTCCATTTTGAACGCGCGCTGACGCATGTCTTCGGCTAACATTTTCAATGCGCCTTCGTTTGCCAATTTTGCTTTCCCTGTAGGAATCAAAAAGTTCCTAGCGTAACCGTCTTTTACAACTACCACGTCATCTTTGTGACCTAGGTTTTTTACGTCTTGGGTGAGAATGATTTTCATGTGTCTTCCTCCTTCTTATTTTAAACCATCAGCAACGAAAGGCAACAACGACAGGTGACGTGCTCTTTTAATTGCTACAGAAATTTTACGTTGATACTTCAAAGAGGTACCAGTGATACGACGTGGCAAAATCTTGCCTTGCTCGTTGAT
>Ga0114970_10002884_pt1 | contig 12806 bp, 7 predicted proteins | sample M_140205_XF_Meta_FD_87030 | JGI IMG/M metagenome (GOLD analysis project Ga0114970, IMG submission 87030) | Freshwater microbial communities from Lake Montjoie, Canada to study carbon cycling - M_140205_XF_MetaG | ecosystem: Environmental > Aquatic > Freshwater > Lake | place: Lake Montjoie... | reverse complement strand
GTGCGCGCCTGCGCGAGCGCGTTCTGGCCGATCGTGCCGTCGAGCACGAGCAGCACTTCGTGTGGGGCGTCGGGCAGTCGCTTCATGATCACGCGATGAATCTTGCGTAGCTCCGTCATCAGATCGTCACTCGTGTGCAGACGACCGGCCGTGTCCACGATGACAATGTCCGCCCCACGCGTGATCCCGGCATCGACGGCGTCGAAGGCCACTGACGCGGGATCGGATCCCGGGGCTCCACCCACGAAGTCCACCCCGGCTCGCTCCGCCCAGACGCGCAACTGATCGATGGCACCAGCCCGAAACGTGTCAGCCGCTCCGAGCAGCACCTTCTTCCCCTCCTGCCTAAACTGCGCGGACAACTTGCCGATAAACGTCGTCTTGCCCGCGCCGTTCACGCCGATCACAAGCACGACAGTGGGGCCGGTGGCCGCGCGAAGCAGCGTTGGGTCGGCATTGCCCTTGCGCAGCGCGGCCTCGATGCCCTTGGCCAATGCACTCCGGAATTCCGCTTCGGTTTTGACTTCACCACGCTTGGCGCGGAACTCGACGTCCGCCACCAACGCCAGCGACGTGGTCACCCCAAAATCGGATTCGATCAGGAGCGTCTCGAGTGTTTCGAGCGATCCTTGGTCGACGCCCTTGAAGAGCACCGACACATCGGTGAACGCCACGTCCTTGAAGCGCTGCCAGAGCGAGCGCTTGGGAGCTTCATCCTTACGGCGAAACAGGCGAGCCATTCTTGACCAGGCAAAGAGAAACGAAGGGTCGAACGTGTGGCGACGATCAGCGATAGCCGGCCGCGCGGCGACCGATCCATTCGCCGCAGAGCAGCAGCAGGGCCAGCACGAACGGCCAACCGGCGTCGGCCAGTCGCGGCGCATCCGAGGAGAGGACACCGCGCGATAGCACACCGTCGCGCACGGTGGGGGCCCGTGGGACCCATTCCCTCGACGCGTTCACCACCAGCACGCTGGCGCCCCCCTCGGCCTGCACATCGTACACCCCAGCCGCCATGGCGGGAGAGGTCGTTTCGAAACTCGCGCCGACAAAGCGGAGCGTGAGCGAATCAACGCCCGTATCGCCGCGACGGCGGAGTTGCACCGGGACGATCGAGTCGGCACCACCACGGCGCCACGCCACGGCGTCGCCGGCGCGCAGCAGCGCCGCCATCGGACGGGCCGCGCGCACATCGCCGCGCCCCGCCGCCAGCCAATCGAAGATCGCGCCCCACAGGGCACCGAAGGCCTCGGCCGAACGGCCACCGCGCAACGCCCAACCGGCATATCCCGAGCCCGACACCACGATCGTGCGCACGCCGTTCTCGATGCGGGCGGCGATCGCCGGCACGGCCTCCCCACGCTTGCCCAACTGCGCGGTAAGCACGGGCATCGAGCCCGTGGCCGGACCGGCCAGGGTGAGCGGCGGCAACGAATCGAGCGGTAAGCCGGCCAGCGCAGAGACGAGCGGCGACGCCGGCACGCCGGACGCATACCACTCAGGCGTCCGCGCCACTTCACCCGCCCGCGCGATCGCCGTGGGCGGTGCGGGAATCCAAAGTGCCTTCGCACCCGTCGCGCTCCGGGCGGCCACGCGCGGGCGCCAGGTCGTGTCGCCGTGCACGATGAGCATGCCCGCGGCACCGGCCTGCGTTTTCACGTCTGCTTCGCTGATCGGGGTCAGGGAGCCTTCTACGCGCCAGACGCCAGGCGCGAGGCGCAGGAACGCCCGTGTGGGCACGTTGAGGGCACCGCGCAGGACCACGAGGGCCTCTCGCACGTCGAGGTCGGGCGCGGTGGACACGAACACCGCGGACGGCCGATCACCAATGTCGATCGTGCTGGACAGCGTGTCATTGCGCGGCTCGGCATCGCCGGGCACGAGCAACACGGAGCGTACAATGGCCGACCGGGCACCGCGCGGAAGCGCGATCGTGGTGGTCACACGCGTCGAGGTAAGGGCGGCAAGCGCCGGCACCGGGAGCACGACCGGCGCGAGTCCTTCGACCGTCACACGCAACTGCGCGTCGGGGGTGGCCAACGCTCCCGCCGTGACCGTGGCGGCCACGCTGATCGTGTCGCCCGCCGTGGCGCTGGCCGGCACCGCCATGTCCGCGATCGCCCCGTCGGTGCGTGGCACATTCGCGAGCAGGCGTACAATGGAGCCGGCGGGGGCTTCCGCCAGCGACTCGGCGTCATCGACCTCGCCGTCGGTGAGGAGCACCAACGGACGGCCGAGCGACGCCGCCCGATCGACCGCGGCGCGCACCCGCGAGCCCTGATCGTCGGCGCGTAGCCCCGGCATGTCGGCGGCACGGATATCCCGGATCGAGTCGCCGACGATCACGAACGCATCGGCGTCAGGCGCGTCGCGTTTGACGGCCTCGGCGAGCCGCTCCCGCCACACCTTGATGACCGAGTTCTCGTCGCCGACGGCGCGACGCGAGGAGGCCGACACGTCGATCGCCACCAGGGGCGCGGCGGGCCGAGGCGGCGCCGACGGAGCCCCGAACAGGATGGCCGCGACGATCGTCACGGCGAGGGCGCGCAGGGTGCCAAGCAGGATCGCACGGGCACGCGCGAGCGAGCCGACGCGCCCGTAGGCGAGCCAGGCCGCGGCAACGCCGAGCGCGAGGGCAAGTATCCAGCGAATCACGACAGTAACGTCATTGATCGGCACGATGGGAGAAAGGGCAAAGGGCAAAGAAGCCGAAGCCTCTTTGCCCTTTACGCGGAAGCATGCCGATCAGTTCAGTCGCCGGCGGCGCGAGTCACGACCGGTCCCGCCGCCGTGTTCGTGGAGCGGGGGCCATCGAGACGGGCGAAAAGTCGCGCCTTGAGCTCCGTAAAGCTGGCGCGATGGGCGGCAGCCAGCGGCTCTCCGGTGACGTTGCGCAGGGCGACCCGCGGATCGCGGTGCTTTCCGTTCACGAGCACTTCAAAGTGCAGGTGCGGGGCGGTGGACAGTCCTGTGGTGCCCACGAACGCGACCGTGCGTGAGATCGAAACGCTGGTGCCACGACGGATACCCGCCGCAAACCCATTGAGATGGCCGTAGCGCGTCACGAACCCGTTTTTGTGGCGAATCTCGAGGACGCGACCGTAGCCCCCCTTCCAGCCGGCGAAGATGACCACGCCATCTCCGAGCGCGCGCACGGGCGTCCCGCGCGCGGCCGCGTAATCCATGCCTTGGTGCGCGCGAACCGTGCCGAGAATGGGGTGACGGCGCACGCCAAACACGCTCGAGATCCGTCGGAAGGCGAGCGGCGCGCGGAGAAACGCGGCGCGCATCGACTTGCCATCGCCGTCGAAATAGCTCGACTTCGTGCCCTGTACGAACCGCATGGTTTCCACCCGGCGACCATCGACGGTCAGCCGTGCGGCAATCACGTGACCGGGGCGAACCGCCCCGTTGGGCGCCCGCTGACGCTCCATGAGTACCGTGATGCTGTCGCCCACGCGCAGATCGCGGCTGAGGTCGACGCGGTATTCGAGGATGTCTGCCAGGGCGTAGGCAACGTCCGTGCGCACGTTGGCGGGGAAGGCGTCAGCACCCTGGGCAATGGCGCCGGTCAGCGTGGACGAGACCACACCGCCGACGACCACGGTGTCCGTCGTCCATTGGAGCGTTTCTTCCTTTTCGAGCCATCCCGACCGCGTGGCGGCCGTGGACGAGCGCGTGAGCCGGACCAGCCGGTCGATCGCAAGCTGGAGGACCACCTCGGAGGCGCCGGAGTCTGGGCTGACCGTGGAGGTGATGGTGGTGCCGGCGCGGATCTTCCGGGCGTCGATGGCCTGCGACTCCATCAAGACGCGGGCGGCTTCGTCGCGGGGGACACCGGCACGTTCCAGCACGGCGACGAGCGGCTCGCCCCGTTTCACGGTATCGACGCGGACGCGCCACTTGGAGGCGACAGAAACACGAGACCCCGCAGCGAGTCCTGTCGCTGCGGGGCGCTCGGGGACGGGAGGTCCCAACGCAATAGCGGTGGCTCCGATACCGGCACAAACAGTAGCCATCAGGAGCCGTGCGCGAGCGCTGGTCAATCCATCTGTCTCCGTATGAACGTCGGGATTTCCATCTCGTCAAGGCCAACGCTTGCCGACGAGGAAATCGGAGGAACACGAGGCGGCCGTGGGGGCGCACCTTCCCAAGCAGGACGAGCGGGAGCCGCGGCCGGTCTGAGCGCGGGCCGATCCTTGGAAGGGAACGGCAGCACTGAGGGACTGGGCTTCGAGGCCGCCACCGCAGGAAAAGATGCAGTCGGCTGGTGCTGGGCGGAAGGGGCCGTGGTGCCCAGCGACACGTTCCGGACGACGCCGTTACCGACGCCCCCCTGCATCTGCCGGTCGAATCCGGTCGCAATGACCGTGACCCGGATCTCGTTCATCATGGCGGGCTCGTGCACGGCGCCGAAGATGATCTCGGCGTTGTCCCCGACAGCATCGTGCACGATGTCGTTGATCTGCGTGACTTCACCGAGGGTGAGGTCTTCACCGCCCGTGATGTTGACGAGCACGCCGGTGGCACCGGAGATCGATACGTTGTCGAGCAACGGCGAGGCGATCGCCTGCTGGGCGGCTTCCATGGCGCGGTTCTCGCCGCGACCGATGCCGGTGCCCATGAGGGCCGAACCACCGTTCTGCATCACGGTGCGCACGTCGGCGAAGTCGACATTCACGAGGCCTGTCTCGCTGATGAGCAGCGAGATCCCCTGCGTGGCGTGGAGCAGCACTTCGTCGGCTTTCTTCAGCGCCTCGTGGAACGGGATGCCCTTGCCGACCACGGCGAGCAGCCGCTCGTTGGGCACGATGATCATCGTGTCCACGTGCTTCCGCATCTCGGCGATGCCTTCCTCGGCCTGGCGCATCCGCTTGCGTCCTTCGAACAGGAACGGCCGCGTCACGATACCGACCGTCAGTGCGCCGGCTTCGCGCGCGAGTTCACAGATGACAGGCGCCGCACCGGTCCCGGTCCCGCCGCCCATGCCGCAGGTGACGAAGACGAGATCGGCGTTGCCCAGCACGCGCTTCGTGTCTTCGCGATTTTCGTCGATGGCCTGTCGCCCAATTTCGGGGCGCGCGCCGGCACCGAGTCCGCGGGTGAGCTTCTTGCCGATCTGAATCTTGACATCGGCCTTGGAGTTCATCAGCGCCTGCGCGTCGGTGTTCACCGAAATGAATTCGACGCCCTCGAGGTGTTCCTCGATCATGCGATTGACGGCATTGCCGCCACCGCCACCGACACCCACCACCTTCATGCGGGCGTTTTGGGGCGCGCTTTCTTCGAACTCGAAGGTCATGCGGGGCAGCTCCATACGGGGCCTGACGGGCTCAGGGTGGTCGCACAGCAACCCGGCAGCAGCGCCGGGTTACCACGAGTCCTTTGCCGCGAGCTCCGTCGACGTCGACGGTCCGCGCACGGACTCTCAGGGATGTGGAAGATCATGCCGCCTACAGCGAACGCTCTCCTAGAATACACATTCGAGAGTGCAGCGCAACCCGTGCAATCCGTTGAAGTTGGACGGATTCGTCACGACTTCGCAGGGCGTAAAACACGCCCGCATTTATCCACAATTCAGATCCGTTCGACGGCTTGTGACATTCGTGAATGGGGTCGCTGAACCGAGGCGCCGCTCGGCCGCTGTTTCGGCGAACCGATCACGCGGAGGCGCAGAGAGCGCAGAGGCCGCAGCGTCAAAAAATGGTCTCTGCGTGCTCTGCGCTCTCTGCCAACTCTGCGTGATCGGTTCTACGGTGTCGGCCTAGCGGCCACCTGCCGGTGCCGCCGCCGGCTTCGTCTCCGCCGCACCGCCGGCGTCGTTCCAATTGATGATGCTGTTGAACACCATGTTGAATTCCCCATGGTTCTGCCACCGGTAGATCGGGTTGTTCGCGAACATGATCACGCGCCCGTTGCCCCTCACCGCGCCCGGCACGTCAACGGCGAAGGGACGTGACTTGAGTGAATCGGCGCCGGTCATCAGGCCGGACAGCACGGCCTTGTCACCACCGACGTAGCGCGCGAGCACGTTGCCCTCGTCGGCGATACCGACCTTGAACGGCGTGCCGCCCACGTACTTCACGGGAATGACGGCCTTGCCGAAGCCGTAGAACACCGGATGCTCCGGGCGCGTGATGGTGGCTTCCACCAGCGGACGCTGCGACGTGAGTCCCGGCACGGTCGTCTTATCGACCGTCCGCGCCCACCCGAACTCGATCGGCAGGCGCGCCGATTCACCGATCGCGATCAGCGTACCACCCGACGCGAGGAACGCGGCGACGGCATCGACACCGGGCTGACCGAAGCCACCGGTGAGATCCTTGGTTTCGCCGTACATACCCAAGAACTTGTACCTGTCGTTCTTGAGGTACGGCTGCGCGCGCGCGGCTGGTGCCTGCATCACGGTCTGCCGGCTCAGGTTCTGCTCGGCCATCACGATCACGTCGTAGTCGCGGCGCAGATTGCCCTGCACCACGCGCTCTTTGTAGATCAAGTCGTACGGAATCTTGAACTCGTCGAACGTGAGACGATACCAGCCCAGATTCTGCGTACCGCTCCACTGCGAATAGATCGCGACCCGCGGCACATCGGCCTCATGCATCGCGATCGCCGGGGCGCGGCCCAGCATCGCGGCGGTGAGCCCGAGCGAATCCACCAGCGTACGCACGCGCGCGGCATACTTGCCGTCGACGACGAACGAACCCGCCGGGAACGTAGTGTCACCGGCGGCGAAGCGCTGCTCGGCCACCCGCATCGGCACCGTGCGCAGCAGATAGCGCAGGGTGACCATGTTGTTCGAGCCGGTGTGCGCCACGGCGATCGCGGCAGTACCGCTGCCGCGCGTGTTGCCCTTCAGCACGACCTTGTCCACCGGCGACACCGCGGCCTTGAGAATGCTCGCGTCGGCGATCTCGACGACATCCACATCCATCGCCAGCCCCATCGACCAGCCGCTGTCATCGTACGTGTTCAGACGTGCGTCGGGATATTGCTGGCGCTCGATGAGATTCTTGGCGAGGCGGCCGTACGGCTGATCGCGCTTGATCACGTACGAGCCGACGGGATAGGTGATCGTTCCCACCTTCACTGGCGCGGTGGCCTGTCCCACCTCGATGCGCTGTACGCGCAGCAGATTCACGAACTCTGCCACGCGGGTCATATCGCGCTGCAGGGGAATCACGAACCCGTACGGCGCCTTGACCTTGCCCTCTTCGATGCTGTTGCGCGTCTTGATGTAGAAGTTCTCGAGCACCGTCGCCGGGAACATCGACGCCAGCTGCAGCGCCGACAGCACGCCTGTCTGCATGTAGTTCGTATTCGAGCGACGCGTGAACGTGGCGATGTCATTGAAGCCGATCGGATTACCGCGGTACCACTCGCGATCCTGCGCACCACCACGACCGGTGGGCACCGCACCGGCGCGTCCCCCAAGACCGCCACCGGGTGCGGGCGCACCGCTGCCGATGCCGCGCCGAGCATTCGCCATCGCCGTGCTGTCCAGATCACGTCCCGACTGCGTCTCGTACATCTTCATGAGACCGTTGTGGTTGTATGCCACCGACCCGAGATAGCCTGGTGACCAGCCGTCCATGAACGCGTGCGTGTACACACCCGGCATGCCCCACTTGGTCATCTGCGCCATTTCCCAGTTGCCGAACCACGGCAGTTCGGCGAAGAGGATGGGATCGAGATTCGGATTCTGCGGTGGGCCACCCGTGTACGTGTACAACAACGGCTGCGCTTCATGCAGGTCGTGCATGATCGGCGGATACGCCGTGAAGTACCATTCGATGATCGCGCGCATCTGGACCAGCTTGATGTTGATGTCGCGATTGTTGTCGTGATACACGTACTTGCCCCAGTACGGCACACCGGCGCCGCCACCGAAGCCGCCACCGCCCGCCGGGGGCGCCACCACCGGGGCGCGACGGGTCGTATCACCCGCGCCGGCCGGCGCGGGCGTCACCACGGGCGTCACGACCGGTGTGATCGCCGGCGCCGGAATCGCGGCCGCCATATCGAGTCCACGGAAGAACCAGTCCACGTTGCGATCACGTCCGTCGGCATCGGCGGCCGGCGTCATCGACACGTAGAGCTGCTCACGGATCTGACTGACGAGCGGCGAGGTCTCGGTGACCAGACGATACGCCAGTTCCATCAGCATTTCCGACGGACCGGTTTCGCCGCTGTGTAGTCCGCCCATGAAGTGATAATGCGGCTTCGTATCGGCCAGCACCGCCTTCACCTGGGCCTCGGTCATGCCGCGCGGATCCGCAATCTTCGCGAGGTTTTTCCGGTTCTGGTCGAGGCGCTGCATGTTCGCGTCGGACGAGATCCACACCACCACGAGCTCACGACCTTCGTCGGAACGGCCGATGGTTTCGATCTTCACGCGCGGCGACGCGGCCGCGAGTGCGCGATAGTACTTCAGCTGATCGGCGTAGTACGTGAGCTTGCGCGGCGCACCGATATGATAGCCCAGCACATCGCGCGGTGTCGGGATGCCCTCCACCAGCGGCAGGTGATCCACCAGCGGACTGCCATGCTTCGCATTGGCCAGCCACTCCTGATAGCTCTGCGTGAACGTCGGATCCTGCTTCTGATTGGGGTCGCGCGCTTCGGTCGTGAGCTGCTGGGCAGCGAGTGACGCGAAGGGTGCGAGTCCGAGCACGAGCGCGTGGCGCACAGCTCGGAAACGGGAGAGACTGACGTTCACGGAAAAGCTCCTAAAAAAGTACGGAGTACGGAGTACGGAGTAGGGAGTACGGAGTAGGGCGTACGGCGTCGGGAGTAGATCGGACGCGACGACGGGGCACCGAGACACCCGTCTCCGTACCCCGTACGCCGTACGCCTCACTTCGCTGTTGCGTTAAAACCAATCCTGCAACCACGTTTTCACGCGCGTCGCCAGCTTGTCGACGCCGGCACCGGTGAGCGACGGGCGGCGCGCGATCACGCCGCCCAGCGCCACGCGATGCGCGCCGTACAGCGCCAGACCGACCGCCGTGGCGAAGCGCGGCTCGGCGATCTGCTCGACGAGTCCGCCTACGTTGTCGCCCGGCACACCGACGCGCACGCCGAGGCCGAACACGTCGGCGGCGAGTTCGCTCACGCCTTCGAGCGCCGCCCCACCACCGGTGAGCACGATGCCGGCATTCAACCGCCCGGCAAAGCCCGCCGTCTGCACTTCGCGCTGCACCTTGTCGAAGATCTCGTCCATGCGCTGATGAATGATGTGGGTCATCAGTTCGCGCGAGATGTGCCGCTCCCCGTGCGACGCTGACGCCGGCATGGCGATCACCTGTTCGGAATCGACCATCGGTTCGTAGGCGCAGCCGTAGGCTTCCTTGAGCTGTTCGGCGTCGTTGTTCGTAATGCCGAGTCCCTGCACGAGATCACTGGTGACCGCGTTGCCGCCGTACGGGATCGTGCCGAGGTGGCGAATCTTGCCTTCGTGAAACACGGCGAGATCGGTGGTGCCGGCGCCGAGTTCAAGCAGAATGACGCCGAGTTCCTTCTCTTCTTCGGTGAGCACTGCGAGCGCACTAGCGAGCGGCTCGAGCACGAGCTCGCGCGTTTTGTAGCCCGCGCGTTCGATGCTCTTCCGCAGGTTCATGGCGGGCGAGCTCCCGATCGTGACGAGATACATCTCCGTCTCGAGGCGCGTGCCGATCATGCCCACGGGATCACGAATGCCGTCGGTCTTGTCCACGCGATACTCCTGAGGGATCGCATGCAACAGTTCGCGGTCCTGCGGAATGGCCATGGCGCGCGCGACTTCGTTCACGCGATCGACATCGGTGCGCATGATCTCATTGCCGCTGATCGCCACCACGCCGGTAGAGCACATCGCGCGCACGTGTTCACCGGCGATGCCGACGTACAGCGAATCGGGGGTGACACCGGCCACGCGACTCGCTTCCTCGACGGCCTTCCGAATGGAGCGCGTGGCCTCTTCGATGTCGGAGACCACCCCGCGGCGCAGGCCCATCGTGCGGGTGTGTCCTACCCCGAGCACGCGCAGCGTCGGCGTGCGCGGCAAATCGCCGTGCACCGCCGCGACGATGGCGGTGGTGTAGGCGGTGCCGATATCGAGGGCGGCGACAATGGGTTCGGAAGTCATGGCTGTCTGGCGATCACCTGGTCACGGAAGCGGAGGTCAAGCTCCACCGCACGCAGATGATTCCGCGCGAGGTCCGCTTCCACGGGTAATATGTCCCTGAATCGGGCTACGGTCACGTCAGTGGTCGTTCGCACCGTGACGCCGCCCAATTTGAAGCGCATTTCCTCGGTTCCGGCCCGCTCGCCGTGGGAAACCCGGGCATAGAGTCGCGGCGCATCCTTGCGCAGACCGTCCAAGAGGTGCAGGAGCGAGCTGTCGGAGGAGGCGACCACGGGCACGTCCAGCGGATAGCGCACGGGGTCGATGGGCAGCGGACGTCCGGTCGCATCGGCCGGTTCGAGCCGTCCGCGCCGAGGCACATAGGCCACCGGCTCCCGCTCCACGACGCGGATGAGCAACGTTCCCGGTAGCTGTCGCTCGACGACCACCGACGCCACCATGGGATGCGCACCGACCCGCTCGGCCAAGGGCTCCAGCGGCTGCCATACCGATTGCAGAGTGTCCACCTTGAGTCGGGCCACGAGCTCGGTGGGACGGGCGTACCGCACGCCCTCGAAAATCACGCGCCGGGCGTGAAAGTAGTCGAGTTGCGCCAGCGATTGGGGGCCCCACCACGGTGCGCCCACTACGATGCCGACCGCCACCAGAAATCCAACGCCCCGCACCCAGCGCAGCCAGGTGGGACGAGGGTCCTTCGGTGCCCGCTTCGGCGTCGTCTTCCTGGCCGAGGACTCGCCCGGGTCAAAGTCGGCGGTGGCCATCAGTCGCGCAGCGCCTCGAGCAGTTCGGGGCCCGTCTTGGTGATGTCCCCGGCGCCCATCGTCACGACCACGTCGCCCGCGCGGACCATGGCGCGCAGTGCGGCGGCGGCGTCACGTCGCGGGCCGTGCCACTGCAACACCCCTGCGGCGACCCGGTCGCCAATCAGGGCCGACGTGACGCCGGGCTCGGGCGCTTCGCGGGCGCCGTAGATGTCGCACAGCAGCAGGGCGTCGGCCGCCCCGAGCGCCTCGGCGAAATCGACCTGCAGATCGCGCGTGCGCGAGTACAGGTGGGGCTGGAAGGCCAGCACGAGCCGACGGCCGGGGAAGGCGTGACGCGCGGCCGCGATGGTGGCGCGCACTTCCGTGGGGTGGTGCGCGTAGTCGTCGACCACCTCGATGCCCTGCGCCGCGCCCAGTCGCTGAAATCGACGCTCGACACCGCGGAACGCGGCGAGTCCCGGTGCCATAGCCGGCACCGTGCACCCGAGCGCGAGCCCGGCGCCGAGGGCCGCCATCGCGTTGCGGACGTTGTGCAGCCCCGGCACCGACAATTGAATCTGCCCGAGATCGTCACCGTCGAAGCGCACCTGAAAGCGCGAGCCCGTCGCATCGAGCACCAGATCACCGGCCACGAGGCGCGCGTCGGCGGCGTGCGCCGACGGGTCCGTGCCGGGCGCCGTGGCGCTGTAGGCGATCACCTCGTGACGCGACGCAATGCGCAGCGCCATGGCCCCCTCGTCATCGGCGCAGCGCACCACCACGCGCGCCGGTGCGAGGTACTGCTCGAAGGTGCGCATGATGTCATCGAGATCGCGATAGATGTCGAGATGATCGGCTTCGACATTCAGGATGACCGCCACCGCCGGATCGAGCGCGAGGAACGAGCGATCGTATTCGTCGGCCTCGACCACGTAGGTGTCACCGCCGAGTCGCAGGTTACCGGCCCACCGCTCGACGCGACCGCCGACCACGCCGGTGGGTTCGCGTCCGGCGGCGGTCAGTGCTTCGGTCGTCATCACGGTCGTGGTGGTCTTACCGTGGGTCCCGGCGATGCCCACCAACGTCCCGCCACTGACGGCGTCGGCCAAGGCTTCGGCGCGTCGCACCAGCGGCATACCGGCGGCACGCGCCGCGACCATTTCCGGATGCGACGCGGCGATCGCCGACGAATAGACGACCGCCCGCGCACCGGCCACGAGCGAGGCATCGTGGGCGGCCACGGCGATGCCGTAGCGCGCGAGATCGGGCGCGCCGGCCGGATTCGCATCGGTGCCCTGAATGCGAACGCCTCGACGGGCCAGCAGTTCAGCGAGCGCACTCATGCCGGCACCGGCGATCCCGATGAAGTGCACGGGGCGCGGATCGGTGCGATCGAGCAGAAGGGCGGCCGTCAACGACGGAGCGCGGGCGTCAGCATCGGCGTCGGGGCGGGAATTCGGCGAAGACATGGGTGCAATATGGCGACCGGCTCAGCCGATCCCCACCGTGTCGAGTCCCAGGGTCGTGATGACCGACGTCGCGATCTCAGCGGCGGCTCCGGGACGGGCTCGCTCGAGGGCGGCCCGACGCATGGCGGTGAGCGCGGACCGGTCGTCACGAAGCGACCGCACGGCGGCATCGAGGGCGGCCACGGTGAAGTCGCGCTGCGGCACATGGCGCGCGGCGCCCGCGGCCTGGGTGGCCTGCGCGTTGTGCGTCTGGTGATCCTGCGCCGCACTGGGCAACGGTACCAGCAGCGCCGGAATACCCCAGGCGCACAGCTCGGCGATCGTCATCGCGCCCGCGCGCGTCACCGCGAGATCGGCGGCGGCGTACGCGTCGGCAATCGGGGCGAGATACGGGCGCACGCGCACCATGCCGGATTCACGATCGAGATAGGCCGCCGCCTGTTGCTTCCCGGTGGCCCAGATCACGGC
>Ga0114970_10002882_pt1 | contig 12808 bp, 7 predicted proteins | sample M_140205_XF_Meta_FD_87030 | JGI IMG/M metagenome (GOLD analysis project Ga0114970, IMG submission 87030) | Freshwater microbial communities from Lake Montjoie, Canada to study carbon cycling - M_140205_XF_MetaG | ecosystem: Environmental > Aquatic > Freshwater > Lake | place: Lake Montjoie... | reverse complement strand
TGATTTGGTTTCTGATTTGGATTTTCCCTTGGCTCACGCGGCACCTGAGGGTTTTCACGTTGTTCCCGAGGTTGTTGGTTTGGGTTCTCGCGTTGCTCTCTTTGTTGGTTTTGATTGGGATTTTCGCGAGGTTCTCTTGGCTGTTGGTTAGGGTTTTGATTTGGGTTCACCCTTTGTTCACGTGGCGGATTCTGATTTGGATTCTGGTTGGGATTTGTATTCGTGCCATCGTTTTGCTGGCGATTTTGTTGTTTGTTTTCCCTTTCGTTATATGGAACGCGGGGCTCACGGTTTTGCGGATTTTGTGGCCGCTGTTGGTCTTGTCTTTCGGGGCGGGAGTTGCGATTTTCAGTTGGATTAACTGGGGCTGCTACTATATCTTTTTGCACAGGGGAAATAGTTTCGGCAGTTTTAGTTTCATCGGCCAAAGGTAATTGTCCTTGGGGTGTTGCTTCTTCTTTTATCTTGGGCTTGCGACCACGTTTGGCGGGCTCTCCATCCGCACCTTCAGCTTTCACAACTGGGGGCTTACGGAGTTTTTTAGCGGCTGGTGTTATGTTGAGCGGCGGTGAAGCATCATTAGGATTTTCTTTGAAATCTTTGGTATCGGGCATCACCGATTGTGTTTCGATAATTTTGTAAACCAGATCCTGTTTGGGAAGATTGTCCACGTTGCTCATTTTGAGCTCCTTTTGGGCAATGTCTTTGAGTTCTGACAACAACAAGTTGTTCAGATAAGCAATGTCGTACATGTAGAAATATGAATATTTAAAATAATAATAACAAGAATTTTGTGGGGTAGACTTATGTTCCTTAAGAGTTGTTAAAGAAAAGCCTGACTTGATTGTGCTGCAATATTAAGAAGTATTGCTCAAATAAAAAAAAAATTCTTGAATGCGGGAAAAAGGCGGACTTTCTATAGGCCGAGGGCCCAAAATGCGTGCAGCACTGCAAGCAATTTAAAAGCTATATAACGCTGATGCTTAGCTGTTAAAATTTACTATTAATTAAAAAAGCTGAGGAAACTTCGAAAGTATTGGGTCCTACTTTAGCCGCTGCAAATAGCTGAAAACCCATGAAACAGTGGCGAAACTTAGGCCTAGTAATCTCCCTTTTCTCCAGTAAACTGATCTTCTTTATTTTTGAATAATACATTGAAGGTGGTGAGGCTTCCATATATTTTGGTGATATATTGTTGTATATTTACTTTTTCCTCATCGGTCATATTGCTTGCATTAACGCGTTGTTCCATAACCCGCACCCGATCACGTATCATTACAATTTTATGAAACAATTGGTCAATAGGAATTTCTTTAGGAGCTAAGCCATTGTCACCAGGTTTCAAAATCATTTTACCCCCCAACCATTTTTGTCCTAGTTCTATCGGTTCGGGGTATTCTACATATCGTTGCAACACACTTTTCAGAATACGTTCCACATCGAACATGCTTACCATATCAGTGTCTGGATCAAGCTGGTCAATGATGATGACTTCTTCGTCTTTCATTACTTCGCGTAGTCCGTGCTCTATAAAACTAACTACATATAAAGCTGATTTTTCGTTCACCACTACGCCTTTGCCATAACGAGCATGTTCAAGGCGTGTGCCTATGCCTAAGTTTCGTAACATATTATTTTTTTGTTGGGTGTTTTTATTTAGCCGTCAAAAATACATATATTTGCATAGAGATTTACAATACAATAAGATTTTAATTTTTGCGTTTATTATATATATGTTAAAGCGTATCGTTATCATATTACTATTAGCCACCGCAGTGGTTTCTGTAAATTCATCATGCAAAGCAAAGAAAAGTGGCAGTAGAGGTTGCAACTGCCCACATTTCAAGTAATGGAGCAACAAGCACTGAAGCCGGGGTTATATATAGTTCCTACACCCATAGGTAATTTGCAAGACATTACTTTGCGAGCTTTGGAAGTGCTCAAAAACTGTGATATGATTTTGGCTGAAGATACTCGTGTTACAGGCAATCTGCTCAAACATTTTAATATACAAAATTCACTTAAGCCATTCCATTTGGCCAATGAACATAAAACTTTAGGTCATTATATAAGTATATTACAAGAAGGGAAAACCCTTGCCCTGTGCAGCGATGCAGGCACACCCGCAATTTCCGACCCAGGATATTTGCTCACGCACGAGTGTGTTGAAAAAGGTATATATATAGAATGTTTACCTGGCCCAACCGCGTTTGTTCCCGCTTTAGTAAAATCTGGATTTCCCACAGATAGCTTTGTGTTCGAAGGTTTCTTGCCACATAAAAAAGGGAGGCAAACAAAACTGAAAGAACTCGCTGCGGAAAAGCGAACTATTATATTATATGAATCACCTTACCGTGTGCTTAAATTATTGGAAGAACTTAAAGAGCATTTTGGTGAGGACAGACAAGTTTCAGCAAGCCGAGAGTTGAGTAAAATGTTTGAAGAAACTATAAACGGAACGGTATCATATTGTATTGAACACTTCACCAAAAAAGAACCGAAAGGTGAATTTGTTATTGTAATAAAAGGACATGCTTAAAAAACTGTTTTATTATATACTCCCTGGACTATTGCTATCTGCAAGTTGGCTCCATGATTATACTTTCTTTTTTATATTTATTACTTTTGTTCCTATTATACAGAAAGCAAATACGGAGCAAAACGCTTTTAAGTTTTGGGTATATACTTACGTAAATATGTTGCTATGGAATACAGGCAGTACTTGGTGGGTTTGCTTGGCATCAGTTGAGGGTGGAATTGCGGCCATTGTTGCCAATAGTTTGTTGATGACTTTGCCCCTGCTATTATATTATTATACTCAAAAACGAATACAAAAACCTTGGTCGATTTTCTCCTTAATCTTTTATTGGCTCACGTTTGAATATATGCATTTACGTTGGGAGCTAACTTGGCCTTGGCTTACGCTGGGTAATGTGTTTGCGGGCGTTCCACTCTGGGTGCAGTGGTACGAATTTACGGGGCATCTGGGTGGGAGTATATGGGTATTGTTACTTAATATATTTATTTGGAAGTATTATACTAACCAAAGTGCTAAAAAAGCATTTATTCGTTTGATTCCTGTTGCAAGTATTATAGTAATTCCATTACTCATTTCTGTGTTATTAGATTCGAATATCAATAATAAAATACAAAAGGAATATCATACTATCATCGTACAACCAAATATTGACCCCTATAACGAAAAGTTTGGCGAACTATCAGCCAGCGAGCAATTGGATAAAATGCTGGCATTAGCTGCAACCAAAATAAAACCAGAAACGAAACTTGTTATGTTTCCTGAAACTGCCTTAACGGACAATATAGAAGATAACAAAATAGAAGAAAATGAGAATATACTTAAACTGCGGAAATTTATAGATAGTTTCCCACAAACTTCCATATTAATTGGCGGAAATGTTTATCATGTATATCAAAATGGTGAAGTGCCACAACCCACTGCCCGCAAATACCCTGGAGGAATGATGTATGATATATACAATACGGCTATCTATTTAGAAAAAAACAAAAAAACAGCGCTCTATTATAAATCGAAATTGGTGCCCGGGGTGGAGAAAATGCCATATCCTCAAGTATTTAAATTCCTTGAAAAATATGCAATTGATGAAGGTGGGATTTCAGGTTCACTGGGTGTGCAGGAAGAAAGAGAGGTATTTAACGTGCAGGATAAATTTAAGATTGCACCGGTTGTTTGTTATGAATCAGTGTTTGGTGAATATGTAACTGAGTATATAAAAAAGGGTGCGAATGTATTATGTATAATCACCAACGATGGGTGGTGGGGAAACACACCCGGCTATCGCCAGCATTTTAATTATGCTAGATTGAGAGCTATAGAAACACGCAGAACAATATTGCGTTCAGCTAATACGGGAATATCAGGCGTGATATATGACAATGGAGCTTCGTCTCACGAAACAAAATGGTGGGAACCTTCAGCAGTAGAAGCATCTTTCACAGCAGAATCCAGCTTAACTTTTTATGTAAAGTATGGAGATTATCTTGCTTTGGCATGTTGCTGGGTAAGTTTGGTGTGGTTAGTTTTTATGATATTTAAAATTAAGTTTTAATATATTTGACCATTGTTGTCATTGCGAGGAGCAGCGAGTTTAGGGCTGCAGGCAAGGCAACGAAGCAATCTCTCGTTTACGATAGGAGATTGCTTCGTCGTGCCTAGTTTGGCCATACACACCACTACTCGCTCTTGAGGTTTATATCAAGTTCTTATCGTATTTTTGTAGCGAAAATGAAAATCTCTAACGAAAAAAAACTCCTCGTTTTTGTTACCCTCATGGTTATTGCAGCCGATGTTGCAGGAAGTTATTTGGTACAAAGCTCAGGCGAACTGCGTGAACGATTGCTCATCCTTATTACCGTTCCTTTTTATATTGTTGTTATAGGTGCTGAAATATTGTTCAGCTTTTTAAAAGAAAAAAAGTATTACAGTGGCGAAGGTATTTTGGCCAATATATATTTGACTACCCTCAATATGGGTTTCGATTTGGCCCTACGTGTTTTTTGTCTTTGGTTTTTGGGTATGTGTTATACCGCAGGTGGCATGCACTTGAACTTGACGTGGTTACCCGCAGTTTATTGGGTAATACTTACCGTATTCGAAGATTTTATGTATTACTGGGAGCACCGTATCGATCATTTTTGCAGGTTCTTCTGGGCTGCACATGTTACCCACCATAGCAGTGAAGAGTATAATCTCACCGTAGGTTTCCGCTCCTCCGTATTTCAGCCCTTATATCGATTTATATATTTTATTCCGATTGCATTTGCAGGGTTCAGACCTGAAGATATTATGTTCACATATGCATTTACGCAGATGTGGGGGATTTTTGTTCACACCCAATCAGTAGGTAAACTTTGGAAACCGATTGAATACATTATGTGTACACCCAGTCACCATCGCGTTCACCATGCATCTAATGTAAAATATCTAGACAAGAATATGGGTATGCTTTTGATAATTTGGGACAAAATATTTGGCACTTTCCAAAAAGAAGATCAGGCCTACGAGCCTATCAAATATGGACTCACCACCAATATAAAAACGGTGCATCCTGTTACGATGGTTTTTCACGAATGGAAAAATATATATCATGATTTAAGAAAACCCGTAAAATTAAAAGATAAATTCAAATATGTTTTTGGCCCACCGGGATGGAGTCATGATGGAAGCACGCAGACGAGTTCGCAAATGCGAGAAAAAGAAAAAAATCGGTAATCAAAGTTGTGTATTTCTATTTGCTAAACACTGCCAATTTTAAACAGTAAACTTTATATGAAATATTTTTCAACTATTATATTGATTCTGTTCTGCTTAAACGGCCATAGTCAAGACCGACGTAGCGACAGCGTGGATATCACCCATATCGATATTAACTTGAACATGACACGCGGCACAACGGGTCAAAATCAGATTGCAGGTTTCGCGGCCATCAAACTTAAAGCTGTAAATTTTGCGATCTCGTATGTTCGCTTCGATTTGCTTAAAATGACTATAGATAGTATTGTACAAAATAGTGCACGTTTATATTACAACTATAATGATACAACTATATATGTAAACTTATTCAAATCCCTAGTTAAAACTGACACAGAAGTAGTAAAGATATATTACCATGGGCAACCACAAGGCGATCCATCAGGCTGGGGAGGATTTTATTTTTCGCCGCCTTATGTCTATAATCTGGGCGTCGGGTTTCAAGTAGACCCTCATGCTTATGGGCGTTGCTGGTTTCCTTGTTTCGATAATTTTGTCGAGCGTCAATTATTTAGTTTTAATATTATAACCGACAGTATTGACCAAGCCATCTGTAATGGTTTACTTATATCAAATATACAAAATGTAGATGGTACAATTACCTGGCAATGGGAACTGGGACAACCTATTCCAACCTATTTGGCCAATGTTTCTGTGGCGCCCTATAAGCCTGCTAAATATATATATAATAGTATTACGGGGAAAGATATTCCTGTATGGCTCTCTTCCAAGGCAGTAGATACTTCCAATGCAATTAAATCGTTTGCAAATTTGAATAATTGCCTCAAAGCTTTTGAACAAAACTACGGCCCCTATGCATTTGATAGAATAGGATATTGTATGGTTCCATTCAATAGCGGAGCGATGGAACATGCAGGAAATATATCTTATCCCTTGTATGCCAGCGACGGTACGAAAAACTATGAAACCCTGTGGGCACATGAACTTTCGCACCAGTGGTGGGGCAACCACACAACCTGCAAAAACGAAGGCGAGATGTGGCTTAATGAAGGTTGGGCAAGTTATTGCGAAGGCGTTTTTTTGGAAGCATTATATGGTAAAGAAGCTTATAGAAAACACGTATCAGATAAACATTTCTTAGTGTTGCAAAAAGCTCATATCGATGATGACGGATACCGAGCAATTTCAGGTGTTCCACATAATTATACCTATGGCACAACTGTGTATAAAAAAGGTGCAGATGTGGTGCATACCTTACGCGGATATATGGGCGACAAAGATTTTTTTGAAGCCTGTGCCGATTTTCAAAATACCTATCAATTTAAATCAGTTGGGAGTGAAGATTTGAAAACCATTTTTCAAAAGCATACCACACAAAGTATGACTAGTTTTTTCAATAACTGGGTATATGAAAAAGGGTTTCCTCATTTCGAAATGACCAATATACAAATAGACTCTGCGGGTTCATTATATCATATTACGGGAACAATATTACAAAGATTATTGGCTACACAAAAACTGTATGACTCTGTACCCGTTGATTTCACTGCCATTGGCCCGAACTTAGAAAAATTCACTGCTCAAGCCATTCTAGATGGATATTATAGTCATTTTGAAATTAAAAATATTCCATTCAAGCCTATATTAATTTGTCAAGATTTATATGAAAAAATAAGCGATGCCATTACCGATGAGTATTATAGTATCGACTCTGCGAAAACATATAAATATACAAATGCCCGATTGACTTTGGTCGTGAAAACCATTTCTAAAAATGATTCGAATTGGTTACGAGTAGAACACCACTGGTTGGGGGCAACAGGAGCCACTAAAATACCGGGACTATATATATCACCCACACATTACTGGACCGTGCAAAGCATTGTCGGACCTACATTTGATGCGGATGCCTCACTCAATTATTCAGGAGCCAAAGATGCAAGCGGTGTTCCAGGCTTAGATAGCAATTTGTTTTATAAAACAGAAGATAGTTTGGTATTATTATACCGAGAAAATTCAGACAGTCCATGGGTAGAAGATATTGATTATATAAAAAATATGGGTGCTAAAACCGACCTAAAGGGAAATGTATTGATCAAACATGTCCGACCTGGTGATTATACTTTTGGTGCTTTCAATACACACTTGGCATTACCCAACATTTTGAAACCCGAGAAAAAATATATTGCTAAGTTCTATCCCAATCCCAGCAATGGTTTGGCTACTATTGAACTCAAAGAAAATAATATAAAAGGCAACTTGGTATTATATGATTTGAAAGGAAGTTTATTACAAACAATAACCACCCAACCAGGAAAATTATATTATGAAATGAGTGCAAATTCTAAAGGAATATATATTATCAAATACGAATCACCTAGTGGGCAGGTATTGGAGAGTTTGAAATGGATTGTGGAGTGATTATATAATTTTCTTTTTATTATATATATAACCTTCATCGCGAGGAGACGCATGATGTGGCAAATTTTAATTAGACAAAGTCAATCCCATTGAGTGCACGCTTGGTAATATAACTCTGCACAAATAAAACTATTATAGTTATTAAAAGCTCTACTGTTATAAATTTTATTAATGATTTAGTTAGCTTTTTATTTTACTCCCCAACACTAAAATTTTTGTAAAGATATTTTTTGTCAGTAATCTCTGTCAGCATTGGCAAGATCAGCGAAATAACAATAGGAATTATATAAAGTATTTAGAATGTCTTCCCCGGTCATTTGAGCTAGCAATTATAAAAAAAAAGTGTTATAAAATCCTACAAAATATAGCTACAAAATTCTAAGTTTCTACCTCACCCAAAAATCCAAAATTTCATATCCCTAAATTCCATATCTTTGACCACCTAATCCCAACAACAACATATGTCAACAAGCAGCGAGAAAGCACGTAAACTTATTGAACTCTTTACCCGTATCAAGCCGTTTGAGCAAGTACTCGAGGATGTGAAACTGCGAGAAGGCTCGGTTACTCCACCAAGTATTCCTGGGCAGATATCATGGAGTCAAGAAGCATGGCAACGCCGTTTGGAGTTTCTAAAGGAACAAAAAAATACAGAGATGCCTTTCTTAACCGGCGTATCAAAATTTGAAGATACAGAATCGCTGCGGGGCAATATTGAAAACTATATAGGTATGACCCAAGTGCCCACGGGTTTAATGGGGCCACTTTTAATTAATGGCACCTTAGCACAGGGAGATTTTTATGTGCCCATGGCCACTAGCGAAGGCGCATTGGTGGCATCATATAGCCGCGGTGCGAGAGCTACACGATTGTGTGGTGGTATTACATCAGTATGCCTCACTGAGGCGGTACAGCGTGCTCCTATCTTTCGTTTTAATTCGCTAAGCGAAGTAGGTACTTTTATGTTTTGGATATTGGATAAAATAGAAGTGTTCCGCGAAATTGTAGGCAAAAACAGTAACCATGCAAAGCTGGAAGATTTTAGAATAAATATGGAAGGCAACCAAGCCGTTTTAATTTTTGATTATACCACCGGCGATGCTGCGGGACAAAATATGGTGACTATATGTACCGAAGCAATTTGTCAATATATAATAGAACACATTCCCATCAAACCAAAACAATGGTATATAGAAAGTAATTATGCGGGCGATAAAAAAGCAACAGCAGTTTCATTCTCCACCGTGCGAGGCAAAAAAGTATCAACCGAAGCACTTATAACAAGGCAAGTAGTAAAAGAAGTATTGGGATCCACACCCGAAGATATAGCTATATACTGGCAAACTTCGTCGGTGGCGGCAGTACAAAGTGGTAGTATAGGAATACAGGGACATTTTGCAAACGGACTCACCGCTATATTTATGGCTTGCGGTCAAGATGTAGCATGCGTATCGGAAGCATATGTAGGTGTAACAAGAATGGAAGTAACCACTAGTGGAGATTTATATTTAGCTGTTACCTTACCCAGCTTAATGGTGGGTACTGTGGGTGGTGGAACTGGATTGCCCACCCAACGCGAATGCTTGAGTTTATTGGATTGTACGGGGCCTGGCTCAGCAAGAAAGTTTGCAGAAATTTGTGGTGCAACAATACTATGTGGTGAGCTATCAATCGCCGCTGCAATGGCATCGGGTAATTTTTCGAAGGCTCATAAGATTTTTGGGAGAAAGAAATGATTGATAATTGACAATTGAAAGTTAATTGTTTGAGGCGGTTTTTTTTGTAAATATTATTAATAATTTATAAATAAGTATAAGAAAATATGGGATCATTCATCAAACGTTTTTATATATATCAAAAGGAAAGATTTCCATTTGCTACGCATGGACTATTGATTGCTGCATTTAGTTTTTCTGCGATATCATATTCACGTATCTGCCGTGGTGCCGTAGGTTTCATTGCTTGGCAACCATATCTCATTTGTATATTTAATACCATAGGCATGTTTTTATTATTGCGTATTTGCGATGAACATAAAGATGCAGAAGATGATAAATTATATAGAAGTTATTTGCCAGTACCGCGTGGTATTATATCATTACAAGAATTAAAGTATATAGGTTTTTTTGTAGCAGGGTTGCAAATTACAGTGCAGATATTAACCTATCCCCACATGCTTGTATTGTACTTTGTTGCCATGTTATATATGATGTTGATGTTGAAAGAATTTTTTATAGTAGAGTGGTTGCGTAAACGTCAGTTTTGGTATGTGGTTTCGCATATGCTTATAATACCCTTGGTAGATGTGTATGCAAGTGGCTACGATTGGTTTCTTACAGGTGCAGCAGCTCCTAATGGATTGATATTTTTTTTCTTAGTTTCATTTATGAGCGGAATAGTTTTAGAGATTGGACGCAAAATAAAAATACCTGAAAAAGAAGAACCGGGTGTTATTTCATATACCAATTTAATGGGGCATAAAAAAGCTCCCGTGTATTGGATACTGTGCTTGTTCAGCTCAATGTTATTAGCAATGGCAGCCTGTTATTATGCAAAGTATAATATAGTTCCTTATATTATATTGGCTGTATTATTTATAAGCTGCTGCATACCTGCTTTGATGTTCAGAAAAAATATGCAAACCAAATATGCCAAGCAAATCGAGATATCGTCGGGCATTTGGAGTTTGTGTATGTACTTAATTTTGGGAGCAGGACCAATGATTGGCCAATTGATATAAAATATGCAAAAACTTATCTTTTCCAAAGACTATAAAATCAATATGGGCGATGAACAGATCACTGGTATGAAAGCTTGGAATTTATTCCACTTGCAAAGTATTGGTCTGCGAGTACCTGATTTTGCTGTTGTTCCCGCAAGTATTATAATAACTGAGATAGAAAATAAGCCAAATGAAAATCCAGAGACTATTATAGATAATTATATTTTCGATGAAACAATATTAGCGAGTCTAAAAACATATTTTGGAGCGGGTGAATCTAAGTTTTTTGCTGTGCGCTCATCAGGAATTGCAGAAGATACTGGCGATAAATCGTTTGCAGGGCAGTATGTAACTTTATTATATGTTCCGTACAATAAAATATATGATGCAATAAAACAAGTATGGAAATCAGCTTATGCACTCAGGGTAAAAGTATATAATGCGGGCGAGAGTAGAATAGTGCCCGTATCAGTAATTGTACAAGAAATGATTGATGCCGATACTGCGGGTGTAGCCTTTGGTATCAATCCTTTGGATGGAAACAGAACGGAGAAAACAATTAATGCATTATATGGTTTGGGAGAAGGTTTGGTATCGGGAGAATTGTTGGCAGATACTTTTATTATGAAAGAAAGTAATATTGAAAAGCAAATTGCAAATAAGACTGACATGTTGGTTTTTGATACAGAAAACAAATCTGGTGTAAAACAAATACAAGTTCCCAATAACAAACAAAATGAAGCATCTTTAAGTGATATACAATTAAAAGAAGTTGAAGAAATACTAAATGTATTATATAAATATTTTCACAAATATCAGGATATAGAATTTGCATACAAAAACAATATATTATACTTGTTGCAAGCCCGCCCCATCACCAGCCACGTGCATGTGCCTGATGCAGGTTCCAAGTTCACCATTTGGGATAACAGCAATATTATAGAGTCGTATCCGGGGTTATCTTTACCACTCACCTTTTCTTTTATTGTAAAAATGTATGATAGCGTTTACCGTCAGTTTAGTGCGATTATGGGTATTCGCCCGAGTATAATTGCAGCTAACGGCGAAGTATATGCCAATATGCTCGGACAAATATATGGGCGTGTATATTATAATTTGAATAATTGGTATAATGCTCTGGCATTACTTCCGGGTTTTTCTATCAATGCCAAATTCATGGAAAAAATGATGGGCGTTAAAGAATCGTTCAATACGGAGGAACCCAAAAAGGCAGGGTTTCGAGATTATTTAGATGTATTAAGAGCACTTAGATATATATTATATAATTTGTTTACGATTGACAAACAACGCAGAGAGTTTTTAGCACATTTCAATAAAGTAATTACAAAATATAAGCAGATAGATTTTTCTAAACGCAGACCCGATGAGTTGATGAAAGATTATTTGGAATTTGAAGAAACTTTAGTAAACAAATGGAAAGCTCCATTGACCAACGACTTTTTTTGTATGATATATTTTGGATTATTGCAAAAAATGGTGGTGAAAATATCGGGCGAAGTGGACACCAATTTGCACAATGATTTGATGGCAGGCTCAGGCGATATAGTTTCTGTAGAACCAGTAATGATGGGGCTTGAGATTGCTTCCTTGATCAAAAAAAGCGAAATATATAAAAGCGTATTTGATGAAAAAGAGAATATCAAAATATGGAGAAATTTGCACCATGAAAAGTATATATTGTTGAAAGAAAAAATAGACAATTATTTAGATCGGTGGGGAGATAGAACAGTGGGAGAACTTAAATTAGAAACTATCACTTATCGCCAAAAACCAGAAATGTATATGCAAATACTGAAGGGGTATTTGAAAGCTGAGAATATAAAAGGTGCTACTACCGAACCTGCAGTGCGGAAACAAGCAGCGCAATTTATACATAATAAATTGAAAGGAAAACCCATCAAGAAATTATTCTTCAATTATATTATGGGCAAAGCACGTTACTTGGTAAGCAACCGTGAAAACCTACGCTATGAGAGGACTAGAGGATTTGCGATGGTGAGAAATATTTTCACGGAAATGGGAAATAAATTTTATGCCGAGAATTTATTGGACAATGCTGCTGATATATTTTACCTCACCCAAATTGAAATATTCGGAGCTATAAAAGGAACATTTGTACATAGTAATTTGAAGGATTTAGTTTTACTTCGCAAACAAATGTATCTCGATTTTGAAAAGCAGAGTCCTGCTGAACGGATTAAAAGTTACGGACCTTTATATGCAGGAAATAAAATGGCTGCAGAAATCAATATAAAAATATTGGAAGGCGATTTGAAAGGAATCCCTTGCTGTGCAGGTATTGTAAAAGCCAAGGTGAGAGTATTAACACATCCATCGGAAGCAGAAGGGTTGGATGGTGATATATTGGTAACGAGCAGCACCGACCCCGGTTG
>Ga0114970_10002881_pt1 | contig 12809 bp, 12 predicted proteins | sample M_140205_XF_Meta_FD_87030 | JGI IMG/M metagenome (GOLD analysis project Ga0114970, IMG submission 87030) | Freshwater microbial communities from Lake Montjoie, Canada to study carbon cycling - M_140205_XF_MetaG | ecosystem: Environmental > Aquatic > Freshwater > Lake | place: Lake Montjoie... | reverse complement strand
GTGATCAGGTCGTTGAGATCGCCCGGGGGCATGGCGGAGCCGACCCATTGGGCTAGGGCATCGACGGCCGTCTCGATGCCGCTCATGGGATACTGCGCCAGCCAGAAGATGGACTGGAACATCAACGCCATTACCGTGACGAAAATGAGGGGTCCCCAGACGCGGTGGGTGACACTGCGGTCGATCCGGTCGGAGAGCAGTTCGCCTGGGGGCGGGGTCTCGCGGGTGACGTGCTGCTCAATGGCGAAGAGTCTCGCATAGCGGGCTTCAATGGCGGTGCTGCGCCAGTCCACGCCGGCTGCTTCGAGGCGTCGACGCGCAGACAAAACCTGCTCGATGAGCGCCGAGGGATAGCGGGTGTTGGCTGTGTTTCCGTTGGTGTTTCTGTCGGTATTTCCGGTGGTGTTGGTTTTGTCAGTGGGCAAGGCCCGCTCGTCGCTCAGGAGCAGCAAAGCCTCGGCGGCAGCCAGACGGGAGCGAAGGGGGAAATGGCGTTCGAGGGCGGTCTCGATGGCTTGGGCCTCGCGTCCGAAGGCTTCAGGCAGTTCGTTGAACTCGCGGGGAATGACATGGCGAGTGCCTGGGCTGCTGGCTTGGGATCGGATAAATTGGCGAAGGGGTTCCAAGCCTTCGCCCTGACTGGCCACCATGGGGATGACTGGAACGCCCAGAGCCTTAGACAGAGCATCGGTATCGATGTCGTGACCTTGATCCCGGGCGACGTCCACCATGTTGAGGGTCAACAGGGTGGGGTGGCCCAATTCGATGACTTGGGTCGCGAAGTAGAGGTTGCGCTGGAGGTTGGAGGCGTCGACCACCACCACGACCAGATCTGGAGCCGGCACGTCGGCGACGCGCTGGAAGAGGATGTCCCGTGCGATTTGTTCGTCGGGCGACTGCGGGCTCAGTGAATAGGTGCCCGGGAGGTCGAGGATGGTGACCGGAAAGCGGGCGTCAGCCCCGGTGAGGGAGCCTTCTTTTCGCTCCACCGTGACCCCGGCATAATTGCCGACGCGGCCGCGAAGGCCGGTCAGGGCATTGAACAATGTGGTCTTGCCGCAGTTGGGGTTGCCGGTGAGGACGACGGTGAAGGGTTTCATCGTGTCAGTGGACCTGGATTTTGTCGGCCTCGAGCTTGCGCAAGGAGAGGTGGTAGTTGCGCAGCTTGATTTCTACCGGGTCCCCGAGTGGAGCAAAGCGCACCAATTCGACGGGGGTGCCGGGAAGCAGTCCCATTTCTAGCAGGCGCCCGCGCTGTTCTGGCGGAATGTCGATTCGGGCGACCACCGCCCGTTCGCCGGGAATCAATGTGGACAGGGGGCGCATCGTGAAAAGGGGGCTAGGGAGAGGGGCTGCCGTTCGAGACGAATCCAGCGAGCACTCATCGATAAAGAGTCGTGATTCAGGCTGCCAAACGGACCGGACCCGAGGGGCTGAGGGGCTGAACGAGAATGGTTTCTGCCAGACGATCACTGAGTCCGAGTCGGGAATTGCAAACCTGACACAGTAGGTTGTTGGCGAGGCTGAGTACTTTGACGCGTTGCTCTTCGCCAAATCCCATTTCCCGCAGCCGCCGATTCATGTCTGGGGAGGCCGTCAGTTGCTTGACCACCACCGTGGTGCCGGCCAGCACTCGATTCAGTGGGCACACCGCCGGGGCTGCGCACCGATCGGGTGCGCAATAGGGGACTGGGCAAGCCTCGGTCATCGAGTCCAAAATTACCGTGCCCTCCGGGGAGCGGCAAGGAGGGCGATTGTCGGAGGCTTGCCCTGGATTGTCGTGCGGTTGCGCTGACATGCCGGCGGGGCGGGACGTGGGGTCGGTGGGGTTAGAGTCCGGCGATGGCGGTGTCGAGGATCTCGATCAAGGCACCGATGGTCTCCGGAGTTTCGTCGCCCATGTTGGAGATGCGGAAGGTGGTGCCCTTGATTTTCCCGTAGCCGCCGTCGATGAGGATGCCGTGGTCTTTGATGCGCTTTTGGAAGGTGGCTACGTCGATGACGCGACCGCCGGGTTTGGCGCCGTTGTTGACGCAAACCAGGGTCTTGGATTCGAACCCGGTTTCTGGGAACAGGGTGAATCCTTGGCGGGATGCCCAGTCTTTGAGCATTTGGTTAGTCTGGGTGTGCCGGGCGTAGCGTGCTTCGAGTCCTTCGGCGAAGAACTCTCCCAGTTTGGACTCCAGCGCGTAGATGAGCGAAATGGCTGGGGTGCTGGGGGTCATGTTCTCGAGCGCGTTCTTCTCGAACTCGAGGAGGTCGAAGTAGTAGCCGCGGGTCTTGATGGTGGCGGCCTTAGCCAGAGCGGCGGGGGAGGCGACAAAGACGGCCAGTCCGGGGGGGAGGGCGAAGGCTTTCTGGGTGCCGGCGAGGAGGAGGTCGATGCCGAGGTCGTCGAAGCGGTGGGGCAAGGCGGTCAGGGAGCTGACGGCGTCGATGATGAACATCACATCGGGATACTTCCGCTTGAGCGCGGCGATCTCGTCCAGCGGGCTCATAGTGCCGGTGCTGGTTTCGTTATGAATGAGGGTGAGGGCGTCGAAGTGGCCGGTGGCGAGGCGGGCGTCGATTTGTTCGGCCCGGATGGGGGAGCCCCAGGGGACTTGGAGGGCTTCGGCGTCTTTGCCGAGCTTCTTGGATACGTCGAACCACTTGTCGGAGAAGGCTCCGCACATGCAGTTGAGGACCTTTTTGGTGCAGAGGTTGGTCAGTGCTCCTTCCATGACGCCCCAGGCGCTGGAGGTCGAGAGGTAGACGCGCTGTTGGGTGGACAGCATGGACTGAAGCTGCGGTTGGATGCGGCCGTAGAGGTCTTTGAAGCCCTGACCGCGGTGCCCGATCATGGGCTGGGTCATTGCTTGAAAGGTCTTGGCGCTCACCTCAACGGGTCCGGGGATGTGCAACTTCACGTGTGCCATAAGTAAGAGGGGCGGAGTTTCGGCTCAAAACCCGAGGATTCAAGGGCACAATTGTCAGGCTTTGGAGACGGGCTCCAAAGAGAGCAAGGGACAGGCTCCAAATCGGAGGGTTAGGTGCCCGGGCCGGTGGGGCTCCGCGGGACCGGTCCTGCGCTGCGGGGTCGGTCCCACCTATTTACACAAAAGGGGACACTGTTGCATATTTAGTGATGGGCGACGGGCTCTAAAGGGAAGCGTTTTTTGCGGCGTGCTGTGTGATAAGGCTCCGCGGGACCGGTCCTGCGCGCGCGAGGAAGCTTGGGGGAGGATGGGGCTTTCGCGCTGTGCGCGAGGGGAGGGTTTGATCGCTTCCAATGCTCGCTCCGGACCGGTCCCGCTGCCGCTTCGGTCGTCGATTATTTCGGTCGTCGGAATTGGAGGCTGGCTTCCTGGGCTTCTGGGTTTGGAAAGGGATTCGCTGTGGGAGTTTGATTGGATTAGCCGCGGATAAATTGGGCGTGCATGCGGGCGTAAATGCCTCCCTGGGCGATGAGGCTTTCGTGAGTGCCGCGTTCGACGATGCGGCCGTGGTCGAGCACGAGGATTAGGTCGGCGCCGCGGACGGTGCTGAGTCGGTGGGCGATGACGAGGCTGGTGCGGCGCTGGAATAAGGTGCGAAGGGCTTCCTGGATGAGTCGCTCGGTCTGCGGGTCTACGGCGCTGGTCGCTTCGTCGAAGATGAGGATCCGGGGGGCGGCGACCATGGCCCGGGTGATGGTGATGAGTTGTCGCTCGCCAGCACTGAAGTTTCCGCCGCGTTCGCGGACTTCGGTGGCGTAGCCGGCGGGGAGACGTTCGATGACGGAATGGGTTCCCAGTGCTTTGGCGGCGATGACGACTTCTTCGTCGGTGGATTCGGGGCGTCCGAACTTGAGGTTCTCCATGACCGTGCCGGTGAAGAGAAAATTCTCTTGGGTGACCATGCCCAGTTGTCGGTGCAATGAGCTAAGTGTGTGGTCAATGATGGGGAGGCCATCGACGCAAATTCGACCTGACTGGGGTTCGTAGAAACGGGCCAGGAGGCTGATGATGCTGGTTTTTCCAGAGCCGGTCTGGCCCACGAGGGCGATGGTCGAGCCGGCGGGAACGGAGAAATGAATGTCTTCGAGAATCCACCGGTCGGCGGGCGTGGTGTCGTAGCGGAAGGAGACGCCTTCGAAGGAAACGTCTCCGCGGACCGAGGGTAGGTCGGTGGCGGCCGCGGAGTCTTTGACTTGGGGCTCGGTATCGAGGAGGGCGAAGATGCGTTCGGCGCTGGCGGCGGCCGACAGGACGGCGTTGTAAAGGTCTCCCATGGTCTGGATGGGGCCGAAGAACATGCCCAGATAAAGGACGAAGGCGGCGAGTCCGCCGACAGTCATTCCGCCTTGCTGGACACGCCATCCGCCGTAGCCGAGGACGATGGCCGTGGCGAGGCCGGACAAGAGTCCAACAGCCGGCATGTAGGTGTGGAAGACCCGCGCCGAGGCCACCCATCGCTCTGTGAAATCGGTTTGTAGGCTTTGGAATCTGCGGAGGTTTTCAGCTTCGCGGACGAAGGCTTGGATCACGCGGACGCCAGAGATGTTCTCAGCCATGGCGGCGATGAGGCGGGATTGGGTGCCTCTGAGACTGCGGTAGGCCTCGCGTCCGCGGCGGTGAAACCAGTGGGTGATCCAGGCCAAAAGGGGGAGGACCGAGCACACGGCCAAGCTCAGGCGCAGGTCGTATTGCACCATGAGCACGACGACGCCTACTAGGGTGACGAGGCTAGAGAGGGCCTGCCCAGCACCCCAGGTGAGGACCCGGTCCAACGAATCGACGTCGGAGTCGGCCCGGGCGATAATCCGGCCTTGGTGGGTTCGGTCGAAATAGTTGAGCGAGAGGCGTTGGATGTGCTCGAAGACGGCCAGACGCAAGTCGTTCATGGCTCCCTGGCCCGTCTCGATGGAGGTGCGGACTTGAATGACGGTCAGCCACCATCCCAGCAGCAGGTTGGCCAGGTAGAGTCCGCTCAAGATGAGGATTTCGTGGGCTGCCGCGGATTCGCTGAGCGCCGTGGAGGCCCCGCCAGCCGCGAGGACGGGGCTTAATGCGTGGTCTATGCTGTGTTGGATGAGCCGTGGTCCGACGAGTGCGGACGCGGTGGCCAGGAGAGTGAGGGCGAGGTTGGTGTACAGGGCTCGGCGATAGGGCCGGGTGTACGCGAAGAGCCTTTTGAGGAGTGAACCGCGCAAGCTGCTCTGGGCGAACTCCTCGTCGAGGGCAATGTCGTCGTGGGTGGCCATTAGTGCGCGGGGGTCTGCGGTTCCGGGTGAGCGAACAATTCCCGGTAGAGCGAGCAATCGGTCAGGAGCGATGTGTGCTGGCCTTGGGCCACGAGTTTGCCTTCTTGCAGGACAAGAATCTGATCGGCGCTGCGGATGGTGGCAGCCCGGTGCGCCACCAAGAATGTCGTGCGACCGCGGCACAGTTCCCGCATCGCTTCCCGGATTTCTTCTTCGGTGGAGGGATCTACGGCGCTGGTCGCGTCATCGAGGAGTACGATCTGGGGTTGGATGAGCAGGGCGCGGGCAATAGCGATGCGCTGGCGTTGGCCTCCGCTGAGGGAAATGCCGCGTTCTCCGATGACGGTGTCGTAGCCCTGGGGCAGTTCGCGGATGAATCCGTCGGCTCGAGCGCTTCGGGCCGCTGCTTCGATCTCTTCCCGTGAAGCCAGGGGGCGTCCGAGGGCGATGTTCTCTGCGAGGGTCGCGCTGAAGAGGAAGGTCTCTTGGAAGACCATGCCGATGCTCTGGCGGAGGGTGTCGCGATCCCAGTCTCGGAGGTCGGTGTTATCGAGCAAGATGCGGCCGTGGGTCGGTTCGTAGAATCGGGCGATGAGGGCTAGCAGGGTGGATTTGCCGGAGCCGGTCGGGCCGACGATGGCGACTCTGCTGCCTGCAGGGATCGTGAAGGACAGTCCTTCGAGGGCCTGGGTGCGCGAAGCTTTTGTCGTTGCTGCGGGGCGATTCTCTGGGGGCTGCGGCTTGGATTCATCGAGCACTCGGAGGGAGGGCTCGGAGACGTACTGAAAGGCGATGTCTTCGAAAGCAATGGCACCTTGGATAGGGCTGTTTCGTCCGGGCGGGCGTTGGGGGCCTGGAACGGACGGCGGATCGAGTAATTCGCTGATCCGCTGGGCGGCGGAACTGGAGTTCTGGAGGATGTTGGTGATTTGACCAATGACGCCGATTCGTCCGCCGAGGGCCATTTGATAGACCAGCACCTTCGCCAGGTCGCCCAGTGAGATCGAGCCGTGGAGCACCTCGCTGCCGCCGATCCACAGGGTCAATGGCACGGCCAGACCAAAGAGGAATTGGGCGAAGGGAACTCGAGCCGCCCAGTAGTTGACGGCCTCGGCCAGTTCCTTGAGGAAATCAGTTCGTCGCAATCGGAATTTGGTGATTTCAGCTGATTCCCGTGCAAAGGCCTTCACTACCCGGACTCCGGCGATGTTCTCCTGGATGACCGTGCTCATGGCTCCGTGCCGCTCATGGACGCGCCGCCATCGGGGCTGCAGTTGGGCGGCAAACCAGGCCATGCTGGCCACGGTGGGAACGAGGGCCAGCAAGGTCATCAGGCCGAGCCGTGGGCTGGTGATGAAAATGAGGGACAAGGTTCCGATTAAACCGGCAGCGACATCCACGCCGAAGAGCAGGCAGACGAAGAGGAGGTCCTGCAGGCGGCCGACATCGGTTCCAGCCCGGGAGATTAATTCACCGGTTCGGGCGTTGTCATGCCAGGCGAACGAGCGCCGTTGGAGCGAGTCGTACACGGCGGCCCGGACGTCTCCCAGGGCTGTCTGTGCAGTCCGGTTGCGAATGGGTCCCAGCACGAGTCCGACTCCGGCTCGGAGCACCACTAAGCCAAGGAAGAGACCGATCGTTTTGCCGAGCGACCCGTCCGCCGCCGTGCCACCGAGGGCTGTGATGGTGAATCCTAAGAACTGCGGCAACGACAGCTCGATACTGATGTTGAGGAGCAGGAGTCCGATGGAGAGGGCGGTCCAACCCGGTCGTTTGCCTAAAAAGCCCACGATGCGCCACACCGCCGCCATGGGGCGGATTTGCGGTGGTTGGAGGGATGGACTGGGTCGGGGCATGACCGGAGTGATCTTCAGTGTTGGGGCGAGGCCGATTGGCGGGCGAAGGTTTTGGTGGCGGTTATTAAATTGCGGATCGTCTTCTGGCGATTCTCCGCAAGCTGTTTCAGGAGTCCCAACGAGTCGAAGGCGCTAAAATCGAGGGCGGCAATCTCGTCGGGAGTTCCTCCGGAGGCCAGTTCGGCGATGGCTCCGGCGAGGCTCTTGAGGGTCATGGCGTCCGAATCGGTCTGGAACCAGCATCGTCCGTCTCGCCACTGAGCGATCCACCAGGTGCGCACCAGGCAGCCCGCTACCCGGTGAACTTCCTGACGATCGGTTGCCGGCAGCGGAGGTTTCAGACGGGCGGCTTCCACGAGGTGAGCCAGGCGCGTCTGCGGATCGTTCAGGGCCGCGAGTCGTGCGGACCAGTGCGCCAAGCGAAGGGTCGGCGGCAGCGGGTCGGTCGGTGCGGCCATGGCCGGATTCAGTTGAGGAAGGCCGTTAGCGGGCTGGTCGGGCTGGCGTGATCGATGGTTTCACCGAGGCCGAGTTCATAGGCGGTGCGGCCTGCGGTGACGGCGTCGCGGAAGGCGATGGCCATGCGGGACGGATCGGAGGCCACCGCGATGGCGGTGTTGACGAGCACGGCATCGGCGCCCAGTTCCATGGCTTCGGCGGCGTGGCTGGGGGCCCCAATGCCTGCGTCCACAATAATGGGCACGGTGGCCTGTTCAATGATGATGCGAATTTGGTCACGGGTCTGGAGCCCTCGGTGGGAACCGATGGGGGAGCCCAGGGGCATGACGGTGGCTGTGCCGATTTCTTGGAGGCGTTTGGCCAAGACCGGGTCGGCGTTGATGTAGGGAAGCACGACGAAGCCTTCGGCCACGAGTTGCTTGGCGGCTTCGAAGGTCTCTATGGGATCGGGCAGCAGGTAGCGGGGGTCGGGGTGGATTTCGAGTTTGATCCACTTGGGCAAGCCGGCGGCCGCGGCCAACCGGGCGAGTCGAACTGCTTCCGCTGCGTTCATCGCTCCGCTGGTGTTGGGAAGGATGAGGTAGCGCTTGGGATCGATGAATTCGAGGATGTTGGCGAAGGGGTCTTTCTGGCCGCTAAGGTCGACGCGGCGCAGGGCGACGGTGACTATTTGTGTGCCGCTGGCCTCCAAAGCGCTGCGCATGGACTCTGGGGACGGGAACTTTCCGGTTCCGAGGAACAGACGAGAGTCAAAAGAACGACCGGCGATGAGCAGCGGTTTCGACATGTGGGCAGTATACTCTCAAATCCGTTGATGCGTTGTAAAGCCGGTGACCGAAAAGGCGGAGTGTTCTCCTGCAGGCCGATGATCCGCGTTGGTTCTGGCTTTTTATATGAAGGCGCGGAAAGGGATAAGGAGAGGAGATCTAGTCATTGGGATTTCCGGTGGGCGGGGCTCCGCGGCATCAGGCCTCCGCTCGCTGAGTAGGCTCTGGGAAGGAGGATCAGCTTTCGCGCTGTGCGCGAGGGGTTGGGGTGTTCGCCTCCAAGGCTCGCTCCGGCCCGATACCGCTCCGCTACGGTTTTGGTGGGGTCGCGGGGTCGGTCCCACCTATTTACACAAAAGGGGTCACTCTCAATTATTTTTAGTGCTTAGGGACAGGCTCCAAATCGGGGTGTGTGGACAGTCTGTAACGGAGGGATGTTGGGTGCGTTGGTGGTGGGGCGTTCGCGGGACCGTGCCTGCGCGCGCAGGGAAGCTCGGGAGAGGATTTAGCTTTCGCGCTGTGCGCGAGGGGAGGGTTGGATCGCTTCCAATGCTTGCTCCGGCCCGGTCCCGCTGGCACCCGGTGAGTCAGTTGTAGGGGAAACAGGAGCTCTTGGTGAGGCGGGCTCTCGGCTCTCTTGCTTATTCTGGTGTCAGTGACGGTGTGAAAACCGATGAAACCTGCCGGTTTGAAAATCACTGAACCCAGAAACTCAATGGATCATCGGTCCGGCATCGGATAGTAGGTTGTCGAAGCAACTCTTGATCAGGTCTGTTGGGCCTTGAACGCATTGGGCCCCCAACGGAAGAAGGAAGAAACGCTGGCGCTCATCTCGGAAGAAAATGTCCGCAAAAACCCCGCAAAACCGTGGATTTCAAACCGGCAACTTTCCGTGGGTTCTGGAACGGTGCTGACATTCTGGATGCGCCGTGACTCGGTGAGAGCCGTTGAAGGGGCAATGCCGATGGAGTTTTATTGAGAGTGACTGCACCCAGCCAATGGTTGGGTCGGCGGTCGGCGCACAAATCACCAGGACCCGAGGCCCTAGGAGTAGGAGGTCCAGGCCGAGCGCACTACCGGAGCATAGGAGCGAACTTGGCGGAGTTGGCGGCTGGAACGATCCAGTTCCGCTTCCTCCGCCAAGGCTTGGCATCGGACTTGTGCGAGGGTTTCACCATTCCGGTTCTCAAGGTCAATGAGTGACGCCACCTCGCGGCGAAGTCGCTGTTCCACCTCGGGCCAATTGCCTCCCGTTGCGGTCAAGTGGTTCCGAGCGGTCTGAGTGTACTGAATGATCCGCCCCTGAAGTTCTATCTTGGCTCGCTGGCAGGAATTCACCTGAGACCAATCGGCACTGCGAATAGCATTGCCTTCGCGGACCGACCAATCACGCCACTCTTCATAGGTCTTGAACAGGTCGTGACAGGCGCTCATGCGAATGTTTTTGAGGGTGTATCGAACGAGAAAATGTCGAACGAAAAGAGATTGGTTTAGGGGCGGGTTGAGTCGGATCCACCGTTCGGAGATCAAAGGCCCGCGGCCAACCTTTAGGCCGCCTGAAGTTGGCGCTCCACCTGAAGATCAACGGTGCTGGCCGAGTTGCCGGTGAGCATCTCTGCCCAGGCTCCGCGGATCACCGAGAGCAGGCGAATGACCAACTCAACGCCGGCGGGGTCTTTCTGCAGGTTGCTCTGGGAGAGCTGCAAATCGTAGTAGTTGTAGAGACGCCGCATAGTGGCAGCGAACTCGCCACCCTTCTCCATGTTGAGCGACATGTTCAATTCCCGGAGGATCTCCTGAGCCTTGAGGATGTTGTTGTTGATCGCGAGGTTGGAGTCCAAGGGATCGTCGAGATCGAAGCCGACCAGTGCTTTGTCGAGGAAGCGCAGGGCTCCATCAAATAGCATTAGGACGAGCTGTCCTGGCGTCGCGGTCTTCGTGGCAACCTGTCGGTAAGAGAGCCAGGGGTTAGCGTTGTATCTCATGGGTGTATGAGTCGGGTGAGAGTTGTGGGAAAGTTGTGCCGAGATTCAGACGAGCTCGGTTCAAGAATTGGGGTTTTTGAACTACGCTCTTTGGAATGCGTGGCTCGCTCTGGGCTTGATGAGGTTCTTTAGAATCAGAGGGCCATGGGGTCCTGCATCTTGACGGCCAGCAGGTTCGAAAGCTGTCGGATGGTCTTGGTCGGAGGGTATTCGACATTCGATGCCAACTCCTTGCCGTAGCGGACTTTTTCGGGGCGGCTGCTGGGCAGGTTGTCCAGAGCACCTCTAAGGGCGTCGGTGTGGGAGAAATCCTGCTCATTGAGGGTGGGAGCAGTGGCTTCTCGGCGAGTAGTGTTGCGCTGTACCTTCGATGTGGAGTCGAGGGTGCCTGTGCGTTGGATGTCCATGGTTTCTCACTTTCTAGGCAGGCGTGGTTGATTCCTGTTATCCCCCAAGGACCAACCACACCATGGACATCGGTCAGTGATAAAAAAACTTGAGACTTCATCGCTGGGGCAAGGTCTTCCAGACGCTTTGGGCGGTGTACCGACAGAACCGGGAGGGAGAGCGCAGGTCGGCGTGTGGGTCGGCCAACTCCGCGGATCCGGTGTGATGGCTGCGGAAGTAGTCGCGGGCCGATCGGGCAACCTCAGCTTGAGAGGCATCGAAGGTTTCATCGACCGACCACAAGGTCTTTCCCAGATCAGCGGTGACCAGGCGCAGCTCCCACCCGATGGCTACCGGGGGGAACGGCCGGTAACTGGCAATTTGCACGAAGAGCACGCCATCAGCCGAATGGGCCGATTGGATTCGCTTGAGCAGGTCTGCGGGAAGCGTTTCTCCGGCCGAGAAGGCGTCCTTGCCGAAGCCACGGCGCAATTCTTCTGGAGTGGCTCTGACAACCTCGAAGCGGTGGAGCTTCCGAAGCTCCTCTTCGAGAATTTGTGCCAGTTGGTTGCGGTGATCGAGAGTCGCTAGCTCGGGGGTCGAGACGGTCACCGGCAACAGGACTACTCGTTGCAAGTCCCTGGGCAGGGATTCGACGGCGCGATACACATTCTTGAGCTCGAAGCGCGCTCCGAGTTCAGGCAGCGACGGTTTGGAGTTCTGGCACCCTCCGAGGAGGAGCCCCAAGGCCAGAAGCCAAAGGCGGGGTGGATTCAGGGGTTTCATGGAGACTGAGGCTGATTACTTTTCGGGGCCGGACTCGGCGACCACCTGATCAATCAGGCGAGCCGCTGAGGGCAGCGTCTGACGAAGAGTGTCGACCCGTTGGTGCAAGGCGTGGACCCAGCCGTCGAGACCCAGTTCTACCGACTGTCGGTATCGCCGGATGACATCTTGGCTGACAGCGACTTCGCGGTCCGGCGCAAGAGGTGACTGGGATTCGCCTGCGAACAGGCGGCAAAGGATGAGGCCGGAGGAATTGGCTGCATCGTTGGATCCTGACACCTCGCTCCAAAGGGGTAGGGCCTCGTGGACATGTCCGTTGAGCAAGAGGGTCTCCGCCCGCTGCCGCTGCAAGGTGGGGTGGTTGGGCAGGTGCTTGAGGGCCTCATTGCTCCAGTCGAGGGCGAACTCGAGTGTGTCGCGTTGGCGGAGCGAGAGGGCTCCGCCCGCCTCCCAAATCTTGGCCTGCTTGGGGTTCTGCTGGATGCCCGCGTTCAGCAGGGTGAGGGCTGGAACAATTTGGCCTTCCTCTGCCTGGAAGGCGGCGAACTCCACCCGCGCTGCTTCGTTGAGAGGGTCGTCTTGAAGGGCTTGTTCAAAAGCAGTCTTGGCCTCGGCCTTGCGCCCGAGCTTTCGCAGGGCATGAGCCAGGCAGTGGGCTGGGGTTGCGCTTCGGATGTCCTGATGGATGGGGGTGAGTGCTGGTTGGTTTCGCAAGTTCAGGCATTGCTGAAAGTGGGTGACACAAGGCTCCCAGTTCTTGAGCGCCGAATGAGCCAGCCCTATGATGAAGTGCTGCGAGGCCGTGCGAGCCTTGGGGGCAACGGCTCGGTCGTTGAACAGGTTGATGACCTCCTGGTGGAGTTGAAGGGTCAACAAGTGCGACGCGTACTGGGTGAGCAATACTTCCCTCAGCTCCGGGGGCGTCTGGGCGTAGGGTTGCTGCAGCATGGCCGTGTAGGCCTGCTGGTAATAACCGATGCCATACCCATTCTGGCCCGATCGCCACAACTCCAGCCCCAGGTTCATGAGCAGGTTGACGTCGTTGGGGTATTCCTCGTTGGCTTGTTCCAGCAGGCGGATGTTCCGCTGGACCTTGTCCCGGCTTTTGACCACCTCGGCTTGATAGCCGTGGTGGATGAGTTGTGCGTCGCCGAAGAGGTTCTCCATCGACCACTTCTCACGGTTCAGTTCGAGGCTGGCGTAAACCTGTTCATGGATCCGGCTCACGTAGAACTGCTGGGGAGCATTGCGGAACAAGCGGGGCACCTGGCTGACGCCGTCGGCTTCGCGACCGACGTCCACCAGGGGCAGTCGGTAAGCGATCACGTTGGGTCGAGTCAGGAGC
>Ga0114970_10002877_pt1 | contig 12819 bp, 12 predicted proteins | sample M_140205_XF_Meta_FD_87030 | JGI IMG/M metagenome (GOLD analysis project Ga0114970, IMG submission 87030) | Freshwater microbial communities from Lake Montjoie, Canada to study carbon cycling - M_140205_XF_MetaG | ecosystem: Environmental > Aquatic > Freshwater > Lake | place: Lake Montjoie... | reverse complement strand
TTACGCAACAAGCACATGGTATGCATTGATTGGTCCACCAAAAATGCCAAAGGAAATCGTAGATCGTCTTAATACCGCGACCCACAAGGCATTGGCTGACACCGATTTCATTAACAGTTTACTAAAAATCGGTGCTGTTCCCCAATCAAGTACTCCCGCCGAATTAGATACATTCATGCGAAGCGAGGTTGAAAAATGGAAGAACATCATTATTGAGACTAAAGCTCAGATCGATTAGTTATAAATTACAAATTAGAAAAGCTTAAGGAGGCTGGTTATGATTTTTTTATCTCAGATTTTGTTTCAAATGAATTGAGATAAATCTATTCTTAATTAAACTTATATAAGTTTTCCCAAATACATTATTTCAATTTTTATCTGGAGGCAAGATGACCGAAAAAAAACAAACTGAGCAAACTGAACTTTTTGAAAAAGGTCTCAAAGTGAGACGTGAAGTACTTGGTTCATCATATGTTGACAAATCAATAGCTAATGCAGATGATTTCATGAAACCTATGCAAAAATTAGTAACCGAGTATTGCTGGGGTGAAATTTGGAATCGGCCAGGGCTTGATCGAAAAACACGTAGTTTTTTAAATTTAGCTATGCTTACAGCATTAAATCGTCCAAATGAACTCAAACTCCACGTGCGTGGGGCACTTAACAATGGAATAACCCGTAGCGAGATCAGTGAAGTTTTTTTGCAGTCCGCCATTTATTGTGGAGTTCCTGCTGCTCTTGAAAGTTTTAAAAATGCAGTAGAAATCTTCAAAGAAGAAGATTCTATTAAAGGACCCCACCATGCCTGAGTCTGTTCCGACAATGATCAAAACAATCGGCATGGTCGGCATTGGAAGTATGGGATGGCCGATGGCGGCCAGATTGATTAAGAGTGGCTACCACGTTATCGTCTACGATATAATTCAAGATCACGCCACCAAATTCGTAAAAGAAGTAGGTGGTGAGGCCTCAAATGTCCTGAGCACCATCGGAGAAAAATCTGATGTTGTCATCACCATGCTTCCGAATAGCTCAATCGTTACCGACGTTATTTTTGGATCAAACGGTATGGCTGCCAGTCTTCGAAAAGGGACCAGACTGATTGAAATGACTTCTGGCATCCCATCATCCACACTCGCACTTTCTGAGCGATTGTTGCCTCTAGGTGTTCTTACCATCGACGCTCCTGTATCAGGTGGTGTAAAGCGAGCAGTTTCTGGGGAGCTTGCTATCATGGTGGGGGGTGAAACATCTGTAATTGATACCCTAGAGCCAGTACTGAAAGCAATGGGGCGTAGCATTATTCGAACAGGAAAGTTAGGCAGTGGCCAGGCAATGAAAGCGCTGAATAATCTAGTTTCAGCGGCGGGTTTTCTAGTTGGTATAGAAGCACTTTTGATTGGACAAGCCGCGGGACTCGACCCCGCTATGATGGTCGACGTGCTAAATGTATCTTCCGGTCGCAATAACAGCACAGAAGCAAAATTCAAACAATTTGTTTTGTCACGTAAATTCGACTCAGGATTTTCTTTAGATTTAATGGTTAAAGACTTGAGTATAGCAATGGATGTCGCTAAAGATGGTAAATTACCAGCACCATTTTCTGCGCTATGTAAGGAACTATGGGCCAGTGCAGCCATTGTTCTGGGGCCTGGAAATGACCACACTGCTGTTACAAAGTTCTCGGAAAAACTCGCTGGTGCAGAACTTAATAAAAATGAGTCTGGTTAACACTTTTATTAAGTCACCAAAATCAGGAACCCCTAAATGGAAAGTTTGGGCTATTCGTTATGCAACCTTGCAAACCAAACGAAACCATGTTTTCCTTGATGGCGCTCCCAACGATAACGGGCCTTCACGCCTAGATTACTATACATGGGCTTTGCAAAGTGAAGACCGAACTATTATTGTCGATACTGGTTGCCGTAAAGAAATTGCACAAAGGAGAGGACGTACCTACCTTCGTGACCCAATTGATGCTTTGAGTTCTTTAGGTATACAAGCCTCTGATGTAAAAGATGTTGTAATCACACACTTACATTATGATCATGCTGGAAACATAGATAAATACCCATCAGCACAATTTCATCTTCAAGACCGAGAAATGCAATTTGCCACAGGACGCATGATGTGTTCAGGACCACTATTTACTGGAGCCTTTGAACAAGAGGATATACTGAAAATGGTGCGAAATGTTTTTGCAAAAAATGTAAATTTTATTGATGGTATTTCTCAAATAGCACCAGGAGTTAACGTCTTTCGCATCGGTGGCCATACGCCAGGCATGCAAGCAGTTCAAGTGTGGACGGATCGAGGCTGGCTTGTTTTAAGTTCAGATGCCGCTCATCTTTACGAAAATATAAATTCGTGTAGACCATTTCACATTGTTGCAAATATTGATGAAATGATTGATGGATGGAAAAACGTAAAGCAAATGGCCTCCAGCTTGGACCATATCATTCCCGGACATGACCCTCTTGTGATGGAACAATATCCTCTAGCCGATTCATCCTTCGAAGGTATCGTTTCACTTCATCTCCCGCCAAAATTTTCAGCTTTAACAAACTAAATTCACTTAATAGAAAAATTCGAAAAAACAGAAAATCGATATCAAGCTAATTATTATTAAATTTTCTATATTACTATTTTATTCAGATTGTATAAATATTGAAATTAACAAATCACTACAATTATTTTTCGCTTTAAAATCAATGGGCCTTATCAGCATTAAAAACCAATATTGATCCAAAATGAACAAAATACATCTAATCGGATGACATTATGCGAATTAAAATCGAAAAATGCTTAATTGTTTTTATAATTTATATATTATTGGCAAGCGCAGTATTTGCACAAAATTTCCCAAACAAACCATTGAAACTCGTGGTTCCATACCCTCCTGGCGGAACTACAGATCTTATAGGTCGAGCATTTGCTTTAAAACTTGGTAAAGAATTACGACAACAAGTTATAGTTGACAATAGAAATGGTGCCTCAGGCTCCCTTGGTACCGAAATTGTTGCCAAGTCTTCTCCTGATGGCTACACACTTGGCATGTCATCTGTTGCGCCTTTTGCAGTTAACCCAGCCTGTAATCCGAGGGTGAATTATGATCCCATTAGAGACTTTAAACCAATAACTGAAATTGCTAGCTCTCCACATGTAATTTTGGTTAATAAAGCTTTTCCAGCAAAAAACTATACCGAGTTTCTTTCATTAATTAAGGCCGCTCCTGGAAAGTACTCTTTTGCAACTGCGGGAACATGCGGGACTGGTCACATGGTAGGTGCCAGTTTTATGTACGCAAGTCATACACAGATGCTACATATTCCCTATCGTGGGGCTGGACCCGCTGCTATCGACGTCCTTGCTAACCAAGTGCCCGTTTTAATTGACGGCTTACCTTCGACCCTAGGCTATATTCGAAACGGTAGCATGCGAGCAATAGTGATTGCTTCGCCAAAAAGATCAGAAACTATTCCTGATATACCTACATTTGCAGAGGTTGGATTGGAAGAAGTTAGTGAGCCCAGTTGGTATGGTTTAGTTGCTCCAGCTAGCACGCCTGATAACATATTAAAAATATTAAGTGCAGCATCCATAAAAGCATTAAAAGATCCGATTCTTTTAGATCTTTTCAACACTCTTGGGGCTATCGCTGGGGGAACCACACCAGAAGAACACGGCACTCAAATCAAAAGAACTCTGGAAAGGATGCGGTTGTTGGTTAAAGAACAAAGCATCGCCCCAGACAATTAACATAAAAGGATATAAATGATTAAGAATATAGAATTTAAAGTAATTGCCAACGAATTGGGTTTTCCAGAAGGACCTGTATATAAAAAAGATGGCTCGATTATGTTTGTAGAGCTAAGGAATCAAGCAGTTAAACAAGTGAACTCAAATGGGCAAATTACTTTAATAGCTAATTGTGGTGGTAGCCCAAACGGACTAGCAATCGGACCAGATGGTGCCGCTTATATTTGCAACAATGGAGGTAGCCGTTTTATAGAAGGATCCTGGCGATCTTTTGGTGCAGCTGAAAATTACAAAGGGGGTTTTATTCAAAGAATTGACCTGCTAAGTGGTGATTTGACAACCCTTTATAGCGAATGCAATGGAGAACGCCTTTCATCACCAAACGACCTTATTTTTGACAAACAAGGGGGATTTTACTTTACTGATATCGGTAAGACTATGCGGAGACACCGTGAGCATGGGGGCGTTTATTACGCAATGCCAGATGGATCTAACATCGAGGAAATTATTTATCCGATTTTATCTCCAAATGGTATTGGTCTTTCCCCTTGTGAAGAAATTTTGTATGTTGCCGAAACAGAAACAGGAAGATTGTGGGCATTTGATATTAAGAAACCTGGAAATTTACGCAAACATTCCTTTCCCTCACCGCATGGTGGACGACTTTTATACGGGCTTGATGGATTTCAAAGGTTGGATAGCCTGGCAGTAGATAGTGAGGGAAATATTTGCGTAGGCACATTGATGACAGGTTTTATCACAGTTATTTCACCTCAAGGAGAATTGTTATATAAAGTTAAGTTTCCAGATACGTACCCAACTAATATCTGCTTTGGTGGGCATGATATGAAAACTGCTTTCGTAACTCTAAGCGAAACTGGTCAATTGGTATCTTTGGAGTGGCCAACCCCAGGGTTGAAGTTAAATTTCTCAATATGAATTCAAGGTATGCGTAATTTGATTATAAAATTTATTGATCTAAAGAATTCGGTATTGGATCAGTTTTCATATTCATAATATTAATCTTATGATACACACCTATTTTTTTCTATCTTTGGAGACATAAAGAGGGAACTGAAAAATACAGAAAATTTTATTTTCAAGTTGGTTTTTTTAGCATAAGCGCTGGACGTTTTAATTTAGCTATTAAAACATTTTTTTGATTAAATCCACGATGTTCAAAGACAATAATTCCTGCATTGGGTCTCGATTTACTTTCTCGTCTTTCTATCACCTCGGTTTCGGCTCTTATGGTATCGCCATGAAAAATCGGATGTGGAAATCGAACCTCATCAAAACCTAAATTTGCAATTGTAGTGCCCATTGTTGTATCAGCAACGCTAAGGCCAATGATTAGTCCCAAAGCGAATGAACTATTTACTATTCTTGCTTTAAATTCAGTTTGATTTAAACAATAGTCCTCATCCAAATGCAATGCAGCAGGATTCATGGTCAGCGATGAAAAAAGAACATTGTCCATTTCAGTAACAGTTCGTCTGACTGAGTGTTTAAAAATTTTATTCAGTGTTAATTCTTCAAAATATAAACCACTCATGTCTAATTCTCCTTAAGAAATATTAAATTTACCTGAAATTTATTTTTAATTTAATCTAATCAATTAAATAAAACTATCGAATTACAGCCCGACAAACAAATCAAAACTGCATTTATAAATTTTAATATTTAGGTTTTGATTGCAATAAAGCGGTCAACTCCGGATTAGCCTCACCTAAATTTGGGGCTAAACGTCGAGTTTGAGGAGCTGTTCTAGACCAAAAAGTGGGGTTACGCATCGTAATTATAGGGCCTTCAGTTGGGTGTTCATACGTCTCATAAAATCCGGTGGTTTTCAAGTGCTCATCGTTGAGCAAATCGCCTAATGAGTTAACTTTTGCTGCAGGAATATCCAATTCATTAAAGATACTTATCCATTCCTCACTTGTGCGTTTTTCTATTTTTTGACCTATCCAAGGAAGAACTATATCGGCATTATGGATACGTGATTCAATATTTTTGAATCGATAATCGTTTTGCAAAATAGTCTCTTCCCCAAGATAAACTAAAAATCGTCGCCAGTGTTCATCGGTATAAATAGCAGCGCAAAGATATCCATTACGTGTTCGAAATGGTTTTCTTGCCTTTGACATCAATCGTGCATATCCAGGCGGACCGAGAGAAGGTAAAAAAGAAGAGCCACCCATGTGGTCTGCCATTACAAAATTAACCATCGTTTCAAACATAGCACACTTAATAGATTGACCTAGACCACTTCTTTCACGTTCAAATAGTGCTGCCAAAACGGTATTTGCCAATTGCATACCCGTTATTCGGTCACAAAGATTAATAGGTAATAGTTTTGGCTCAATTTCAATTTGAGAAAATAATCCGGAAAGTCCACATTGAGCTTGAATCATATCGTCATAGGCAGCTCTACCTGAGTAAGGCCCTCCATCACCATAACCCTCTGCAGTGCAGTGTATTAATCTTGGCTGAGTTTTACAAAGTTTATCAGCACTGAGTCCCAATCGCTCTAAGGAAGCAAGTCGCAAATTAGATATGAAAACATCTGCAGTTGTAATAAGTTCTAACAATGACTGAAGATCTTTTGAATCTTTAAGATCAAGAACAAGACTACGCTTATTACGATTTGAGTTTAGATATAAGGGTCCCATTCCTGGATTTCGCATCGGACCAAGATACCTCATTGGGTCACCATCTGAAGATTCAATCTTAATAATTTCTGCGCCAAGATCTCCTAAAAGCTGGGTTGCAGAAGGCCCCATCAACATTGTTGTAATATCGATGATTCGCACTCCATTAAGAGGTCCAGCCATGAGAAGTATTCCTATAAAATGAATTCAGCAAAAATAAAAGGTTTCTTTTGAAATGAAAAAACCATGCAGAGATCTCAAACCTAGGGTAAACCCAAATGCACCAGTTTTTTATTTTACTCACATTTAAATCTTGAGAAAATCACATCCTGCATTGTCTAATAATAAGATTGACCAAATGATAATTTTTATTAAAATCAAACGCGGGATTCGCTATTAATAAATCAGTATATACTTAATTGAATAATTCTTTTTCTCATGATAAATTTTATTGTTTCTATTCTTTTTTAAAACAAACGCTTTACATTAAATAACTACAATATTTTCAAAGTAAAGCAATGCTCTTTTTAAGGCGAAGTAATGATCACTTCAATTTGGCCGATCAGATCGTTTCTTTTTATCCCAGCTCATAAAAGAAACTGGGTAACAAAAGCAACTTTGGTAATGCCCGACGCAGTTGTTCTTGATCTTGAAGACTCAGTCCCCCTAGACATGAAATCCCTTGCTAGAGAATTACTATCTAGTGAGATTTTTGAATTATCTCAACATCAAATTGCACCATTTGTCCGCATTCACCAATTTAATAGTAATACCTCTGAAGAAATTGAAGCAGTAGTTCACGAAGGTCTTCAGGGAATTATGTTACCCAAAGCTGATAGTGCAAATCAGATTCGTCTGCTACACGATCTTTTGTCATACTATGAAGGACTTAGAGGGTTAAAACATGGAGTAATTTCAATCTTGCCACTACCTGAAACTGCGCGAGGACTTCAAGATGCAGAATCACTCGCAAGTGCAAGTCCTCGTGTCCGTGGAATAGTGGGAACAGTTAGCGGTCCGGTTTCTGCAGATGTGGCTCAAGCTTTTGGATTTCGCGCAAGTATGGGAGGAGTAGAGCAATACTTCATGAATTCGAAACTAGTCCTGGATAGTAGAGCTGGAGGTGCTAATTATCCAATAGCGGGTGTTTTCGGAGTTCCATTGAACGATCTTGCAGCTGTTGAAACTTTATTGCGCAGAGCCAGAGATTTTGGCTATACAGGTAGCCCAGTCATGCATCCTTCTCATGTAGCAATTGCAAATGAAGTATATTCGCCAACTAAAGAGGAATTTGATTACCATGAAGGTTTACTGAAAGCATTTTCTCAGGCTGAACAAAATGGAAGCGCAGCAATTCAATACCAAGGATCAATGATAGATTACGCGATGTTGCCACAATCAAAACAAATAATATCCGAATATCATCGCCGCAAATTAATCAATAAAACTAATGTTTAGTCCCTAAGGAAAATGAAATGGTCGCGACCAGAAAAAAAGTTATTATCACATGTGCTGTTACTGGGTCTATACATACGCCTTCCATGACAGAATACCTGCCAATAACGCCAAATGAAATTGCCAAAAACTCTATAGATGCATACCAAGCAGGCGCATCGATTATTCACCTTCATGCCCGTGATCCTATCGATGGACGTCCAACCCCAGAGGTCGAAGTTTTTAGACAATTCTTACCAATTATTAAAGAGAAAACAGACGCGATTATAAATATCACAACTGGTGGTGGTCACAATATGACGGTGCAAGAGCGCCTTGCAGCACCAATAGCACTCCAACCTGAAATGTGCTCAATGAACATGGGTTCAATGAATTTTGGACTTTTTCAATCGTTACAAACAAACAAACAATGGAAGTACGATTGGGAACCAGCCTATTTAGAAGCAAGTCGCGACTTTATCTTTCGAAATACCTTCAAGGATATTGAGTACGGACTTAAAAGCCTAGGAGAAGGTTGTGGAACCAAATTCGAATTTGAATGCTACGATATTGGTCACCTTTACAATTTAGCCCATTTTGTTGATCGCGGACTAGTCACCCCTCCATTCTTAGTGCAATCGATTTTTGGAATTCTGGGTGGGATCGGTGCTGATCCAGAAAATCTGGCTCATATGAAAAGAATAGCTGATAAACTTTTTGGCGATCAATATCACTGGTCAGTTTTAGCAGCTGGTCGTCACCAAATGAACTTCACAACACTAGCTGGAATAAATGGCGGACACGTACGTGTGGGACTTGAAGACAGCATATATTTAGGAAAAGGACAACTAGCAAAAAACAATGCAGAGCAAGTCAATAAAATTAGACTCATTTTGGAATCTTTAAGCTTAGAGATTGCAAGTGCATCAGAAGCACGCACAATGCTCAATTTAAAGGGTAAAAATAATGTATCTTTTTAAAATGAAATCAACAAGACTATAACTTGGAATATGTTCAATCAAACTCACAAAATGAATTTACAGGTACGGCTTAAATCGCGTCCGGTTGGTTTACCTCAGGCACAACACTTTGAACTTGTTACTCAACCGATTGAAGAACTTGGAGTTGACCAAGTTTTGATTCGTATTTTCTATGTCTCTGTTGATCCAGCAATGCGAGGCTGGGTCAACGCAACAAATAATTACGCTCAGCCTGTAACAGTTGGTGATGTTATGAAATCATTCGCAATTGGGCGCATTACAAAATCAAAAAATCTTTCTTGGAAAGAGGGAGATTTGGTTACTGGCCTATTTGGATGGCAGCAATGGGCAGTAGTTCATGGATCAGTTATAGACCGCAAAGTCAATTCAGGTATGCTTAGTGACTTACCACTTTCTGTCACATTAGGAGTTCTTGGCCTAAACGGTGTAACAGCTTACTTTGGACTTCTTGAGATTGGAAAACCAAAATCTGGTGAAACGGTTATCGTGTCTTCAGGTGCCGGTTCTGTAGGTTCCTGCGTAGGACAAATTGCCAAAATAATGGGCTGTAGAACTGTCGCTGTCTCTGGAGGCCCAGTGAAATCAGAATTGGCAAAAAACTATTTTAATTTTGATGTCAGTGTTGACTACAAATCAGGGCATCTCTTGAGCGATATAAAAAAAGCTTGCCCAAATGGAGTAGATATCTATTTTGACAATACATCTGGCCCTATCTCAGATGCTGTACTTCCACTTCTCAATCAAAGCTCTAGAGTCGTAGTATGTGGTACTGTTGCTTTTGAGAACTGGGACCCACCTCCACTAGGGCCCAGATCTGATCGACAAATCTTGGTGACGCGATCTAAAATTGAAGGTTTCATTGCACCAGACTTTCAACATCGATGGGAAGATGCATACGTTCAACTTGCCCAATGGCTTAAAGAAGGTCGCATAAAAATAAAAGAAGACATCCTCTACGGGCTCGAATCAGCTCCGGACTCAATTGCCGGTTTGTACCGTGGTGAAAATATTGGCAAACGTGTTATTCATGTAGCAAATGATGATTGATAATTGCCTTAAACTCAGTATGAATTATTTGGTAATTTATTGATTTTTAATTTATAAAACAAGATTTGATAAAATTCAAACAAGTCTATCGCTTACACAAATTTATATTGTATTTTTTATATAAATAAAAACATAGGATTAAAAATGAATCATAAGACTATACTAACTGGATTGAATGTTATTTATCATGCAATTGCCTTACTCTTTTTATTTTTTTCCATAGCATTAAACGCTCAAACTCAGAATCCCACAAACTATCCATTCAAACCTGTCAAGTTAATCGTACCATTTGGTCCTGGAAGCGCAACAGATATCGTAGCTCGCACAATAGCAGAAGAAATGCGTATCGAACTCGGGGCTACATTTATTGTTGAAAATCGCGCTGGTGCTAACGGCTTCATTGCAGCGGAAATGGTTGCACGCGCACCTTCAGACGGATATACTTTACTTGTTACATCATCAACTACGCATTCAACCAATCAGTTTTTATTTAAAAGCTTACCCTACGATCCAGTAAAAGATTTCACACCAATCGGTGGAATAATAGAAGCATACTATGTTTTAACAGTTTCAAATAGTTTGCCCGTCAATAACGTAACCGAGTTAATTAATTGGTTAAAAAATAATTCTAATAAATCCAGTTATGGTTGGGGTGCAACTGTGAGCCAGCTCGCTGGCTCGTCATTTTTGAAATTAACTGGGACAGCTGCTACTGGTATTCCATACAAAAGCAGTCCGCAAGTTGTAACTGATCTGATTGGTGGTCAACTGACATTCGTTGTTCAAGATATTACAACTGCCTTAGCCCATGTTAAAGCTGGACGAGTAAAAGCACTCGCTGTAACTTCTCCAAATCGTATTGCACAACTAAGCGATGTGGCAACATCTAAGGAGTTAGGGCTACAAGGTTTCAATGCATCAACTTATGTTGGCATGCTTGCTCCTTCAGGTACACCTACTTTTATCATAAATCGCCTTAGCAACACTTTACTAAAAATTCTTGCCAATCCAAATATTGCACAACGAATGGAAAGCTGTTGTTCAGCTAGACTTTTTGTATCCACTCCAGCAGAATTCGAAGAATATCTTAGACGCGACCGCATCAACTGGTCAGAAAAAATTTCAGCTGCAGGACTTACACCTGAGTAAGTATGCAAGCTATATTATGTGAATCCTTTCATGGCTATTCTGCCATGAAAATTGCTAAAGTACTTAACCCGACCTTACGCCCCGGTTGTGTACGTATCGAAGTTCATTACGCAACTGTTGGTTTTGGAGTTGCTCTGGTTGTTGCGGGGAAGTACCAACGTAGCCCTCCCCTTCCCTTCACCCCAGGAACAGAAATAGCGGGAGTCGTTACTGAAATTTCTAAAGATGTAAACGATTTTTGTGTCGGTGATAAAGTTGCAGCAATTGTTGATTGGGGTGGGTTTGCTCAAGAGGTCATTTCAAGCATAGAAACTGTCTGGCATGTACCAAGCGGCCTTGACCTTTCAATCGCTTGTACAGTACCTGCAACTTTTGGAACTGCCTACGCTTCATTACACTGGAGAGCTCAAATTCAAGCGAAAGAAAATGTATTGATATTCGGTGCATCAGGAGGTGTTGGGTTGGCAGCAATTCAATTAGCTCGTTTAGCTGGTACACACGTTATAGCTGCTGCAAGAACTCAAGAGAGACTTGAAGTCGCTCTTGCTTATGGTGCAAACGAAGGGTTACTTAATGATACTCCTGACCTTGGCAGGCTACTTAAGCAACGTAATGGTGGTCGGGGCATTGATCTTGTTTTTGATCCCGTAGGTGGAGCTATGTTCGATCATGCAATTCGTTGTACAGCACCTGAAGGACGAATTTTATGCGTTGGTTTCGCAAGCTCACAAATACCGCAAATTCCGGCCAATCTTCTTCTAATTAAAAACATTCAAGTAATTGGCATTAATTTTGGTCTTTACTGTGGATGGACACCTCTAGACGAACGTAAACTTCATGCACCTAAGTTAAAAGAAATGGTTCAATTTCTTTTTTTAAAACTTGTAGCCGGTCAAATTAAACCCATATCATCAATGATCTTTCGACTGGAAGATTTTAAATTAGCTTTTGACTCAATTATCAAACGTAATTCAATTGGACGAGTAGTATTAAAAATTCAAAATTGATTTTGATTTTCAAAATTTCGAAGACTAAGTATTAGTAAGAGATCCACTTTGAAAAGAATTAACTCATTAAGTATAAATCTTAAAGTTTTCAACTTGTCATTCAATTCTTATAAAGCAATCAGTCTTCATTTCTAAAAAAAATTTAAAACCTAAAAAATTTCAAATAGAGAATGTTAGTATGTAGTAAATCTATTTTTTTTCAGGACTGGAATTGATAATTCCTTTAGACTTGAGATTTTTAATTTTTTCTGAGGACAGACCGATCTCCAGAAGAATTTCATCGGTATGTTCTCCATGTAGTGGGACAGGAAGTCGCTGTTTCCCGCGTTTACCATTTATCTTAATAGGCTGCGCAATTGAATTTAATTGTCCAAGCACTGGATGAATATAATCATACAGCATACCACTTTCGCGCATATGCGGATGTTCGGAAAACTCTTGAAAATCGTGTATAGGAGAACAAGGAATACCAGCAGCATCCAGACAGCCAAGCCATTCAGACCTTGTTTTACGTAAAATAGCTTTTTTAACATGATCTAACGTCTCACTACGGTTTAACACACGTTTTGTATTAGTAGCAAACATTGGGTCATCAACAATAGCCTCTAGGCCTGCAAGTTTACAAAACACTTGCCAAAGATTATCATTGGCAATTCCAAGCATAAATGGCTTATCCGATGCATCAAAAGCCTCATATGGACAGAGTGCTTCGTGTCCAACGCCAAAACGACTTGGTAGAGTACCTCTCTCCCAAAAATCGTGTAACATGTA
>Ga0114970_10002876_pt1 | contig 12819 bp, 4 predicted proteins | sample M_140205_XF_Meta_FD_87030 | JGI IMG/M metagenome (GOLD analysis project Ga0114970, IMG submission 87030) | Freshwater microbial communities from Lake Montjoie, Canada to study carbon cycling - M_140205_XF_MetaG | ecosystem: Environmental > Aquatic > Freshwater > Lake | place: Lake Montjoie... | reverse complement strand
GTTTTTGATTTAGTTAATTCAATAATCAAATCACGTCCTTTCTCGGCGTCGGTTACATCACCCTTGTTCTTCCAAATAGGAATGATTTTATCAAGGATACCATCATTCTTATAATTGTGTTTGAATCTCCAAAACTTTGGACCGTCTTCTTCTCTGTCTCTGTCAATAACTTTAACAATGTAGAATTTGCGAGATTTGTATTGCTTTGCAAGTTCTTTATCAGAATCTTTTCCTGTGGACATTAATTCTTCGTAAACCTCATTAAGTGGTGAACGTTCGTTGTCATTTTTTCCTGGGTCAAAGAATTTTTGCCATTGTCCTCCAACTTGGATTTCGTGGTACCAAGCTTCTTTAAATGGTGAAGAACCATCGGGTGTAGGTAGGATTCTAATTCTTCTTTGTCCTGATTTTTCCTTGTCATTTAATAACAAAGCAAAATACTTTTTCATTCTTTCGTCTTGCGACATTTTGTTTTGGGCCCCGCCCCCTTGTGTTGATTTCTCATACTGTGCCAATACGGCGTCGAGTGAACTCATCATAGTTGTTTAATTTTAATTGTTTATTTATATTACAATAATAGTAATCACTTTGGGATATGTCAAATTAAAAAAGGGAGTCTTTTTTGACTCCCCTTATATTTGTTTTTTTAATTATACATTTTCATTCTCGTCTTCTTCTGTTGGTAAGAAAGTGTCTTTTATTTCATTATCTGAAATATCTGTTACATCATCGGTTGTTAAGACATATTCATTTTTTCCTGTTTTTGCCATTTCATCTTGTTTATCTACAAAGAAGTCTGACAATTTTTGATTAAAAGGATATGAGTCATAACTTCTTAATTCAAGTTTTTCTTGTGGAGTTTTTTCTCTATACTTCTCAATTTTGTTTTCAAGAGCATTTAATTTTGCCATTACACCATCCATATCTTTTAGTTTACTTTCAAGATTAGATAATTGTGAAAATAAATTATTAAAATATTCTTCTTGTTTTGTTTCAATATTTTCTTGAGATTTAACCAAATCAGTTACATCAAGTTCTTCTGAATTTTCTTTACCATCTTTTTCCTCTGAATCTCCCTTGTCATCAATCTTTTCAACTTCATTATCTGTTTCAACATCAATAACTTCGGGTTCTGCGCCTGCTGCTGGAGGTGGTGTACCTGCTGCCGCAGTATCACCGCCGGGTGGAGGGGGTGGGGCAGCACCTAAATCTTCACCGGGTGGTGGAGGGGGTGGAGGAGCCTCCTGTTCATTCAAATATTTATTAATACTTCTATATCTTTCTATTTCGCTAAGAATTTTCTTATCTATCGCCATTTTAATTATCCATTTAATAATTGTTTTATACCTTTTGCGGTTTCTACTTTTACTTTTCTATTTACTGTGGTTTGATGTCCAGCTCTTTCAATAAGTCCGTCTTTTTCTCTAACAACATAACAGTCGCCAGTTTCTAAATCACAAACTTCTTTTGTGCCGTTTCCTAAACTTTGTTCAGAATACTGTCCCTGTTTACCGAGATAGTTATTCAATTTTGATGTTAAGTCCATATTATATATTTTATTATAAATATCTTTGATATTGAAAAAGATATTAAATAGTTACAGTACAACTAATTGCGATTTGCTTATCCTGCCTTGTAGTATCATCCGCACCATTTGATAAAATTGGTTTTGCGGTTACGTTATATATCATTTGATATGTACCAGGTAATGGTGTTGTATTTGATGATTGATATATATTTAACACGTCTTGGTATGGTTTTATATTCCAATCTGTCGGTGTGTTAGGAGTTCCTGACCTTTCGGCTCTTGCTCCGCCAGGTGATGAAGGAGATATATTATATACTACCTCATATATTGCCCATAACCCTGTATTTGGTGTTATTGTAACATTTACAAGAGTATCTCCACTTGTTGATGTTCCAGGTCTTCTAACTGTAAATACATTAGCATTCGGTGGTAAAACAACTTGTGATGGTGTTGGTGTAGGTGTAACTAATACTGGTGGTACTCCATTTTTACCATTTAAAAATTGTTCGTCGGATACTGTTGGTGTGACATAAAATGATTTTACTATAACCAAACCCTGAAACAATCGATTATATACCGTTTGATAAGACGCTCTATCACTTATAAATGTTGATTTATTTATTGTTTCATTTTGCCATTGGCATACATAAAACTCTTGTAATCCTATTTGTTTGGTTATTTCATTAATTTTATTTGGAGAAAGTCTTGTAACCATAAATTTTATAAATGTGTCAACATCTTTAAAATTTGCAACGGGTGCAGATGATGTACTTGATGATGTTTTTGAACTAACGCAAGAATAATGATTTTCAAAATAGTTGTTATAGTTTGAAAAATATGCTTGACCTTGTGAGTTAGTTTTACTTAAAGTGATAAGTGCGTAGTTATTGTTATATGCAACAAATGATTCTGAACTATCTTTATATGTTCTTACATAACAAATAGCAAAAATTGCAGCTTGTATGTCAGGATTAGAAGTGTATTTTTTGATTTTATCAACAAAATCAGATTTACTTATAGTGGTTTCTGTCGCAGCTGTAGATGTAAATCCCGCGGTTTTAAATAACGGTAAAACTTTATTTGTACAACTATTCTCTGTATCCGCAACATTATCCGAATTTTGTATTGAATTTGAAGCTTTAACCGAATCAGTAGTACTTGTGGATGGTGGTTGGTCTTCTCTTTGTGTGACCGCTTGCTCTAATGCAGTTAGTAAATTTTGATTTATACTCTGTAAGTAACTATCAAGAGCAGGTAAATCATAAATACCTTGTCTTGTTCCCTCAAATGTTGTTTGAAAACTTCCTGGTGTTATTACGTGTGATACATCAGTAATTAGATATGGACCATTAAACATTGGTACGTGTCTTAAATTGAAGTACATTGTTGGTTGTATCATTGCGTTTCCTAAACAAGTAACTTGACAACCATAACTTCTTGTTGAATAGTAATTATATAAAGACACATTTTGTGTTGACGCCTCCCTACCCGTAGTCTGGTTAATCATATTATATATAGTAGAAACCGATTCTGTTGTTGCCTTTCCGTTACTCTGTGATATATTAAAAGATGAGAATACATTTTGATTTCTTATTCCAATGTCAACATTAAAACCAACACATCTATTGGATAGAAAATGGTCTTTTTTTCCGTTAGGGTCCTCATTCATAGAATTTTCACTACCTTGTTTTTCTATTTGTATTCCATCGCTTCTAAATAAAAAGTTTTTACTCTCATCCAAATCTAAATAAGTTGATGGTCTACCGACAAAAAAACAAACCATTTTTGGTCCCGATTCTCTTGTATCTACCTCCAGGAAAGTGCCCCACATATTATTTGCAAATATTTTACTATCTTCAGGTCTATAACCCACCTCTTCTTCTGCGTTTTGTACATTATAAAAATTAACATATGCTAGTAGATTCATAACCACAAAATTATTTTTAATTAATAATCCTGCAATAAATGTATAAACACTCATTGATTCATTATAACTTTCTTCATTCAACATATTTTGTAATGTAAAAATGTCCAAATACAATGTATCACCAATATTTCTTGATGCCTTATCTAAAAATAATATATCCTCAAATAATGTTTTAGATTTGTAATCACCACCGGCAATCCATTTGTCATTTAACGCCTTGAAAGATTCATATAAATCAACCTTTGTTTGTTCTCCACTTATTCTACTGTTAATTGTTTTTTCAGGGACTTGTTGATAATCTGGTAATCCCGCTCTTATAGCTGATAAGATTCCATCTAAAGAAATATTTTGAAGGGTTGTACAATTATTTAAATAATCATTAACACTATTGGTAAAGCTGGTTTTATTTGTTGCCGATGAATTTAATTTTTGAGTAGCATACATTTTAATTAATGTCGCCAAATCTTTAATATTATCTACCGAAAATTCAATATTATTATCAATAAAAAAGTCAGTAATGTATGAACCACCATCCTTGTACACTAATTGTTGTATTGTTGAAAACCCCACAGATAGTTCTAATTGTTTCCACTCATTAAAATATGCCGCCCGAGAATTATTTAATGTTGTTTGTGGTGGTAAACTTCCTTGCAAGTATGGTTTGAATATTTTTGGTGTTTGTAAATATATTGTGGAGGATGATGAGTTATTAATTTGAGTTGGTCCAATAGCATTAACCGCCCCAATGTAATTAATCACCGGTTTATTATGTATTATGAAAGAATCAAAAATATATCTATTATATCCCGATGGATTACCATATTTGAATATAACATCATATTCTAAAAATTTTAAAATTGTTGCCGAAAAACTACTTAATTGACTATCAAAAGAACCTAAAAAATAATTTTCATTTGTTTGTCCTTGTAATGGTGAATTAATTTGAAGTAATGATTTAAGTAACAATTGGAAGTTTGTGAATTTTAGATTCTCCTCATTTAAACTTGTTGGTTTTATAACGGTTGATGATGGTTTACAGAAATTCATAAATTCTGTCTCAAAAGAATCTAATATGTCTGAACTAAATACCGAGAAAAATTCCTCAATTGTTGTATAGTTTTGTTGATTTGATAAAATGAATGGTGATAAAGTATCACTACTTCCGTTTATATAATTTAAGTACTGATTTGTTAATGGTTTTTTTATTTGTGTTGCATCAAAATATCCATAATTTGGTGATGCCCATAATAATCTCATAGAGCCATTATATACTGAGTTATTAGCATTAACCGTTGTTCCTGGTACAACAATATTAAAATTTGTAAGTGAATCAACGACCTGATTTTGAGTACACCCAAAAGAAGGAACCATAAAGTATGTTCCATTAGGTGATGGTAATAAAACAGACCAAGTGGTGTATCTTAAAGGTAATCCGTTTTGTGTTAAGTTTAAATTTGATTGTGTGAAATTATAAATCTTTAATCCATTATCAATTGTTGTTTGGATTTCAGTATCACTATATGTAGAATACGCATCCGCACCATTATAAAAATAACTAAAGTCATTTATTAATTTTGGATAAAATCCTGACTGAACAGAAGTTCCATATGAATCACTATATTCTAATTGTATTTTAGTTGTACTTCCGTTAAATGTTAATGAATATATTTTGTTCGGGTCATTTGTTATTGGGTCATAAGCACTTTTGTAATTAACGTTAGTCCAAACATTGCTTAATAAGTCAACTCTATTAACCTTTTCTAATTTATATCTATACCAAAGTGAACCAATTTTAAGAATCCAAGCGTATGGTATTTTATGTAATGCACCAAATTTTTTGAATGTTGCAAACATATAATCCAAATCACTTAAATTTGTTCCCTGACTTTTATATTTTTCTCTTAAAGATGTAAGTGGTAATGAGTTCAATAACAAATACGCGGCTTCGGTGTAAGGTATTACATTTTTCGCCCTTTCTTTGGTTACACCTTCCAATATCGCATTGATAAAGAATGGTGTGTTGAGAATTGATGTGGTGGTTTTAATTGGTATAATTCCACCGACTCTTTGAAATAAAGTTGTGTTTTTATTTGTTGGAGTATTAAAATAACAATATCCTTCTGTTGGTATGAATTTTTTTGGTGTTGCTGTATAATAATAATCTAAGGGAAAATCCACTTGATTTGTAGATGCGTATTGTTGTGCATTTAATAAAGGATTTTGTACATTTAAATAAGAAAAGTTAGTAACAGGTCTATTTTCTTTACTTGAAAATAAATCAGTAAAATTACTAATTAAATTTCTTTGTTTATATATTTTTAATGTTTTTGTTGTATTGTAAACCGCACTTCCTTGTGTTGAATTAATATCAATTAAGTTATTAGTATCCCAAGTTGAGTTAGTAAATGGATATGTATCAATTACTATTGGTTGATTTGTTTGGGTTGATTTTACTATGCTTTCCAATTTTGCGCCGTCTACTTTAGTAGTTGGTTCTTTTCCTACGTCAGTAGTACTTAATATTGCGAATGATTTATCTGTAAATGCTTGTATGTATGATGTAATAAATTCATCTTTAATAAATTTTTGATATGATGTACTTGCGCCTGCCGGTCCAATACTATAAAAATAATTTACATAATTTGATGAATTAAAATTAAAGTTTTTGAGGTCAAAATTTAAAAAAGGATTACTAACACCTAAACTTGTTAAAATATTTTTAGAGTCAACCTGAACCATTAAATCTTTAAGATTTTGAAACTCAACGCTTGTGCTTGGGAATCTAGAAAGATTGTCATATCTTGATGTCATAAATTGTCTTTCCCATATCTCGTACATAAACTTATCAATTTGTTTATTCGCATATGTGACATCAATTTGTGGGAACTCGATTGCATTTATATTTAAAAAATCAGTAAAGGTTTGAACATTTTGAGCCGTTTGAGTACTTGGTGGTGTAAATTTTTGGGTAAGTCCTTTAATAAATTCTTCTACAAATTCAACTTCAGGCCATTTTTCATACAAATATCCTTGAGTTAAATTAACAACTGATGGGTCTCCAATATATTTTAATTGATATTTTCCTTTTTTACCATCCGTCATTTCTTCCACAAAAAATTGTGGCCAAGGAAAAACGGGTGTTTGTAATAATGTGTCATTACTGGCATTTGCTGTTGTATTTCTAACAACATTTTTAGTATCAACTCCCTGTGCAGATGATTGATTGTTTAATATCGCGCTTTTTCTTACTGGGTCATATTTGACATCCCAAGCCTTTGTGTGAGTGTCATCTAACAATCTTATAAATCCTTCAGCAGATGCCATAATTACCGCCAATATATTTCTTACAGTAGGACTAAATCCCAATCCAAGATTAGAATCTTCAATTTTCTTTTTTAAATCTTCAGTAATTTTGGTCTCAATTGCCGCTAATTTTTTTTGAGCTTCCGCTCTCATGTTTTTAACAATAGAATTAAACCTATCCGTACCATCAAATATATAAAAATAAGGTTTTAAAAATTCTAAACTATTTAAGGTATTACTATCCGTAATAAATGGTTGTGTACCACCTATTTTACCTGTTAGATTTCCAATACTCGCAGTTGTAAATAAATTTTTATAAGAATTAATTAAAATTTGTATATCATTAAATGTTGGAGGATTAATACCTGTTTGTTCAATAGTTGTTTGTACCCAATCAATATCCGTACTTGTTGTAATCCCTGTCATATTAGACATTGAAATTCCATTAGTTATTCCATAATCTTTATTACCTTTTCCTAAGGTTGGGTTTGAATCAAAATATTCACCATATTTTTTTATAAGACCTTCAAGTTCTGTGTTTGCTAATGGTTTTTTGTCAGGGTCAATTGAATCCAAATAAGCATAATACCTTGTACCATTTTTACCTATAAATGGTTTTGGGTTTAAATATTTTCTAAAAAAAGAATCATTATCACCAATAACCAAATCATAAAGATTTTGTAGTTTTGTAATATAATCTCTAATGTTTGTTAAAGGTTCAACACTTTCTTTTGGGTAATTATTAATAACAGTTTGTTCAAACATTTTAAGTTTGTTCATTAACTGTTGTACTGTTAATTCAGGAAAATCTTGTGCAATTAATTTGTTTTTCTTATACTGTCCATAAACCTCAACTATTTTTTGGTACCCTCTTTCAGTAACCATTTGATTAACAATCGCATTTTTACTATTTGAAGGTATTGGTATGTTGGATGATTGTTGTGATGTTTGAGCTTGTAATGCTTGTGAGGTTGGTTCTTGTGAATTTGAATTTGACATATCAAATCTTGTAGTATACATATGTGGTACCGCAAGTAAACTACCCATTGAAATTTCATTTAAAATATTAAACTTATATCCTTGAAATTTTAAAGTAACTTGATAGTTCCCTCCAAAAGAATTAAACCTACAATCAAACTTTTCTAAATTAAGTTGATATTTGATTGCCTGCCCATAATATCCTTTGATAGTTAAATAAAATGGTGGGTATGGTAAATGAAAAAAAGCGGCGTACGGTGAATTTTCTCCTAATTGAAAAAGGGCTCTTCCTTGTACATCCTCTAATTCAATTGTAACCGTTGGTACAAAAGAGCCTGAAATTTTCATGTTGATACTTGTCATACCTAACAATCCATTGTCTATTGAACCTTCTTGTCCGTTTGAAAATGAGGTTAATTTTGTATACCCTCTTTCTCCGTTAGATGGGGGAATCCATTGTGCCTGTATTTGATTTGAAGCGTTTCCATTAATAGAATTTTTACCAGTTAATTCATCATAGTATTGAGTATTTAAATAATCATTATTGTTTGGTTTTAAAAAATTCATCTTGGCAATTGAGATTGTCCTGATACTATCCGGTGAACTTCCAACATTAAGTTTTGTTCTTGGCAATAACTCGGCTTCAAGGTTTGCATACATAACCAAGTTTTCGTGGTCTACTAACCTTTCCGATATGTTTCCTTGAGCATCTACAACTTTGTTTGGGTCAACAAGTATTATATTGTTATAATTAAATTCTGTGTGAACCCACCCACTTGCATCTGCTTTAATTATTCTATCTGCCATAATAATAAAAATGATTAGTTAGAGCCGCTTTATAGTCTTGTAAAGAAGGTAGAAGAGGAAAAGGTACAATTAAAATTGCACCATCAGGAATATAATTTTCTAACCCACCATATTGGGGATTTGCCTGTAAAATTAACCAACTAAAAAATGGTGTGGCATAATAATCTTGTGAAACTTTATCCAATCTACTTTTACCAACTTTATAGATATAAGTTTTATCTGTTGTTTTTTGTGGTACTTCTACAAACGGTACTACAGTTTGATTTCCGTTTATTAAAAACCCACTATATCTATTATAATATTGTAACCTCATATTAGTTTAATTTTACTTTACAAACACTTAAATTCGTACCTGTAATATCTGCCCATGTATTTGTTGTTTGATATTGGTTTGTACTATAACCTAATGATTTAACTAATGTTTCTCTATTTGTTTTATATGGTTTTTCAGAAGCACTTTCCGTTTCAGTTGTAAAATTCATTTCATATTTTTTAACTTTCGCCCCATCAAATGGTGTAAATATTAAAAAGTTTTTAAGTCTTTCTTTTTCCATACTATCCAAAAACGCCCTTGTAATATTATTCTCATTAACAAATTGAGGTTTCACAGTAGTTAACCAGTAGGCATCAAATTGTGTTGATATATCTGAATCCCCACCTCCTAACAAAGATGGTGTGGTTATAAACTTACCAATCACTTGTTGTTTGAATGTTTGATATTTTGTATTATCAACAACATCTCCATTTAATATAAAATAACTTCTTTGGAATGAAACATTTGTAAATAAATCTGATTTAGAAAATGGTACAAATACTTTACCTTCAGGTATTGTTTCTTTTTCATAAACTAAAACCCCACTATAATCTAAATTACTTTCTTTGAAAGTAAATTTAGTTTGGATTACAGCATTATACTCAGTAATCGCGCTTGATATTTTTGTAGAGTCTCCTACCAATTCAAGTAAAGTATTATTATATGCTTTATCATATACTTTTGTTGTTGGTATTGTTACATACATTTTGATAAAATTATTACTTTGTTGTAATCCATCTGTACCTGAAATACTTGGTTGACCAAATGTTATTAAATTATTTCTGGCGATGTTATTAATTAAAAGTTGTTGTTGGTTTGAAACATCTTGTATAATTTTAGTAACAGCACTTTGGTAATTACTTTTTTTACTTGTTATATAAGTTTTATAACTATTTTTAATTTCTCTTATTGCTTTAGTTGAAAAGTTTTTTTGCGAGCTTGAAATAAATTCTATAAATCCTTCTGTTCCGTTTTCAATTTCTTTTGCAAATTCGGCAAAAATTTTGTCAAAGTTTTGTTCAACAGTTGTTGGTTTTCCAAATAATTTTGCCTCTTTTTTATTTGTAACATTTAACAAGAAATTACCATCTGTATAGTTTCTTTTCTTACTCCACACCTGCATAACCGCATTATTATATTGACTAAACACTTCTTTATTTTTATTAAAGATGTTTTGGAAATAGGTTTGTGTGGTATCAATAAGACCTCCCATATACGCCTGATAATTAATTTCTCCTGTTGTTCCTGTTTGTGTTGTTGTTGCAGATGTTATTACACCAACAGTATTAGCATTTTTCTGCCCATCTAAATTTGGTGTATTACTAATTGATGGTGGAGGTACTTGTATATTGAAATAACTTAAAAATTGTTTATCTAATACTTGGTAACTCTTATCTGTCACATCAGCCCTATCATCATAAATTTCAGTATTAGCATAGTAATTGAATGTTAATGCGTTTTGTAATTTATCTACAGCGTTTGCTAATCCATGTCCACCAACAAATTTAAAACTTAATGTAACATTCGCAATCATTGGTTGAACACCAATACCTTCGGGATTTATATCCAAACTTTCATATGTTAATTGTAAATTATCGGGTATGATTTTAGTATGGAAAAAGTCACCTACACGTAAAACTAATACCGGTGGAGCACCAAATGATGTGTTTGTCGCATTTGAATATGATAAACTACCGTCCTTTTGAGTTACAGGTATTGTATCTCCAGGTCTTAAACATTGTTGTAAAAATGTTAATCTAGCATTTAAACCTTCAGGAGTCATTGAATGAAATGAGGGGTTGAAGAATTTAAGTTTTTCCCTTAAATTATCATATACCATTGGTGTTTGCTCTTTAATTGTTTCAAAGTAATCACACTCAGATAGAAGAGACCTTAGTACTCTTTTTGTAATATTATCTCTAATAACTGTTTTTGATACTTCTGTTGGTACTTTTGTGGTTTGTGTTGTTGATTGAGCAACATCTACATTATTTATTTTTTTAGTACTTTCCGTTCCAGGTATTGTTTCTGTTGTATCAGGAGGGTTTTCATTTACCGTTAATGTAACTCCAACCCTTCTACAAGCCATCGCATTAACCGTATATATTTTTTGTGCGTGTGTTTGTTGTGTATCTTTATCTCCATCGGTGCAATTATAAGGTCCATAGGTTTGGTTTCCTTTACCTAATGGTTTAACATCAGGTAAACCTTCCCCTTCAGGAACTTTTTTAATTACAAGTCTACCATCACCGCCACTCATATATTGTCCTAACTTTTTATCTCCTATAGTAAATTCACTTAACCATTTCTCAACAGATTCAATTCTCCTTTTAGATAATTCAATATTATAAGTCTTAGTTTGTGGTGCGGATGCACTACCAACTAAATTAAGAACCGCGGTTGATGCCTGATTACTTGTAAACATATTAAGTAATGTTGTAGCCATTTCTTTAAGTTGTGAAAAGTTGTTTTCAATTACATCACCGAAGAATGTTGCGGTTTGGGCAGCACTACTACTATATGGTACTGTGGTTGTTGGACTATTTGATTGATATATTGATTTTTGGGAGATGTATCCTCCATAATATACATCATAGTTACTTATTGTTCCAACTTGTGGTAAATCATTGTCAAAATAAAAACCTAAATTATTATATTCAGAACCTTTGAAACTTACAACTCCTCCAACTGACCTTTGTGTACTAGGCGTGCCATCAACACCTGTTTCAACTTGTTGTTTAATATATTGTATTCTTTCTGTTGTAACATCCTGATATTGTAATTCTTTTTGAATTTCAAAAATATCATTAGGATTTACTGTATAATATTTTTGAGCCAACTCATACAAATCATATTTTCTACATCCTGCAAAGAATGATTCAAGTATACTATCAATTCTTGTTTTATTAACTTCGCTTGCCAATACTTTATTAACAATTAAATTAAGAACTGATGGGTGGTCAACAACTATTTTCCAAGAAATTGAACCTGTGCGGTTAGTATTATTGTATGTATAAATTGGTTCAGGTCTACCAATGAAATCTGTTGATTTCCAGTTTGCGGTTGAGCCCTCATTGAATTTTAAATCATATGGTGGAAACCACATAACTCTACCTCCATTAGGTCCTCTTTCACAAACAGGTAAATCAGATACAGTATAACCTGGTTTGTTTGACGTTCTCCACGCAAGATTTTCTAATGAGAACATATATTTTTTAGCATACTCCCCATTCATTCCTCCCATTACCAAGTTAGTAGAATCTTGTCCGCCTTCTCTTTTGTTTGGGTACATATTAAGGTTATATGTCTTATCTAAAACCGAAAAACTAAATCTTCTTCCTTCTGTAACAATACCATCTGTTTTTTGTAAATCATTGTATTGAAGATACGGTGTGTCTTTTGCAAATACTCTACAGTACTCCGCACCTTTTTCTTGTCCTATATCACCGACATAACTTAGTACCCTTGAGCCTTTTGTAAGTTCTTTATATCCATCATTAAACACCTTACTAACTTGGTCGATAGCATTTCCTACGTGTTGTAACCTTTTACCACCCTGTGGTTGACTATTTATTATTCTTTGTGTTTGGTCAAGTATAGAACCTGACTTTAATGTTAAATTTGTAGATTCTGTTGGTACATAGGATGACTCTCTATAATCAGGGTCTTCTAATATTACATCTCCTCCCGGACCTACTTTCTTACCGGCATTATCTTTATATTTTGGGGACACCCAAGTAAATCCACCTTCAATACCACCACCATCACTATATGTTGGTCCATTAGCACCTAATTTAATTTCTCTACTTGGTCCTTCATAAAGTTGAGCAATTTCTGTTGGGCCAAATACGGGTGCTTGCACTTCTTTACCAAATTGATTAATAGGTAAAGATTTGCTTGGAGATAATATCCTTGAGGGTTCTGTTGTAGTTGAACCGATATAGTAATTACTATTATTTGTTG
>Ga0114970_10002875_pt1 | contig 12821 bp, 11 predicted proteins | sample M_140205_XF_Meta_FD_87030 | JGI IMG/M metagenome (GOLD analysis project Ga0114970, IMG submission 87030) | Freshwater microbial communities from Lake Montjoie, Canada to study carbon cycling - M_140205_XF_MetaG | ecosystem: Environmental > Aquatic > Freshwater > Lake | place: Lake Montjoie... | reverse complement strand
TATCGACTCAAGAGACCTATGGTACAACGGAGAAGAATGTTTACAACGTATTTTTACATACATTGATAAAAAAATATCGATTGATCAGCTGCCGCAGTGGAGGAAAGCATATTCAGAATGGCAGTCTACACAACTTAAAATTCTACAATTTAATTGGTACCTTCCGTACATTGTTGAGTCAATTGTAAAAAATTACAATTTTGATCTTGATTTTTTAAAATTAAATTTGTTGCAAGAAGGTGTGATTCAAGGATGTTTAATAAAAGATCATAATTTAAATTTAAAATGTTATGGCCTTGAACAATTTCCTAGCAACACCAAAGATTTGCATTTTTTATTAGAAGAAAACACACACAACTTATGAAAATACTAGTAACAGGCGGACACGGACTTATTGGACACAATGTTGTTCAACAATTGCAAGCACGAGATGAAGAAGTTGCTGTGATAGACACGCATACAACTTATGGTATAATCCCACAAGAAGAGATTGATTACTTGATCGAAGAACGTGTTAAAAAACTAAACCCGCATACACATTACGATCAATGTATCACTACTGGATTCATGATTGATAGCATTGTAGAGAAAGAACAGCCAGAAGTTATCATACACTGTGCCAGCTTTCCTCGACAGAAGGTTGTGAATGCAAACCCTGCATGGGGTGCAGACGTCATGATGAAGGGTTTGATCAACATGCTCGAGAGTGCCAAAAAACACAATGTTCGACGTTTTGTTTACATCTCTAGCTCAATGGTGTACGGTGACTTTGAAGATCAAGTGCTGGAAGATGATGAATGCCGCCCACAAGGGCAATATGGAATCATGAAGCTAGCAGGAGAATGGCTTGTTAAAGACTACGCAAGAAAAACAGGCATGGAATATGTTATCATCCGTCCGTCGGCAGTGTACGGACCGTTGGATGTGGAAGATCGCGTTGTTGCAAAGTTTATGCTCCAAGCCATGCGTGGTGGAGTACTTCGGGTCAACGGCGCAGGAGAGACGCTGGACTTTACGTATGTGGATGACGCTGCAGATGGTATTGTTGCGGCTGCAACTAGGATCATGTGTAAAAACATGGTGTTCAACATCACCAAGAGTCATAGTGTTACACTACTAGAAGCTGCTGAAATGATTGTTAAAATTGTGGGGCAGGGAGAGATCGAAACACAAGACAGAGATCAAGACTTTCCAAGTCGAGGAGCCTTAAATATAGACAGGGCAAAAACCATCCTTGGGTACGATCCCAAAGTTGACGTAGAAGAAGGGTTCCAAAATTACTACACTTGGCTTTCAAATTCAACTTTTTGGTCACCAAACACGCTATAATACCTTATGAAAATAATTGTAGTATCTGCTCACCCCGATGATCTAGAGTTGTCGTGTGCTGGGTATTTGTTTAAAATGCAAGAGCAAGGTGCTGATATTACGTCTATAGTAACTGTTGCTCCGTCAGCAGAAGTAAACAACTCTAGATCTAAAGAAATTGTTCAACAAGAAATGGACCACAGCTATCAACTGTCAAAATTTAAATTAAAAGTTTTTGAGACCGAATTGCATGAAAATGGGCGTCCCAATCTAACTGTCGACAATGTTAGTATGACTCGTCTTGATGCATTGTTGGAAGCTTGTGATTTGGCAATTATCCACAATCCCAACGATTATCATCAAGATCACAGAGCAACCTACAACTTGAGTTATCCTATACTGATTAAAAAAGCCAGAGAGATCTGGACCATGCAATCTGTACCATACTGTTATCATTACCGTACCAACACTGCAGATATTGTTGCTGACATCAGTCAACAGTGGCATAAAAAAGAACAATTGTTAAAATGTTATAGCAGTTATATTAACAGTCAAATGATACAAAAGGTATCAACTTCTAACCAATATTGGGCTGGTAAAATTAATGCTCAGTATGCAGAGCAGTTTACCAGTATCTATCGAAATGTCTAAGATTAAGTTATTCCAATCTGACCGTGTGTGGGCCACTATCAAAGAAGAAGTATTTGATCTAGTAGACCAAGCGCACCAACGCGGAGAATCTCAGAATGGAGAGCTAACAAAACAATTGGAATCAGAATTGTGCAGGCGATTCAATCGTGGTTATTGTATAACTACTGCTTGTGCTACTGATGCACTAGACATTGCACTACAATCATTGCAATTACCAATTCATAGCAATGTTATTGTTCCTAATTATACATTTACTGCAACCGCACATGCTGTGGCTCGTGCGGGGCATCAAGTTGCTGCTGTGGATGTTGGCAACAATTATTGTATCAACATAGATAAAATTCGTAATGCTTCTGCCATAGTATCTGTGGATTTATTTGGAAACATGTGCAATTATTCAATGCTGTACAAAACACAGTTGCCAATAGTGGTTGATGCTGCACAAAGTTTAGAAAGCATCGACCATGATAATATTGCATCTCCTTCGCATGGTGTACTCAGTTGTGTTAGTTTTAGCCCTAGCAAAACCATTAGCAGTTGGGGAAGTGGTGGTGCCATACTGACTGACGATGCAGTATTAGCAGAACGTTGCCGAAATCTAAGATTGCATGGTAAACAAACAAATAAAAATATAGCAATTGCAGCTGGATTGAACAGCATGATGAGCAGCTTTGAGTGCGCGGCGGTACTGGTCGGACTTAGATACAGCAAGCAATGGCAACAGAGAAGAAAAGAAATTGCCAACTATTTGATATCAGCAACTGACCTGATTCCTTCTGTTGACCATATACCGCAGCATACATTGAGTAAATTGGTATTTCAGTCAACTGATCGAAATCAGGTTGTGCAAAAATTAAATTGTCTTGACATTGAAACCGCAGTACATTATAATTTGTTGATCAATGATGAAACAATCTATTCCTCGTCTGGCGATTTATCAAACAGCAACAGATTAAAATCCATATCGTTCACGGTGCCTAACCAGCACTCACTTAGTGATAACGAAGTAGAAACAATTGCAAAAGGACTAAAATGAATGTACTTATATTAGGTGGTCATGGATTCATCGGCCATCATCTAGCTAAAATATTCACTGACAACGGACATCAGGTATCAGTAGTTGACTGCCATCATCAATATGGTGAGTACCAAGATTGGGAATATAATCCAGTGCTAGAACAAAGATTGACACACATGGGCAATCACAATTACGTGAGTGGTGATGTATGCAATGCCAGCTTCATGGATCAGGTGTTTTTGCAGACGGAACCAAACATTGTGGTTGATTTAGCAACTTACCCAAATGCTAAAATGGTTAAAAAAAATGTAGTCGATGCCACTACTAACATGATTGCTGCCACAGCAATTGCACTTGATCTTTGTGTCAAGTACCAAGTTCAAAGATTTGTATTAGCAAGCTCTAGCATGGTGTATGGTGATTTTAAAGATCAGGCACCTAACGAAACTGCAGAATGCAACCCACTAACATTGTACGGCAGTTACAAACTACAATGTGAAAGAATGTGCAAGATTTGGCACAAGGAGCACGGACTCGAATATAGTTTATTACGTCCTAGCGCACTGTATGGAACTAGAGACATGGTTGTTCGTGTGATTAGTAAAATGACTGTGGATGCATTAAAAACTGGTGTTATCAATGTCAACGGTGCGAGCAACAAGCTGGACTTTAGTTGGGTACAAGATGTAGCATCGGCATTCTATTATGCATCAGTTGAAAAGAACTGTGCCAATTCTACTTTTAATTGCACACGCGGGCAAGGACGAACAATTATTGAAGCAGCTGAATTAATACAAAAAATTATTCCAGCTACGATCAATACACTGCCACACGATAGTTTTTATCCCAACCGAGACACACTTGACAGTCGGTTGTTGCAAGAAGTAACTGACTGGAAACCAACAGTTAGTATCGAAACTGGAATTCCAGATTATGTCAACTGGTTTCTGCAACAGTCCTTTAACTCAAGATTTTAACCACGGTTGAGTTTTGTACAGACTATAATAATAGTCTTGGAGCCACGCCCAATCAAAACTCAACTTTAGTTTTTCATAGTCACCGTTTACTTGATCGTAATACTGCATTGCATCGCGACCTCCAGCTAGGCACCATTTGGCATTTTCTCCGTTGGCTACAGACAGCCAAGTATCCAACCTATATTTGATCTCAACATCAGCCCCTTGATCGACTTCTAATCGAAGCTTCAATACTTCTCGAAATGCACTTCTCCAAGTAAGCCACGGATCTGTGTTAAATCTTGACACACTTATACATAGTGGTACAACTTCGTGTGCAGAGCTTAATGTAAAATCAATACCAGGCTTGGTGTCTAATACCAATTGACGATTGTATAAATTGACATTCATGGCCCCGTATTCAAGATTGTTTAATGGATTGCGGCTGTGAAAAATATAGTGCTTGGGTTGCTGCATCCAATCGGGCTGATAGTCAAATTTAAATGTTGAATACACTTCAGTCTTGGCAAACACTGCATAAAACCACGGAGTCTTACTAAGAGTTGCCGCAGCTTTATAAGCGTTTTCTCTGCCGTCTACTCCGGAACTATGCTTGGCGCCAGGAAAGATGTTTAATAAATTTTTCCAGTTTTGATCTACAGTAGATTCTCCATTGCTGATAAAAATAACATCCATTTGCTGATCAACAGCATGTATACGATTACTTTTGTCAATATAAGGATAGTCGTACAATTGTTTCTTTATAACTATCGCTGCTTCGCGAGGTACAATAACAGTGGATGCACTCTGATTCAACGGCACAATTGTTTTGGTTTTCTCTCTCCACAAGTTTACAGTGGGAATTTTTGCAGGCAAAGAATTGATTGAAAACAAAGTTAATGGCGTGGTCCAGATATGTGATTTTACAATATCAACATGTGTGTCACAAGTATGACTCACCATTGGCATAGGACGACGAGGAACCGATATGCCTTCTACATGGTTTATATTATACCATTCTAACAATGATTTTTTATCTGCTGCCATAAAGCTAGGAACATGTACAAAGAATGTGTCACCAAACTTTTGTTCATTGCTGGGGAAAACATGTAGCATGTCTAATTGCCATTCGCTTGGATGCCAAGTAAAATCAAAGTCATTGTAATCACACACACTTGACACCACCCACACGTATTCATCCGAAATCTTGCTGAGTATCCTGCGTAAAGTTCCTAGATAATCATGGATATATCGTGTGCTAAGATCTGTAGGTATACTTAGTCCTTCACCGTGATCTATTCCTAACTTAGGTACACTGTATTTTCTGGGCACTACTGCATGATCTCGATTGATTTGATCTGTTACAATCTTGGGCACAAGGTATGTACCACTGTTGGCTTGATGCTGACTTGGCCATATGTGAATCTGTTCAGATTGCCAAGGTACCGGCTCCCAAAGGAAATCAAAGCTGGAATAGTCCGCTAAGTAATTTACAACCCAACAAAATCTTGTTCGGCTTTGTTCTCTAGCATGTTCGACACTGTCAGCAGGCCGCTCGTGCGGGAACAGGCCCAGCTTTTTACCGATATAAAAAATATCAAACATGATTCGAATAGACGAAATTTATCATCATACTTTCTGGACGTATATTAAAAAACACCTACCGTCTACTTGTATGTATCACTGTGATCCGCCTGGACGCACAGATCCTGAGAGCATTTTAAACTATGAGCTCACTGGCCATGAAAAGAATTTTGTATTCTTCTTTGACCAGGAGCCAATGATCCCAGAATTACATAAAAGTACATTTAACGAAATAAACCAACGCAATTATCTACCTGGTCTAATGAGAAAAAAAGGAGCAGTAGTTGTTAATGAGTTCGATAGTGACAATATTGATTATATATGTAATCAATACAATTTGCAACCATTTAGATATTTCTTTCATGGATGGGCGGCACTAGATTGGTTTCGTGGATATGACAAAACTTTCTTGATCACACCTCCTGCACAACGAACCATAAACAAAACATTTTTCAGTCCTAATCGCATCATTGGCGGTATGAGACAGCATCGTGTTTTGATGTTGTATCATTTTCAACGATTAGGCATGATGGACAATTGGATCAGCGCCAGCAAAATTTGCCCTGTTGAGCACACATCTATTGAAACAATTGCTTTAGAATATCAACAGCAGCACCCAGATATTGTTGATACAATTAATCAAATATCACTCCCTAAACTATTCCCCGGAGAAGATCAAACACTAATGACCAGCTGCTGGTTAGATAATTTTGATCTATGTGCAGAGACATTGGTATACCACATTAGCGAGACTATTTTTACAGGTCGACGACAGTATCTAACAGAAAAAACATTCAAACCTATTGCAATGGGAATGCCTTTTGTGATTACTGGAACAGCAGGTAGCCTGGCATTCTTGCGCCGTTATGGATTCAAGACATTTGAAGGTATATGGGACGAGAGTTACGATCAAGAAACAAATGATATGCTCCGAGCCGAACGTATTGCTAGTCTGCTGAAAAGTCTAGATGAATTACCGCAAGATGGCAAACAAGATTTGTTCAAAATGGCGTTGCCTATAATCAAACACAATTGGAATCACTTTTATAACGGTGGGTTTGAGTCTGTATTGTGGAAAGAATTAACAACTATGTTAGACTCTGTAGGAAAGTTTTTAACAAATGATTAATTTGATTGTGGACTATAGAGATCCATTAACAGGCAGACTACTACCAAATGGTATACCACCAGATCAACATCATTTGATTGAACAAATGGATGGATATAGGCTCGACTATCCAAGATTGTTTTATTATCTTAATCAATGCAAAATTCCTGTAACAACATACACTAGTGATCAGGCACCTGCAGATTCATGGTACTTGATGGTGTTAGGATTCTTTGATTTTGAGGAAGACTATTTTGAACTAATACATCCAGTTTCTCACAAGAGATTGCAAAGTAAAGAAATTAAATTGGTATTCACTTATCACGAAGGTGACAATCCAGTTAACATAAGAAGAAGACTGGAATATTGCTGTGGGCAACACGGCATAGATCCAGAACTAGTTTGGCTTATCAGCGGTAACAGTGCTGCTGATACTGTGCCTAATTGTGTGTATTGGCCCGAGTTGGAATTTATGTATTGGCGTACTGTTGATCTTGCCAAAGGAACACCATTTCATACTGATACTAGATCTCGTAACTACACCGCTTTATGCAGAATTGACAAACTATGGCGCAAGGTGTTTATGAGTGACCTGTGGGCACATAACTTGCATCAACGTGGGTACTTTAGTTACAATCAGTACTTGCTCGGTGGAGAGGATGACTACTTTGGATGTGCCTTACGCAATGGCTATCTTGTGATGAGACAACCGCAGGTGGATGCATTTACTGCTGCTGGTCCATTTCATGCAGATGAGCTAACTACAGATCAACACAACTCTTATGCAGTAAACATGAATCAGTTTTATAGAGACAGTTATGTTAATGTAGTTTTGGAAACTATGATTGACATTGACAACAGTGGAGGAGTTTTTGTTAGTGAAAAAACATTCAAGCCCATATTCAACAATCAAATTTTTGTCGAAGTTGCTGCGGCCAACACACTAGAGCATTTGAGAGACTTGGGTTACAAGACATTTGGTCGTTGTATAGACGAAAGTTATGATACAATTACAGACAATCAACAAAGATTTAGTTCTGTGCTAGAACTAACTAAAAATCTTGCCAGAATGCCAACTGATCAACTGCATGATTTATATCTCAAACTCAAACCAGAGATACAACATAATAGCAAATACTTTTGCCAAGGCCTAACACACAGACTACAAGCTGTAGTTGATCGTATCAAAATGGGTTAGATGCAGCACTTGCTACTGCACACTAGTATTGTTAATTATAAAATTTATCAAATATAAACTGCGATATTTTTTTGTGCTCTTCTGCATTAGGGTGCCTTGGTTGATTGTCCCAACAACCCGTAATATCGGATACATCTAATCCCAAGTATTTGATATTTTTGGCCTGGCAAAGATGCTGTAGGCAAGTATCGTAATGTTTAGTTTTAATAGATAATTCGGATACATCAAAATAGTTGTCTACAAAAAATTTGTGCATACCCGATAGTGTATCAACTATTTGTTTATTGTCGCCGGTTATCCAAACATCTCCTTGACGAACATCGTGCATTTTGAAATTAAAATCAATCATGCTGCTTGACCATAGCGGCATTACAAAGAAATGTCTGTTGTGACTTTTCCAATACAATCGGGTAGGTGATGTCCATACTACTAATACATTGCTAATATCACTGTGTTTTTCAAGTGCATCAACAATTGAATGAAATATATATTCGTTTGACCCCCCTGGTAACGCAATATTAACTAATTCCAAATCCAAGCGTTTTGCCAAGTAAGCAGAAAAACTCTGCTTGACATTTTCTGGATTTGCAAAACCATTATTTAATTCAGCGCCCTGCGTAATCGAACACCCTGATACTAAAAATTTCATGAACAAACCTTTACTCGGTATAGTTGCTCAAAACGATCCGCATCCGCACGATCGTTGACCATGGGTTCTCCGCGGATGTTCAAGCTGGTGTTAAGCAACATAGGACAACCAGTTAGCACGTACCATTTTTCTAGCAATTCTCGTATTCCACTACCATCTTTTGCAACAGTTTGGACACGACTAGTTCCATCGTAATGCACGATAGCAGGAAATAGAGCAGGATGCCTACAACGAGCGACTGACTGCATATACCTGCTGTTAGGGAAGCCGCGAGGCATATCAAAGTACATATCAGCCAATTCCTCCAGAATAACTGGAGCGAACGGTCTAAATTGTTGTCTTCGTTTAATTTCATTTACTTTCTCCTTTATTTCAATTCCTCTTGGGTCAGCCAATAGACTGCGATTGCCTAGCGCCCTAGGGCCAAATTCAGCTCGACCACTTGCCACGCCAACAATGCCACGATCCAGCAAATTGTCCAATAAACTATTGACTGGGTAAGCACCTGGAATATCATGGCCCAGGTAGGCATTTGTCCAGTTAATTCTTTTTCCATAAGCCAAGGCCGCAGCGCCCAAGCTAGAGCCAGCGTCACCAGGACAAGGCATAATCCAAATGTTATCAAAATAATTTCCTATTCGTGCATTTGCTGCACAGTTCAGGGCTACACCGCCCATGTAAACTAGATTAGTGCTCCAGTTAAAATTCTTAGCACGAATCATTACATTGAGTATCAATTGTTCCACAAGCTCTTGTGCTCCGGCAGCAATGTTCATGTCAGTGGTCCTAGGCATGAATTCTTTGCTTAACCCTATGTGCAGATTTTCTTTAAAACGTATGTCGTATTCATGCGTTATCAACTGTGCTTGCATAGGCTCAGCATATCTGCGATCACCATAAGCAGCCATGCCCATTGTGATGTATTCTTCGTCTAGTGGGCGTAGGCCAACTCTGCTAGTGATTGCACTGTAAAATAAGCCGATTGAATGAGGATACCTTTGGCGCCAAAGACGTTTATAAACAGCTTGGCCACCGGACCTATATTCTGCTGCCCATATACTGATTGTATCCCACTCACCTATGGCATCAATTACCACAACAGTAGCACGGTCAAACAAACTAGTTTGAAATCCTGCTGCTGCATGACTCAGATGATGATTGCATGTTTTGATGTCAACCCCACACAAACTGTAGTGATCACCAAACTGTTCCTGTAACACTTGTCCAGTGGTTATTCTGGACCATTCAATTCCTTGACCAGAATAAATCTGCCGTAATTGTTTGTTCCACGGGCGTTCGTAATATGCAATTGTGTCAACATCAAGACCATAAATTTCGTGCAATATATCAGGGCATAAGTTTGCGTCATTTTTGCGTTTGCTATAACGCTCGCTGTGCCCGGCAAACTCAATATCGCCGTGCCGGTTGATAACTGTCAATGCAGCATCATGATATCCTGCACTTACACCAAGTATGTGTTTCATTTGTAGATAAAAGGATCTCGTTTGCGTAGTTCTTTAAGCTTGCGACGATAGCGGATTTCTAGTGTGATCTTGTCCCACATTCTTTTTAACCAGTTCATATCAGTTTCCTTTAAGAATTGCAATCTGTCGCTGTGCAAAGTCGGCATCGCGCCAGTTGTAATTGTATGTAGCTTCGCAGTCACCAGTTCTGATTTTATACACATCCAAATGGTTGCCCAACACAGGCCAAATTTCACTGTAATAATAAGTTCCAAAGCTACGGAACAAGTCTACTTGTGCAACTTGCGGATGCCCGATTGTTAGTGATTTATCTGCAGGGTCAAAATTATTATCAATTAACCAACCACGGAATGCTGCCAATTGCTTGGCCTGCCACGGAAAGGTGGCAGGATTGCGGCCCCATTCAATATCAAAATCCCCAGCAGCTTCTGTTTGGCTTTTGAGAGTACTTGTGGTTAATTCGTTAATGCGAGAATCTCGTCCTTCATCGTTAAAAACTTCCCAATGGTGCTTGCCCACTGCTTTGTTTACACCCACATATACTCCGCCTAGTTCTCTATTGATTGTTTCTATGCCAAACAATTCATAGTCAGCGGGTTCCAATACAAAGCGCGGAGCATTGAGCCAACACATGAGCTGACTGGGTCTACGCCATTCTGGTGCTTGTATTAACTTACGAAGACTGAGAATCAAGCTTTCTAGTTCATGACACAGCAGGTTTAATTGACGTATATGCCAGCGTGTGTCAGCATTGGCGGTTGTATAATAAGGACTCATTGCACCGCTAACACCTTGTAAATCTTCAAAGTAACGATGCAATTGATTCATGTGATCATGATTGACATCTAGGTCTGCTGCTATAGTATTTTCCACACTAAAAACATCATCAATGTAATAACCCAGGCCAGCTCGATTGATAGCAGCAATACTATCATTAATACATTGGCAAATGTATTTGGCATCACGGCTGCTTTCAGTGAATCCAAACCAACAGTAATTCTTTTCCAAATGGTAGTCATTTTGTATCAAATGATTCAATGCCGTCAGCCATTTATGACTTAGGCTGTTATCCAGCACATTGATATGCACAGTAAGTATACTGCCATCTGTACTGCGTAGGTCCATTTGTATTTGGTCAAGGTATTTCATTCCACCACTCGGATATTTCGGGTCTTGTACTTAATATGGCGGCCATATCAGTTGATGCTGTGCGTATGCTTTGTAATTTTAACACACGAGCCTTGCCGCGAGCAAGAGATTCGGCATAGGTGTCGGGCCATTGTTCGTCAAACGTTGGGCGATTTTTCAATTGAATCAGTACATCTCGCATGCTGTCAGCTGTGCATTGATCCACTAATTCGTCTATCCAAGGCTCTAACAACTGTCGCGGAAGAGCCAATGGACTCATTATGATACTGGGATCAAAGCTAAAGATAACCTTGCTCAACAATTCCACATTGTATTGCTGTGCCAATTGCTGTATGGCATTGACTTCAAACATGCCCGGCAATGTTAATGTAAAGTCCAGTCGCATTTGTCGTCGGTTGCGAGCATGTGCTAGTCCTGCTTCGAAGTTTTGGCAGAACGTTTGATAATCCAATCCTGTTCGGATGTATTCACCAATCTCTCGGGTTCCGTCAATACTTGCACACACTTGCCAATCACGTATATGATCCAGCAAATCATCATAAAGATCGCAGCCGCGAAAACTAATGCGGCTAAGGTTGGTATTGTATCTAGCATAAACATGTGGTCCATCTCCTAATTCAATGATTCGTTTCATATACCGCCAATGTTGTTCATACATCAGTGGTTCTCCACCTACCCAATAAACTTCTTCTACTCTGTGTTGCTCCACAGCCTCAGCGAATTCTTGCTCAATCTGTGTGTCTTGAAACCTTGAGATGTCAGCTCGAATATCGGCTCGCATCCAATTGTTTTTTGGATTATTCCAATCAACCATGTTTTGAGTCTTTTGTTCGGCCTCCCATGATGAGGATAACATATCACCACAGGTTCTGCATTTAAAGTTACAAAGGTTACTAAAACGGTAATCCCACGATACAGGTTCCATGCTTGTGGCTCCTGAAGCATCTGTACTTGCATATACGTCCTTTAGTTTGTGCCCGAACAAGTGATCAAAATAGGTTCTATACACGTTGGTGTTTAAAAGTTTGTCGTTGCAAACTTCGCACTCGGGCAAGGTTTCTCCTGCCATCATGCGTGTGCGTACACTCCGCATGTGATCACTATTCCAATGTTGGGCCAGGGTCATGGGAATATACTTGCCTGAGCCAGAACTGGTGTCTATATACTGTTCAAAGTTTTGTGCAGGTTCACGTGAAGCACAGCACAGCCTACGCTCTGTTTGCGGGCTTAGATACGTGTGCGTCCAAGGCGCAAGACACATGGTATTAGGCTTTTGCATAATCAAGTATTCTTGCCAGTTCTGGTGCAACATTTGAAAGATCTTGGCTGCGTCTCACATCTAGCTTGCGAATATTTGCTCGCATTTCTTCACCGTCACTGGATTCTCCTTGCATCATAAAATCAATCACACGATCAAATTCTTCTCGATATTCAGCAGGAGGAGCCATGTTGCGTAGGTATGCTGCAATTTCTAGCTTGGCTTGATGTGGCAAGCGACTGATACTAAAGTACCAGGCATCATGCATGATATTCCAATACACAAAGTCAAAGTCCTGAGCAGCGATCCAGGATGACACATCTTTTAAATAGCGTACATTAAAGATATTAATGGTACTGCATACTTGTAATTGTATGTTGTTGTGTTGTTCACGCAGCAGTTTAAATCTGTTAATGTTTACCAACACTTCAGTCCATTCGGCATTTGAACGTTGATAT
>Ga0114970_10002874_pt1 | contig 12823 bp, 8 predicted proteins | sample M_140205_XF_Meta_FD_87030 | JGI IMG/M metagenome (GOLD analysis project Ga0114970, IMG submission 87030) | Freshwater microbial communities from Lake Montjoie, Canada to study carbon cycling - M_140205_XF_MetaG | ecosystem: Environmental > Aquatic > Freshwater > Lake | place: Lake Montjoie... | reverse complement strand
CCGGTGATGCCGCTCACCGTCCGGGTCCGCTCCTCCATCACCGGCAACCACCCCGCCCACAGCACCTTGGAATGCGTCTCCTCCGTCAGCCCGAGCCGCTGATCCTTGAAAGTCCGCGCCTCCCCCGACGTGGTTGCTTGGGTAAAAGGCCGCGCCCCTTCTCCCAGCAGGCGGGGCTCGGTAAAATGCCCGCTAGCTCGTCCGCAGAGCAGGCTAAAAAAGAGGGCAATAAAAACCGCACGCATCTCCACCAACAAGCCTTAACCAGCCCCGTCTTTCAAGTCGCAAAGCGTGGGCCGTTCCCATCCGATCCACAACACTCCGTGACTTTTTTGCTAAATGCCCTGTCCCAGTTCCCCCTTAGTTGTCTTCGTCACAACCGATAATGCTGAAATAACTCCTGAAGCTTGCTTTTGGCATAATCCCCAAAGCTTGAGAAGCGGCTCACAATAGCAGGTTTTTGTGCAAGCAGCTTGGATGGAATCTCGGTCGTATCACTTTGCCTTGCCAAGGCGTTGAGAGTTTGCGCCACCTCTATAGCGGTCAATTCATCCGACTGAAGGAGCAATACGTCAATGGCTTCACCAATCGCCTCGAATGCTTCCGCGGCAGGCATTAGGTTCACTATCTGATCACGAAATTTTTCGAAAAGCCATTGATCTTCTATCGGGTCTTTCTCCCAACCGTCAATCGCAAGCAAAAACTGAGCGTGAAAAGTCATAATCAGCCCTTGAACTTGAAGTCGAGCACTTGTCCGGTGTTAAAATCTCCAAGGAATGAACTTCAACACCATTTGTTTTGAGTGCGTTTCACCCAGCCACCCGCAGCTAACAAATTCTTCTTCGTGTCGGACATCGACGGCATTCGCGGAGGTGTTGTTCCCATCGGTTTGGCCATTACCTGTTCCAGAGCCAACTTCACTTTGAGGTTGTTGGGAACTGTTCGCCCAGTGCTTATCGTCTTTGCGGCAATGACCGGATGGTCAAAATCCCCACGCACCGCCAACGCCGTCGCACCGCCCGTCGTAGTCCAAAGCAGGCTCAAGAGGACCACCAGAATCCATCGGATCCGCAGGAATCGAGCGGTTTGGCCAATCAGAGCAGCAGTGGGTTCCAAACCCGGGCGAATCCCTGTCCCACAAAATCCGTCTCATTCGAGGTAGCAAAGTCTGTGACGCCATGGTGCCGCAACGTGTGGGCGAACCTCAGATCGATGATGCGACGGAAGGCAAAGCCGGGCTCTGCCGCTTGCGTCCAGATTTCTTCCATGATAGGGGCCGCCTCAATCAGCGTCCACGCCCTGTTTTTGCGATAAGTTTGGCAAACCGCAGCGGCCTGCTGCGCGGTCAATGGCCGTGGGAAAATTTTCTCATTTCGGAGCTTTAAATAGAGCTCCACCAACACCAGTTCACACACGGCAACATCCTTCCGCAGAGCGAGTGATTGCAGAAACTGCTTCGCGGCTTCATGCCAAGGAGAGGAACCATTCGCGGCGTAAACGGCGATATTTGTGTCGAAGCTCGTCATCTTCAGGGCTGGTTAATCGTGGCACAGTGCCGTCCATTCATCTTCGGGTGCGAGAGCCTCTCCCATATCGAAACTGGGCGGCAGAGTCCATGCTTCTGCGCGAGTCCTGCCGGGCGGGTGATGGCGGATGATCTCTTCCAGCCCGCGCCGCACCACTTCAGCAAAACTCATTTCATTTTCCGCTGCAAGCCTCTTGGCCTCGCGGTAAAGCATATCCGGGATTTGGACCTGTGTTTTTACCATGATGGCGTTTTACCATCTAAGTCTCGGCTGGTCAACTCAAATGTTGAGCCGGGGCGGGGGGGGCGTTGGCTGCAGCGCCTAGGTCTGGTAGCGGGCCCCAGGACTCCGGGAAGCACGCCAGACGCTCCCCCGATACCAGACCTACAAGCTCAGCCACGCGGGGTTGAGGACGGCGAATCCAGGGTTGGTGTCATGCTTGTTCTGCTGCATCAGCCAGCTCAATCTCCCACCACTGATTCAAAACGGCCTCAATTCCTGAGAGCGGCTGGAGGTCTCCGAATTCGTGATCATATAGAAAGAGCACATTATCTGAGAGCTTCAGGCCATAAATGAACAGCCATGACCCTTTCTGCATAAACACTTCAAGCCCTGCGGATTCTGGAAGCCCAAGGTGAGCAGCGGTGGCAGCCATTTCGGCAAGATCGGGAATGCGATAACCGTGACTCACATCAATCCCGCCCGCGATGGGGTTTCCTCCTCCCTGGACATGCCTTACCTTTCGTCAAACGGCCTCTCGCACATCAAGACGCTTCTGCACATATGCACGGACCGCCCCCTTTCTGCCCCTACCAAAAATCCCCGGTTATTTCGCCTATGATTCGCTCATCTCGGAGGTCTGCAAGGAAATGATCACGTCCAGACGCAATTTCCTGAAACTGCATGGCGCCACGATTGCTCTGCCTTTTCTGCACTCTCTCTCCTCGGCTTTTGGCAGCGTGGTGAAAAGTAACCCCGCCCCGGCTCGCCGGCTGGTGATGATGTATGCTCCCAACGGTCTCGTCCGTCGCTGCTTCTTCCCAGGCGAGGAGACGATCAAAACGATGGAGGGGTTTGTCGGCGGCTTCGACTCGGAGAAATCCAAGAACCAGAAGCGGATTCCGAACAAGCCTGGGATTTATCCGGTGACGCTCACGGAGACGATGCAGCCGTTATCGCCGCACAGCGGTGACATCACTCTGGTGACGGGCCTGGACCGGACTCCTCTGGACGGGCAGGACGTGCACGCTCAGGGTGCGTCCTGCTATCTCACGAGCGTTTCTCCGCAGCAGGCTGTGGCGAAGGGCATGAAGCATCCGAATGGACGCAGCCTCGATCAAATCATCGGTGACCACATCGGCCACGCCTCGGTTTTCAAAACGCTGGAGATCAGTTGCAATGGCTTCAAATCCGGCAAGGAGGACATCTACTTCGACAACATTTCCTGGTATGGGCCGGACCGCATCGCGCCCTCCATCAAGGACCCGAAGAAGCTCTACGATCGGCTCTTCATGGCCGGCGGCTCCGGCCAGCATCAGGCCGATGTCACCGACCTGATGCTGGCCGACGCCAAGGCCCTTTCGAAAAAACTCGGCCACGCCGACCAGGAAACCCTCAGCGAGTTCATGGAGATGATTCGCAACGTGGAGGGTCGTATTGCCAAGATGCAAAAACTGGTCGCCACCGCCGACGTGCGAATCCCCAAGGACGAGATTTTGCCCCGCGGAGAATATATCCGTTTGCAGGCGGATTTGATGCTCCTGGCGCTTCAAATGGGCATCACAAACGTCTGCACATTCATGATCGGGCCGGAAAGGTGGGAGGCGCCGATGCTTTACGAGGGTGTCTTCGACAAACCGGTGAACCATCACACGATGACCCACAATCAGGGGGGCGACGGGTACAAGGGCGTCCAGAAGATCGATGTCTTCCACATGGAGCAATATGCGTATGTATTGCGGCGGATGAAGGAGATCAAGGAAGCTGACGGCACCTCACTCCTCGACAACTCGCTGGTCACCTACGGGGCGGGGATCGGCGATGGTGCGACGCACCAGTTTTTCGATCTGCCACTCATCGTCGCCGGCACGGGTCAGAAGCAGATCAAGCAGGGGCGCTTCATCCAATGCAAGAGCGGCACGCTCAACTCCAACATGTGGCTGTCTCTCGCGAAGCTGATGGGCGCGGAGATAAACCAATATGCCGACAGCTCCGGCGTCATCTCGGACATGTGGACCTGAGTTGATGTCCATGTTTGAAAAAAAGCGCATCGTCCACTTCATTTTGCTCCTCTCACTCGCTGGCTTTGCCTTCGAGTCTCGGGCGGCAGACGCCTTCGATGCCTTCATCAAGCCGCTGCTCGACGGGCAATGCGTCAAGTGCCACGGCGGCGAAAAAACCAAGGGAAAGGTCAATTTCAAGGAACTCGTCGGCACGGCGCAGTTGCTGACCAAGCCGCGTTTGATCAACGACGTGATCAAGGTCGTCGAGGACCTGGAAATGCCGCCCGAGGACGAGCCGGCGCTGACTGAAAAGGATCGCTCGCGGTTCCTCGCTGAGCTGAAATCCCTGCAAAAGCAATCAGCAGCCCAAGGTGGCACGCCGCGGCTCGGCCTCCGACGGCTGAACCGCTATCAATACAACAACGCGGTGCGGGATCTTTTTCAGATCCGGCGCGATGTCTTCAGCCTCCCAGAAAAGCTCATGACCAGGAATGAAAACTATCTCAACGCCGGGGCCAAGGGGATGCCCGCGAATGTCAACGTCTCCTGCCTCACCCTGCGTCCAGAGAACGGCTTTCAGGGCGTGGAGCCGTTCCCCAAAGACCTGCGCGCAGCTCACGGTTTCGACAATCAAGCGAACCAGCTAACCCTTTCTCCGCTTTTGTTAGATTCCTTTTTGAAACTCAGCGTGTCCATCCTCCAAAGTCCCGACTTCACGGAAGCCAACGTGGGCATCTGGAACCAGTTCCTCAAAGCCCCAGAACCGGACACCGATTTGCGCGGCGAGATCAGCCGGCGGCTCGCGCCTTTTTTGAAACAGGCGTTCCGCCGTGCGGTGGATGCCGATACCGTCAATCGCTACACGGAATACGCATTCAAGCAGACCACCCGCGGCCTTTCATTCACCGACAGCATGAAGAAGGCGGCATCCGCAATCATGTCGTCACCGAGGTTCCTCTACCAATTCGCATCGGAGGACGCGGCGGACAAACCATACGAACTTGCCTCGCGGTTGTCGTTTTTCCTCTGGGGTAGCATTCCGGATGCGGAACTCCTCGACCTCGCGGAACGCGGTGAATTGTCCCGCGCAGAAGTCCTCGACAAGACGATCACCCGCCTGCTTGCCGACCCGAAAATCGAGCGATTCCTCGACACATTTCCCGCGCAGTGGATGCAGTTGGAGAACGTGCTCTCGGCCACTCCCGATCCTGCCAAAGCCCGGCTCTTCAGCGTGGATAAAAGCAACCCCGCCAGCACGCACATGGTGCTCGAACCGCTGCTCCTCTTCGATGCGGTCTTTTTGGAAAACCGCCCGATCATTGATCTCATCAAGCCGGACTTCAGCTATCAAAGCGACTTCCTCCACACATGGTATGCCTCCGACCTGAACCCACCGATGGTCGATGCCGCCAAAATCATCGAGGAAAACCAAGCCAACGAAGCGAAGGGCCGTTCTTTGGAAGCGACCGCGCAGAAAGCGCGAACCGAGCTCAACGCGCTGCTCGAACCGGTGAAATCCCGGTTGCTCGCCGCCCGCCAGAACGCCGACGCTGCCGCAAAGCCGGTGGATTTGAAACCAATCGCGGCTTGGGATTTCGCTGGCGGCCTGAAGGATTCCGTCGGCTCGCTTCACCTCCAGGCTCACGGAAAAATCCGCCATCAGGACGGCCTGCTCATTCTCGAAAACAAAGCGTGGCTGCAAAGCGAGCGACTGCCCATCGAACTCAAAGCGAAGACGCTGGAAGTGTGGTGCAAAATCCCTGACCTCGCTCAATCCGGCGGCGGATTGATGGGCGTCGAGGGCCGGGACAATATCTTCGATACCATCGTGCTCGGCGAAAGGAAACGCGGTCATTGGATCTCCGGTAGCAACGCGTTTGCTCGCACGGAGGACTTTCCCGATTCCGTCGCCGAAGAATCGCCCATGGAGGATTTGCACCTCGTGATGGTTTATGCCGAAGACGGCACCACGACCCTCTACCGCAATGGCAAACCGTATGGAAAACCATACCGCAAAGGCTCAACGACCTTCGCGAAGGATGTCACCACCGTGCTCTTCGGAGTCCGCCACCTTCCGCCGGGTGGCGAAAAACACCTCTCCGTCAGCCTGGCAAAAGCACGCCTCTACGATCGCGCACTCACCGCCGACGAAGTCGCCGCATCCAACACCGGGGCCGGCTATCTCTCCGCCGACGAGCTGGAAAAAGCCCTCACGGTCGAACAGAAATCGCTCAAAGGAACCTTGAGCAAATCAATCGCCGAAGCGAAAGCAGCCCTCAAAGCCATCCCCAAACCAACCGACCCCCGCAAGGTCCAGGAACAAGCGACCCGAAACTTCGACCAAGAGATCAAAAACAAACTCAACTCCCGAACCTTCAGGCGCGTGGCAACCACGGATCCCCGCTACGGCGGAATCATCACCACCGCCGCCATGGCCAGCATGACCTCGGGCCCGGATCGGACTCACCCCATCGCGCGCGGAGCCTGGATTATCGAAGTCATCCTCAACGACCCGCCGGACCCGCCGCCGAACAATGTCCCGCCATTGAAAGAAGACCAAACCGCGAAAGACCTGACCATCCGCGAACAATTCGCCGTGCATCGGAAAAACCCCGATTGCGCCGGCTGCCATTCCCGGCTGGACCCACTCGGTTTTGCGATGGAGAATTTCGACATCACCGGCCGGTGGCGCGACAAATACGACAATGGCCGCATGGTCGATGCGAGCGGGACATTCCTGAAAAAATACCCCTTCGGCGGCATCGTCGATTTCAAGGAATCGCTGGTGAAAGAAAACCAGCGCTTCGCGAAAGCATTCACCGCACACCTCCTAAGATTCGGCCTCTCCCGCGAACTCGTCCCAGCCGACTCGTTCACAATCGAATCCATCATCAAGAAGACCGAAGGCGAGAACTTCAAATTGAAGTCCCTGATGAGGGAACTCGTTCTGAGCGACGCCTTCCGTGGGGCGCATTGAGTGAAATCGCCGGGCATTAAATGCAAGGAAATTGCTTCCGCGCCCGCCGCACCTGAAACGGCCAAAACGGGAGTTAGGCGATCGGGGGAAATAAGAGAAAGGGTGTAAAGGGACAGGTGTGCGTCGGTAAATGCGGTGATCAAGCGAGTGAAAGTCTCGCCCACGGAGTTGGCCATATGCGGCGGTGATATTTGAGGAAATTCCGGGGGTGTCGCTCGTGCCTCGCTCAACCCCCGGCTAATCGCTGGGATCCCTCCGGGATGGCGGATTGGGTGTAAAGGGACGGATCCTGTCACTCTTTGAACTTGATCCCAGGCGGGCGGCAATCTAGGCGTCTGTCTGCCCAACGTGGCGAACCATCAGGTGGCCACCCGCATTTTCGTGAGCCAGCAGTCCACCACCGGGAACAAGACGGCTTGATGCTCCTGCACTATTTGCGACCAAGCCACTTTCGCAGAGCCAGGGTCTATCAAGATGCTCCCACTACCCCGCAATACCGGCATCGTCCAAGGAAGTGCCGTGGCTTTCACTTCTGGGCAAGTCATCGCCAAAAGCTCCATCCCACGACGGATCAGCTCCGCTAAAGAAATATCCCCCGTGATGATCACACGGGCTCACGGGCAATCATACCACAAGTGGGTTCCATACCCGGTTGAAGCCGATCCGATCGAAATCTTTGCGATTAGTCGTGGCAAACTCCGTCACTCCCGCGCGGAGCAATGACAGCCCAAGTCGCAGGTCCACGATTCGGCGGATCGCAAAATCCTACTTGGTAGCGTGTTTCCAGACCTCGTCCATCACCAGACATTCACCCACCAATTCCCAATTCGCATTGGAGCGAAACGACTGGCAGACCGCCGCCGCCTCTGGTGCCGTCATCGGGTGCGCGAAGATCTTGGCGTTTCGCAACTTCAAATAAAGCTCAACCAGCATGAACTCCGACACGCCGATATCCTGACGCAAGGTGAGAGACTCGAAAAAACCAACCGCTGCCTCCTGTTCGGGGCACCCGTCATTGCACGCATCCACGGCTAGGTTGGTGTCAAAACTAGTCTTCATGGGCGATCTCCGTCCAATGTTCCTCAGCGATCAGTGGCAAGCCCATGTTTTTACCTTTCGGCACCGTCCATTGGCTGGCAGGATGCCGCCCGGCAGGTCGGGCTTTGAGGACCATTTCCAGACCGAGCCTGACCACCTGAGCGAAACTCATTTCACTCTCTGCAGCCATCCGCTTAGCCTCTTTAAAAAGATGGTCAGGAATTTAAACTTGCGTTTTTACCATGATGGCATTTTGTCTACTTCCTTAAATTTGTCAACTCTCAAACTCCCGCACGAACAGCCACAGCCATAGAGCGCGACGAGCGGAAGCAAGCGGAAACAGCCCACCGACAGGCTGCCCCAAAGGGGTGAGCGAAGCGAAGGAACGAGCCTGAATTTGCAAGGCGAGCGATGAACTCCCGACGCAACCCGCTGGAAGTCTTTCCGCCGACCTACTACCGATGGCCGCAGGCATACGGTGGGGCGAAGGAAAAGACGGTCAAATGGCTGAAGAAACTGGAAAAGGAGAACGTGCGACTCAATCGACTGGTGGCGGATCAGGCGTTGGACATTTCAATTCTCAAGCAAGTAGCCATGAGAATTTTCATTGGTTTACCCACAGATCAACCACCGGGAAAGCTTTCCACCCGACCTACCGACTGGGCGTCGATTGCGAGAGCAAAAAGGCCAACAAACTCTGGAAATCCCCCGGCTCAATCACCTCCCCAAAAATCTCTGGCATCAGCGAAGTCTCCGTTTCTTTCCTCTCCACAATCGTCGCCTTTTCTACGGTCACCTCTTTCCCCGTCGGATCCACAAAAATCATCACCGCTCCCTCTTCCCGCCGAAACAACCCCGTCAAAACCGTCCCGTTTTTTAAAGTAATCACGCTGTAACGAAAGACCCGATCCACATTGCGATTCGGATCAATCACATCCTCGCAAAGTCGCTCCACCCCTCGGTGCCCAATCCCATCTAACTCCGGCCCCACCCGTCCCCCCTTCCCCGCGAGACTATGACAAACCGCACACTGCGCCTGAAAAATCTTCGCCCCTTCCTCCACCTTCACCCCGTTCGTTCCCTTCGCCGCGCTCGCCAAAAAACTCCCCGACCGCTCCTTGGCGATCTTTTGCAAACGCTCCGAGTTCATCCCCACTTTCCCCAGCAATTCCCCAATCTGCGCCCCACGCGCAGGACGCAATCCCATCAACTTGTCCTTGATCGATCGCTCCGCCAATAACCTCGCGGGCGCCTGTCCAGCCGCGATCGCATCGATCAACGCATCCCCGCCATCCCCCGTACTACAGAGCGCCGAAGCGATCACTTTCGCCATCCGCTCAGGCGCTTGTCGCAACGCCTCAATCAGCACTTTTCGACTCTCCACCGTGTTCAACTTCGCCAACGCTTGCGCCACCTCGCCCCGCCGCTCGGGAGCCAAATCCGCCTCGTTCAAAAATCGTCCAGCCTCCCCCAAATAATCCGTCCCATTCATCGATAACAACGCCCGAAGCCCCATCGATCGCACCTCAGGATCGCCCAGATTCCCGCGAACCATCGCCAAAAGCGGCTTCTCTAAGTTACTCAACTGGAGCTTTAAAGCCAAATCCGCCCCCGCTTTCTGCCGAGCAATTTTCACCGGAGGCGTCGGGTCAAGTAGCCGAGTCGCCAACTGCCCACCCCAGGCTTGCATCTTTTCACTCAACTTCATCCCCCGCTGCTCCAGCCCCTGGCGCATCGCTTGAAAAAGCCCCACCTCCCCATCCAAATCCCCAGCCGAATTCGCCGTCAAGGCACTCGCCAATTGATCGATGCCTTCCCCATCCCCAAACCGCGCAATCTGCCGAACCCAATCCTCATTCGGTTTCCCTTTCCCCGCCGACTTCGCCAAAAGATCCGCGAAAAATCTCGCCGCTCCCGCCCCCGGCAAAGCCAACGCCACATCCGCCACCGCTCGCACATTCGCCTCACTCAATTTCTGCTCCCGAAGAAACTCAAAGCCCCCCGGCAAAAGCAACTGATCACGCAAAGCCTTCCGCACTTGATACACTAAATGCGTGTCCTCCACCGACGCCCGTTCCCGCAACGCCAGCAACGGAAGGATCTGCGCAAGAGCAGGATGACGCGCCAGCCCATCCGCCGCCACCCGGGCCACAAATCCATCCTCATCCTCCAATCCACGGAGCACCATCGCCAAATCCGTCGCCTTCCAATCCCCCCGCTCCACCACAATGCGCAAGGCGTGCGTTCGCAATAACCGATCGCTATCCCCAGCCGCCCCCAACAACTCCGCATCCGTCAAAACCCCCAGCCGTTCCAAAATCCACAGCCCGCCCGCCCGCAAATCTCCAGACGCTTTCGCCTTCTTCATCGCCACCCGCACCGCCCCAATCACCGCCTCACCCCCTTGATCCGCGAGATAATTCACCACCGCCAATCGAAACGCTAAACTGGGGTCACCCAACTGCTCGACCTTCTCCGCCACGCTCATCTTTTCAAAGTCAGGACGCACCCGAAGCATCGGCTTCCCCTCCTTGTCCACCCTCACAATCCGCCAAATCCGCCCACTCTTCCGATCTCGCCCCGGATGACTCAGCGGAATCTCCACATGAGCAATAATCCGGTTGTAAAAATCCGCAATATAGAGCGCCCCATCTGGCCCAAATTGCACGTCCACTGGCCGAAACCACGCATCACCCGAACGCAGAAAGTCGGGCATCTCTTTGGCAAGTTTTGTTGATCCATGCTCCTCAATTCGATCCCGATTCACCCGACTCGTCACCACATTGCCCAACAAAAAATTCCCCTGAAAATCCGCTGGCCACATCGGCTCCTCACAAGTGATCAATCCCGAAATCGCCGTCGATCCGTGGTTGTGCGTCAACATCTGCGGCGCATACCCCAACCCATCATGCGGCTTCCCAAACACGGGATAAAATCCCCCGTAAATATTCTGATAAATCGGCATCGAATGGCAGTCCGAGGTAAAAAGATTGCCCAAAGGATCAAAACACAGCCCAAAAACATTCGCCTGCCCATCCCCATACTTCTGGATGCTCGTCCCCTCAGGCCGAAATCGAAAGGTTCCCCCACTCATCCGAAACTCCCGCCCATCACTCCCCTTCATCACCGACTTGTTCGCCACCCCTTGACCCCCATACATCCACCCATCAAACCCTCGCCGAAAGTTGTTCGCCATGTTGTGGGTGTCATTGGTCGCAAATGGTCCCAAAACCACTTTCCGCTCGTCCGCGCGACCATCGCCATCCCGATCCTCCAGCCGCGTAATGTTCGGAATCGAAAAAATCACCGCCCCATTCTTATAGGGCGCCACCGCGTCGGGCATCGATAACCCATCCGCAAACACCAGATTTTTTCCCGGTCGCCCGTCAGGCTGAAAATCCGCGAGAATCCGAATCAAATCCCGCGGAGTCTTGTCCGCCGCGGTCTCAATCGGATACGCATTGGTCTCCGCCACCCATAGCCGCCCCCGCACATCAAAACTCATCGAAATCGGCTTGCCAATCTCGGGCTCCGATGCCACCAACTGCACCGCAAACCCCTCAGGCACCACCAACAACTTTTGCTCATCCGCAGGACTCAGCCAAGGCGTGGAACGAATCATCTCCCCAAAAATGTCCGCACTCTGCACGGCGCTCGCACTCGTCAAAAATATCAAACCAAAGAGACGGATTTTCATAGAAATTGCTGATGGCGGAAAAAAGGGCACCGATGTTACCCACCCATGACACATCTATCCACTCTCCGCAGAAAAAATCAAGCTTTCGGAGCCACTCCCCTGATCGATCCTCATCAAGCAACCCGTCGCCCCTTCTCAAAATCTCCCCCCTTCCTTGCCCGCTTCATTGAATAATAAAATCATAGCTTTCCCCATCTTCCCAAAGTGAACCCCACCGCGTTCCATCAAACTTATATATCCTTACTAAGAATATTTCCTTCTCTTCGCTTCCATCCAATGCCATTCCTTTTAAACCACTTCCCAATGAGCATTCCACGTCGCCAATTCCTCACCACCATCCTCGCTTCCTCCATCGCCCCCGCATTTCTCCGCGCCCAAGGACTGAACAACAAACTCAATGTCGCCATCATCGGCTGTGGCGGACGCGGCGGCGCCCAACTCTCCACGATCGCCGCCGCGGGCGAAAATATCGTCGCCCTCTGCGATGTCAACGGACGCCACCTCGCCGCTGCCGCCAAACAATACCCCCAAGCAAAAACCTTCACCGACTTTCGCCAACTCTACGATTCCTTCAAAGACTTCGACGCCGTCGCCGTCAGCACCGCCGAACATACCCACGCCTTTGCCACCCTCCCAGCCTTGCGGATGAAAAAGCATGTCTATTGCGAAAAACCCCTCACCCATAACATCTGGGAATGTCGCAAAATTCGCGAAGCCGCTCGTGAAGCCAAGGTCGCCACCCAAATGGGAACCCAAATTCACGCCCAATCCAACTACCGCCGAGTCGTCGAACTCATCCAAGCAGGCGCCATCGGCCCCGTCCGCGAATGCCACGTCTGGGTCTCCCGCGCTTGGGGTCTCCAAACCAAAGAAGCCGCCGAACGCAACCGCGACATCGTCTTCGTCACCGAACGCCCCGCCGAAGCCGAAACCCCTCCCGCAGACTTCGACTGGGATCTCTTTCTCGGCCCCGCCCCCGCACGACCCTTCAACAAAATCTACATCCCCGGCCCCAAATGGTATCGCTGGTGGGACTTCGGCAGCGGCACAATGAGCGATCTCGGCTCCCACTGGAATGATCTCCCCTTCTGGGCCCTCAAACTCGATTCCCCAAAAACCATCCAAGCCAGCGAAGGCCCCGCACACCCCGAACTCGCCCCCGCCACCATGAGCGCCACCTACGAATATGGTCCGCGCGCTGGTCTCCCCGCCTGCCGCGTCGCTTGGTATCAAGGCGAAATTAAACCCCAACTCTGGACCGAAAAGAAAATTCCTCAATGGGGCGAAGGTTGCCTCTTTGTCGGCGAAAAAGGCATGCTCCTCGCCGACTACGGCAAACATCTCCTCCTCCCCGAGGAAGAAT
>Ga0114970_10002872_pt1 | contig 12825 bp, 11 predicted proteins | sample M_140205_XF_Meta_FD_87030 | JGI IMG/M metagenome (GOLD analysis project Ga0114970, IMG submission 87030) | Freshwater microbial communities from Lake Montjoie, Canada to study carbon cycling - M_140205_XF_MetaG | ecosystem: Environmental > Aquatic > Freshwater > Lake | place: Lake Montjoie... | reverse complement strand
CGTACTGAACACAGCTCTGCGCCTGAAGGCGGAGCTTGAAGGCGATGAACTCAACGTTTTTGTTTACCATTGACCCGGTCAAGATGGATGGGGCTAATTCCCTGCAGCCTCGTCCTCTTGTTGCTTGTGTGGTGCATTTCCCGCTGTCTTTTTTTTCTTCCTGACGGATCCATTGCGACGGATTTCCCTGATGTTTGGGGAGACTGGTCACTCCATGCGGCTCACTCCTGGTGGTTTGCCGAGCAGCCTTTTTTGCGATGGTTTGATCCAAGGATTCTTCGTTTTGATGAAACGTTTTCTTATCCTCCGCTGATCAATCTACTTTCTGGACTCTTGCTTCGCGCCGGATTCGGTTTTCAGGCAGCGATGATTTTGCCGTGTCTGATGTTCGCTGCCATTCTAGGCTTCTATCTGAACTATTTGTTTCGTTGGGCGGGGGCCAGTCCCTGGGCTGCCGGCGTATTATCAGTCTTGATATTCTTGGCAGGCGGAACCCGCGTTATTGCTGCCCTTGTGTCTGGTGCCATCCCAAGTCTTTTCGAGGCGGCATCGGGTGGAATCAAGTCTGGGCCATTATCTCAAGTTTGGCTGACTCCCCTTTTTTCATTGCTGCTGCCACAGCGAACTTTTTTGGCTGGATTGGCCTTGGGGGTTGCGACTCTTCTGGTCGTCTTGCACATGGGTCATCGTCATTTTCATCATCATCGTTTTTCGATTCGCGTAGCCATGGTCGCCCTGCTGATCCTGCTGCCTGGCCTTGCCTTGGCTCATGTGTATTCATTCATGGTTTTAAGTTTGATGATTTTGGTCACGATCGTGACTGATGGCGTAACTGATGTCGGGCACTCGCCCCCTGCCATCCGCGCCGTCTTACGTCATTGGATGACCATCGCAGGGCCGGGGCTTATCGTGTCCATGTTGATGATTTTGATCACCATGCCGGCTATTGGTAGCAAGGTTTCTGGTCTTGATTGGGCGCCGGGATGGATGGCGTCCGAAACAGGGCAATCGATTTTTTTATTTTGGATTGTGAACTGGAATGTGATCGTGCCTCTCGTCGTGATCGCAGCCATCACGTCAAAGGAATTCAGGCGAGATCCATGTTTTCTTGCTGGTGCTATTATCTTTTCTGCAATGAATGCATTCAAATTGCAGCCCTGGGCTTGGGACAACAGTAAACTTCTGATGTGGGCCCTGCTTTTATTTTCGATTCCCTTGGTTCGTTTTTTTTCGCAGTTGAAATTCAAGCCTACCGCAGCCGTAGCTCTGGTGATTGTTTCACTCGACGGTGTCACAAACTTTATTGGCCAGGTTGTCGCGCCGAAAGCACCCCTTGTGCTTTGGACGTCAGGAGAGCAGGCCATTGCTGGGTGGGCCCGCAACCACTTGCCACTCGATGCGCTGATCCTGTCTCCCTCCCACGAGGATCACAGGTACTGGTCCTTTTCACTGACGGGTCGTACCAACGTGCAAGCCTACGGCGGATGGATATGGACCCATGGACTTTCTGTGGAGCCACTTCAGTCGCGGATTTCGATCATGCTGGAGAAGCCTGCGGCGAGCTTGGATGCAATGCGAGGCATGGGAATCACCTATATCGCAGTGCCGGATTTGGGGAGCAGCGTTAAAATCGGATTCGATGAACTGAATAAATCCTTCAAGCCACTTATTTCGTTTGATAACCAGACGATTTTTCAAGTTCCGTAAAATCTGCTGCTTGTGACCTTAACCCCCAGTTTTCTTTGGGGGTTCACTATTTTTTTTACGGTCAACCAAGGCCCCCTTCGATCATTATTTCCTAAACCCGTCAGCCCATCCTCCGAAAGCCAGACAGGAGCGTGGCGGCCGACGGTCGTCATCCCCCTGGGGCAACAATGCCCTGCACTTGGAGGAACGAAACGATGAAGATCCAGGGATCAGGATCGCCCATGAATGCCATTGCCGGTGCTGCGGGCCCAGGCAGTGTTGATATGGGGATTGTCGACAAAATCATGGTGGGCGATAAGGCTGCCGTGGATTCTCTTACCGAGAAACGCGATGCCCTCGCCAAGGAAAAAAATGGCTATTCGGCACTTACCTCGGCCCTCGGCGAACTTTCGACGCAGCTTGGTGGCTTAAGCGCGCCAGAAAAATTCCAGCGTTTGAAAGTTGAATCCTCGCACCCCGACGTGATTGGAGCGGAACTCCTTGAATCCGCAAAAAACTTGAAGCCTGGTCAGTTCAACTTCGAGGTCAAGGAGCTAGCTGGATCAGCAAAATTTTTAGAGCAGGGTTTTGCTGATGCAAGCAAATCGGTTGGTTTTGGATTCATGGCCATCGAGCGGGGTAAGGATTTGCCCGATCTGGATGTGACGCTGGAACCAGGGTCCACCCTGAAGGATGTTGCGGACAAGATCAATGCGACGGCGGGTGGGGTTCAAGCCTCCATCGTCAATACGGGAATTGGTGATGAACCGTACAAACTCTTGGTGCGTGCAGAAAAGACCGGCGAAGAAGCCAAAATAAAAATCGATCCTGATTCCACCTTTCTTGATTTCAAGGAAATTGGGAAAGGTAAAAACCTCGCGATGAAATTCGAGGATGTCGACGTTTCACGGGCTGAGAACAGTTTTTCGGACCTGATCGACGGCGTTAAGTTGACTGCAAAAAAAGCAATGCCGGGAACCAGCGTCAGTTTGAACATCACGCAGGATGTGGATGCGACTTCCACGGGCGTCAAGGATTTTGTCGACAAGTACAACAAGGTTTTCTCTGCCATGTCGGACCAGATGACACCCAAGGAAGGCGAAAAACTTTCCCTTGGCGCGGCATCTTCCATGCGACAAGCGATAAGTTCCCTGCAATCTGAAGTCAGCGGTGGAAAATCAGCTCCCGGCAGTGGCGGGTTGTCGCTGGCTGATATGGGTGTGATGACCAATGCAAAATCAGGTCAGTTGGAAATCAACGAGGACAAGCTCAAGAAAGCACTGGCCAGCAACTACGACGGTGTGATGAAGGTCTTTGCAAGTTCTGAAGGCGGGCCTGGCATTGCAGAAAAGCTCAGCAATGCAGTCAAGGGACTTCAGGATCGGGATTCTGGCGTCATTTCCCTTCGGCAAAAGAGCCTTGAGCAAAATATCCGCCGGCAGGACCAGAATATTGAGCGTCAGCAGCGACTTGTGGATCAGAAACATGAGCGCCTGCAGAAGACCTTCGCCGATCTCAATGGAAAAATGCAGATGATGCAGTCACAGCAAGATGGCATGGCGGCTAAAATAAATGGCTGATTTGGACTCCAAAATGAATCGCGCCATCGATGCAATCAAAAAGGTGGTGGATCTTTTTTGTTCCCGCTGTGTCATTGCTGCAGATTCGCTTGATAAGCAGGATTACGATCGATTTAACGAATATTTTCAGTTGCAACGCATGGCTTGGGCCAATCTTGATGCCATGGTCTCGAAGTTTGAAAAGGACTTTGGATCTGGGTCGGCAGAGCAGGAATCTGCCAGACGGTGTCTTGTTCGTGCTTGGATTCTGCCTTGTCAGGAGTCTTCGCGCATCCTTCAGCAGCAGATCACTCAAGCCATGACAGAAATCGAAGAACGGGGCAGGGCCGCGGGCAGGCTGAAGGTTCGCCTTGGGGCATTTCAGTCCGCATCCCGCAACGAAGTGCGGTTTTTGAAGGGCGCTTGATCACCCTCCCTTGACGGCTCTCTCACCGGCGATTCGGTCAGGACTTTATAAACGATTGCGGCGTCTCTGGCGTAGGGATCCACATCAGGGAGCAGATCGCCGTGTGTGTCTTGCGGGTCAGTCAGGTCCACACTCAGATCACTTTTGTTGATGCTCTGGTGAAGTGCCGGAAGGAACAGCGATTCATTCTGATCGCTTAAAACCGGCCACTGTGGTGTCCATGAAAGGATGTCAGGCGTTTCCAGTTGGACATCAAGTCCCTCTGGCGAAGTGATCCAGCGGACTAGTTCTGCAACGCCAGTTTGCCCTACCGGTTCATGGACCGGGGACAGGTCGTCCATATTCGATTCGACAATGCCACCCGTCAAAAGCAATGCAATATGGGACTGGCGGCGCGCTGGCGGATCGATCATCTCAGGTGAAGCGCCTGTATTGTGCTTTCCTGGTTCCAGATTTCCGTGATCGCTGACCAAAATCAGAATCATGTTTTCCCATAACCCTTGCGCCTTTGCCCCGGCGACAAACTTCCCAATGGCCTGGTCGGTATAGGCGGTGGTTCTCCACATTTTTTGGTTTTGGTCGGGCGGTGCGATCAGGTTCAAGATGTCAGGACTGGCGTCGGCTGGGAGATCCCATGGAATATGATTGCTGACCGTAAGGATAAATGGGGCAATGAAGGATTTTTCATCACGTCGATCGGGGAAGGGTTCCCGCGGTGCCCGAGCCATTGCGATTTCACTGATGGCGCGATCGGCAAGGGCAAGGTCACTCAACCCCCAACTGTTCCCCGGTGTTCCTGGCGGGTAATCGGTGGCTGAAATTGTTTTTGATACATCGTGCCGCAGCCAGAAACTCACCTGATTGTCGAACTTCCCCTGACCATTATGTATCCATATGGAATCCCCGCCAGATGACTTGATTTCCTGGGGGATGCACGAAACCCTCAATTCGGTACGAAATCGCATGAGCGAGGTAAATAGCCCGGATGGATAGCCACACCAGAGGGCCTCTTGGCCGGCACAGGTGACTGTGCCGCTGCTCCAGGCTTCTCGAAAGAGTAACCCTGTCCGGCTGAGGCGATCAAAGTTTGGGGTTAGATCCACATCGGGGGTGGTTGTTGATGATGATGTCGGGCCAGTGCGGTACGCGCCAATTTCAGTCGGCCGGAAAGTTTCCAGGGCCATCACGGCGATCACTGGTTTTTTTCCGTTTGAAATAAGTTTCTGAAATGAGGCACGGAGTCGGCTGCGTAGACGGCTGCGCGCTGAGGTGCTTTCCGATTCGGCCTTGCGGGCTGCCTGCCGTATCATGGAAAATCTTTCGCCCTCTGACCTTGTCGGCGGCGGGATTAAGATCGTGTGTTGCAGGTCCATTGCAATTTTCTCGATCGGATTGAACTGCATCGGGCCAGGGACAAACCACTGGATGCGGTAGCGAATCTGCAAGCCATGGATGACGACGGCTAAAAGAATCAGCAGCGGGATGGCCAAATGGTTCGGACCCTTGATAGTTTTTGTGCTCAAAAAGGCAGCCAGGACGGCGGCGAGGACATTCACTGCAATCAGTGGTGACCACGCGGTAGTGACACTTGCCCCGAGAAATTCTGGATCCAGGAGGTAGCGCAGGTGAAAGGCCATGATCGGCGTCCGGTAGAACTCGATGTAGCCTTGGTGGGCTGCAATCAGAATGGAAATGGCGATCAGACCCGAAATGGCAAGCCATTTGGTGAACCGCTCCGATAAAACGAAAGCAGGCAGGGCCCCAATAATCCCTAAAAGGGTTGCAACCCATAGGTCACTCGCCGCTCCCGTGAGAAAACTTTGGGCAAGATGAAGCAGCCCCATGTCGGGAAAGCCCCGGGCGAAGATCCCAAAGGAGGTCAGCCGGTGGCAAAGGAACAGAACCGCGCAAAACGTCGCAATGCGAAAAAACGAAGTGCTGGCAGCTTGTGCCTGGTTTTGAAAGTTGGTTTGCATGAGGGGATTGTGTCAGAAAAGGGAATGGTGGCGAAGGGGAGAATCGAACTCCCGACCTGTGGGTTATGAATCCACCGCTCTAACCATCTGAGCTACCTCGCCAGGCCACTTGCAGTGTTGCGGGCGCAACATCGCAAGCGGTTGGATTATGGCGAGGGGGCTTAAAAGTCAAGAGCCAATCAGGCGGCTGACTTGCGTGCCAGCCTTGGTTCAGAGGGGGTCCGGCGCGCCTCTTTTTCGTGTGGGGAAACCGTCGAAAAGTTTAGTGCTTTATAGACGTTACAGTGCCCACAGGCAGCGCGGAGTACGAGGTCCGCACCGGCCAGACTTACCAGCCGATTGACGGTGCCGGGACGCCGCATTCCAAGCAGGACCAGGAGTGATCCCAAGACCCCGCTGACAATCCGCTCTGGCCGGCCAACGTTGATGCTGGCGCGGCGTAAAGCGGAATCAGATTGCCACTGATCGGCAACCCGATGCTGGATGTCGTGCCCCATTTCCAGTCCCTTGCTTTTTATTCCTTCAAAGTTCATTTCATGCCTCCCCCCGGATACCCGGCGTTGATGTTTTCCTAAGGTTCGGAGTAGCAATCGGGATGCCATCAAAGTAACTTTGTGGACAGGATTTTTCAGCCGGAGGTTTATTATGGCTCACACTGTTATTGTTTACGCAGGTCGCACGCCGGTAGGCAAATTAAGCGGAGCGTTTTCCAATTTACCCGCACCGCGCCTTGGTGCAACCCTGGTCAAAGATGCACTCGCCAAAACCAAGATTGATCCGTCGAAGGTCGATGAGATTGTCATGGGCAACGTGCTTTCGGCAGGGGTCGGACAGGCTCCAGCCCGCCAGGCCGCCATCTACGGTGGTCTACCCAAATCGGTTTGTGCAACGACGATCAATCGCGTCTGTGGCAGCGGCCTTAAGGCTGTGATGATGGCAGATCAAGCAATCCGCCTGGGCGACGCCAAGATTGTTTTCGCCGGTGGTCAGGAAAACATGACATTGGCGCCGCATCTTTTGATGAATTCGCGGGCCGGTTACAAGTTTGGTTCGGTAGAGGTCAAGGACCACATGCAGTGGGACGGCCTGTGGGATCCGTACGGAAGCGTGGCTATGGGAAATTGTGGCGAACTTTGTGCGAAGGAATACAAGTTCTCCCGCGAAGATCAGGATAAATACGCTCAAGAAAGTTACGCCCGGGCTCGCAATGCATGGGAGAGCGGTCACTTCAAAAATGAAGTTGTGGCGGTTGAAGTTCCTGGTCGCAAGGGCCCGGTCATGGTGGACAAGGACGAGGAGCCATTTGCTGCGGATCTGGCAAAGCTGCCAGAGTTGCGTCCTGCTTTTGATAAGGCGGGAACAATCACGGCCGGTAACGCATCTTCGATCAATGATGGTGCTGCTCTCGTTGTAGCGTGTAGTGAAGAAAAAGCCAAAGAGCTCGGCTTGAAGCCGCTGGTTCGAATCGTTGCCCAGGCGTCCCATGCGCAGGATCCGTCATGGTTCACGACGGCACCGGTCGAGTGCATTCGCAAGGTGTTGCACAAGGCGAAATTGTCGGCCAGTGACATCGACCTGTTTGAGATCAATGAGGCTTTTGCCGTGGTTCCAATGGCGGCCATGCGTGATCTTGAAATTCCTCACGACAAAGTGAACGTCCATGGTGGTGCGGTGGCCATTGGTCATCCAATCGGCGCCAGTGGGACGCGTGTTTTAGTCACCCTGATCCATGCCCTCCGCGCTGCTGGAAAACGTCGCGGTTTGGCCACCTTGTGCATCGGCGGGGGCGAGGCCAGCGCAGTGATTGTCGAGGTCGTCTAATCCCCAGAACTTGATCAGGAATTGATCAGGGATTGATTCTGATTTTCCTAAAGATTTCCCCTTTTCTTCCGATTACTTGGAAGAGAGGGGACTTTTTTTGACCATCATCAAGAAAAAAAATGACGGCACCGCGGCATTAGACTCCCGGGTCAATCCTGACATTGCTGAATCCCTCATGGATGTTCGCGTCAAGATCACAGTCGAAATTGGTACGACCCGCATGCCCATCGCTGATATTTTAAATCTTAAAATCGGCGAAATGATTGCCTTGTCGGGCGACGCGAAAGATCCGCTCAAAATTTTTGTGAACGACAAGCTTTTCGCTTTTGGAGAAGCCGTTGAAGTAAATGGCAAGCTCGCCGTCCGGATTACGGAAGTGATTGGCAAGAAGGTATTAACGCCAAACTCTGAATTCAAGCGTTCGGCGTGATGTAAATTTTGCCTTTGCTCGTCGACTTGAGTAGCTCTGGCAGACGGACTGCCAATTCGTCCAGTTTCAAATGAGCCTGGGCGAGTGTCTTTAAATCTGAATCAAGAAGTTTTGTTGCCGATTTCATTCGCCTCGCAATCCGGAGGAGTCCAAGGGGGCTGCGGTCCTTGAATTCATTGGACAGCCAGAAACCGGTTACTGTTTGCCCGCGAAAAATAAGATCCCCAGGATTGACGGTGGATTCTCGTCCCGAGAGCACTCCATATACCGCAATCGTGCTTCCGTGCGGCATTGATGCGGCCAGGATGCCGGTCAAGTCACCCGCCACAGCATCTGCGGCCCATGTTGCACCGAGTTCACGGGAAAGGGTGCCAAGTTTTTCTTTGAAGCCAATGGCGCTGCTGTCGAGAACGTGTTGGGCGCCCTGCCCCCTCAGCTCATCGACGAGTTCACTGCGGTGCACGATGTTGATCAGGGGAAAACCATGCCGGATGCTCAATCGGATGATCATCCGTCCGAGTTGCGATGCTGCCGCCGTTTGGACCATGGCCCGATGTTTTCCTTCGAGGACCGGGCGTACCAATGCAACTGCAGTGAGTGGATTGACCAAGGCAGATGCCGCGGATTCATTGGCGATATGCTCAGGAATAATGAGTGTTTCCATGGCCTTTAGGACAACAAATTCAGACCAAAATCCATGCCCTGTCTGCACGCTGCCGGCGACACGTTTGCCGATCAGGCGGTCCGCCATGAACCCTCCGCCGGATGCAACGACTGTCCCGCAACCCTCAAACCCGGGGGTCACCGGCAATCTGGGGGGATTTCCGTAAAGGCCACTGCAGTAAAGGACGTCCGACGGGTTTACCGGCGAACAAATCACTTTGATTAAAATTTCACCGCGTTTCGGTTGCGGCGTTGGTACTTCACCGATGTGGATGCCAGCCGGTCCGGAAAATGAGTCAAGGATTGCAGCGCGCATCGGGTGTGGCCCCTTTTTTTAATCATGCTTTTTTTGGATTAAACCGGAGCGTTTTTTCGACGAGTTTCAAAGCCCGGTAATCAATCGTTCCAAGAACTTTCAATTCCTTGACGAGACTTGCTGCCTTGGCGGCAGTGGCATTCTTGTGAAGATTTAAAATTCTTTTTTTAGAGACATCGCTGGTCTTGGGGGTGTCAATTTCAAGTTTCTTGCCCGTCTTTATTGCGTCTTTGATCCGACTTTTAAAGCCACTGACCTTCATGGAAAGTCGACCTTCAACGGTTGCCAGTGCTAGTGGATCCAACCCGGCGACCGTTTTTTCTGCCAATTCAAGGTCCCCCTTGCGTGCAAAGGCTAGTGCCAGATTGTAGGTGACGAATGGAGCAAAAGATTTCTGGTCTTTGGAAGCAGCTTTTGGCGCTGCGGAAAGCGCCTCGCGATAGAGTGAAATTCCGCGATCATGATCGCCCTTCCAAGCCATGGCCACTGCCCGGTTGTTCAGATGGCCAACGATGTTCATCAAGTCATTGAGCTGGGCCATGACGGCCGAGGCGTCTTCTGAATTTCCTTTTTCCAGTGCGACCATAGCCTGTGCCTCCAGGACCTTTGGATTCATGGCGTCGATGCTGGCTGCACTCGCCGTCACTTCGGCGGCCTTGCCGGTGTCACCCCGGTGAAGCTCGACGGTGGCCATGTCGGTCAAGCGTTCAATGTTGATCGCGACCTCTTCATTTGCTTTTTCAAACCAGCTGGCAGATCCGTCGAAGTCGCCCAAAGCAAATGAAATTTTTCCGAGAAGATTGAAAAAGTAAGCCCCCTTTGCCCCGAGCTTTTCGGCAGCAATAGCCTCCGCATAAGCGTCTTCCAGTTTTGCTTCTGCCAACAAAATTTCTGCGGAGACCACCCGGCGGTGGAGTCCCGGGATGACCATCTGAGCAGCCGATGCCTCCCAGATTTTTTTTGCGGACGGAATGTCATGCTTACGTAATAGATGTCGAATCTTGCGAATCACGCCCTTGAAGGACGACGGCAGATGCTCTTCTTTCATCGCTGTCCGGATATCGCTTTCAAGAGATTCCATGGTCAGGGGCTTTTGCAGAAGTACAGCGCTTCCAAGTTCCTCGACCAGCCCGACGTCCATTTGCCCCAGTTGTGCACTGGAAATAATGACCGGTACGTCGTGAATTCCGGCCTGCTGCATGCGCTGCAGCAGCGCCATTCCTGAAAGGCCCGGTAATTTCCACTCGCAAATCATAATTGTGTTGCGGTGGTTTTTTTCCAGATGCTCCCAGGCCGAAAGCCCGTTTTCGAATTCGATGATTTCCTGGACTCCCATCCCGGTGAGTACATTTCGCAAATGCTTTCTTGCAGCCGCATCTGGATCCAGGATGATGCAATTTTGAATGCCAAAAGCGCTAAAGAGCGAAGTGCCCTTTGCCTCCATCGCCTGGATTTCCGAAGGTGTGAAGACGGGCGTCTGATCTGGGCTTTTTAGCCAGCCCAACTGTGAAAGAAGTTCTTTGTTTGACCACACGGCTTGGGTTGCGTAGCGCCTGGCTCCAGCAAGGTCGCCATTAAGGGCTAAGGCATCCGCATAACCAAGCAGTGCGTATGGATTGTCCGACTTGAACTCGAGCATCACGCCACTGAGCCGTTTTAATTCCACATATTTTGCTTTGCTGCGCAGCATTGTACAGGCATAGGTCATGGCGACTATTTCTGGATTAAAGTCATGCCGGGTGATGATAGAGAAAAAGGAATTTAATTCCTTTCTGATTGCATCGCCTTGAGTGAAGGATTCTGCCGGGTGCCACGACAGCAGGCCGCGCTCGACGGCGAGCGGGATTGTAAATTCTTCCTCCGCCGTGGTGATGAATGAGCAGGCGATTTGTTTGAGCTCGGGTGTGGAATTGAGCAGTTGTTGAAGTTGAAGCGCATTGGCTTTTCCGTCGAGATACATGCTGGTGAGAATCCAGGCGGGTGGCTTTTCGCTCGCGATCGACTCTTGAAGGATTGCGACGATGTCGGAAATCTCACTTGCACCAAGGATTGATTTGAAACCGAGCTCTTTAAAAATTGCAGTAATTTGGCCGCGGATGGTCCCGTTGGGATACGCGATAACGATTGAAGATTCTTTGACCTCAAAGGCTTTCCGGAGTTGGGATTGGTTTGACATACCGGGAATTCCTTGAGGCAATAAATTTTTAAAAAAATATCCTCCGTGAATTGTGCCCGGTTGTTGATTTCTTATCAATGAATCAGTGGTATCCTTTTTCATATCGACCGGTCATTTCAGTTACTCTGATCCGGTACACGATGCCTTTTTGGGGCCTGATTTTCATTTCATCCATCGCTCTGGATGTCCCCTTTTCCTTGATTTCTTCTTTGGTGAGATCGTCGGAGATAGCTCCCTTTGTGGGCAAGCTGGTCTGGCTTCGAATCACCGGTGTCAGGTGTTGAAAAAGAATATCGAGCGCCTCGGTCTTTGCGGTTCCCGTGAGTTCTTCAAAGGTTCCCCAGGCGACTACGGAGCGCCAGTTGGCCATATTGTCGAGGTGGTCCACCTCAAAACAAACGGCAGGGTTTGAGCGGAGCATTTCAACTTTCAGCCCCGGGTTGGTATGCCCATAGATGGCGCCCCGGTCAAAAACATAGGTGACTGGCACCACATACGTTTTACCGGCGGCATGGCAGGCCAACCTGCCAATATGTTCTGTCTTTAACAAAATCTCGCAGTGGGTCGCGTCAAGGCGTCCTGTTGTCATATTTAAGCAGCCTCCGGAGGTACGATCAGTGCTAGTTTTCCAAGACGTGCCATCTCACTAAACGGAACATTGCCGGCCCGGAATGGCCTCCGGTGAAAACTCCTGTGCTGGCCAAAAACGATTAGACCGGCATTCCACCCCTGATCCTTGCTGATCGCGCTCTCAATCGTGTCGAGGACAGGTCCGTGTAGGACCGAGGCCGTGTATCGGCCTTCGCGCTCCGGAAACCAGACAGTTTCTTCGCCGGCCCGTTCGCGAAGCTGTAGCGAAAGGTCGTGTTCGAGATCCTTAAAAAATTCGCTGGCGGCCTCTGGCCTCACTTGGGTTCCCTGACGCATCGCATAACGCCGCAGGGCCTGGGCGAAACGTTCGCGCTGCAGTGGGTTAACGTGCAAGTGATACACATGTGGGGCATCCATGGCTTCGGCAAAATAAAATGCTGCGGTCACAGCTGGCTTTGACCAGGGTGTGAGATCATCTGCGATGGCAACAGCCTCAATTTTTTCGTCCAATGGCTCAGATCCAACAACCAGAACGGGGCACGGCGCCTCGCTCAGAACGCTGAGCAGTGTGCTAAGTCGGTGCTCTTTTCGCCGCCACGAATCAACCGGTGATCCGAGGATCAAAACCTGTGCTTGGGTCAGCACAGCTTCTGCAACGATCACCTGGTTTGGAATTCCAGCAACCACCTTGATCTCAACCTGCAAATCTTTTCGCAGCGCGGCCGCGGTATCGTTGAGCTGCTGCCTTGCATCTTCAATCTCAGTCTGAAGATTTGCTGCCATGACCTCGCCGAGTGGCAAGCTCATGTTTCCCTCGAGGCTGGACGTCGTATACGTGCTCCACTCTCTTACAGCGTGGAGGAGGATCAGTTTTGAGCGGCTGCGCCTTGCCAACTCACCTGCAACCTTTATGGCGTTTGCCAGACTTGAGTCGAAATCAACGGCAACTACAATCGGGCTGTGTTTTAGTCGTTTGGGATCGGACATGGTGTTGCCTCCCGGCGGGGCGACGTAGGTTGCCCTCTGCCGAAGTAGCAAGATTGATACCGCGCGAGGATTGAATCGGGAGCCGACTCGACTCTTCCCGTTCAACCCCAAAAGGTATTTATATGCGCGTTCAGGCTCTCGCCGTGTCGGGCTTCGTGGATGTGATCGATCCATTGGGACGGCATTGCGCTTT
>Ga0114970_10002870_pt1 | contig 12828 bp, 6 predicted proteins | sample M_140205_XF_Meta_FD_87030 | JGI IMG/M metagenome (GOLD analysis project Ga0114970, IMG submission 87030) | Freshwater microbial communities from Lake Montjoie, Canada to study carbon cycling - M_140205_XF_MetaG | ecosystem: Environmental > Aquatic > Freshwater > Lake | place: Lake Montjoie... | reverse complement strand
TAGTATCGGTATGTGTAATAGTAGAGGCCTGTCGCGGCATCAACCGGCTTGGTGCTGAAGCGGTGAGCGAAATCGGCAGCTTTGGGGCCGGTGGATATTGTGGTGTTGCCGAACGGGTCGTATTCGTAGTGGGCTTGGATCGCTCCGATGGAATCAAGATATTCACTGACGTTACCGTTGCCGTCGTAGGTGGGGGAGTAATTTGAGATTTGAGAATTTGAAATTTGAGATTCACAGAGGAGACCTCCGACTCCGCCTGCGCCTTGCATGGAGCCGGATAGGTCCAAGCCCCAGAGTCTTGATTTCTTAAGAACAGGCGAGACGCCTGTGCCCCCTTCATATTCGGTGATGCAGTTCCAGCCGTCGTAGATGTAGAGGGTGGTGGCGGCCCCTTGCGTTTCGGCGATGCGGCGGGATTGGGAATCGTAAAGGGTGGTTTTGGTGGTGCTGCCGACGGTGGTGGATACCAGACGATTTTCGGCGTCCCAGACTAAAGCGCTGTTGGTGGTGGGGGCCGTGGGGAGCGGGCCGCTGGTCATGTTGCCGTCAAAGTCGTAGGAGGGACTGACGATTGCCGATTGTTGGTTGCCGATTGAATAATACTGATTTAAAGCGTTGGCAGCGTAAACCGTGGCTCCGGGATCATTCACATCCAAGGTGCCAGCAGCAATCCGCTGCCGGTTGCCGATGGTGTCGTATTGGTAGGCGCGGTCGTAGGCGGTCGTGCTGTCGTCGGACGTGGCGACTTGACCGAGGGAATCGTATCCCCAGTCGGTGGTATTGGTGGCAGCTCCGCTGCGGGTGGCCTTGGTTCTTTGTCCGATGGGATTCACAATGTAGCCAATGCTCGAAACATCGGATGAATTACTATTCTTGGTGTTGGCCTTTGTCAATAGGGCGTCCCGTCTGGCGTCGTAAGTGTTGGTGACCGTGTGAACTGGACCAGCGACCGTATAGGGCATAAAATCCTGCTTGTTCCCAGTGGTGGAGCCGATGCGGGGATCGGCGGCGGTGGATTGATTGTATTGGTAGCCGTAGGTGAAGGTGTTGGACGCGCCGGCGATGGTGGAAATGCGACCGGCGTTGTCATAGATGTAGGTGGCTTGGTTCTCCACGGTGTTGCCGTTTTTGAGTTCGAAGCCGGCATCGCGGCCGAGATTGGTGGGCTTGTGGTCGAGGAGGCGGGTGAATTCGTAGGTGCCGTTGTGGTCGAGGTCGTATTTGATCGTTTCCGTGTCGGGGGCGAAGGTAGCGGGATCGTAGGTGTGGGTGATCTGGGATTGATTCGTCTGGGTGATGGTTTCCGGGCGGCCGAGGCGGTCGAAGGTGAGGGCAACGTCGGGGGTGGTGTCGCTGTAGTCGGTGAAATAGAGCTGGCCTGCGGTGTAGCTGTAGGTGGTGATCATGGGGTTGGCGACCGATGATCGTGCCCAAGTCCGGGTGAATAGACGACCCGCAGCGGTGTAGGTGTAGTTGGCTCCTTTTCCAACAGCATCCAGTTTCGAGATGAGTTGACCGGTGATGGTGGAATAATTCCAAGTGGTGAGGGAGCCGCCTAAATCGGTGGGGATGCCAGCGGCCAGAGTGGGCTGGGTGCGGAGGGTTCTGCGGCGATCAGCGTAGTCGTAGGTGGTGAAGGTTGGGTAGGTCTGGCTGCCCCAGGTGGCTTTGACTTGGCCATCGGGATAGTAGCTGGCGTAGGTGACGGTGGTGTCCGGTAGTGTGGTGCTCAAGCGGCGTCCGCTGGAATCATAGGCGTAACTGGTGACACGGCCGCCTGGATCGGTGACGGAGGCGATTGCATCAGCTGTAGCGGAAACGTAAGCAGTGGTGGTGGTGCCGGTGCGGGAATCGGTGGAGGTGATGGGTCGCCCGAGAGTGTCATAGCTTGTGCTGGTGGTGCGAAGTGCTGCTGCATTGGACGCGTAGATGGTGGCGTGGTCGAAGCGTCCGTTTATCTGTGTGGTGACGGAGTAGGTGCCATCCGGGTTGGTGGTGGTTTGCTCCCAGTTGGAGGGATTGGTGACGCTACTGGAGGGAGTTGCGACGCCGATGGCTAACGACCAGGAACGAAGTCCGTCCGGGGTGCTGTAGGAGGTGTTGACCGTGGTGGCGGTAGTGCTGTTTTTGGTGGCATAGACCTCGCTGGCGTTGCTCATGACAGGGAAGCCGCTGTAGGTGCCGGGAGCGGTGGTGGATACGGTGATGCGGTCGGGGCCGTTGTAGTCGATCTGGCCATTGCCGTTCACGTCGAGGGCTGTGGTGGTGTGTTCCCCGAGGGAGTTGTAGGCACTGAAGCTGCGAACTCCATCGGCATCGGTGGTGCTGACCGCTTGGCCGAGGGAATTGAAGGCATAGGTGGTCGTTGCGGCACCTTGTGTGGTGGTGAGCGTGCGACCTGCCCAGTCGGACTGCGTGGAGGAGGTTTCCTTGGCAATGGTGCCGTCGAGGTAGGAGCGAGTGGAGACTGGGCCGGTGGCATTAACCGTGTAGCTATAAATCATGGCAGATTGGAGATCACCGGTGGTTTTGGAGGTTTTGCCATCAAGGAAAGTGTCGGTGGTTTGGGTGCCGGTTGGAGTGGTGGTGAGAATGCGGGTGGAAAGTCCGACGGCTGGCTGATAGGTGGTGTTGGTGGTGGTTTCGACCAAAGCTCCGGCGGTAGTGGTGGAAGGATCAGGAGACCAAGAGGATAATTGCGTGCGTGCAAGATTTGAGGAGCTGCGAGAAATGAGGCTGCCAGCAGTTGCGCTGCCACCCGCGGAATAGCGGTGGCTATCGCTGGTGAGGCCCCGATGGACGGTTTCCTGGGTGACGCCGAGGCTGGTGGATTTGGTTTGGCGGCGGAGTCCGTCATAGGCGAAGGTAGTGACGGTTCCCTGGCGGTCGGTGGCCGTGGCGGTGCCGCAGCAGGAGTAACTCTGAGCCGTGGTCCATTTCGGGGCGGTGGCAGTGGCTTGGACTGCGCCGTCCGCTGCGGAGGATGCGGTGGGGAACGCGGCGGTGATGAGGGGGCGGCCGAAATCGTCCACTGAGGTGACGGCGCTGTGGTCGAGAGTGATGTTGGTGGAATAGCCGATGGTTTCCATCAGGCTGCGGATGATGGTGCCGTAACGGTTGTAGGTGGTGGTCGTGGATTTGCCGAGTGAGACGGTGTTTCCTGATGCTGCACCGTTTTTCATGATGATGGTTTTGCCGCCGTCGCTGTGGCGCTGATAGCTGTAGGTGGTGAGAGTGGTGTCCGGATGCAGGATGCTTGCAGGTTGGCCTCCGAAATCAGCGGTGTAGGGCATCAGCTTGGTGATGGTGGAAAGCGATTCGGTGGCCGAGGAATAGGTGGTGTTGGTAGAAATATTGGTGGCGGGGTCGTAGGTGGCGGTTTCCTTGGACAGGATATTTCCTGCCACTGTCCTCGTGGTGGTGGTTGTGCGGGTGGCGGGATTGTATTGGCGGGACAGGGTGAGGCCTTGGGCGTTGCCGGCGAAGGGTAACTGCGTCTGGTGATTGTTGAGCCAGTAGGTGTGGACCTCTTGGTGACCATCGTAGCGGGTGAGGGTGCGGATCTGACCGAGCCCTTCGGTGGAGGCGTTAGGACCGGTGGTTTCTCCCGGCTGATAGTAGGTCCAATTACTGACAAGGTTGGCACTGGACGGTTCAATGGCTTGCTGGGTCATTTCCCAGCCCCATGCGAATTTGTTCCAAGTAGTTGCGGTGTCTGAGACGGTGACGTAGGTGCTAGTGGCCGGGTCGAGTTCTTGAGTGGTTTCGCGGTGGATTTCTGTACCGAGTTGAGGGACGGTGATCGTTAGATTTTCCTTGCGCAAGGCGGTGAAACTGCTGCCTACCAAGGGACCGGATTCGAGCAGGAACGTCCCTGCCGCCGGCTGACTTTGTTGGAAACGAAAGGTGGTGAGGTCGTAAGTGCTGTCGGCACGAAAATAAGTGACGGCGCCCTCTTGGACGCGGCCGATGGTGGTGGTACGGAAGACCGTGCCAGTGGCGGTGTGTTTGTGAGTGATGGTGAAGGCATTAGGATCAAACGCCGTGGCGGCTGAGGACAATTCGATGGTGTTAGTCGGATTGACCACGGAGGTGATAATGCCGGCGGTGCGGTTGACCGTGTAGGTGGAGGGAACGAACGCGGCCACTCCGCTGCGTCCTGGATTGGTGAAGTCCGGAGTAAAAAACCGAAGTGTGCCGGTGGTGTCACCACCGTTTGAAGCCCCAACCGGAATGTCATAACTGAAACATCCGTTTTCGGCACTACCCGGACAGGTGCCGCTCTGGCAGGGCTTGCAGCCGCTGCCAAGGGTGAAGGGATATTCACAGGAGCTGGTTGCGGAGGCGGAACTCGTAGCCGTGCTCGTGCCAGAACAACTGACAACAACCTTCCACTTCTTCGTCTCGGAGCTCTGTGCCTGGGAGCCGGGAATGGTGACGATCCCATCATATACCTTGGAGGGGTTGTTGACGACAACGGTTACCGTGCTTGCATCGCCAACGCCTCCTTCTGGAACCAGTTCGATAGCGGTGATATTTACTTCGCTACAACCTGTGCTGTTAGTTACTGTGACTTTTAGCGGGATTTTAAAATCGCCGTTAGTTTCCGCAGGAATCGAAGGAGCCTGCTTACCAGGGGAGTTTTGCTGGGTTTGTCTACTGATACCGATCGTGATGCAATTGCAGCAGTCCTTCGGGTCGGGATTAAAGGGCTGGGTGTTCGTGCCCGTGTTGGTTTGGGCAAGCACGAAGCTGACGGAGGCGAGGAGAACGGCAAAGGGGGTGAGGTAGTGAAAGGTGATCATGGGAACATGTAGAAGGAATGGTCTGAAATTAACGGTGGATGAAAGTGGGTGATCAGGATTAGGGAGCCGTCGTGTATATGTTCACAAAAGTGCACATATAGGGATCGCCGACTCCGGGATGTTCGTAGTAGATTTGCGCAACGCCGTTCTGGTCGAAATCGGCGGCGGTGAGATCCATCTGGGTGGAGCCGTCGACAAAGATCGTGCCCTGATAGTTGCATGTCAGGCGGATGACGATGTCGGGCGGCAGGCCGACGACAACGATCGAGTCGCGCATGAGCTGGGTTCCATCCGGGTAGGTGGTGACGACGACGGGATCGGCGGTTTCATCGATGAAGGCGAAATAGAAGGCGTTGACGGTGCCTCGCGTGAGGATGGCTCCCGGGGCTCCATGCGCGCTTTCAGGGAGACGGACAAGGACATGACGGGTGCCGGCCTCGTATGGTGTAACCCAGAAACTCCGGGCGCTTGCGGCGGCATCCTCCTTCAGGTTGAGGCGCGAGTCACCCTCAATCACAAGGTCCGCCGGGAGGTTGGCCGGAGTCCAGTAGCGCTTGTAATTGGCCCGGACGCCCAGGCCTGGGCCGAAACTCGCGCTCCGGACGCGCAGGGTGACGTGATGGACGCTCTGGTCGCTCAGAATTGCGGTGAGAGTGTGGGTGCCGGGCGTTTCAAAAGTGACCTTGAAGGGCTGACCAGAGGTGTGAGTCGTGCCGGACTGTGCGTTTGTGAGCAAGATACCGTTGAGCGTGACGGTGAAGGTGCCGCTCGGCGAGCTGCCGGTCCATGCGTCGAGGCGCAGGGAGTCCCCTTGCCGGATGTCCATGGAATCATGGGTGAAGAGGTTGGTGGCGAGCCAGTCAATGTTACGGCTGTCGATAATGGATCCGGACTGGAACGATGCCGTGAGGATAGTTGAGGAGGACTCTGAAAGTGGCACATTGGCGTAGAAGGATGAGTCTACCGAAGTTTGAGGAACAAGTGGGTTGTTTCCAACTGCCAGCGTGAGTCCCGCGAGGTCGCTGGTATTCCCTTCGACGCAGACCGGAGATGTAAGCGAGGTGGTGGGAATGCGGCTGAGGCCGTTTTCAGCAGCCAAGCGCTGATCAAGCCAATCCGGACGCTGGTTGTTGTTTTGATCCTCACCGCCGACATTGCGCAGGGTGATGGAAGAGATCCGGAGTTTGAGATCGGCTCGGTAATTGTCATGGAGGACGGTCAGCGTGTGGTTTCCAGCCTTAAGGAATGGGGTAAGGACACTGACGGTGGCATTGCCCCCGCTGAGACTGACGAGAGTGGCGGTCGCGAAACGATTGCCGTCGATGAAGAAGACGAGCGGAAGTTTTTCCGTGGAGCGGGGAATCCCGGCTGCCCCGCCGGAAAGTTTCACCTCGAGCACGCCCGGCTGGAGCGCTGAGGCTTCAGCGGGATTGGAGCTGATGGCAAATGGATAGGCAATCTCACCCCGGCGATCAAGTGCTGTCAAAGTGCCTGCCGAATCGCGGGTCCAGTGACCGGTCACACTGGCATAATTATGCGCTGGGATCGCGGTGGTTGGGCCGTAAACGAGACGATTCGACACAAGCGGATTGGTGTGGTAGAAATCGCGTTCGGCCTTGTCGGTGAGCCCATCGTTATCAGTATCAGATTTTTTTGGATCGGTGCCGAGTTGGAATTCTCCGAGGTTTGTCAGACCGTCGGAGTCCCAGTCACCATATTGGCCATCGCCCGCGTCCAACCGGCCGTTGTCATCGGGGTTGAGGCCGTATTGGGCTTCCCAGACGTCTGGCAAGTTGTCGTCGTCATGGTCATCGGCTTGAGTGGCATCGGCGCTGAAGGCTTCGGTCGGGATGATCTGGCGGGTGGAGCCTGGGATCTGCCAGGCGACGGCGACGTGGCGGTCTTCTGTCCGTTTATGAAGGACTTCAAAGTAATAGGACTCCCCGGCTACGAGTTTGACCGGGCGGCTTTGCTGGGAAGGATATTTGTCGAACTCCAAAGGTGCGGTGAAGTTTCGATCCCCGTGGGGCTCTTCAATGGAGGCGACGCGCAATTTGCCGTAGCGGTTTGTTAGGGATACGAGCGGGTTGCCAGGGCCCGTGGGTTGGCTGTTAAGGGTTTGTTTGACGATGCCATCGGCGAGCCAGAGTTCGGCTTCGGCATTGCCGGAGATCCAGAAGTGATAGGTGCCGGTGACCGGTGCGGTGAGGAACCCGCGGTAGCGGCAGGCGGAGCTTCCGCCATAGCCGCTGTCATTGACGTTGGGAACTAGGGCGAGTTCGTCGGAAGCGTTGAGGAAGCGGCCGCGGTTGCCGGTCAGGTCGGCCACCCGGCCGCCTGCGATGAAGTCCCAGCACTCGCGGGTCAGCCCGTTGGGGAACTCATCCGAGAGGTTGGGATTTAGCTCATATGCGTATTCCACCTCGTTGGTGATACCGTCGCCGTCCGGGTCACCCGTTGGCGTCAGGTCGGGATCGGTGAAGGCGGAGAAGTCGAACGTGGCGATCCACTCCGCATACGGGTCGGCAGGAGTCGCGGGATTTGCTATCAACTGAAAACCGCTGAGATAGGCACGTTGTTCACTGGTGCCGCTGTCACCGACCAAGGTGATGGTGATGCAATTGGCGGAGTCGGGTTCAATGTTGTCAAAGCGTACGTAGTTCAATCCCTGGACCCAGGCGTGGTCATTACCGTTACGCCCGAAGTTATCGGCGATCTGGGTCCCTTGGGTGGTGGTCGGGTTGGTGGTGGAAAATAGGCTTCTGCCGCCGAGTTCGTTCGGATGAAAACTTGCCAGATAAAGGTTATATTTACTGCCAGGGTTGAGGCCACTGATTTTCAATGTCGTAGGAGTGTCCCATTGCCACTGGAAGCCGCCGCCCGTGAGCATTTCAAGGGCGGGGGCACCCCACGAACCCACCTCGAGGGCATCGCAGGTGTAGCCCACGAAAGTGGGCGCGCCGCAGGAGTCTGACAAGCCGTCCGCCGATGGCCACCCGGAGGCAAGGCATTGGTTCCACGTGGTTGCGCCGCCGCCGGCGGGGCCAACAAGTCCGGTCCTGGCAACGATATCGAAATTTACGTTGATCATCCCCCATGACGTCTCGACCAAGGCCGTCACGGTATATTCCCTTATGGTCAATTGATCCGCGGAGGTCACGACATAATGGACCGGACTACTGAAGTCATAGGCGGTGCCCGAAATGTGGTCGCAGGTGGCACCGGGCGACAAGGTGAAGGTGGGCGCGAGGGCCGTCACATTGGTTCCTGACGGCAGTCTCATGACAATTTGGTATTCCTGAATGGTCGCCGGGTTTTGCGGGAGGCCGAAGGACGAGATGGCCGCCACTTCCGGGATGTCATAGGTGACGGTGACTGTGCCCGACCAGGTGGCATCGCCCCAAGTGTTTCTGAGGAAGAGGTTTGCAGTGTTGAGATCGATGGTGGCTGGGAAATCCACGCCGGAGGTTTTAGTGTCGATCACCGTGGCGCCGACATTGTCGTCCTGGCCGTTGCCCCAATCAATGGACCCCCCGTCACTGCCGATCTGCAGGATGCCGTCGACTAACACATTGAGGTCGGAAGCCCAACTGCCGCCGGGGTTGTCCTCGAGGGTTGCGTTAATGGAAACCGCTCTGAGGAACGACCCGACAGGCAGGTCTCCCTGGTCAATCCATGGGGTTGCTGAGTCGCCCGCGAAAAAAGTGCCGTTGCCAGCGGGCCCGAGAATGTAGGAGGAGGTGGTGGTGGCCGCCCGGGCGCTTGCCGCCACGAACGCCGCGCTCACGCCCAGAACCAGCGCGAGATATTTCAAGGCAGGGCTGATAGAATTGAAGATCGATGAAGGTTTCATGCTGTTTTTCTGACTGATGTGATTGCCTGTCAATAGGGCTGCAAAACGGGAGGGATATGACCGGCGATGCGGTCTTGCAGAGAACGTGCGGCGGGATCGCCAGCCTGTGCCAGTCGCGGGCTTTCACGACTGCAAAGGCGCAACACCTCAAGATCCTGCTTCTGGCCATGGAGGCCGATGAGATTGAGCGCTACCTTGCGCAGACTCACCGGCTGCGTGGTATCCGGAGCAATGGCGCGTGCCAGATCCAATACGCCCGGATCGTCGCCAATCGCCTGCAGCGCACTGACCCGCACGTCCAATTGGCGTGTCGCATCCTTCACGATGCTGCGGCTGAGATCAAGCGATGAGGCCGTCTCCGACCCCGCCGAATGTTCCCACCGCCGCCACAATACCAACGCGGTCCCGGCAGTCTGAGATTCAGGATCAGCCAAAATTCGCTGCACCAAGTCTCTCAGACGAAGCTGGCATTCAGGTGTGGCCGTGTCATATCTGACTCCAAGGTGTTGGAGGGCGTAAAGACGCATCACGAGCCGCGGCTCAGTCACTGCAATTCGCTCTAGCAGCTTGATGAGATTCTCATCCGGAGTGGATTGGTCCACGGCAAGGACATTGCAAGCCGAGTTGAAAAGATGTGACCAAGATCCTTCGCTCATTCCAGATGGACTGCCACTGTCCATGGCAGAAAGCAGGGCAGTATGCTGGCCAGTCGCCACCCCCTTACCAAGCCGGGTGAGGGTATCAAGCGTTTCAATGGCCAGCTCAAGGTCGCGCGGGGTTCCGCCATTGGCAAAAACCGCCAACACTTGGCTGAAACCGTCCTCGATTGGCTTCTTAGGCACAATTTTTGGCGAGTGTGGAGTCACCGCCCGGTGAGCGGATTGCGATCTGGATGCTCGGGGGGAAGCGCTTTCTTCATGACATATTATCCATACCCCGGAGATTGATACCGCAAAGCCAATCACCCACCCAAAAACCTTCAGGAAACGCCCCTTTTTGATCATGGCTTCCCTCCCTCTGCCTTCGGCTTCTCCACTAGTGCAAACAATCCATGTAAAGCATCACGCGGATCTTTTGAATCCGTGCGCACTTGCAAGACGCAAACGCGTTCAGTGAGGGTGTCGTTTGGAGTGATGACGACTCTATAATTCTCTGATTCTTTGATAGTTATTAACTCACAAGAAAACGTCGGATCATTGGCAGAAACGGAAAGCACCCGCAGGAATGACTTAGCGCCGATAGCAATGTCCACGTGTTGCGGCTTGGCAACCTCACCTATGGTCCAGTGCAAGGTTTGTGCGGAGTAGATCAAGGCATCAGGAATTGTCACCTCCGCCGCAAGTTCAATCGATCCGGATGCGACAAATTTAACTCCCAAATGCTTACTCACCGTGCCACGAAGACCTTGAGTTAGAAACTTGGCAATGATCTTGCCTGTGGACCCCGGATTGACGGGCACCCCGTCCCACTCACCCGCCATGCAGCCGCAAGACTGCGTGAATCCTTCAACCGCTAGGGGAAAATCTCCCGTATTGGTGAATTCATAACATAAGTCTACCACCCCGACACCCGGTTGGGAGGTGGTTTTGATCTCCACTTTGTCAAACTTGGCTGTTACCGAACCAGCCCGCGCTGAAGTGCCATTGGCTGGCTGAGAATCGGCAGCCCGGGAAATCACCGACCCACCAAATACCAGCAACAGCCATGCTGCGGATGCCAATAACTGTTTGGGTAGAGAATTGACGTTCACGTTGTCTGGATTGGACCTCACGATGATTTACTTTTGATAGACTGCCATTCCGCGCAGGATTCTAGAGCAAGGCAAGAAGTTTGAGTTGGGAAAAAGTGACAAAATTCGCGCAGAGCCAAAAAAAGATTCTGAAAAGTTCGTTATTCTAGGGCTGATTCAAAGACTGGAATTCAAAAGAGCGTGATTGTTCCGATTTTATGTAAAGAGAGGGAGACACGCCCACCAGTCTCCGGAATTCGTTTGTGAAATCCGATTGGTGGCGGAATCCAAGATGCGCAGCCACGAACTTGATTTCTCCACCCTCCCGGAGCAAATGACGAGCCGTGACGATTCGTAACCGACGCAACCAGACCTTTCCGGTGATGCCGATACTTTCCTCGACAACACGGGCGAAAGTGCGTTTCCCAACGCCTAGCATTCCGCACAAGCGACTTACCGACCAACCTGATTTGGCAAACAGCGGGTTCATCTTGATCACAATATTTCGTCCGGGGTCATGGTACCACCAGCAATTATCGGAAACCTCAATCCGTTTTTTTTGAGGGGGCTGCACCATGGTTCAAGGGGGAGGGATGAGGGGATCAGCGGAACAATCTAACTAATTATAATCGGGCACTTTTAACCCGCTGAGGTCAAGATATTTGTTGTTAAAGATTGGTTCTGCTTTCGGCTAGGCTTTGACGAGGGGAAGGTGAGAACCTCAATCTGAAAGGCCGTCTTAAAATACCTAACTTTCCGAATTCTAATCTGTGCTAGTTTGGTCAGGTATTGGAGAACCTCGGCGTGGCCAGTTATCCAAGCAGCATGACGGATTCCGAATAGGAAATTCTCGAAACACTATTGCCACCCAAGCCCGACACCTCGCGCGGCCGTCCGCAGGAGCATTCCAGGCGGAGCATCGTGGATGGAATTCTTTATATCATCCGGACGGGCGGCGCCTGGCGAATGATGCCCACGAAAATGAACCTACGCGCAAACCAATGGCATGGCGAGCGCCACCCATTTGACGATCTAAGCATGAAAGGCTTCTCGGCTATAAACATTCTCTGACCACGATTCCTTCGGACGGAATGCCGCACCCTTGTATTGCCTCCCTCTGTCCCACATTTGTCCTGTGCTCATTGCGCCTTTCCAAACGAGCGAAGTTCGCCTACCACCAACATGCCAACGCCTTGCCCGCCTCGGAGCGCTGTCCCGGTCAACCAACATGAAAACTTTCGGTCAGACATGCGACACTTTCCCAGTGGTTTCGCGGCAAGGTGACTAACTTCCGCCTTCCCATGCAAGCCGCCATTGTCGTAGATTTTGCCCATCCGATTTTAGTAACGATCAATTCACTACAGCGCTCCCCAGTCGGAACCCTTCGATGGATTCGGAGCCCCCGAGGTTCCCTTTGGCGGGAACGTCTGTTTCTGGCTTCTCGTGGTCGGCAAGGCAATCGACATCGGAATCGTCGCCAGTCGTCTGACGACGGGAAGCCAGAGTGATCCAAGCACCTCAGTAATCGTTCTCTCGCTGATTGCGCTCGCCCAGACGCTCATGGTCGTCTCAATTCGATGGATTTGGTTCCGGTTGATCTTCCGTCGACGTTCTCTGCGCAAACTCCAACACATTGCGCCACTAATCCGCGTAGCTGTCATCTTTGCCATGGTCAAGCTCATCGAGATTCAGAGATTCCGGCTGTGGTCCGGGCCCGGGGATCTTGGGAAGTTTCTCGTTTTCCTGGTTCCCAGCCTCATCCTCAAGGTTTCAATGTCCCCCCCGGACGACTCGCGCAGCTTCATGCAGCAGGAACGCATCTGAAAACCTGATCAAATGGACGGCTCCGCAATCCGCCCTTGATCCTCCCCGCCGATCTGGCAGAGGTGTGACGGATGGACGAGAAATTCAACAGCCACGCCATATCCCGGATTCCGGAGCAATGGCCGATTCTGTCGGGATTCAAATCCATCCGCCCATCCGGGACAGAATGGCGGTTTTTCCGACGGATTTCCGACAAAGTCACCTGTCGATGCCTGTCATTCTGAGCAACCCGGAAAATCCAGTGACCCGAAGAATCCTATGAAATCAATAGATTACCCACAATCCGAGGGCTACCCAGCCCATCCACCAGCCACTGGCGGTATTGCTCGTTGGCCAGTCGCTTGTCCATACGGACGGGCGTGGTGCCGCGTGCTGGATTGTTCGCCACGAGCGTGTAGTTAAGATCTAGCAGGATGATAGGCTGTCGCGGGTGGATGATCTCGGTCTGATTCATGATAACCCCTCCACATCCAGCCAGGACTCCAGATCGGCGAGCGCGGCCCGGACACATCCGCCAGAACCCACCGCGATCCGTAGTGAGGTGGCTTCATCGACTGGCCAGTGACGGCGGAGCATGACGGCAATGTCCTCGGTGGATGGGGCGGCGAGCTTGATCG
>Ga0114970_10002867_pt1 | contig 12837 bp, 9 predicted proteins | sample M_140205_XF_Meta_FD_87030 | JGI IMG/M metagenome (GOLD analysis project Ga0114970, IMG submission 87030) | Freshwater microbial communities from Lake Montjoie, Canada to study carbon cycling - M_140205_XF_MetaG | ecosystem: Environmental > Aquatic > Freshwater > Lake | place: Lake Montjoie... | reverse complement strand
TTCGAGCTGGTCGCGGTATGATCCGGGTTTCCAGATCACGGACTTCGTGTCGATGGACGGGCGGCTTTACGCGCGCAGCGGCGATACGATCTACCTCTACGGCGGTGACGACGGCGCGACCTATGACGACAGCACGGTCACGGTCGAACTGCCGTACATCGACGGTCGCGCGATCGCGACGTGGAAGACCTTTACCGGCTTTGATGTCGTGAGCGAGGGCGAGTGGTCGGTCTACATAAACACCGAGCCGAACCTGCCTGACGCCTGGTCGAAGATCGCGGTGATCAGCGAGAACACCAAGGTCACGATGACGGGGCTGGACATTGGCATCGTGGGGCAGAGCCCAATGCTGAAGATCAAGTTCGTGAACCAGCGCGCCGGCCCGGCGAAGATTTCCAAGGTGGTGGTGCACTACGAGTCGGAGAGCAGCCATTGATGCGACTGTCCTCCTTGAAGCGCCCGGCTGTCGAGCATGTGGTGGCGAACATGCGCGAGTGGGACCGCCGCGAGATTTTTGCGACGCGCCTTGACGGCAAGGAAGCGGAGACGCTGGCTGAGGATGTGTTCCATGTCGGCCCAGTGTCGTGGGTAGCATACAAGGAGTTGGAGCCTGTCGCCGTTTTTGGCTGCGCGCCGTGCTGGCGCGGGGTGTGGAACATGTGGTTTTTCGCGACCGACAAGTTCCCTCAAATCGGATTGGGGGTGACAAAACTGATCGTTCGGCATATTGTGCCGATGCTATGGGATGGGGGCGCACATCGCCTCCAATGCAACTCCATGGAGGGTCATGTGGAAGCGCATCGCTGGCTTGAAACGCTGGGCGCGAAGCGTGAGGCGACGCTGCGCGGCTTCGGGCGCGACGGCGAGACTTTCCACACTTATGCTTGGAGTAAGGACTGATGTGCTTCAGCGGTGATGGCGGTGCAGGCGAGATCGCACGGCAGCAGCGCGCCGATGAAGTGGCGCGTCAAGAGCGCATCAAGTCGGGCATGTCTCGGATTGATCAGATTTTTGGCGGGTTCAACGACGCCTACTACAAGAAGCAGGGCGACGCCTATTCCGCCTATGCAACGCCTCAACTTGATCGCGCCTACGGCGACACGCGCGCGCAGATGATCTATGCTCTGGACCGCAGCGGCATTTTGCCGTCGAGTGCGGCGATCAAGAAGAACGCCGATCTTACCAACGAGTTTGACCAAAGCCGGCTGGACATCGCCAACAAGGCGCAAACGGTGTCGAACGACGCGCGGTCCAACGTTGAGAATGTCCGTGCGAACTTGGTCAACCAGCTCAACGCTACCGGCGACGACAGCGCCGCAGCGAGCGCGGCGCTGCGCCAGGCGACATCACTCAACCAGCCGCAGGTGAACTATTCACCGCTCTCGGGGCTGTTTTACAATTTTGCGCAAGGCTTGCAGTCGATCGGGTCGAACTCGCGCAATGACTACGGCGGCTTGATCCGCAGCGGCAGCGGTCTTTTCTCAAGTTCTGGCGGCTCAGCCAGAGTGGTGGGTAATTGATATGTGTGATCCAGTCACAATTGGCCTGACGATCGCCAGCGCAGCGGCGTCGTATATTGGCAATCAGCAGGCCAAGAGCGCGGTGCGTGGGCAGCTGGCGCTGGAAAACCAGCGCCAGCAGACCAAAACGCGCGAGCAAGAGCAGGCGCTCGACCAGTCGTATCAGGCAACCGAAAAGCTGAAGGATCCACATGCGCAGGACGAAGCAGCGGGGAAGCGCCGGCAGGCGTTTGTGGCGGCACTGAATGCCCGGCCGCAGGACTCGGGGTATCTGCCTGGGCAGGAGAGTGCGCCCAAGGTGGTTTCTGATGCCGCTGATCAAGCGACGGCTCGCCAGAACAATTTCAGCGAAGGGCAGGCCGGGGCGCTTGCCAACCTGACCTCGCAGGGCGACATGCTGCAAAACACCAACATTGCCCTTGGTCGTTCGGGCCAGACGATCGGGCAGCTTGGCCGCGACAAGATCAACTCGGCGCAAGTGCTGGATTCGGAGCTGCGTGCTGCGCAGTACAAGGGCGGCTTTATGCGCGGGCTTGGGCAGCTCTTATCAACAATCAACATGGCAAACGGCATGTCTGGCGGTTTTGGCGGTAATGGTTCGCTGACTTCCGCTCTCGGCTCCAAGTCGGGCTATATGCCGGCATTAGGGCGCGTGGTGCCTACGTTGCCTGCGACTAGTTCAATGGTCAGCAGCGTGCCGAAAGTGATTTAGGAGGGACTATGCCGCGCTACGCCAACCCTCTCGCCAGCCCCTACCCCACCGACCCGGCGTTCGGCGCTGCGGCTGACAGCCTCGCGACCGCGCTATTTGGCGATCCCGAATTGCGTGCGCGGGTGCAGTTGCGCCGAGCGCAGATGGAGGAAATGGCTGCGCAGGCAGAGCGTGCGCGCGCTGGCGCCGCATATGACACTGAGCGCACGCGCGGCGTGCGCGGTCAGAACGATGTGGTCCTCGGCGAGGGGCCGGGGTCACTGGCGCGCGTCATTACCGACCCGCTTTTTTTGGCGGCGTCACGCGCGCACCCCGAGGGCCTGACGCTGGAAGGCGTCAATAACATGCGTTACGGTAGTTATCTAAAACAGCTAATCGACCAGCGTTTGCCACCTCCGCAGCAGTCGCCTTTGGCTGATGCCGTGACGCAGCCCCCGGAAGGGCGAGCGGGCGAGTACGATCCGACCTCCAACGTCATCACCGTGGGGGGCGACAAGCCTGCGCCGCCGCCGGAGTTGCCTCCTTTGAACGAGGACACCCTGCGGCTGATTGGTGCTCTCGGCGGCAAGATGCCGTCGGAGAATACTGCCTACACAACGGGGTTCTCGCTCCAGCGCCAAGGCAACGAACTTGGTAACAAGATTGCGATTGAAAATATTCAGTCGCGCGACCGGCGCTATGCGGCGAACTCGTCGGCCGGCGCGGCCATGTACGGCGACCGGCTTCAGTTCAAGGCGACAACGCGCGGGCAGAACATGACCGACAGCCGTGAGCGCGGCCTTGGCACTTTTGGTCCAAATGCTGGCGGGAACAAGCCTGTGGGCTCTGAGGGCGGAAAGTTCCTGAACAAGTCGGACACCGACAACCTTCGCGGAGAGGTCAATGCGCAGCTTCCGTTCACCGTCGACAACAGCAACGCGGCAGGACTGCGTGAGGCTGTCACTAATCGCGCGTCACAACTCCTGACCAGTGGTCAAGCGCGGAGTGTGATTGAGGCGGTCACGCGCGCCAAGCAGGAATTGAATGTCAAGTACATTCCCGCCGAAGAGGGGGGGTATTTTGGCGCTTCGCGCGGCGCTGGTTTCTCATGGAACAAAAACGCCAATCCAGACGCTGACCCTCTGGGCATTCGCCGCTGATGCCGACCATCAAGGACATCCGGGCGCAGTACCCGCAATACGACGATCTGTCTGACGAGCAGCTCGCCGATGCGATGCACCGCAAGTTTTATTCAGACATCCCGCAAGACGAGTTTAATGCTCGGATTGGCATGCAGCCCAAGCCGCAAGCGCCCAAGCCGGTTCGCCAGACCGCGCCACAGACGAGCGGGAGCAATCCGCAAGCCTACGTCAAGGCTTTCAGCGATGCGGCGAACATGGCGCTGGGCGAGAACCTGCGGATCATCAACGCCGGCGTGCAGGCAAATGACGCCCCCGCGGCGCCGCAAGCGCCTTCTGGTGTCACCAGTCCCGGCGCAGGGTACGGCGCGCGCAGCCGCGGGGTGGTCGCCAACGCGCCTGTTGTGCGCCAGTCTGCCGGAGACTTTGGCCGCGCTCTGCCGCGAGGCGTTCTCCCCAGCGCGGCAAGCATGGCGGGCTTTGGGGCAGGGGCTACCGCTGCCGGGACGGCTGCGGCACCTCTGGAAGCCGTCCCTGGCTTGGGCACTGTAGCACATGGCGCCATTACCCTTGGTGGCGGCATTATCGGCGCGATGACAGCCGGAGGGGCGACGCGCTACGTGCAGGACAAGGCGGTTGATGCCTTGCCGACCAGCATCACTGCGCCGATCGGGCAGGACAAGGCTACGCGCGAGCGCGATGCCGCGCGCAGCCCTTACGCTGTTTTGGCTGGTGAACTGGCGCCCAGCTTCCTGTTTGCCGGGCCCGGCGCTGGCGTGCGCGTGCCTACGGTCGCGTCGCCCGCACAGCGTATCTTCCAGTCTCCGCTGGCGCAGAGCGCCATTGGCGCGTCGATCGGCGGCGGGGCCAATGCGGCGCAACAGTACGTCACCACCGGCAAGATCGACCCGGTACAGGCTGGCGTGGCGGCTGTCGTCGGCGCGGCGCAGACGCGCAATACGCGCGCGGGCGAGGCCCTGACCAACGCTGGCGCGCGCATGGCAAACTACGGCGCCGGGCTGTTTGGCGCGCAGCGCGCGCAGTACGAGAGCATGGCGGGTGATTTCGAGAACCGCCACGGCCCGAACCCCACATTCGACCCGGCGGGCGAACCGCCGCCCAATCCGCCTTCGGGCGGCTGGAAGTCGGTCGCGACGCCGGAAGGCGAAATCCTGTCTGCCGACGGCAACGGGCCGCTCAACTTTGCCAACCACAAGCAGGCCGCGCGCTTTGCCGTGGTGAACGCGCTGGGCGGCTCGCACGACATCGCGATTGTCGGCAACCGGATCGTCTTGCGCCGCCGCGACGGCAGCGCGCCGCCTGCGCCTATGCGCGACACGACGGGCGATGAAGTCAGCGGGCAGCTTCCTTCCACTCAGACAGAACCCGTCGCGCCTTCCACGGCTCCGGAGGTCGCGGCGGCGGCGCCCTCGCAGACTCCGGGTGTCCCGCCGCCCGTTGAGGCAGCGAGGGCGCCGGAACCGGGTGAGCCAGTTGCTCCGCCAAGTAATCCTTTTATCGGCCCCGATGGGAAGTTTCGCGTTCCATCGCCCGACGAGAAGGAGGCTTTTCGCGCCGCTGGTGGGCGTCTTGCCAGCGAGCAGAACGGCACGAACGAGCAGGAAGTCACCGCGCCGTCTGGGCAGAAGGTGCGCACGCGCTTTGAGGTGGTGGACGCGGGCGCGCTGCGCAAGGCAGAAGGCGAACTTCAGAACCGCGACCGCTCGCGCGATTCGACCGACCTTCAGGTGACGGACATCGTGTCCCGGTTCGACCCGACGCGGCTGGGCCCGAGCGCTGAGAGCGACCGCGGCGCGCCCATCATCGGACCTGACGGGATCATTGAGAGCGGCAATGGCCGCACGATGGCGATTGAGCGCGTCTTTGCCGAGCATCCCGACAAGGCTGCCGCCTACCGCGCCTATATCGAAAGCCTGGGCTACGACACCACCGGCATTGAGCGCCCGGTTCTGGTGCGCCGCCGCCTGACCGAGATGACGCCCGAGGAGCGGCGCGCATGGATCGTCGGCAGCAACAAGGACACCAAGCTGGAACTGTCGCCCGCCGAGCGCGCGCGCAGCGACGCGGACAGCATCACGCCGGAAATGCTGGCGAAGTACGCGGGCGGCGATCTCAACAGCACCGGCAACGCTGGGTTTGTCGAGCAGTTCAACAAGGGCCTCACCGTCGGTGAGATGAACAACATGATCGGCAGCGACCGCCGGCTCACGCCGGTCGGGCAGCAGCGGATCGAGAACGCGATCGTCGCGCGCGCCTACGAGAACCCCGCCATCCTCGAAAAGATGATGGAGAGCGCCAACAACGAAATCCGCTCCATCACCGGCTCAATGGCAGACGTGGCGGCGGACTGGTCGCGGCTGCGCAACGACGTGAAGGCGGGCGATGTCGGCGGGCGATACGACATCACTGGCGACCTGGTTAAGGCGGCGCGGCGCGTTGCTGACGCGCGCGCGGCTGGCACCAAGCCCTACGACATTCTGGCGCAGATGGATTTTGCCGACCCGATCGGTGCGGTGGAAGCCGAACTGATCCGGGCGTTCTACAACAAAGACCTGACGCGCGCTGCCAGCCGCAAGGCTGTGACCGAAGCGCTGCGCCAGTACACCCAGCTTGCCCGCGAAGCGCGCGCGACCCCCGGCCTGTTCGGGGTGGAAGACGCGCTCCCGCCCGAGGGCATTCTTCAACAAATCCTCGCCGAGCGAGACGGACAGGGCCAAGGCGATCTTCTCGCTGCGGCCGAAGACAGGAGTGCGTTGTATGACACCGAAGGAAAAGCACGACGGGATGAAGGCGGCGATCAAGGCCCGGCTCAAGAAGCACGAAAAGGGCGAGAAGTCGGAAGCCGGCGAGAGCAAGGCAATGCAGATGAAGGAACAGGAAGCGGGCGTGGAGAAGGCGACGCCGGGCTTCGCACCGCCGAAGGCGCCGGTCTACGGGAAGTAGAAGACCGCTCCGGCATCGAAGCGCCGGAGAAGGGGAAGTATCGCGACACGTTCGACGAGGCGTCCTATACGAACCGGCGCTCAATTCATGATGCGGCCATTCGCGCTACCGGCTATTCCAAGGAGCAGTTTGAAACCCTGCCCCCCAACCGGCAGAACAAACTGCTGAAGGACGAGCTGGAAAAGCGGTACGCCATCAAGGTCGATTTGAAGCCAGACCTCCCACTTCGGTTGGCAACCGATCAGATCCTTGACGCCTATCAGACCCTTGCCGGGATGGCCCAGGTGCTTGGCCTGCCAGAGCAGGCAATCGGTTTCCACGGCAAGCTCACGCTTACCTTGCAGAGCAAGGGCAAGTTTTTGGGCTCCTACCTGCCCGGGGACCATGTGATTACCTTGCCCGGCCGGTCAAACTCATTCGGCCACGAATGGGGGCATGCTTTGGACTATCATGTCGGCACCATGATTGCTGGCGATGTGAAAAGCATGTCGGCGCTCGTCCGCGGCGGCGAAGCCTATGACATGCCCGGCGCGGTGACAGACGCCTATGTCAACCTCATGCGCGTGCTGTTCCATGATCGGGCTGCCGAGGCGGCAAAGATCGCGGAACTGGAGCGCAAAATTGCGTCGACCAAGAGCGACAAGTCGCGTGAAGCATTCCAGAAGCAACTCGACAACATCCTTAAGGGTGCGGGCATGTCGAGCCAAACGCGCTCGCAATTTTACAAGGGCGCCTTGGCCCTTGAGAACAAGGCTGTGGAATACTGGACCAAGCCGACGGAAATGCTGGCGCGCTCGTGGGAGGCATATGTGGCCTACCGCATGGAGATGGCCGGGTTCTCCAATGAGTTCGTCACCAAGGGGGACTCGCTTTACCAGTCGAGTGCTGAAAAGCGCACGGCCTTGTCGTTCCCGAAGGGTATAGATCGCGCGCAGGCATTCATCGCCTACGATGAATTGCTGGAGCAGCTTCGCCAGAGTGAGATGCTGAAGGGGCCTGACCTGGCTCACGACCCCCAGATTGCCAGTGACTTGGCGCAGCTAGAGGGCGGCGATCGCCTGCTGGATTACCTGCACATGCAAGCGCCGGCGCAATCACGCAAAGCACGCCTGCTCTTCGGCGCGGCTGACTGGGAAAGTCTGCAAGCATGGTGGCATAACCTGAGGGTCGACCGCGCCAAGGCGGCGCAGCACAGCATGGGCTGGCGCAAGGAATTGGGTGCGCTGGCTAATCGGGCAAACAATCTGCGCAATTACATTTTCTCAGCCATGAACGATACCGTGCGGGGGATTGCATACCGCTGGAAATCTGAGGCCATGCACGAACTGGCCGATCATTTTGGCTTCGACTCCACTGGCAAGCGCTCTGTCGGTCGCGTGTGGCACCGCGCGATCGACATGCAGATCAACAAGCTGACGCTTGGTCTGGAACAGGCCCTTGATTCGAGCCGCTTTGTGGGCGGAAAGGGGCCCGCCACTTGGGTCAAGAAGCTGACTCTGGACGAAGAAAAATCTCTGCGCCGGATTATCGAAAAAGGCGCCGGGGCGGGAGACGATCAGGATCTTGTCCGAATCGCCGCAGCCATTCGCGAAATGTCGGATCAGGCATGGTATGCGTTACGCAATGCGCTGATCGCCGATGGGAAAAAGGAAATAGGCTACATTGAGGATCGCGGTTACATCCACGATCGTTATAGCCTGCCCAAAATTCTGAAAAACCTACCGGAGTTCACCGAGGCCGTGCGGGCGAACTACGATGAGAATTTTGATCGCGAGTTTGACCTTAAGAAACTTCTGTCTGGCGACCAAGACGCATTGGATGATTTGGTCGAGGAGCTGGCTAAGTTCAAAGCTCTCACAGTCAAATCTCTGCGTGCCGCCATGCGGGCTGGCAATGTTCCTGATGGCTTGATCCAACAAGCGCTGGATGAACTGCGCCCCATGTGGGTGGGGGTTCGGACGGACGCACATGTTCGCGCCACAATTTCGGGCCGCGACTTTGCAGGAACGTCTCCTGGCAAAACCGACGCCAACAGCACGAAACCGCGCATCTTCAAGGGAAAGGCACGCGACCTGTTGGCGCCCTTCTATATCTCCAACCCGATCGAGGCGGCGATTGACTATGTGGGCAGCGCCACACGTCGCACGGAATGGATCAAGCGGTTTGGCGCCGATGATGCGAAGCTGAAAGCGCTTCAAGATCGCATGACGGCAGAAGGCGTTCCCGCTTACGATCAAGATTATGTCGTGACCTTGTTCGACAAGATGACCGGGCGCTATCGCCGACAGGGGTTGCTAGCCAATCAGACGTTCTTGAACATTGTCAGCTTTATGAAAATGCGATCAGCGATCAGCATGCTTGGCCGCGCCGTCACCGTGTCGATGCCGGAAGCATTGGCCGAGGGGGTGGTCACGGGGAATGCTGTCCGCGGAATGACCGCGCTGGCACGCAGCTATTCGACTATGCTGCAAACTCAGGGCGGCAGAGAGCGCATGCGCTGGGCCCGCACGCAAGGCATTTTGACCAGCCACTTGATGCAAAGTTTCATCTTTCAGGACCGGTGGGGCCATGCAACCGGGACAAGTCTCACGCGGTGGGACAAAATTGCAATGGCTGCCATTAACAAAACCGGGCTGGGCTACATCACTGAGGCGCAAATTGCCAGCGCCGCCCGGGTGGGTGGGCACATGCAGCTTTTGGATTTGGCTGAAGATTTCTTGGCTGTTTCCGGCTCCCCGGCAAGCCGGGAAGCTGCTCGGCGGTTCAATGAACTTGGCATTTCGGATCATGAGACCTTTGCCAAGCAGATGATCAAATTTGGCACCGATCTGCCGCCAGAAGATTGGTACGAAACGGCGATGGGTTATGAATACATCACGGCTGTTGATCGCTTCTCCAAGCTAGTCATCGCTGAACCAACCCCGGCCGACAAGCCGGCGGTGGCAAGCAATCCATTGGCCTCCTACACCACGCACTCGATTACAACCTTCATGCTTCAGTCGTATCGAAATTTGACCAAACGCACGCTTCAAATTGCTTTGAGCAAGTATAAGGATGCAGACACTTGGTACGGTGGCGCGCTCCGCGGTGGCGCGTGGCTTGCCGCAGTGTTTGCGGGTTGGGTGGCGATGCTGATGGGGCAGATGGTTTGGACTTCTGGGCGCGAAGAGGTGATGAACCGCAAGCGCGTACAAGAATGGCGCGACAAGGACGAGTATTGGACTAAAATGCTTGAGTATTCCGCGCAAAGGTCTGCGGCATTGGGCTGGGGCGACAAGCCGGTCAATATGTATACCGGTTTGCAGTGGAATCGGCCTTGGTATTTGGACCTGTTCGGGGCTTATGCCGGTCAAGACTTGACCAACATACAGCAAATCGCTTTCGATCCTGCTTTTAAGAATAGCAAAAAAACTAACACTGCTGAGTATAATCGTGTCAAGGCGTCATATAATTACTTTGTGGCCCCCGCCATCGGCTATGCGGCTGGTGTGGCGCCCGGCGGCATGTATTTGTCCCCCTTGGCCGGCGCGGCCGAAGCATTCGGAACATCCCGCACAATGAGCGATCTGGCGGCAGAGGCACTGGAAGGCCCGAAGGGCATGAAGACGGACCCGGAGACGGGGGAACTTGCAGAAACGCCGGAAGAGTATGCTGACCGCATGGCGGCGAAGAAGGAGCGTGCGCGCCTGCGTGCCGAGAAGAAGGCGGCAGGTGAATAGGTTGGTTTTGGCGAACGACAGGAGACGGCAATGGCAATAACACTCAGCGCCCGCAGCCTTGAACGGCTGGAAGATGCTCACCCGGATCTGCGCAAGGTCATCGTGCACGCGGCATCCATTTCGACCGTGGACTTCACGGTGCTGGAAGTGCTGCGCACCGTTGAGCGCCAGCGCGAGCTGGTCGCCAAGGGCGCGTCCAAGACCATGAAGTCGCGCCATCTGCCTGGCGCAAACGGCAAGAGCCATGCCGTCGATCTCGCCCCCATGATCGGCGGGCAGGTGTCGTGGGACTGGCCGCTCTACAACAAGCTGGCGCCCATCATCATGGCGGCTGCGAAGGACGTGGGCGTGCCGATCGAGTGGGGCGGTTCATGGCGCACCTTCAAGGATGGCCCGCATTGGCAGCTTCCGTGGAACGAATATCCGTGAGGCGCGCGCTGTCTGCTCTGTTTGACGTTGCGGTCTTGGCCGCGCTGATCGTGGTTGTTTTCCTCGCTCTGGATTGGGGGCTCAGATGACAAAATTGTCGAACCTGCACACCATCATTATGGCGATCATCGTTGTCTATGCCGGCACGCTGGTCGCGATCAAGATCGCGCCGGAGGCGGCGCCGAGCATCAAGGAATTGGCGAGCCTGGTCCTCGGCGGCTTCCTTGCCATCATGCGCCCGCCGTCGCAGGCGACCACACCATGATCCCGCTGCGCCTCTTGGGCGGCGTGGGCGGTGTTGCCCTCCTGATCGGTGCCATCGGCGGCTGGCAAGTGCGAACGTGGAAGGCGCATGCCGACGAAGCAAAGTTCGCCGCCGCCGCTACGGCCGAGCGTGAGGCAATCACCGCGCGCTACAGCGCCGCGGCGCAAGATTTTGAAAACCAGCGCCGGGACGGGGAGGTCGTTGCGGCGCAAGTTCAGACACGGATCAAGGAGGTCTACCGCGATGTCAAAGTGCCTGGCGATTGTGCCGTGCCTGATTCTGCTGTCGGGCTGCTCGAAGGTGCCCGTGCCCGTGTCAATGCCACCATTGCCAGCGAACCTGGCAATGCCGTGCAAGCCGATCGAGCCGCTGCCAGTGCCGTTCATTGACCCTGACCGACTCGCATTTGAGGCCAATCTGATCGCCGCCTACGGCGAGTGCGCAGCGAAACATGCTGCTGCCGTGAAGGCGGTTCAGAAGCCATAACGCGCACCATAACGCGCAACGAGGGGGGTGTGGGCGTTTGCGGCAAGCGTGTTGGTGTAGCCCAAATGCTTGCCGCGAAACGATAAAGCATGGTGGGCGCGGCAGGGATTGAACCTGCGACCCCACCCGTGTGAAGGGTGTGTAGATGGCTGTTGGCCCAACAATCGACACGGCAAAGTGCCGCTCAGGGCCTATCTGTAGGTCACTGTGGTCAACAAAACATACGCGCAATTGCGCATAACGCGCACCATCACGCGGCCCTTCTGTCGAAGTTCACCGCGCCGCGCAGGTGGTCGGGGCAGTGGTGCAGATAGTTCGCCTGAACGGTCGTGAGCGTGTCGCCCAAGACGCCGGCAATCTCGTAGAGGCTGACCCCGGCCTGCGCTGCCCAGCATGCCCATGTGTGGCGCAGCGTGTGCGGCGTCACGTCAGTGAGCCCGGCGCGGGAGGCCGCGCCCTCAAAGGCCGTGCGAATGCAGTTCGTGCCGATCAGATACGTGCCGCTCGGCGCTTCCTCCATGGCCCGCTCCATGATCGGCAGCAGCCAATCGGAAATGGGCACGGCGACCCGGCGCTTCTTGGTCTGCGCGCGGCCAGGCGGGTTGAAGTGGATCCGGCGCTGCGCCAGATCGACCTGATCCTTGGTCAGTTCCAAGATCGCGCTCTTGCGCGCGGCAGTCGCCAAGCCGATGGCGATAAACTTGTAGACGCGCGTTAGCTTGGCTGACGGGATGTATTCCTGCGCGCGCGCCGACCAGCGCATGTTGGCGGCTGCCAGCAGCGCGTCTGCCTCTTCGCGCCGCAGCCAGCGGTCTTTAGGTGGCGAGCCTGCCAGATGCTCAATTGACGGCGTGATGTCGGCGGAGATGCGGCGCTTCTTGACGGCGTAGTTGATGGCCGCGCGCAGCACAGTCAGGTCGCGCTCAATCGTGCTATCCTTGGCGCCCTTGCCGATCACGCCGAGGCGGCGCTTGGCGATGAAGTCGTCGATGTGATGCGGCAGGATGTCGGCCACGGCCATGGGGCCAAAGAACGCCTTCAGCCGGTCAATGATGAAGTCGGCCGTCTCCTTGCTGGCGACCTTGTTCTCGACATGCTCGTCCCGGTATGCGGCCAACAGCTCGGCCACGAGAACGGAGGACGCGGTGGCGACCGGCTCGGGCTCGCCGCGCTCCTTCAGAATGATGAAGTGCGCGAGGATCTTCTGTGCTTGGACAGGATCACTTGTGCCCGTCGAGCGGCGGAAAGATCGGCCTCCCTCGGTCCAGCGGATTTCAAGGTTGCCGCCCTTGGGGGCGGGAGCAAGGTAGGGGCCTCGGCTTTGGCGCACCATGTTGTTCTCCTCTCAAGATATGCGTCGATGTCGGCTCGCCGGATCAGGACGCGCGGCCCGGCGATGTAGGGCAGTTCCCCGCTCTGACGGAGCCTGTAGATCGTCATAACCGACACGCGCAGCAGCGCGGCTGCCTCCTGCACGGTCAGCAGTTCTGCGGTCATTTGCTGTCGTCTTCCTCGATCAGCGTCACGATGCGGGCAGCAGTGCCAAACGACATCATGCGGTTCACTCGCAACCATGCCTTGCCAGGGTGCCCGGCGGCTTGCTTCAGTTCGATCGCGGGATGCT
>Ga0114970_10002865_pt1 | contig 12838 bp, 10 predicted proteins | sample M_140205_XF_Meta_FD_87030 | JGI IMG/M metagenome (GOLD analysis project Ga0114970, IMG submission 87030) | Freshwater microbial communities from Lake Montjoie, Canada to study carbon cycling - M_140205_XF_MetaG | ecosystem: Environmental > Aquatic > Freshwater > Lake | place: Lake Montjoie... | reverse complement strand
GTATAGTGATATAGATTTACAACTTGCAAAAAACTTTGTATTTACTGACGACAAAGATGCAATAGGCTACGATTGGAAATACTATGATTTTGCATTGTCACGTTACACCGTTCGTTCTAATAGAAACTATATCATCCGTAATGGAAGCAACGATTATTTTAAACTTAAGTTTGTAGATTATTATAACAAACAAGGCAAACCCGGTGTACCCAAGTTTGTGTTCAAAAAAATACCTTGATTTTGAGCTTCTTACATTTATATATAGAAATATTCTAAATAAAGTTGTTTGGAATCATTCTAGATAATAATTTTGCCGCACAATAAGACGAAAGGCAAGATGTTTAAACGCAGTATTTTATTATTATCCTTCATTATCCCAGTTTTAGTTTCGGGACAAATCATTACACACGAAGATAGCTTGGCAGCAGGATTACAGCTAAGGGGTAACAGGGCCACAGCAATATCTGGCTATGGGGAAGTATTATATACCCATGATGTAAACAATAAATTGGGTTTGTCCAATTTGCGAAGGAATGTATTGTTTGTGGGCAATAGGTTCAACGATAAGTTATGTTTCTTTAGTGAACTTGAACTTGAAAATGCCAAAGTAGAAAGCGGTAAAGGCTCTGGAGAAATAAGTCTAGAGCAATGCTTTATAAAGTTTGATGTTAACAGAACATTATATATCAATGCAGGTTTTTTCACACCACGTATCGGACTCATTAATGAGAATCATCTCTCCACAACATTTAATGCCAACGACCGCCCAGTAGTTGAAACTATGCTGATACCAGCCACTTGGCGTGAGGTGGGTTTAGCATTATATGGTAGTCCGCGTAGTATGCCGGGTTTTAATTATAGTATCGCATTAATGAATGGATTGGATGCATCCGGATTTAGTTTAAGCCAAGGGATCAGAGAGGGTAGGGGCGAAGGAAGCAATGCACAGTCTAGGCAGAAAGCTATCACTGCTGCACTATTATATTATTATGGCCCTTGGCGTTTGCAATGCTCTTCTTATTTAGGAGGTAGTGTAGGTACAGATAATAAATCTGCCGATGTCTTAGGACTCTCAACAGGAACATTTGGTACTCCAGTATTTTTGAATGAAGCCAATGTGCAATATCGCCTTAAAGCACTTCTTTTTAAATTACTGGCTGTACAAATTAATGTGCCCGATGCAAATTTGCTTAATACTGCTTATTCCAATAATATTGCAAATACTTCTCGTGGATTGTATGCGGAATATTCGTATGATATATTGTATAAAAAGCATAAAGGAAATAAACAGTTTCATTTATTTACACGATATGAATTTGTAGATATGAATGCCAAGATGCCAAGTAATGGAATTGCAAATAAGTATTATACGCAGCAGCATATATTTGCAGGCTTTACTTGGATGCCGCATCGTGGCGTAGGTGTTAAGTTGGATTATCATTATATAAGTAATGGAGCATTTAATCAACAGCTAGTTCTTAATCCACCTCCATATGCATTGCCATATTATACTAACAATCATTATATCAACTTAGGTATTTGTTACAGCTTTTAATATCGATACATTGGAACATCAATTAAACAGGAAAGACTTTCTCAAATTTACTTGCAATGCTGCTTGTGGTGTGGGCTTAGCTGTTGCCATGATTAATGTAGAAGGGTGTTCGCCTTTCCCAGTTATTAAAACAAAGCACGAAAAAGGGGAGATAAAAATACCATTGCTGAGTTTGAAGGCTCAAAAAGATATTTTAGTTCGAGATTTAGAATTGGACTATGATATTATGATAAAAGAGAAAGAAGGAAATTATATAGTATTGGTATTGAAATGTACGCACCAAGATTGGCTGCTCAGTCCCAATGCTAAAGGATTTAACTGCTCATTGCACGGCAGCACTTTTGACAATGAAGGCAAAGTAGTAAATGGGCCAGCAGCGTTACCTTTAAAACAATTAAATTATATAGTAAACGAGGAGAATTTAGTAATCACCTTATAATAAAAACATGAAAAATTACCTATATGTATTCGTATTATATACAATCTTAGTTTCAGTATCTTGTAATAGAAAACCGGAAGTAATTGTACCTGCTGTGAATACCGTTACAGCGAATATATTAAACGATTTTCCAACACATATTGCCGTTCCTAATTTATTGGATTTGTTAAATAAATCAAATGAATTATATAATAATATACAAACATTTGTGACAAATCCAACAGATGCGAATTTGTATACAACCCAACAGACCTGGTATGCCACACGCAAAATCTGGGAACAATCAGAAGCATTTTTATTTGGTCCTGTCTCATTCAAAGGGCTTGACCCCGCTATCGACGACTGGCCAATAAGCTATACTGAAATTGATTCTGTTTTAAAAAGCAGTAATACTTTTACTTCAACTTATATACAAAATCTGAATACTACTTTAAAAGGTTTTCATCCTATCGAGTATATGATATTTGGATTGGGTGGTGCAAGAAAAGCCAAAGAGTTAACTACACGCCAGAAAGATTATTTATTGGCATTGGCTGATAATCTCAAAACTATTACAGCACAGATGTATAATGAATGGCAAGCTCAAGGTGGAAATTATTCCTTGCAAATGAGTAGTGCAGGTACCAGTACCAGTGTATATAAAACTCGCAAAGATGCTTTGTTAGAAATCGCCAATGCTATGATTGGCATTATAGGTGAAGTAGGAGAAGAAAAAATAGGCGACCCCTACACTGCCATTGATTCAATGCTAGAGGAGTCGCCATTCTCGGGCAATTCATGGAAAGATTTTGCAATGAATATTCAGGGAGCAAAGAATGTATATATGTGCAGTTACTCAGCCACTGGTTCAGGATTGCATGCACTTACTGACTTGTATAATAAATCTCTGGATTTAAAAATCACTCAAAAGATGGATGCAGCAATTAATAATCTCAATTCATACACCACAAAATTTGGGAAAGCTATATATAATGAAAGGCCCGCAGTGCAAAGTGCTGTGCAAATATTAAATGATTTGAAAAAAACATTAGAAGATGAATTGATTCCATTGATACAAACTAAGGTTATAAATTAGAAGATGAATTATTAATGGTTAATGAGCTGACGGCAGAATTACTTTATACCTTATATAACTACTTTATACTAGAGAATGATAAAAACAAAGTTATACATATACATTACATTTATCCTACTCGCAACTACTAGTATTATATACTCTTGCAGAAAACCACAAACACTTGAGGATATTGAATTGGACGAAAGAATGAGTGGTGGGGACTGCACGGTATTTGATGAAAGTGCCGGAGCTTTTGGAAATGTTATTAATGGATTATCAGATGAAGATAGGAGGGTGCATGCTGTGGGTGATGGTTTTTTCGATAAAACTTTTGTGCCTGTTTCTACTACATCGCCAGCGGTTGGTTTGGGCCCAGTGTTTAACCAACTTTCTTGTGTTCGTTGCCATATTAATGAAGGTAGGGGCACACCACCTTTATCCGGCCAACCTTACCAATCCATGTTTTTTAAATTGAGTTTGCCTGGTGCTGATGCTCATGGTGCACCGTTGCCTGTGCCTGGTTATGGTTTACAATTGCAAGATAAAGCCATTGCAGGAACTAATCCCGAAGGAACTGTAGTGATAACTTATAATTATATAACAGAAAAATTAGCTGATGGAACAGATATACAATTAAGACAGCCTACCTATCAATTTGCAAACTTATATACTGCGATGCCTGCTGATGTATTATATTCTCCCCGCATCGCCCGCCCCAATTTTGGGACGGGATTGATAGAGGCTATTAGTGATGAAAGTATACTAAGGAATGCCGACCCCAATGATGTCAATGGTGATGGAGTATCTGGGAAAGTTAATTATGTATATGATTATATAACAAAGCAAGGAAATTGTATTGGGCGAATTGGTTGGAAAGCTGCAGTGCCTAGTATTAAAAATCAAGTAGCAAAAGCATTGAATGAAGATATAGGAGTTACTACTTCTATATTCCCTATAGAGTATGAAACCACCCAGCAAGGTGGAAAAATTGAACTGCCCGATAGTATCGTAAATGCATTAACTTTTTATATGAAAACATTGGCAGTACCTGCACGCAGAAATGTGAAAGATGAAACAGTAAGAACAGGTAAAAAATTATTTATCGTTTCTGGCTGTATTAAATGCCATGCCGATAAACATGAAACAGCAACCAATGTATCTTTTAAACCTTTATCCGGACAAATTATACGCCCCTATTCCGATTTTTTATTGCACGATATGGGTGGTGGACTTGCAGATGGCCGACCCGAATTTGATGCCTCAGGATTTGAGTGGAGAACCCCGCCACTATGGGGTATCGGCCTTAACCAACGCGTGAATGGCAATACAAATTTATTACACGATGGCCGTGCCCGAAACTATATAGAAGCGGTGATGTGGCATGGAGGCGAAGCACAAAGTGCCAAAGATAATTTTAAGAAATTAACCAAAGCGGAACGCGATGCTTTAGTTAAGTTTTTGGATAGTTTGTAATATACTCTTTTTACCGCCACACCAGCTTATTATCCAATATCCCCATATTATACTGTTGTATATAAGCTTGCATAAATTTCAGCATTTCGGCTTGGGTGTGGTTAAGCAAATCAGTGGTGTCATTATAATAGTTTAGAACGGTTTCACCATCGCTCACCAGTACACTATTGCCCATACTTAATTGATAAGAGCTACTCATATAGCTAATTGAAAAAGAATTTGGTTTATTATAATTACCCCACGCTAATATATTATGATTGATGCCATACTGTTCGCATAAAAAAGGTAATATATCTGTTTGTTGTGTTAGTGAATATATATCATTTTCCACAGGATTTTCAGGGTCGAATATAATACACGGGATATGATATAATTCTTTGCGGCCTTTGTCGCCACCCAGTTCGCCAATATGATCGGCGACTATTACAAATTTTGTGTTATGATACCAATCGGTGGTTTTTATTTTTTCGAAAAATAATTTGAGGGCATCATCGGTATAATGTATGGTATTTAAAAAGGGGTTTCCAATGTCATTATAAATATTCATTTCATTTTTGGGAATGGCATAAGGTGGATGCGATGAAAGTGTGAACACACCGCTCACAAAGGGCTTTGGCATTTTATTTAAATTGTCGGCATAGTATTGTAAGAATGGTTTATCCCAAATACCCCAGTGCCCATCAAATTGGTTTTGGTCAGGGTAATCTTCTTTGCCATAGTAGTCTTCAAATCCAACACCTTTTGCATATTTATCAAAATTCATGGTACCTGTTTTTCCGCCATGGAAAAAAGAAGAATGATAACCTTGTGGTTTAAGTAATGATGCAATACTTGTTAATTGATTGCTTGCATAGGTAGAGGTGAGATAAGGTTCGTCCATCAAGCCAGGGAATCCTGAGAGGATAGCGGGTATGCCATCAATACTTTGTTTGCCATTAGCATACATTCGTTTAAATACCATACTATGTTTTGCCAGGGAATCTAAAAACTTAGTCGATTTTTTTTTGTTTCCTCCCATTTCCAATGCCTCCCACGATAAACTTTCAACGATGATAATACATAGATTTTTCTTTTTGGTATTCTCATTTTGCCTCGGAGTAAAAGTATTATTAAATATTTTTTTTGCTTCCTCATCGGTCATATACTTTTTGTCTTTTACTGTGGGTAAAGTCATTGCTTGTATAAAGCAGAATGGAGAATTCATTACAAACTGTGCATTGTTGGGATTACTGCCTTCTATAGCTGAAACAACAGATATGGGCCTCAACTGAAAACCACCGCGAATACCTATTACGGTAAAGCCAACTATTAATGCCACCAATATAGCTGAATATATAATAGAAGGTCTTTTTGGGGTAAGTGTTTTGATATTATAAGATGCAAATTTTTTGTTTACATACATCCAACCCCATATAAAAAGTCCAAACAAAATTAATCCCCACCAATACTGCACAATGCCTGACAATAGTATATTGAAGGCCCCATCGCCTGTGCGAAAAAAGAACATAATATTAAATCCAATGCGTTTGAGCATGTATTTAAAATTATAGATGTCTATAAAGTTAAGTATCAGTGCCGCTGAGTTGACTATATAAAAAAAAAAAGTCTCCGTTTTTACCGTTATGGCAATCATTTTTTCAAGGCGTGTCGGATGTGTCCAAAATGATACTTGGGCTATGAGTATCAGTAACAAGCTGGGCAAGTTTAACGTTAACAACCCTGATAAATCGAATCTTAAACCACTTGCAAAACACAAAAAATTTTCAGACAGATTGTTTGATCCAAGAAAAGATGTATTTTCGCAAAAAAACAAAATCCTGCTGATGGAGAACAACAACATTAAAATGAGGAAGCGTTTTAAAAAAACAAGAATGAATGTAGCTTTTTCTTTCATAAAATTAAGTGGGCAAAGATATGTTATTGTAATGTTATGTGCATTTTGCTTTTCAAATATTGCTTCTGCCCAAGTGCCTATCACCAATGTCGATTCTACCATCATCCAATTCTCGGGTTTGGTGCTTACCAATGATAGTTTAATTCCGCTGCCTTATACCACCATTAGCAATATGCATGGCAAGATGCTTGCACTAAGCGACCGTGAGGGGTTTTTTACTTTTGTTTCGAGGAAAGGTGATACCTTAGTATTCAGAGAGTATGGTTTTGTTCAAAAATCGTTTGTGATACCCAAAGATATCGAAGGGATGAAATATTCTATCGTCCAACTCCTCGACTCAAAAGCTGACACATTTCAGCCCGTTTATATAAAGCCTTATCCCAGCAAGCAAGAATTTGACTACCGCATGGTGCACGATGATGTTCCCGATAACATGACCGACCAAGCAAAAGGCAGATTATCGCGAGATAAGCTAGATGAGGTTGCTAGGCAAATGCCGATGAATGGCAGTGAGAATTATCAAAATTATATGAAAACGTATAGCGACCGTATGTATTGGAATGGTCAAACACCACCCACTCGATTGTTGGATCCCTTGGCTTGGTCGCAGTTTTTCAGGGCATGGCAAGATGGTCAGTTTAAGCGGAAGAAATAGTTTGTAATAAAATGCCATTGACTTTATAGTGAAATAGCTTTTTTAAAATATTATGAAGTATTAATATCTAGCTAAAATATAAAGTTATATATAATACAATTAATCTATTTACTCCCATCCACAAACTTATAACCTACGCCTCGCAATGAGTGGAAGTATATTGGGTTCTTTTGGTCTTTCTCAAAGTATTTGCGAAACGACAATACAAAATTATCGATAGTGCGTGTTGATGGAAAAACAGAGTAACCCCATACAGTTTGCAAAATTTTCTCACGGCTCACCACTTCACCTTTGTGGTCAATCATCAACTTTAGTAATAAGGCTTCTTTTTTCGTCATCTTAAATTCGCCTTGCTGACCGGTGGCTTTGTAGGTTTCAAAGTTCACATAATTATCGCCAAAACTATATTCATTGAAGCTTGGTTTCTTGGGCATATTTTCGGCACGTGCAATTAGTTTGCTTACGCGAAGCAATAGCTCTTCTAAATTGAAAGGTTTGCTCAGATAATCATCGGCACCTAGCTTTAGACCTTTTACACGATCCTCTCCAGCATCGCGGGCTGAAAGTATAAGTATGGGGATTTTATTGTCTTGTAGCCTAATGTTTTCACATGCAGTCAAGCCATCCATTTCGGGCATCATTATATCTAAGATAATAAGGTCGAATTTCTCTTCTTTAAATCTGTGTATTGCTTTCAGGCCATTATCTACTGCCGCTACATAATAACCCTCTTCTTCCAAATTGATCTTCACCAATTGGCGGATAGTTTCCTCATCATCGGCAAACAGGATGCGTTTTTTATTCGTTGAGCTCATATAGAGATTGATTGGATTGAGCAGCAAATGAAAACAAATTTTTCGGCTTTTTCTCTCATATGACATAAATATGATAAATGGAATTGAAATTTATATTGAATTTAAATAACCACGATGTCAGTGAAATCAATACTAAGCGTCAGATTCCTTAGGGAAATAAATGGCAAAAATATTTCCACCCCCATCACGTTTTAAAATAGAAATAGTAGCATGGTGCGATGAAATAATTTGTTTTACAATGTATAAACCTAAACCAGTTCCTTTATTTGTGCGAGTTTCCTCATTCCCAATTCGATAAAATTTCTCAAAAATTTTTGTTTTTTCTTCCGGGTCAATCTGTTGCCCTCGGTCATATATATTTAGTTCAACATATTCATCTTGCTCTTTCAACTCCACTTTTAGATCAGCACCTTCGGGAGAATATTTTATGGCATTGGACAATAGATTGCTTAAGGCCACACCCAGTGCAAGCCTGTCTGCACTAATAAATGGCTCATCATTATACAATGCTTCCACACTTTGTTTTTTATCTGTTCCTTTTGCAAATTTTGAAACGGTATCTTCCACCACTCCTGCCAAATTCGTTTCTTCAAAATGGTAGTTATGGTGACCTCCTTCAATACGTGTTGCCACTAAAATATTTTCAACCAATTTCCCCAATCGCTCGGTATCGTTCAATGTATCGGCCAATAAATCATGTCGTTGTTGGTCGGGGAGCTGCCGTTTTTGTAGTGTTTCTAGCATTAGTTTAATTGAAGCGACTGGAGTTTTTAGCTCATGGGTAATGGCCAATAAAAAATTATTTTGTTGCCTGTTCACATCAATACGTCGGGTTACAACTTTATATATATAATAAATGCCCCAAAACATTAAGCCCACAAATACCAAACCTTCCATTATAAACTGGGTGAGTTTGCGTTGGTATTTCTGTTCTATTTTTTCATATACATAAGCTTGTGGTTTAACTTCTATTTTTGCCAACAGCTCATTTTCTTTATCTGATTTTTTTGGAGTGTTCAAAAATCTCAAAGTAAAATCTGGGAAATAAATTGTTATATAATGTTGCAGTGAATCCATATTTAATTCCTCTCCTTCATCATACATTTCCCTGCAAAAATCATTGATTTCTAATTTGGCGGTAATGGCATCATCATTCACTTTTAATAAAGCATTGTCACGCTGTTCTAAGCTATTTTGCGTCAATATATAAAACCACCATCCAAACGCTGCCAGTGCATACCCACTTATTAAAAAGAACATTATTTTGGTTTTGCGGGGTTGACTCATGAAAAAGAAATTACGAATTTAAAATTACGAATTACGATTTTTTTTGATGCTGTATATATAGCTGTTATATCGACTATATACTTGATACCTAATACTTGCTACTTGATACCATTTATGTGTTTCGTCTTTATACTTTATACTATCTACCTTATACTAGAAATTCGGCGACGGACTATATTTGCTATAGAAATCGGTAATTACTTTTATGGCCTCATCAGCAGTATCTACTAGTTTAAATAATTCCATGTCTATTACATTTACATTATGCTCTTGCAATAACATAATTTCATTTACCCAAGCGATAAAACCTTTCCAATAACTTGTGCCTACTAACACAATAGGGAATTTTGCAATTTTTTCAGTTTGTATGAGTGTGAGTGCTTCAAACAATTCATCCATTGTGCCAAATCCACCGGGCAATACAATAAATCCCTGGGCATATTTCATAAACATTACTTTGCGTACAAAGAAATAATCGAAATCTATATTTTTGTCGGGGTCTATATAGGGATTGCTGAACTGCTCGAATGGCAAATCTATATTAAGTCCTACTGATTTTCCATTGCCTCGTTTGGCCCCTTTGTTGCCAGCTTCCATAATGCCAGGGCCACCGCCCGTAATTACACCAAATCCTTCCTTGGTAAGTTTATAGCCAATCTCTTCGGCCAGTATATAATAAGGGCTATCGGCCTTGGTACGTGCTGAACCAAATATAGAAACACAGGGTCCAATGCGGCTAAGGCGTTCAAATCCCTGTACAAATTCAGCTACAATTTTAAATACCATCCAGCTGTCTGATATTTTTATCTCAGGCCATTCTTTACTTTGAAAAGCTTCTTTAATTTTGTCTTCGTGTTCGTTATCGGTCATGTTATTACTTGTTTAATTTGCAAATGTAATAGGTGGATGTTAAAAATCCATTGTCTTTTAACCTTCCCTCAACTCCACCTTTCTATTATGGAATCTTTAAAAATTGGGGTTTGGCAATGTTCGACCCCTTTGGGGTCGTAGGTTTATAACTCAAATGTTAGTCTATAAACCTGCGACTCCGAAGGAGTCGAACATTAGCGTTGGATGGGGAAGTTAGGGAAGTTTAATATCATCGATGGATAAATAATAATAAACTAAACTCTACTCAGATTTTAAAAACTTACTGGTAGTAATACCATTATCATTATATGCATTCACCATGTATAATCCCGCTGTATATGACGTCAAATCAATATTTACTTGATTTGTAAAAGATGTATATAATACAATTCTTCCCATCATATCCAATATTTGCAAATTGGATTTTGATGAATTTGATGAACTTATATGTAATATATTTTGTGCAGGGTTTGGCCATATTTCGACTCCGCTCAATATTATATCTTTTTCTATATTATTATTTGCAGCACACTGCATCGCGTTCACTGCATTAATTCTTCCAGCACCTAGTTTGTTTTTATATTTTATATTGTTTTTACTTTCAATATTATCAGCAGTGGTTTTTAAACAAATTTCTATTTGGCCGGGGGTTAAAGTTGGTTTTACGGATAGCATCAATCCACACAAACCTGCCACCAGCGGGCAGCTCATGCTGGTACCGCTCAGTGTTCCATAATATGGACTATATACTACTGTACTATATATAGTATCGCCTGGTGCCATCACATCTATATAGTTTCCGTAGTTTGTGCTTTTAGAAACTATATCATTTACACCTGTGCTACCCACAGCAATTACATGGTCAAAACCGGCAGGATAGTTTAGCGAATCTTCACCATCATTTCCTGCTGCGGCCACTAATATGATATTCTTTTTGTCTGCAGCATTAATTAAAGTATGCAAAGTTTTATATAATGAAGTATCCTTCCCACCCCACGACATGGATATAGTATTTGCTCCTGCACTTATTGCATAATCTAGCCCATCCTCAGCATGGGTGAGCACTGCAGGCTGGGTGGTACATTTCACTGCTATAATAGAAACAGTATTATAACTTACTGATGCAACCCCAAAACTATTATTAGTTTTTGCTCCAGCAATTCCTGAAGTATGTGTGCCGTGTGTCCAAAATTGGGAGACGGGCGGGGTAGGGTCGTTGTCATTGTCGGCCACATCATAGCCATGTATATCATCTACAAAACCATTGTGGTCGTCGTCAATTTTATTGCTGTCAATTTCGTTTGGGTTGGTCCAGATATTCAAATCGGGGTGGTCGATTTTTACGCCATCATCTACAATTGCAATGGTATTTTTATTATTGCCAGCAAGTCCCCAGGCATTGTCCATACTGATGTTTTGGAATACCCAGTTCTGTCGGGATTGTATATCATTGGGCAGGGAAAATTTTTGATATACGGGACAAGGGTGGGCATATTCTATATAGTTTTCATTTTGTAATCGGTTTACCAAACTGTATATACTATCATAGTTCTCAAATGAAACTCTATATATTTTTTGTACTTCTATATCTTCTGTTTTAAATGCTTTTTCTATTTGTATAATATGATAGTCTTTGATTGCTTGTTGCCAAAACGTATTATCTATATTATCGTTTGATTTTGCATTATATAATGGAATCTCCTTTTCAAAACCTGATTTTATTTTGAAGAATATTTTTCCTTGGAGGTGTTGGGCATGGGTGGTTATTATCACCGTCATTGCGAGGAGCAGAGCGAATGCATGTGTGTGTGGGCGACGTGGCAATCTCATTGCTTTATAAGCTGCCGTCATTGCGAGTCGGCTTCCGACGTGGCAATCCCCTCGAGTGTGTGCTCGGGAATTTAATCTCGCCGAGCGCACGCCCAATGGGATTGCTTCGTCGTTCCTCCTCGCAATGACGCGTAACTTCATTTGTCGTTAATTATTAGCCAGCAAATACATCACAGCCATTCTAACGGCGACTCCGTTTTCTACTTGGTCGAGTATGATGGAGTGCTCGCTGTCGGCTACGTCGCTGGTTATTTCCACACCACGGTTAATCGGACCCGGGTGCATGATGGTGATTTTTTTGTCGAGTCTGTTCAGCAGGTTCAAATCAAGTCCGTATAACATCGAGTATTCACGCAGCGATGGGAAATATTTGATATCTTGTCTTTCTAATTGTATGCGTAGCATATTCGCTACATCGCACCAGTTAAGGGCTTTCAGTAAATTGGTTTCTACTCTCACACCGAGTGATTCTATATGTTTGGGTATTAAAGTAGCAGGGCCGCAAACCATTACTTCGGCTCCTGTTTTTTGCAGTGCGAATATATTTGAAAGGGCAACTCTGCTGTGCATAATGTCACCGACAATCACCACTTTCTTCCCTTCCAAACTTCCCAATTTTTCTCTGATGGAATATGCATCCAATAAGCCTTGTGTAGGATGCTCATGCGCACCATCGCCTGCATTGATTATTTGTGCATCGATATGCTTGGCCAAAAATATATGAGCCCCAGGCACGGGGTGACGCATCACCACCATATCCACCTTCATAGCAAGAATATTTCTCACCGTATCAATCAAAGTCTCGCCTTTTGAAACCGAAGAACCTGATGCCGAGAAATTCACCACATCGGCACTCAGCCTCTTTTGGGCAAGCTCGAAGGAGATACGGGTACGGGTAGAGTTCTCGAAAAAAATATTAGCAACAGTAATATCTCTCAGTGAGGGAACTTTCTTGATGGGGCG
>Ga0114970_10002863_pt1 | contig 12843 bp, 8 predicted proteins | sample M_140205_XF_Meta_FD_87030 | JGI IMG/M metagenome (GOLD analysis project Ga0114970, IMG submission 87030) | Freshwater microbial communities from Lake Montjoie, Canada to study carbon cycling - M_140205_XF_MetaG | ecosystem: Environmental > Aquatic > Freshwater > Lake | place: Lake Montjoie... | reverse complement strand
GAACTTGACCTTCAACACCCTCTGGAATAATTGGCTTATCATCACTTTGACTATTGCGCTCTTTATTACTAAGATTTGCACCATATCCCGCCATACCTCTAATTATTTTTACCTTTGTTCCATTTTTAATTAAAGTTCTTCCAGGACTTTCCTCAGTTCCTGCCAACAAACTTCCCAACATGACCGTATGTGCACCGGCAGCAATCGCTTTAACAATATCGCCCGAATTCTTAATTCCACCATCTGCAATAATCGGAACTCCTAAGCTTTTTAACGCTTCAGACACTTCTAAAATAGCACTAAGCTGAGGCACACCACAACCTGTTACAATTCGAGTAGTACATATAGAACCCGGACCAATTCCAACTTTTATTCCATCGGCACCAGCATGTGCTAGTTCTAATGCACCTTCTTCGGTTGCAACATTTCCTACAATAATATCGACAGACACTTTACTCTTTAATATTTTTAACTGATTAATTGCTGCATCTGAATGACCATGTGCTATATCTATAACCAAACAATCAACGCCTGCCTCTGTTAAAGCTAATGCTCTGTCAATATCAGATGGTTTTATCCCTATTGCAGCACCAACCATTAGTCTGTGATGGATATCATGCGTTGAATATGGATTATTCATGTAATGATACAAATCTCTAGCAGTAATTAATCCTGCAATCCTTCCATCAGAATCAACTAGCGGCAGTTTCTCAACTCTGTTGTTGTGAATAAAAGTTTTTGCTTCTTGAGGAGTAATGACTTGATTCGGAGATAACTTAATAAATTTCAATTTGTCTAATCCTGTCATCACATCATGAATTTTGAGATTCATATTGTCAGCAAATCTCAAGTCTCTACTTGTAACTATGCCAGAAAGTCTGCCATTTCTCGTTACCAAAATAGATTTAACTGGCATTTTTTTCACATCCCCAACTAACAACGTTTCTTCTAGCATATAAGGCTTCTCAATAATAAATGCTTCTGCTCTTTTAACTCTTAAAATTTGTTCTACTTGATCTGCCACAGACAAGTATCTATGGATAATACCAATACCGCCATTTTTTGCCATAGCAATCGCCATAGTGTCCTCCGTAACAGTATCCATGTTAGAAGAAACAATCGGATAATTTAGCTTAATATTTCTACTTAATTGCGTTTGAAGGCTGATTCCAGTTCTCGATAGGGCACTTTTGTTTGGACGTAAAAGTACATCGTCAAACGACAAGCCGATGGGGAATATATTTTTTTTGAAAACCTTCATTGTGCCTACTACGATGAATATTTATATGTATTTTTGACCCTTTTGTAATTTTCAAAATTGAACCGACTTTTTTGATTTAAACATTTGTTATCATTCATATACAAAATCGCAAAATGTCAATTGAAGAAGACAGATCCTTCGAATGTATGGATGATAATGGCGAATATCATTTTGATGATGCTTGCGCATTTCCGGCACGTATTTCTGGTGGTGTGGCTCACTATTATCTACATGGAGTGCCTCATCGCGCGGATGGTCCTGCCGAGGTGCATCCTAATGGATCAGAATCATGGTTTTTCGATGGCAGATATCACCGTGACGATGGCCCCGCCGATATTGCCATTGACGAAGAAAATATCATCGTTACGTGGTACCAACACGATTTGTTACACAGGATCGACGGTCCGGCCATCGTTGACTTGGATAAGTCCCACGACACCATTATACTTAGCTGGTGGCGCGGTGATAAGAAACATAATTCTCAACAAGAAATCGTCGATGGAACAGTCCGTTGTCGCCCGGCATACATGAAGTTTAAAATTAGCGATTTCCCCGCACATCTGCTTGAGAAGTTTCAATCAACACATGATCTTACTAACGGAGACATCTTTGATAATCTTGACGAATTAGATTATCCCAACGCAATCGAAATGCAATGGTGGATTGACGATAAGCTTCACAACACGGATGCACCGGCAATTGTGTACCGCAACGGAACAGAAATGTGGTATCAAAGCGGAAAACTTCACAGAGATGATGGTCCAGCGATTACCAAATTTAATGGATATAAAGCTTGGTTCCTAAATGGAGAACGTCACCGCAAAAATGGTCCCGCCATTGTTGATGAATTTGGAACTCAAATCTGGTATAAGTATGGAGCATGCCACCGTAAAGATGGACCCGCTATGGTACGGGTGGATGGTCGTGAAGAATGGTTTGTCCGCGGAATTGCACAGGATCGTGGAGATTTGCCAAACGTGACTTGGCCTGATGGGCAGCAACAATGGGTAACTACATTTGTAGGCGAGTTAAGTGATGAATGTGATGAACGTGATGAATCTGTTGAAAATCCGGGAACATACCATTTACTTCATAGGAGTAATGGTCCGGCAGTTGTCTTTCCTGATGGAAGGGAACATTATTATTATAAAGGAAAACTTCATTCGCAAAATGACCTACCAGCTATTGAATATGATGATGGTGCAAAAGTATATTGCAAACATGGTGAACAACATCGTGTTGTAGGTCCAGCAGTCATAGGTGGTGTGCGCAGTTATGAATACTGGCAAAATGGAAAACGCACAGTGCCAGACGATCCTGATTACATAAAGGAGGAAAATGATTATGTGTGCAAGCGTTTGTGCTGTCGTCAGAAAACTCCCGGAAAAGGTCTCGAATGAAGCTAAAACAAAAAAAGATTATTATTTTTTTACTCTACAAACACGCTAAAGTGGAGACGACGACATCAGTGGATCCATTTCTGCCTTGTCCTCATTATGTTCAAGAGTTGGTTTCTTGCGAATCGGCTCTGGAGTTCCTCTACGTTCGGCTTTGGAATTGCGTAAAGTTTCAGCAATTTCTTCAATACGTTCCTCTGGATTTGTTGCCTGATATTTTTGTATTTTATGAAATTGTTTCAAACCTGTTTTCTCAGTTGGAATGTCATTTTTTTCCACGTAATCAAATTTAATTGTTGTGGGAAACTTATCATAAGATCGTCCAGAAAATTCCATAGGATTACGTACTTGCCACACATCTACAATAGCAATAGGAGATTCGGGATCGTCACGGTGAGAAGCTTTCTGATCGAACTTGTCAAGTACGTATTGACCAAAACATTCCTTTAGGATTCTAACATTTGGAAAGTCGTATTCTTTAATTTCCCGACGAAATGCTTTTTGCATATCAATAGTCAAAACATCAAGCGCCTTACTATTAACTTTTTCAAGTAATGCTACAATGTTTGGATGTGTTTTTAGCTGCAAATTGTGTGCTACTAAGCCTAACATACCTTTTGTTAACTTATACACATCTAAAGCTGTCAATAGTTTGAAGGCCAAATCGAAGTTCTGGAGGAAAAATGCTTCTAAATCTGTAGAATGTGCTTTATAAAAATCTGGCAATTCCCGTGCAAATGTTTTGAGTAATCGTTTGCGCTGGTTCGAAATGATTTGATCAGCAGTTGCCTCTGGAAAATCTTTCATAAGTTGTTCGCGACCTAACACACCACGGCTAAAATCGATAATGGTTGCATAGCGTCCATAATGAGGAAAAACGTAAACATCTGCAGGATCACTAGATTCGAGTGCCCCAATATCGTAAACAACATGTGCATTGCGCACGATTGGTATTGTTTCGCTATCATCATGAATATTTGCGTAGTATGGGCGAATTGAATATAAAGTAATATTATTTAAGTGTAGATCACTGTGAATAAGGTTTAGGTGAACGTTCATTGAATAAATAGAATAAATATACTCAAATAAGTATTTGGCAAAAATTTTCTCGTCTAATAACAGGTCACCAGTTTCTTTACGATAAAATTCTCTATTAATCATGTTTGGCAAATCAGCAAATGTACGGCCACAATGTTCTACTAATGAACATAACGTTACAGGAGCAAGAATAATTTCTTTTTCAGCATAATCCATCGAAACTTCAATAGCATCGGACATTCCTTCCATTTGATATGTTATAAATGCTGGTTCTCCCTTTTCTCCATAATCATATGTGAATTTGCGAGCTTGTTCGAGTGTCTTAACGATATCACTTGCTACCATGGAATGATCCAATTTCAAATGAGACACTTTATTATCCCATATATCAGGAGAGTTGGTTTGAATGAAGAACCAATCAGCAAAAATTGGGAATCCTGGAGATATCCCGTTGATTACCAAGTCACCAACCAATGATGCAATATACATTTCACGCCATGGTGCGTGTTTAATGTTTTCACATTCTTCAACATCTTTAACTCGAAGTGGTATGAATTTTTGCCCAGCTATTACTGGATTATATGATTTTCCAGGATAGGGCATAACATGTTCCATTAATGCATTGAATAATCCATTTTGTGACGAAGGAATTTTTTTAATGACATCATGATAAAATTTTTCATCTTGTCGAGAAAACATCGCTTCTTTGTATCCTGGAACTAAGTGATTTTCTTGTGTTCTATCGTCAAACCGTTTATATTCTAGTAACCACACGGCAGCATATATCTCAATTATTAAACGATCAGTGTCTAGCTTTTCAAGAAATGACTTTTGTATTTTATCAAATCCTTTTTGGTCTTTTAAATATTTTGGAAAGAACGATTCTAATTGAATACCCATAGATTTTTTAGCCATCCATTTTACAATTTGTTCTGTTACTGGGGCAACTAATTCTTTAAATTGTTCCATAACATGTTTAAATTGGCGAAATGTAATAAACCTACGACGATATTCGCCGTCTGCAGACTGGAATGTCGGTCCGAGACAAACGAAATCATGTTCATATTTTCCATTTTCTTCAGAACTATATAAGAATGCAAATGTTGTATGAAACTCGGCAGATCGGTCGTGTCCCATGGTTTTTGTTCTATCCATTTTAAATACAGTAACTATATGTTCTGTTCGTTTTGGAGAAAGATAATATTTAAGGTTATCCAATACTTCATGTCTCCAAATAGAGCTGTAGTATATTGGACTTTTGTTGTTTCCCTTTTCATTAAATTTACTTAAACTCTCTGCTATCCAATTATACTTAATATGTCGCTTTTGAAAGTCTGAAAAATGAACTATATCTTTGTATGTGTTAATGTACCAGTCAGCATATTTTTGCATTTTTAAACGTAAAGCATCTTTTTCTAAATCTTTTTTGTCGCTCATTATTTTGTAATTTGCGAAAACCTATATATTAGAATAAAATGAATTTCTAATTGTAATTCATCTCTACGGAACCATGCACAAAATAATTAAGTTAAAATGTTACAGCTTCGACGATCCCATTGACACTGGTGGGTCGACAACCGGCTGGTGAACTATAATTTGTAATTTTTTTGCATAATGCATTTTCAGGGAAATCATTTTAATAAGTCTTTATTTAAAATATACAATATTAAGACAAATTGAATTTCTAATTCTAATTCACCTATGCATAAAATAGTTGAGTTAAAATGTTACGGCTTTGACGATCCCACCGACACTGGTGGGTCGACGACCACGTCAAGTGGAAGTTCTGGAAATTAGAAAATTGAAAGAATGGTTACTCAATTACTCAGCGGTCTGAAGTTATATACATAACATCGATACGGCTGAATCAATATAAAACAACGCAGAAGCGAAATAAAAAAAACAAGAAACTCCCAAAACGACAAACCTAAAGAACAATGAGTTGACATTAAATGGATTTGATGACCCGACTGATACTGGAGGATCTACGACTGGCAGCAGCGGATCCTCTTCCGGTTGGTGAACTAAACAAAACTTTAACAAGGATCATGGCGCGTATTCAGAAATGAAAACATAATCCGGTGAGATGTTGAAGTTGTCTTTTCAATTGGAGAAAGACTGCTTTTGATGAAAGCAACCCGCGTAAAAATAACTACTTAATCAAGCTCGAACCAAGAAGTGCTCTTAGTTCGAAAATTGTAAAAAAAGTATGTTGTTTCGCTGACTTTAGATTCTAAATTGGATTTAGAATCATTTCAAAGTAAAAGGATGGTCTTTCTTAATTGAAAGAATCCACACACGAACGAAAAAACAAAAAAATGAGGATTGGTAATATATCTTTAGGCTGTGGCCTAGAGAACCTAATCTTTTTTCTATTTTTTAACATTCACTGACGCCATTTGAACGAATACCGTCCACGAGCATGCTTAGTAGGAGCTTTCGGTACGCAACAAGCCTTCACTTTTTCTTCAACTTCCTCCTCCAGTTTTTGGAGAGCAAGTTCACCTCGGTGTGCCAAATGCACAAGTGCAACCATACTGTAACTCATGACCGGGATTCCCATAACCAGTTGAGTGTACAAAGTATCGCTAATCTTGCCCTTAGTATGCAAATCATTCAGAATGTACGTGACTAACGACGTACAGTTATTTTGATATGTGGTATCGTCCCACGCAGCACTTGCACCGACAGCATCAATGGTTTCTATAACTGCTCTGAAAATTAAAGCGACATTCATGTAATTCACCTTGTTGAACGCAACAATTTGGTTAATTTGAGCATACAAAACATCATATGCATCTTTGAATGTAGGATCAGCGAGAGGATTAGTCACGGCCGCCGCTGCAACACTAACTGCCGCAGTAATTTCGCCTAAAGTTGAAGCGTCGACAGCTGGTGCAGTCTCCATCAGTTTTACTTTAAAAGTATATACTATATTAAACAAAAATAATTCTTTAATATACATTTAAAAACTTCTCGAAAAAATGTCATTTTCAAATAAAGACATCAGTAGTTTTATTGATTCAGATGAAGTGTCCGAAATAGATGGCATTCGGTTAACCAAAACGCATTCCGTTACGCATTTAGTACCAGAGCGAGAAAGAGACTTTCGTAGAACCGCATCTGTGAAAGCATTTAGCAAAGCATCATTTATGCTCCCCGAAATTACAAATACTAAAGCTAAAATTGCAAAGCAAAGATCCATGTCTAGAGACAGATCAGAAGACGATGCTAGCGAATCTATTGACAGTGAAATACATAAATATTTATTGGAAAGCATGTCACAAGAAGAATCCGAAACTCAAAGTATGGGTGGTACTGTTCGTCGGCGCAAAAGTAAACGCGTTAAGAAACGAAAGCCAGAAACCCCAAAATCATCCGCAAGCAACTATAAAACTGAAATTGGAAAAGAAATAAACGAATTATCCGAGCGCTCGGAGCAATCTTCCCCAATATTAAGACCCATCACAAAAAACAGCAAAGACACTTCCAAATCCAAAAACAGCAAAGATGCTTCCAATTCCAAAAATTCCAAAAATACCAAAAACAGCAAAGATACATTCGACAAGGACAGTTTAGAACCTCATTCAAGAGAAGAAATTGCGGAAATGACAGAAGGATTTATTGTTGTTCCCAAAAAAGATTGGGGTAATTTAGAACCTAGCGATTGTATCAAATGGGTAAACAGTGATGGACGATGTGTCACACGTGAATGGTATTATTGGTATCATAAAAAGAGTCAAGCAACTGGTTTGCCTTTCTTTTACGTCGGAATGTATCCAACTAGAGCGGATGCTCCTTGGCAAATAACTCGTTCTGTATTTTGGCATAAAGTCAAGGCAATCTATAAAAAGGAAGATCCTATTACTAAATTATTAAAATTAGCCATAGACAAGCGACAAGAACATATTGCAGATTTGGCTACATTTTTAAAACTAAAGTTTGGAGATGAGTTTGAAATATTTATGAGAAATCGTGAAGCATATAGAATGAAATTAGAGCGCGACCAAGAAATTATGGACAAAATGAAAGCTCTTGCAAAACAAAAAGCCGCCGATGCCAATGCCGAAAAAATCAAAGCAGAAAAAACAGAAGTAGCAAAAGCCAAAAAAGAAACATTTGCATCAGAGTCTAAGCCTTCTAAACCTTCCAAATCTTCCAAATCTTCCAAACCTTCCAAACCTTCAAAAACACCTGTGCCTAAATCTCCCACTGTGGAAAAGAAGAAACCCTCGTCAAAACCAAAAGTTTCTGCAGCAAAGGAAACTGCCAAAAAAAGTATTTTTAAATCTACAAAATAAATTTTGCAACTCAATAATTGTAATTCGTAGTGGACTCAAAATCATCGTCGCCACGAGAAATAAATCGCTGATGTGAGCGCATTTTTTCAGTTCTAGCGGAAGGATCTCTTTGAACCCTAGCGCGGTGATGTCTCGTTACTTCCATACTCTCTGAAAATGAAACATTGTTATCTACAAGTTGTGCCTGCGGAGGCACAGGCTTGCTAATAGTTCCGGTCTTGCGGCGTCTAAATTGTTGAAGTTCAGCTTCGCTATAATGTTCAGCCATTGTAAAAAACTATACAGGTATAATAGAAGATTTTTTCTTTTTATATCTTTTTATAAACTCTCAAAAACTCTTGAAAACTTTTAAAAACTTTTAAAAACTTTTATAAAAAAATAATAAGAGACATATGTCTCTTTTTTTTTAACTTATTGTTTTTTTCAAATAGTAATTCCCTCAAAAATACTTACAAACTTATCAACATTCTTTGGACGAATTACCAATGCATGGATTAGCTTTTTTGCTGATTCATCTTCTGCTGAAATTTGTGATCCCGCAATTGGTGCTAGGGCCACTACAAATTTGTCAATTGTTGTAGGAGGCTCTGAACATACCCAATTAGTTCCATAAGGATCGGCAGACAACAATTGAAACACTTGATCAATTCCAACCATAACAACCTCATCATATTTCTGGTACAACACTGACCATTGAGGAAATAAAATTTCGTACAATGCTCGCTTCTGAGTATCCAAATAACTCTCAATCTGCACAAATTTTGTGTTCTTAAAGTTATTTTTGTACTCAGCTAAAACAGCTTTGTTTGCAATATAAGGTGCCTGATATACGGCATTGCGAATTTCATTTAGAAGTGTACTTTCAATGAGAATGTCTGAATAATGACGCGTCTTCTCACGATCCTTTGATCTCAAAATAAAACCGAACAACGGTCTGATCGGTTGACCCTTCTGGACCGACGTTACATATTCTTCCAATGACGACGCTGCCTTTGCTTGCATAGCTTGCCAATATTTTCCACCTTGTGAAACAATACGTGCGTTATCTTGTGTTGGAAGGCCGACTGCATCGACAATGGAAATCACACCTGTGCGTACATCAGAGCTTTGAATAAACCACGCGCTCATCATATCAGATCCTCCGAATGGATGATATGCAGGGTGTCTAAACCCAATTGTATATGTTCTGCTCTGATTTAGTTTGTCTAGTGAAAACCCGGGATATACTTTAAGAACTTCGGCAATAATTTCACCGTATTTTCTATCACGCCATTCAACATTTTCTAGATCAAACGAATTCTTAGAAGAAAACACCCATACCCCCGGATTACCTGCCTTAGATACAAACGAAATATTTACGGTTGTTCCGTCTTCGATACGGTAAATGCTATACATCCCATTTCGAATACTATTATTAACGAGTTGTGTATTATTTACCTTAGGATTGCAATCGTTGGCAGGCCGAGTAAGCAATCGGCATCGCACACATTTAGTGTCTTGTTCGAAAATTATGATAGCCCCATTACATTCACGCACCAATGGTGTGCTAAAATTGGCCTTATTGCGTTTTGTTGATAAAATAACACGGAATGCGGGTGCGTCATTAAGGCATGACAAATGCTCATAGTTAATGCCAATAAAATTCGGATATGTGGTTTCTTGCAAATGTTTGATAATGTCCTCTGCATTAGCGACACTAAGTTCCCTAAAATTTTTGACATAATTATTCATTTGCTCAACAAATGAAGTTAATGTGATGATTTTTTGAGGTGTTTGCTGCATGTTTGAAAAGATATTAAAGATTAAGTGTTCAATATTTAGTTTGTAATATATAATTAAATCAAAATTCTAAATCGCAATGTCTGAGAAAAAGAGGCTACGTAAACGCACTGCTCCTAAAATCGAAACAGAAGTAGCGCTTCCAGCCAGAAAAAAAATAATGATAATTGAGAGTGATGAAGAAGTACAATCAGTACCTGCTGTAGTAATGACACCCGTAGTAGATTTAACACCAGCTACTGTACCATTGCCTGATCTGATAGCAGACGCAGAAGATATTGCTACGCTCGATAATTTCCTTAAACTATATAATTACAATGTTATTAATATGAATGTCAATAAGAAAGCCTATAGTAATTTAAAAAAACCATTAACTGATCTTAGTACTATGGTTGGAATGCATAAGCTAAAACAAGAAATTCTAGTCATGACACTTTATTATTTGGCAAATGTTCCAGAACAGTTTACCGTGGTCATGGAAAAGAGATATGCTAGTCAACCAGTTAATTTTGCCTATGATGCTGAAGAGGACTTTCATACCATGCTAAAAAAAGCTAAAATCCAAAAAGATAGTGATGACGAAGAAGAGGAAGACGAACCGGATGAAGATGATCTTGCTGGTATGGACTTGCGCGCACTTGGTCAAGATCAAGATTCTTTTATTGATGATGAAGATGCTGACTGGGATCCCGAAGCTGATAGAGAACTAAAAAAATATGCAAGACAAATTGCTATGCAGCTGTTATTCCCGCCAGGTGCTCGTAAAATGCCGGGCATTCCAGACTTACTAAGAAATGCTGAAAATGAAGCTCTCGACAAGAAGAGTGAGGATGTTACCAAAACGCCAGCGCCGGATGCTGACGATAAAATAGTAAAAGATACTATTTCTAAATTGGATATGCTTCATACTATTATTTGTGGAAGTCCAGGAACTGGAAAATCACATGTCGCACAGCAGATTGGAAATATTTATGCAGCATTCGGATTCCTACACCCTAATCGCTTTCACAAAATCGGAATGGCTGATCTTATTGCCGGATACACTGGTCAAACCACCGATAAAACCCGCAAAGTGTGTGAAAAAGCGCTTGGGGGAGTTTTATTTCTCGATGAAGCCTATGCTTTAGGCAGTGCTGGCAAAGGAGACGATGATTATGGACGTGAAGCAGCAGACACATTTACCGACTATCTCACGACACACAAACATGATTTTGTAATGATTATTGCTGGTTACGAAGATGCCCTTGAAAAGAGATTTTTCGGACTCAATCAAGGTCTTCGCAGACGTTTTCAATGGAAATTTACAACTAACGATTATTCAGCTGAAGAATTAAAGCAAATATTCGTTAAAATGGTAAAAAATAGTGGACTTGATTTTTCTGAAGATATCCCAATTAACTGGTTCCAGCAACATTACAAAAAATTTCCTAATTTCGGTGGATCCATGGAATCTCTCCTAGCAAAAGTCAAATACGCACATACGACTCGTAGCATTCTATTGGACAGTGTTCATCATAATCAAATTAACATGATAGACATGAGCCGCGGCCTAGAAAAACTCATTGAACATGGCGAGGGTCGCGAAGAACCTCCTATGGGAATGTACATTTAAATTAGAAAAAATTGAATTAAACACCAGTATTTTGGAGTTCTGATGACCAACGCATTGCTAAGCAGCAACTATGTTAGATGGGTCGTGTTGGTGTCAGAATTCTTTTTTTATTTTCGATGCATACGGTCTATCAATTCTTCATAACGGTCATACTCAGCATTTACCTCTTCTTGAATATTATGTTCGATCTCACTTAATGTTAATTCACTTAAAAGTGAATTTGAAACCATCATTTTGTCATATGCCGTCTCAAACTTCTGAACTTTTTCCTCATATTTTTGAGTTGTACGAGGATTTTTGGAATTCTTCACACACTTCATATGTTTAGACCTTTGTTTTGTCATCCGCTTTTCAATGTATAGAAAGTTTAGTTTCCATGTTTCTATTTTATAATATTTGTCTAATAGATTAGAATGGTATTTTTCCGCTATTTTAAGTGCTAACTCTTTTCTATACGCGTAAATACTATTTCGCATATATTTACAAGTCCTTGCCAAAACTCTTAACCACCTGTGTGTAGCCGTAATCGGATGAAGCCCGAAATGCATGTTGGTATTAATAATTGTGCAACTTTTCGAACTTTTCCACTTTTTTCCTTTTTTGCTTTTCCACAGTGCTGTTAGAGCAACAATATCAGGATCATTCCCTGGAATAGTCAGATAATGTTCCAAGAAGTAATAAAATACATCTCTTGGAATCTTATTAAAAAGATCCATCACCACGATATAAAGCAATAGAATAAAATCAGTTTTTTTCGAGTGAACAAATCATCTCTCTAAAAAAAGAAATTTAAAAACAACTTAAATACTCTTATATAACTCTCTTATAGAATAATCTAATAACATTTATATATATCTCAAGTCTCTATGGCTGATATAAAAATCATTGAGAGGGAACCCGACTCCCGTATTCTTTCCAGAGAAGAACGGGAGGCACGCCTTAACGAAATTGCTACAACGTCAGAAATCCCAAGATACCACTTTGACAACTTTTTAGAATTGGAAGATACCGCTTTAAGTACAGATAGTAAACGTTTGAAACCAGACATCACGGCTTTACTTATTCGTAAATTACTAACATATGACGCTGTTTTACCTATCGTTGTCGATAAAATCAACAAACTACGGACATCAGATAATATTTATGAATATTTCGATATTCCAGCGTTACGTAAGTTCGGCAGTGCTGACAAAAAAACACCGAAACCCAATAAAAATATAAATGGAAAGCATGGCTCAAAAAAACCGGATATTCAGGATGTTCAAGAAATATCAGAACCCAAAAAAACTCAGGAAGTTGGTGATCCTAAAGACTTACCAAAAAAAGGACCACATCAAACAGTCCAAATCAATGGTAGAAAGAAATTTATTCACTTAGAAGATGTTACAAAATTCTCCCCGAGAGAAAATAGGTATCTTTACCAAACTTCTAATAATGAGACTATTTTAGTATCTG
>Ga0114970_10002862_pt1 | contig 12849 bp, 11 predicted proteins | sample M_140205_XF_Meta_FD_87030 | JGI IMG/M metagenome (GOLD analysis project Ga0114970, IMG submission 87030) | Freshwater microbial communities from Lake Montjoie, Canada to study carbon cycling - M_140205_XF_MetaG | ecosystem: Environmental > Aquatic > Freshwater > Lake | place: Lake Montjoie... | reverse complement strand
TGGATGCGGGTGTTCATTTCCATAAAATAGACATCATCGGGACTGTCGCAGATAAATTCGATGGTCCCCGCGCCAAAGTAGTTAGCGGCATGGGCGATATCCACCGCATATTGTCCCAATCTCTCCCGTTGCGCAGGGGAGAGGTAGATACTGGGGGCTTCTTCGAGGAGTTTTTGGTTACGCCGTTGGATGCTACAATCTCGCTCGAAGAGGTAGACGGCATTTCCGTGTTGGTCGCGCATGACCTGCATTTCAATGTGGCGGGGATTGGTAATGAACCGTTCGCAAAAGACAGATGGGTTGCCAAAATAACTTTGGGCTTCCCGTTGGCAGGTTTCATAGGCGACTTTGAGGTCTTTTTCCTCCGTAACCACCCGCATCCCTCGTCCTCCGCCCCCAGCGGCGGCTTTCAAAATCACGGGAAACCCAATTTTATTGCTTACCATAACCACTTGTTCGTACGAAGTCAGTTCGTGCAGCTCCCCTGGTACGGTAGGAATATGGTGGGACCGTACCAGGGTCTTCGCTTCGATCTTATTGCCCATTTGATGGAGCGTATGGGGAGAGGGACCGATGAAGCACGCTCCGGTATCTGCTACGGCTTGGGCAAATTCCGCATTCTCGGAAAGGAATCCATAACCGGGATGCACGGCGTCGGCTTGGCTGGCGCGGATAGCCCCGCAGAGGGTTTCGATATTAAGGTAGGGGTTGATGTGACCTGATTCGGGTAAGCGCACCGCATGATCGGCCAGTTTCACGTGGTAGCTATATTGATCGTCGGCTGCGTATACGGCAATGGAGGTAAGCCCCATTTGACGCAAGCAGCGGATGATCCGCACCGCTATTTCCCCTCGATTGGCCACAAGTACACGTTGAAAAGTCATGGGGAAGAACCTCTTATTTCGCTAGGGGTGCATTTCTCCTCTCGGAAACTTCCCCTTGATAGAAGGGGGGAGTATACCGCAACCCTTGGGGTTTTTCTATTCTCTAGATTGGGGACAGTGCCATCTGTCTTTAGATTTCCTATGGGCGAAATGCTCCCCTTATGGGGCTAGAGCGAGATGCCTTCAATATCTTGGGAGGTGAGGCATCCCTTCTTTTCCACAAAAAGACAGAAAATTTTATCCCATGCGCCGTAAAACCTCGGCATTCATGCCTATATGATTCGAACTATTGTATGGTTTATATGAAGGTATGCCCTGGCCATGGTATACTGACTTCATATCTTAGCAGGAGGGATGCTATTGTGAAAAAAACACCTCGTAGACTTTTTATTGAGCCTTATCGACAGCTTCGGTTTGGGATCATGTTCTTGGGTCTCAACTTCGTCTTCAGCTGTGCCATCTTAGGGGTATTCGCGTACTATCTCCTCGATATCTATGGAGCCATAGTGGAGTACTTCAAGCTTGATCCCCTTGAGAGTGGGATGACACTGAGTAAGTTAGGGGTTCCTTTTGGCGTGGCTGCAGCTTTGATTCTCGTTTTTATTGGTCTGACCTTGTATTTTTCTGCGCACTATACCCACCAGATTTATGGCCCTCTTGTCTCCATTCGGCGGTTTTTGGACCAGGTATTGCGCGGAGAAAGTCCTGCGCCCATTCAACTCCGAAAGAAAGACCAGCTCCATGATCTGGTGGGCCGTCTCAATGGCTTGGCCCGTCAATTGGAGCAAAAAACCGATTCAATCGAGTCCCTAAATCAGTATATTGAGTCCATGATTCACGGGGAAGAACCCATGGCCTTACCAGTCTTGCCTACCACCGACCCTCTCCATACTGTGGTGGCACAGCTGGAACGCTTGAAAAAAGCCCTTCCCCGCTCTCGCTGACCCTTGCCAAAGGAACCCCCCCTATGAGTATTGAAGTTGCCACTACGCCGGCCTTTGTGGAATCCTTGTACCAAAAATTGGAAGCGAGCCACGCTGCGTTGCGAAAAACCCTCGGTCGCTCCCTCACCTTATCCGACAAAATTTTGCTGAGTCACCTGTGCCCTGGGCAAGATGTGAAGGCCTTGGTGCGGGGAGAAAGTTTTGTGCGCCTTGCCCCAGACCGAGTGGCCATGCAGGATGCCACGGCCCAGATGGCCATTCTGCAGTTTATGCAATCCAATCGAAAGCAAGTGGCCGTGCCAAGTACGGTGCATTGCGACCACTTGATTCGGGCCCATAAAGGCGTGCAAACGGATATGCAAGCGGCAGAAACAGAAAACGAAGAGGTGTTCCACTTCTTGCGTTCGGCTTCTGCCAAGTATGGGATTGGCTTTTGGGGCCCTGGGGCGGGGATCATCCACCAAGTGGTGCTCGAAAACTATGCCTTTCCTGGGGGACTCATGATCGGCACCGATTCCCATACGCCCAATGCAGGCGGACTGGGGATGTTGGCCATCGGTGTGGGGGGAGCGGATGCCGTGGATGTGATGGCAGGCATGCCGTGGGAACTCCTCTTGCCCAAGGTGATTAGCGTCAAACTTACGGGGAAACTCGGTCGTTGGACAGCGCCCAAGGACATTATTTTGAAAGTCCTTGAGTTGCTCACGGTAAAGGGCGGTACCAATAAGATTGTGGAATATTGGGGGCCTGGTGCGGAAAGCATCAGCTGCACGGGAAAGGGAACCATTGCCAATATGGGTGCAGAATTGGGGGCCACCACCTCGGTCTTTCCTTACGACTCTCATATGGGAGACTTCCTACGTGCCACAGGACGAAGCACCCTCGCGGATCTTGCGGACAAATATGCCAGCGCTTTGCGGCCTGATGAAGCGGCGGGGCAAGATGTGGCGCATCATTATGACCAGCAAATTGAAATCAATCTCGATACCCTCGAGCCGTATGTGGTAGGTCCCCACTCTCCCGATAAGGCCCGTCCTGTATCGAAGCTTCGAGCCGAAGCCCAAACGGAGAATTATCCCGAGACATGGAGTGCCTGCTTGATCGGCAGCTGCACCAACTCCTCCTATGAAGATATCTATAAAGCGGCATCGGTAGCTAAGGAGGCTTTGCAACACGGCTTGCATGCCAAGATGCCTTTCTTTGTTTCTCCGGGCTCTCAGCAAATCTATGCCACCATTACCCGAGATGGATTGCTTAAAACATTGGAAGATTTTGGGGCCACGGTATTGGCCAATGCCTGTGGGCCTTGCATCGGACAATGGAGCCGAGATGATATCAATCAAGGGCAACGCAATGCCATCGTTACATCGTTTAATCGGAATTTCCGGGGACGAAACGATTCCAATGAAGAAACTTTGGGATTTATCGGAAGTCCAGAGATGGTGGTGGCCTACGCTGTATCGGGGGAGGTGGGGTTTGATCCCAATCGGGATACGGTGATGACCCATGCGGGAGCTCCTCTTACTCTCACGTGTCCTACAGCGCCTAGTTTGCCTCCCAATGGGTTTGTGGCCGATTTTACGGGGTATGTGCCTCCTGCGAAGGATCCCGCCAAAGAGCAAGTGATCGTCACTCCCAAAAGCGATCGATTGCAATTGCTTGAGCCTTTTGCTGCATGGAATGGGAAAGATTTTGTAGGTCACCTCTTGCTTGTCAAAGTGAAGGGAAAGTGCACCACGGACCATATTTCTCCCGCTGGAAAATGGTTGCGCTTTCGCGGACATTTAGACCATATCAGCGACAATATGTTGCTAGGTGCAGCCAATAGTTTTGATCCAGAAAATGGGAAGGGTCTCAACCAACTCACAGGCCAACGGGGAGAAACCCTTTCTGTGATTGCTCGCCAATATAAACGAGCGGGAAAACCGTGGATCATCGTCGGGGATGAGAATTATGGAGAAGGCTCCAGTCGAGAGCATGCGGCCATGTCACCTCGGTTTTTGGGGGTCAGTGCGGTGGTGGTGCGAAGCTTTGCTCGTATTCACGAGACCAACTTGAAGAAGCAAGGTGTATTGGCGTTGACGTTTGCGGATCCAAAGGACTACGAGAAAATTCAGGAAACCGATCGAATTTCTGTGTTGGGGTTGCATAACTTCCGGCCTGGGGTTCCTTTGACGGTGAAACTAGAGAAAGAGGATGGGAGTTCTGTGTTAATTGAAGTGGTTCATTCCTATAATCAGGAGCAGATTGAGTGGTTCAAGGCGGGAGCTGCGCTTAATTTGATGTAAGTTTTTTATCCTAGGAGGGCGTTCCCCCTTCCTAGGACCACCCCCCTTAACAGCAAGGAAGGGTTTCCCAAGAACTAAAAACAGCAGCTCTGTTGGGTCTTCTGCTGATTCAGAGCCACTCGATCCGTCTTTTCCGGAAGGGGGGATTTTGTAAACCTGTAGTAAATCCTCTCTACAAGGGCAGTAATCCCCTCTTCAATACGGGTATCCTTTGTGCCATTAGGTAAATAGGTCCCCTCCGTTTTGGCTGATGTTTCGATATAGGTCATGTCGAGCTCCTTAGCCAAAGATTTGGCTTCTTCCTCTGTAACTTCTCGTTTGTCGTATAGATCGCTTTTATTCCCCACCAATAAAAAACACATCCGGATCGGATTCCGAGGAGACGATTTCATGCCAGCGACGAAGGTTATGAAACGTGCGTCGTTGGGTGAGATCGAAGGTCAAGATGCATCCTTTGGCATTTCGATGGTACACCTTTGTCATGGCTTGGAACCGTTCCTGCCCTGCTGTATCCCAGATTTGGGCTTTGATCCATTGCTGGTTGATCGAAAGAGAACGAGCCGCAAATTCCACTCCAATGGTGGATTTGGATTCCTCATGAAACTCCTGTTGGACATATCGGCTGAATAGATTGCTTTTCCCTACGCCTGAATCTCCCGAAAGAGTTATTTTAAATACAAAATTATGCTCCATTTTTGTCAGAGGGCCGGGGCGAATGTCTGCACTCCATCCCCACTGATTCAGACCCAGTGGAAGAAGTACCAGTAGGAAAATCAAACGCATATTTTCTCCGAATCGGTGGCAATACCGGGATAGTAAAAAACAAACTTTATGGAAAATCCCCTGAAGAAACAAGATGGTTTTATGTTCGGTGAACTTAAGTTTATCGGGGATCTACCGATACGGAGGGGCATCTGGGTATTTTGTTCTCACCAGAGGATTTTTTATGGCTTTTCATTCCATCGTCATCCCAATCTTCAATGAAGAAAATGGGTTATGGCTTCTTTATGAGCGAGTCAAGGCCTTGTTGGACTCCCAGCCCCAAGACCAGTTTGAGGTAGTGCTGGTCAATGATGGAAGCAAAGATAGGTCAAAAGGTATACTTACGGACATGCATCAAAAAGATCCTCGGTTTAAAGTCGTTCATTTGGCGAGGAATTTTGGTCATCAATTGGCAATCACGGCTGGCATCCGATTGGCTACAGGGGATACAGTAACGTGCATGGATGGAGATCTGCAGGACCCTCCCGAACTTCTCCTTCAATTTTTGGAAAAATGGCGCGAGGGATACGAGGTTATCTATGCCGTACGAAAAACGCGGGAAGGGGAATCTGCCTTTAAAAAATTCAGTGCCGTACTCTACTACCGAATGATTGCCGGATTGTCCTCGGTGCCCATTCCTACGGACACGGGAGATTTTCGATTGATGGATCGAAAGGTGGTGAATGTAATATGTCAACTCCAAGAGCAAAACCCTTACATTCGAGGGCTCGTTTCTTGGGTCGGGTTTCGACAAATCGGGATTCCCTATGATCGGGATTCGAGACGGCAAGGGGAAACTCACTTTACCCTTCGTAGTATGTTGAAATTTGGTCTGGATGGCATCACCTCTTTTTCTACTGCTCCGTTGCAGCTGGCCACCTATCTGGGGGGCGTTTTGGTGGTGGTTTCCCTTGGTATGAGTGGCAGCAAAGTATTGGCTGGGGTTTGGGGCCATCCGAATTGGAACTGGAGTGGGGTGCTGATTGGGGAGTGTTTGATCGGTGGGGTTCAACTTATCTGTATTGGAATTTTAGGCACTTTTTTGGGGAAGGTGCTCGACAATGTACGACATAGACCCATGTTTGTGATTTCTGAATTGCATGGATTTGAAAAGAAAAAACCATGAAAGAGTTTCTTAACGCCAGAATCAAATGTCTTCAAGCCTTTTTCTGTTTTGATGGATCAAACTCCATTTGGATGGCAATCTTGCTCTCTCGTGGCTTAGTCTATGCCATCTGGTATGCAACGGAAGCCTATCAAATTGGTCATACCGAATTTGATCGCTGGGATTCTAAACTTTATCTCTCCATCATAAAAAATGGGTATGCGTATGGACAGAACACTGCCAATACCATCGTATTCTTCCCTTTATTCCCCATGAGTTTTTCTTGGCTGCATGCGTGGACAGGGGGAGAATTATTGTATATTGGCATGGGAATTTCTTTTCTTTTTTTTATAGTGGGTGTTTTTGCCTTGTATCATTATTGCAAAGAATCCTGGGGAGAATCCGTAGCGGAATTGGCTACGATTCTGATGATCTTCAACCCCATGACTATCTTTTTCATGGCAGCTTATACAGAGAGTCTATTCTTCTTTCTTCTCATGATCTCCCTACTTGCTATGCAGTCTAAACGATGGGTACTAGCTTCCTTTACCATCGGGCTGTTAGCTGTAACTCGCATCACGGGGGGGTTATTTTTTCCCCTGTTGGGATATGAATTATATCGCAACAGGCAAGGTTTAAGGCAAACGCTGGGCTGTCTCCTTTTGGCTGGTGTTCCTCTATGTGCATTTCTTACATTTCAATGGAGGGAGTTTCATACACCATTCGCATTTATAATCGGACAAAAAATAGGATGGTGGTATGAGCCATCTGCCTTTCCATGGGAAGGACTTTGGTCCAATATTCTCGATTTACCTAAGGATATTGTCTATAAAGTCAATCTAGGCGCTATTCTGCTTAGCTGCTGGGCATTGGGAATGGGGTGGAGAAAAGGAGGGGTTCGATTGTGGATTTTTACAGCTTTGGTTCTTTTGGTGGTATTATCCCGACTTCATCAATTGAGCACGGTTAGATATCTTTTGTCCATTCCGATGATCTATATTGTGGCAGCCCAATGGTTGCAGCAAAAAACGGTCTTCTACCGAATGATGGCATTGGTCGTGAGTTCTGGATGCATGATATTCTTTGCTCAATGTTTTCTTCTTGAGAAGCGAATGTTTTGATTCAAAGAGAGCGTTCCCCCTCCTTGCCCCCACTTCAGGGTTTGAAAGAGTAAGCCATCGAAGGCAACCCAGGCCGGCGCTCGACAGGCATAACTCCATTCTTTCTCGACTTGCCATCCACGCTCTCGTCATAGACACCTAACCCAAGTGTGCGATCTCGACCCGAATGGGTCCCCTCTGTCGGCTGTCCTTGGTTGCCTTCGATGGCTTACTCTTGTGCAATTTCCCTCAGGTGCAGGCTGTCTCATCTAGAATCCACAGCTTTAGCATAAAGGGGCTGTTCCAAAAGGGGGAGGTCCGGGGAAGGGGAACGCCTCCGAAAGGAAAAATTAGCGACCTTGAGCATCGAAATGGTAGTGGATTTTCTTTCCTACCAACTCAGGCGGGGGAGCAGGAAAGGGAGCCGCTCGCTGTACGGTGGACAGAGCCAATTGATCGAAGGAGGCATTGCCTGAGGAAGAAACTGTGGTGATGGACTTGATATTGCCGTGTCCGTCGAGCATCAACTCAATCACGGTTTGACCGGTCACCTTCTGCAAGGCATAGATCTCCGGCATGGAGTAATAGTTCTGCATCCATTTCTTGAGCATCTTTCCATATTGAGCGAAGGATTCATCTCCAATGCCCGGGGCGCCTTGGGTCAATTGCTTTTTCCGCGCCAGCAGTACCTCATTGAGGGGAGATTTAGTTTCTTTATCAAATTTTTTCTCGTTGCGGGCTTTCTCTTTGAGGAGTCGCTCCAAGGCTTGTTTCTTCTGCAGTACGAGCAAACTCTCTCGTTTGAGGGCTTCTGTATCTACTTCCGGTTTTTTCTCCTCGGCTTTCTTTTTCTCTTCTTGTAGGGCCAAGGCTTCTGGATCCGGTTCTGGTTCCGCTACCTCGGGGACTTTTTCTTTGATTTCAAACTTTGGGGGCAACTGTGGGAGGATCTTCTGATCCACCAAGATTTCTTCTGCGCGTGATTGGGCATGAACAGAAGCGGCTGTCGCTTCCATTTCTAAATCCGCTTCGATGGAGGCTTCTTGAAAAGAAACAGCCCCTGTATTAGCCCTCCAGCTGGACCACAAAAATATCCCCATGTGGATCACCACAGAAAGGGTAAGAAGGCCTTTTATCAGACGCGTTTCAAAGGTGGCCACTGGGTCTCCCATACCACCCCTCACCGAGCCACAGGATGATCAAGGGGCTGGGTCAACATGGAAATTTTTTCCACGCCCGCCAGTTTGGCTGCGCTCATGGCATCTACCACATGTTCGTAGAGGACCTTGCGATCGGCGCGAATATAGAGCTGCTTTGTTGGCTGGGAGGCAAAGGTACTTTCAAGGCGCTCAGCCAACCGCTCCGAGGGAATGCGCATATCTTCGATGTAGTAGACTCCCTTGGGGTCGATGGACAAAACGATGCGCTTTTGGTCGAAGGCCGCTCCGCGGGCTTTGGTTTGGGGGAGATTTACCTGGATCCCTGTCAAGGACAAGGGAGCTGCCACCATGAAAATAATAAGAAGTACCAACATCACATCCACCAGGGGAATGATGTTGATCTCAGCTAAATCTTGGTTGTCTTCTTCGGAGTCAGAACTATGAAATTGCATGTCACCGACTCACAGTCTAGGGGTTTGTTGCATGGCAGAGGCGGAAGGAGAGGCGGTACCTTTTCCTCCGCGGTCAGACACCAAGTAGCGTTCGATGATGTTGAGGAAATCTGCCTTGAATCCATCAAACTGCAGGAGAAGACCCCGAATTTTATTTTGGGCCAAGTTGTATCCCACTACCGCTGGAATAGCGGCTGCCAAACCAAAGGCGGTGGCGATAAGGGCTTCGGAAATCCCAGGGGCTACAGAGGCCAAACTCGTGCTTCCCGTTTGGGCGATACCTTCGAAGGCATTCATAATCCCCCAGACCGTACCAAAAAGTCCGATGAAAGGTGCCGCAGAGGCGGTGAGCGCCAACACAGGAAGGAAGCGTTCCATGGCTCTTTTTTGCTCAGCTTTGGTCTTGTGCAAGGTGCGTTGCACGTTGTCCATGGCAGCAGAAAGTCCCATATCTGGAGTAAGGGCTTGATCCTTGAGGGGATTGCTTCGCACCAACTCGGCATACCCATTGCGAAAGGCTTCTCGAATGGGGCTATGGGGATATTCCTGAATGCGTTGATTCAAGTCGTTCAGGGAACGGCTTTCCCAGAAAACCCGGGAGAATTTTTGGCTTCCTTGTTCTAGACGCCCCAATACAACCCATTTGGTGAGCAAAATAGCCCAGGAAAAAATCGATAGAAGAATCAAGATCAACAGTACGCCGAATACCACAGGTCCAGCGGCGGCCCCTCGGGTAAATACGTTGGAACCAAGTAATCCACTGTCCACAGAGGAGGTTATGGAAGCGGCAGGCGCTGACTCGATGGTGGGCATTCCCAAGGGAACGGAGGCTGTCGCCGCTTCTGCCATGGGAGGTTGGGTGCGGTGACGAGGGGAGGCCGCTGCCACGGTTTCTGCTGTAGCGATGACTTCTTGGGGCTGCGGGAGGGCTGCTGGGGGTGTTTCTTCCGTCGCAGCGTAAGTCAAACCGGCGGAGGCAAGCAGGAGGACACAGAGGTTTTGTAGCAGATTCGCACGCATATGGGTTCCTTTGGCACAAAAAAAAGCAAGAGGGAAACCCCTCTTCTACCCACAGCGGGGAAAAATTGCAAGGCAGGAACCCGCTGGGTAAAACTCTTCTTTTATCTTCCTTCTTTTGGGAGAGGGAGGCAAGAGGGGGAATTACCAGTCCAAAGGCTCAGGGATAAACTCTTCTACCAAAGCTTTATAGTATGGCTCTAGCGCCTCGATATCCAAGGGTGCATCCGTTTTGGAATAAAGATCAAATTTGCTGAAGAAATACAGGGCATCCCTCCATTTTTGATCCTCTTGGCTGAGTAGCGCTTCATAGGCATGTTCATGGTGATGGGCATAAAAGGAATGGTATCGGATGAGGTAAAGGAATTTCGGGAGTAGCTTGGTTTTTCCCTTTAGTACTTGATACAAATACTCATCGTGGCCCCAGGACATGCGTACGTTTTCCAACCCGCAGCCTGTTTGATAGATCCCAAGTTTGGTGGAAAAAAGTGGATTGTCTGCATCCGGATTTTCTAGAAAAAAAGCAGGAAATACCAATGAGTTAGAGTAAGGATATCCCACAGGGAAGGTATCCCCTACCACGGCCCATTGGGGTTCTCCATGGGTGAGGAGGATTTTTCCCAAATCATGGATAAATCCCGTGAGAATCCACGATCGATGGATGGTACTCTCTCCTGCCGGATAGGCTTTCTTTAGATGGGGATTATGTCGAATGGCTTCCGCCGTCTGGTAGAGATGGTAGCGTTGGGGGCGGCTGGTATCAGGATCGCTTTCATCGACGAGGCTATCAAAGACCTGGAGAGCTTCCCATATGGTCATTTTTCCGCGGTTTAATTTCCCGTACTCTCGTGCCTTGTTTACAGCGAACTTATAGGTCTGCTTGGCATGGTTTTCTGCATAGAAGTGTTGCACATGCTGAGGCGTGCTTTCATCAAAGACGCGATAACCAGCGGGGGACGGTGGAAGTTCAATTTCCACCTCCGCCCCGCTCCCCCACAGAGGGACGGCTGTACTGATAAGGCACGCAAATTTCCACCATTTTTTCATAAAATCACCTCGTTATAAGTGAAAAGGAGGGATGAAATTTCCATGAGCCCTCTGAAAAGACAAACCCTAAATGAAAAGAGGGAGCGGCTGGATAGGCGGATTGGGGGATTGCACTCCAATCCCAATTGGGTATAGTGCGCCTCTTACTTATGACGGAGCCAGATCGAAGTGGATACCACCTACCAAAAATTTATCGAGGATCCTGCGTCCTTGACCCATCAGGGGGCCCTCCGATTGGGGGTCGATCCCCAGACCTTTGCCAATTGGCGTTGGCAGATGCGACACCAGTGCCAATCCCTCGATGACTTGGCAACGTACCTGTCCCTCTCCCCTTCGGAGCAAGAGGGCCTAAAGGAGAGCCAAACCCTGTTTCGTACGGGGGTGAGCCCCTACTATGCCAGTCTCATCGCCACCACGGAGCCAGGACTCCAAGATGCTCTTCGTCTTCAGGTAATCCCTCGAAGTGCGGAGATGCAAGATCCCTTAGGTATGACGGATCCCCTAGGGGAAGTGGACCATTCCCCTGTGAGAGAGGTAGTCCATGTATACCCAGATCGGGTGGCTTTTTGTGTGGCCATGTTATGTCCCGTGTATTGTCGCTACTGCTACCGCAAGCGGAGAGACGAGGAAACGGGGCTGCACTTTAATCGCCAGATCATCGATCGTGGTATCGCCTATATTGCTTCCCAACCAGCCATTCGAGATGTGCTTATCACGGGAGGAGACCCCCTCATTGCCGCAGATTCCGCTGTGGTGGATCTCTTACAACGCCTTCGCGCTATTCCCCATGTAGAGATCATTCGCATTCATACGCGTACTCCGGTGGCCCTTCCTTATCGCATCACAGAAACCTTGGCGAAGAAAATTCGTCCTTATCACCCGGTGTGGATGAATACCCATTTTAATAGTCATCTCGAACTCACCCCTGAGGCCCGTCACGCCTTAGGTATTTTGGTGGACCATGGGATTCCTGTGGGAAATCAGTCGGTGCTCCTGCGAGGGGTGAATGATTCCTCAGAAAAAATGCTTGCCCTTTGTCGAGGACTCATTCGGTCTCGGGTGCGTCCTTACTACGTTTTTCACCCTCATTTGATCGCAGGTACGGCCCATCTGCGACCTTCGCTAGAACAAGGTCTTGCCACCATGAAGGGGCTGCGAGGGAAGCTGAGCGGTATGGGGATTCCCACCTATGTGATGGACACGCCTTCGGGAAAAGTGCCTTTGCATCATCCCCATCTGATCGGTCGTCAAGGGGATGATCTTTTACTTGAGGATTTGCATGGGGAAATATGGCGAGAAAAAGGGGCTTATTCTTTACCCACGTCCCCCGACGGGGGCTAGGTAAGAAAAATGGGCCCCATGCTCTGCTAAGATGCGTCCCACGTATAAGAGAATCTCTTCTTGTAGCAACAAAAATTTTTCCTCTTGGGTATCTACGGTAAAGGCATTGATCTTAATCTCGATAGAAAAGTCTGTGTAACGCACCAAATACGCATACCGAGAGAGCTTGTGGTCGAGGCCTGGGTGGGATTTAAGATAAGTTCGCAGTTTGGGTAGCAGAACAGGAAGTTTATCTAAATCCTCATAGCGTAGATGGAGGAAGGATTGAATTTGTCGGTTGTACATGCGCCCTGGATTTTCGATGATGGCGTCGGTGATCAATGAGTTTGGTACGTAGGTGGGTCGCCGATTGGGTGTGCATAATTTGGTTTTGCTCCATCCAATGTTTTCCACCACCCCTTCAAAATTTTTGTTAGGGGATGTGATCCAATCCCCTACAGAAAAGGGGCGAAAAAAAGCAATCATGATACCACCAAAGAAATTAGCAATGACCTCCTTGGCTGCAAGAGTCAAGGCCACCCCTCCAATTCCCCCAAAGGTATAAAGGGTACTAAGGGACATGCCCAAGGCTTCCAAAATCATCAGCAATGCTAAAAGATGGATCAAGATGGTGAGGAGTTTATTCACCACCAGAGGCACATCCCAATCCAAATGGTTCCTTCGTTGGAGCTTTCGTTTTAGCGCCGACAAAAATTCAAATTTGATCTTTTGAAGTACCCAATCCAATAGCAGAATACAAAAGATCCAGC
>Ga0114970_10002861_pt1 | contig 12856 bp, 9 predicted proteins | sample M_140205_XF_Meta_FD_87030 | JGI IMG/M metagenome (GOLD analysis project Ga0114970, IMG submission 87030) | Freshwater microbial communities from Lake Montjoie, Canada to study carbon cycling - M_140205_XF_MetaG | ecosystem: Environmental > Aquatic > Freshwater > Lake | place: Lake Montjoie... | reverse complement strand
GTCGCATCTGCCGAACCGCCAGCAATACAGAGCATGAATCACACACTCACATTCCTCCTCGCATCATTCAGCGCGATCACGCTGCATGCGGCGACGCCTACACCGGAGGAAAACACTGCCGCTGCGCAATGGGCGAAGCGCCATGTCTTCGCGGAGCAGGCGAAGTTGCCGTTCAGCTTCACGCTTGGTGGAAAATCATCGGATGAGTTGCTGCGTGATTGGAAGCGAACCGATGCAGTGCATGAACTTGATGCCCAGCGTCGTGAGCGCACGCGCTCATGGATGGATGCGACTACGGGCCTTCAAGTGCGGCTTGTCGCGACCGAGTATGCGGACTTTCCCGTCGTCGAGTGGACCGTGTGGCTGCGCAATACCGGCAATCACGACACGCCGCTCATCGAGAACATCCAAGGTCTCAACAGCACCTTCGCCGCGAATCCGAAAGACGCACTTTCACTGCATGGCATCCGTGGGGACACCTGCGTGGCCGAGAGTTTTCAGCCGTGGACACGCGAGCTAAAAACTGGCGAGCGTCATGTGTTCTCTCCGCCAGTGAAAGGCGGCTACGCATCCGGCAAATCCAGCGATGGCCCGGATGGCTGGCCTTACTGGAATCTGCAACAGCCCGGCGGCGGCATGATTCTCGCCGTCGGCTGGCCGGGGCAGTGGGAGGCGAAGTTTGAGCGCAGTGAAGACGGTTCTTTGCACCTGAGGGCTGGGCAGCAACTCACGCATCTCGTGTTGAAGCCGGGCGAAGAGATTCGCACGCCGTCCGCCACGCTTTTATTTTGGCAAGGTGACGATCTTGTGCGTGCGCAGAACCTCTGGCGCTCGTGGTATCTGGCGCATGTGCTGCCACGCATCGGCGGCGTGCCGCAGCCGCCCACCACTCAGATTCAAGTGGGCGGCTCGCTCGCCACGTGGCCCGGCGTGCAGGCGTATCTCGATGCGGGCATCAAGCCGGACATCCTCTGGCGAGATGCAGGTTCGGATTCGAAAAGCACTTGGTATCCCAGCGTCGGAACGCGCAAGACCGAGTGGCTGAACACCGGCACCTGGGAACCCGATCCCGCCAGGTATCCGCAGGGTTTCCGACCGTTCAGCGACAAGGCACGCGCAAATGGCATGCAGTTTCTGCTGTGGTTCGAGCCAGAGCGCGTCGGTGATCCCGGCTCATGGATCGGCAAGAACCACCCCGATTGGCTTCTGCCCGGCAACAGCGCTGGCGACGTGCTCAACCTCGGCAACCCGAATGCCTTGAAGTGGCTCATCGAGCACATCGACGGCATGGTGAAATCGCAGGGCCTCGACTGGTATCGCGAAGACCTCAACGGCGATGGTTACGGCACCGCCTGGCGCAAAGCCGACGCACCCGACCGGCAGGGCATCACCGAGAATCTCCACGTGCAGGGGCATCTGGTCTTTTGGGATGAACTGCGCCGCCGCAACCCGAACCTGCGCATCGACTCCTGCGCATCTGGAGGCCGCCGCAATGATTTGGAAACCATGCGACGTTCCGTGCCGCTGCTTCGCAGTGATTGGTCAGTCGTCGATCTGCGAGAAAAGCCCCTGCAAATCGAAGGTAACCAGGCACAGACTTATGGCCTATCGTCTTGGCTTCCCTGGCAGGGCGCAGGTGTGCCGTTCTTCAAGGATAGCTACGCCGTGCGCAGCTATTACATCACTGGTTTTGGCATGGTCACCCCCGGTTGGACCAAGACGCCGGAATCCATCGCCGCAGTTCGGAAAGGCTACACCGAGTGCCGCCGGATCGCCCCGCTCATGCTCGGCGACTACTTCCCGCTCACACCTCACAGCCTCGACACGACTTCGTGGATCGCGTGGCAGTTCCATCGCGCCGATTTGAATGAAGGCATCGTGCAAGCGTTCCGCCGTCCCGATGCCGCGAGTGACACGCTCACCGTCAAACTTCACGGCCTTGTTCCGCAGCAACGTTATGAGATCGAAAATCTCGATGGCGGCAAAGAAGTCCGCACCGGCGCTGAACTCATGCGCGGCCACGCCATCACCTTGAGCGACAAACCCGCTGCCGCCGTGCTCGTGCTAAAAGCCATCCAATGAATCCAACCATGAACACCACCACCCGCCTCTTCATTACCGTCCTCGCGTTCGCTTTGCCATTTGGTATGCGAAGCTCTGCCGCTGACGCGCCTATTAAACACCGCCTTCTCTTCACGGAGTATGGCAAGGGACCCAATCGTTTCATCGAACTCGATGCCGATGGGAAACTGGTCTGGGAGTTCAAGCCGCCGAGCACCACGGTGATCTTCCAAGTGCTGCCGAATGGAAACATCCTCTTCGGCTACGGCGGACAGCCCACGGGCGTGCGTGAGATCACCTCGCGTGGCGACACGGTGTTCGATTACGTCAGCAAGTCGCATCAGGTCTTCGGCAGCGAGCGGCTCGCGAACGGCAACACGTTAGTCGCAGAGCAGGGGCCGTGTCAGGCTGTCGAAGTGAATCCGAAGGGTGAGATCGTGCATGTCACGCCGTTGACGACGAACATTGAAGGAACTCACCTTCAGGTGCGCAATGTCCACAAGCTTGCCAACGGCAACATCCTCGCCGCCCATGAAGGCGAGGGCGCGGTGCGCGAGGTAGATCCGAGCGGCAAGATTGTGTGGGAATACACCGGCGTCACGAACACCGGCGAGGCGCAGCGGCTCGCCAATGGCAACACGCTCATCTGTTGCGGCACCCAGAAACGTTTGATCGAGGTCACACCGGACAAGCAGATCGTGTGGGAGTTCAGCGACAAGGACGCGCCCGATTTGAACATCACCTGGGTCTCCAGCCTTCAGCAGCTCAAGAATGGAAACCTGCTCATCGGCAACTTCATGCGCGGCAAAGAAGGCCAGGGCGCTCACGCCATCGAAGTCACGCACGACAAGGAGAAGCGCATCGTCTGGAAATGGGACGATCACAGCCTCATCAAGTCACTCACCACCGTCCGCGTCATCGGCGAATAACCTCACTCACGACCATGTCTAAAATAGCCATCACTGACTACACCTTTCCTGACCTCAGCCTGGAAGAAGCTGTGCTTCGTCCTGCGGGTATCGAGATCGTCTCCTTCAAAGAAAAGCGTTCGCCTGCCGAACTCGCCGACCTCGTGCGAGACGCCGATGCCGTGATCGCGCAGTTTGCTCCCGTGAACGCCGAAGTCGTCGCTGCGATGACCAAAGCGAAGGCCATCGTGCGCTACGGCATTGGTTACGACAATGTGGACTGCGCCACTGCACGCGAGCGTGGCATCCCGGTGTGCAACATCCCAGACTACTGCATCGACGAAGTCGCGGATCACACGCTGGCCTTCATCCTCGCCATCACGCGGCAGGTGGTTCCAAACGCGCTCGACATTCGCGCGGGCAAGTGGGGCCTCGCTACACCGTTGACCGCGATGTCATCGCTGAAGCATCTCACCATCGGCATCGTCGGCTTTGGCCGCATCGGACGCGAGGTGGTGAAGCGTTTGCTCGCGTTCAAGGCTCGTGTGCTGGTGTTTGATCCCGTCGTGGCAGCGGATGAGATCACCAAAGCAGGCGCTTTGGTGGCTGCATCGTTCGATGAACTGCTCGCGCAGAGTGACATCGTCTCGCCGCACTGCCCATCCACACCGAAGACGAAGCAACTCTTCAATGCCGCTGTGTTCGCGAAGATGAAAGCAGGCTCCATCTTTATCAACGTAGGCCGTGGCGATCTCGCCGACAGCTCAGCCATCACGGACGCGCTGCAATCCGGTCATCTCGCCGGTGCCGCGCTCGATGTCTTCGATCCCGAGCCGATTCCTGCCGACCATCCCATCCGCACGATGCCGAATGTCATTCTCGCCGCGCACATCGCCTCCGCGAGTCCGCCAGCGGTGAAGACCCTGCGAGAAACCGCAGCACGCATCGCGCTGATGGCCGTGCGCGGTGAGCCGCTGCCGAACATCGTCAACGGCGTGACCGCTGCGTGAATACTTAGATCCCCACCACTCCAACCATCCACCCAACCATGACCACACGACGTTCCTTCCTCACTTCCATCAGTTCACTCGCTGCCACGCCCCTGCTCGCCCGTGATTTCGGCCCCGGTGCCGCGCCAGTGCGTTATCCCGAGCCGGATGTCATCGCGCTCGACAAGGCATTCGAGAAATACAAGATCGGCTCCGCGCCCATCGAGCGGCTGCACACTGGCATGTATTGGGCCGAAGGGCCTGCGTGGAGCGGTTGGGGGCAGTATCTCGTGTGGAGCGACATCCCGAACAACGTGCAACATCGTTGGTTGCAAGACGACGGTGAAGTCACGACGATCCACAAGCCCGCCGGTCACAGCAATGGCAACACCTTTGACCGCGAAGGACGCCAGATTTCCTTCGAGCACGGCAACCGCCGCGTGGTGCGCTACGAGGCCGACAACAGCCTCACCGTCCTCGCCGACAAGTTCGACGGCAAACTCTTCAACGCACCGAACGACGGTGCGGTGCATCCCGATGGCAGCGTGTGGTTCACCGATCCCGGCTACGGCAGCCTCGGTAACTACGAGGGCAACAAAGGCGACCTCTTGCTGAAAGAAGCGGTCTATCGCATCGATCCGAGTGGCAAGGTGGAAAAGGTCACGGATGAAATATTCAAACCTAACGGCCTGTGTTTCTCGCCGGACTACAAGAAGGTCTATGTGGCCGACACCGGTGCCACGCATTACCCTGAGGCACCGAAGAACATCAAGGTCTGGGACATCGATGGAGCAAAGCTGAAGAATGGCCGAGAGTTCGCCTCCATGAAAATGGACCTCAAGGGCACGGAAGTCGCCGGACTCGCGGACGGCATTCGCTGTGACAAAGACGGCAACATCTGGGCCGGATCCGGCTGGGTTGGCGAAGGCTACGATGGCGTGCAGATCTTTTCACCTGAGGGCAAGCGCATCGGCCAGATCGTGCTCCCGGAAGTGTGCAGCAATGTGTGCTTCGGTGGCCCGCGCCGCAATCGCCTGTTCATGACTGCGAGCCGCAGCCTGTATGCCGTGCATGTCGAGGCCATCGGCGCTCATTGGTGCTGATAACCGCCGCCTGAACTGATGCCAACGCCACCGGATATGGATGCTCGCATTCTCGAAGCACCCGACATCGTGCTTGTCGGCAGCGGCATCATGTCCGCGACGCTGGCGGTGATGCTCAAGCGGCTCAATCCGCAGCTCCGCATCCAGATGGTCGAGATCACGAGTGAACTCGCGCATGAAGCCTCGAATGGCTGGAACAATGCGGGCACGGGGCACGCGGGCATTTGCGAACTCAGCTACACTCCGGCTCGCGATCAAAACGGTGGCGTGCCCATCAACCGGGCCTTGCATATCTTTGAGCAGTTCGAGCACTCGAAGCAGTTCTGGGGCTCAGCGACCGCCGAAGGCATGGTGGGAGCTGCTGCGGACTTCATCCATGCGGTGCCGCATGTCTGCTTCGTGAAGGGTCGAGAAGATGTGGACTTCTTGCACGCACGGCACACCGCGATGGCGGAGCATCATTTCTTCCGTAGCATGACGTTCACGACGGATTCGTCGATGATCCAGCAGTGGGCTCCGCTGGTGATGGAAGGACGCGATGCTTGTCCAGTCGCGGCCACCTCCGGTGCCGGCACCGAGGTGGACTATGGTCTGTTGGCCCGCCGTTTTTGCGGCTGGCTGGCGCAGCAGGAAGATTGTGGCATCGCCGCCGGATGGAAGGTGACGAAACTCCAGCGCGGTGTGGGTGAATGGCATCTTGATCTGCGATGCATGGCTTCCGGTGAAGAGCGCAAGCAGCGTGCGAAGTTCGTCTTCGTCGGTGCGGGCGGTGGCAGCTTGCCTTTGCTGCAATCCACCGGCCTCGCCGAAGTCGCTGGTCTTGGCGGATTTCCCATCGGCGGTCAGTGGCTAGTGTGCGACGAGTCTTCGATCTGCGCACGGCATGAGGCGAAAGTTTATGGTGCCACGCCGCCCTCATCGCCCAGCCTCGGCGCTGGGCATCTCGATGTGCGGCGACTCAATGGCCAGCGCCAGCTTCTCTTCGGCCCGTTTGCTTCATGGACGACGCGTTTCCTCAAACACGGACACTGGAGCGACCTGCCGCTATCGATTCGCGCGAACAATCTCGGCGCTCTGCTGCAAACCGCCGTGCGCAATCGCTCGCTGGTGAAGTATCTCATCACCCAGGGCCTGCAAAGCATGGAGAGTCGCATGGAGGCCGTGCGCGAGTTTTACCCCAATGCCCGCTCGGAGAACTGGAGGCTCGTGCAGGCGGGCATCCGTGTTCAGGCCATCAAGAAAGCCGACCGCGGCGCGGTGCATTTCGGCACCGAAGTGTTCTCCTCCGCAGACCGTTCGATCGCTGCTCTGCTGGGCGCTTCGCCGGGCGCATCGGTCTCGGTGAACATTGCGCTCGAGGTCGTTCAGACTTGCCTGCCGCATCTGCTCGCGAGCGCTGAAGGCCAGGAGCGCATGAGGCGGATGATCCCCACCTTTGACCAAGACCTGAAGCAGTCCGGCAATGCCGCCTTGTTCGAGAAAGCCAGCCGCGAGGCCGCAGAACAACTTCAAATCCATCCCCAACCATGATTACCCTCACTGACAAAATCGCCCTCGTCACCGGAGCCGGTTCCGGCATCGGAGCCGCCATCGCGGAATGCTTCGCCGAAGCCGGAGCGCTCGTCTTTGCCTCCGACCGCGACGAAGCTGCCGCGCAACAAACTGCCGCTCGGATCTGCGAAGCGGGTCATCGCGCGGAATCGCTCGTGCTGGATGTCAGTGACGAGTCCTCGTGCCTTGCCGCTGTGCGCACGGTCACCGAGAAATGCGGACGCTGCGATGTGCTCGTCAACAACGCGGGCGTCGGGCATGTCGGCACCATTTTGACCACCAAGCCCGACGACTTGGAAAGGCTATGGAAGATCAATGTGGTCGGCATCTATCATCTCTCGCGCGCGGTGCTGCCCGGCATGATCGAGCGAGGCACCGGCTCCATCGTCAACATCGCCTCCATCGCCGGACTCATGGGCATGGAGGCACGCTTCGCCTACACGACGACGAAGCACGCCGTGGTCGGCATGACCCGAGCAATGGCCATGGACCACGGCACCACGGGCGTGCGCATCAATTGCATCTGCCCCGGCCGCGTTCGCACGCCCTTTGTGGATGCCATGCTGAGCCAGTATGAGAACCCAGACGACTATCTCCGCCAGATGGAGGCGCCCCACGCCATGAAACGTATGGCCGCGCCCTCCGAGATCGCCTCCGCCGCGCTCTATCTCGCCAGCGACGCGGCATCCTTTGTCACCGGCAGCGCCATGACCGTGGATGGCGGCTACACCACCGGAAAATAGAACCCACGCCTTTCACATCGTCACCTACAACCAACCATGCGCATCATCCGCCACCAAGCCAACAACGGCACCATTCAGCACGCAGCCCTTCAACCCGACGGCACCGCCCGCCGCATCGAGGGCGATCTTTTCGGCGAATTCCTCGTCACTGATGACGTCGTCACACCGGGAAAGGTCCTCGCGCCGCTGGCACCCACGGCCATCTTTTGCATCGGCCTTAACTACCGCAAACATGCTGAGGAGAGCAACGCCGCCATCCCGCAGTATCCGGTGCTCTTCATGAAATCGCCCGGTGCGGTGCAGAATCCCGGCGATGACATTGTCCTGCCACGCCATCTCGCTAGCGATGAAGTGGACTACGAGTGCGAGCTGGCTGTCGTCATCGGCAAGGCTTGCAAGAACGTCTCCAAGGCGAACGCGCTTGATTATGTGCTCGGCTACACCTGCGCCAACGACGTGAGCGCCCGCGACTGGCAGATCAAGCGCGGTGGCAGCCAATGGTGCCGTGGCAAGACCTTCGACACCTTTGCGCCGCTTGGCCCATGTCTGGTGCTAAAGGACGAGATCGCTGATCCGAACGCGCTGCGCATCCAGACCATCCTCAATGGCAAAACGATGCAGGACTGGAACACGAACGACATGATCTTTGACGTGCCCACACTCATCGAGTTCCTCAGCGGCAGCACCACACTGCTGCCCGGCACCGTCATTCTCACTGGCACGCCTCAAGGCGTCGGTGCGGCCATGAAGCCACCTGTCTTCCTCCAACCCGGAGACACCGTGACCATCGACATCGAGAAGATCGGCGCACTCACCAATCCCGTCGTGGCCGAGTCGAACGCATAGTCCTGAGAGCCATCACTCCAACCACCCATCACTCCATGCCGTCCTCCGCCGCCATCGATCCCATCGCTCTTCGCCGCAAGGTCGCGTGGCGTGTGCTGCCTTTGGTCATCCTGCTCTACATCATCTCCTACCTCGACCGTGCGAACGTGGCTTTTGCCAAGCTGCGCATGGGCGAGGCACTGGGGTTTTCGGAGGACGTGTTCGGCTTCGGCATTGGCGTGTTCTTTATCGGTTATCTGTTCCTGGAGATTCCAGGCGCATTGCTGGTGGAGCGATGGAGTGCGCGGAAATGGTTTGCGCGTATTCTCATCACCTGGGGCTTCATCTCGGCGGCGATGGCCTTCGTGCACACGCCGTCGCAGTTCTACTGGGCGCGGTTCTTTCTCGGCGTGGCGGAGGCGGGATTCTTTCCCGGCATCATCGTGTATTTCACACACTGGTTTGCGCAGAATGATCGCTCGCGGGCGCTGTCGGGCTTACTCGTAGCCGTGCCGTTCAGTCTTGCGCTCGGTGCGCCGGTGTCGTCGCTGCTGTTGGATGTGAAATGGTTCGGACTCGATGGCTGGCAGTGGCTTTTCATCGTGGAGGGATTGCCTGCTGTGGTGCTGGGATTCATTGTTCTCGCCTGCCTCACGGATCGTCCTCGAAATGCAAAATGGCTCACCCAAGCCGAGCGCGATCATCTCGAAGGCGTGCTCGCTGCCGAAGCAGAGGCAAAGGAAGCGGCTGGCAAAATCACCGTCTGGCAGGCGCTGCGATTGCCTGCGGTGTGGCTGCTCGTGATCGGTGTGCTGGTGGGCAACAGCGGTGGCTACGCGCTCAGCTTTTGGTTGCCGACCACAGTGAAGAATCTTTCCGGTGGCTCTGATCAGATGACACTGCTTTACAGCGGCCTCTATTACAGTTGCGGCATCATCAGCGTACTCATCTCCGGCCAGACCGCAGACAGAACGGGAGATCGCAAATGGCACGCGGCGGGCGGCATGATCGCCACCGGCATCTTCCTCCTGTGCAGCACGATTCCGGGGCAGGGCTTTGGCACGCAGATGATCTGGCTCTGCCTCACCGCGCTGGGCGCATTCTTCTGGATCGCACCGTTTTGGACTCTGCCATCGCTGACGCTCACCGCCTCCGCAGCTGCAGTGGCCACCGGGTTAATCAACATGGGTGCGAACCTCGCCGGCTACGCAGGCAACCACGTCACCGGCTGGTTGCGCACGCATGGCTACGGCGAAATGCAGTGCCTCCACTTCCTCGCCGCCTGCTTCATCGTCGGTGGCATCATCATCAGCTTTCTGCGTCTCAAACCGCGCAGGTTGGAGTGATGGAGCAATGGAGTGGTGCCCCACTCAACTTCTCCATTTCTCCATCAATCCACTTTTCCATCACTCCACTCGTTCATGACCTCATCTCCCCTTCAACTCTACCGCACCATGCTCACGATCCGCATGGTGGAAGAACGCCTGGCAAAATCGCATCAGCGCGGGCTCATCCACGGAGCCTGCCACACCTACGTCGGCGAGGAAGCCATCGCCACCGGGGTGTGCGCGCATTTGCATGAAGCGGATGCCGTCTTCAGCACGCATCGCGGTCATGGTCATGCGCTAGCCAAAGGCATGGAACCGCGCCAGCTCATGGCGGAACTCTATGGTCGCGAGACAGGATGCTCGCGCGGTCGTGGAGGCTCCATGCATCTGTTTGCACCGGAGATTGGCATGATGGGCACCAGCGGCATCGTCGGTCCCTGCATCCTGCAAGCCACCGGCGCTGGCTACAGCTCATTGATCATGAAGACAGGCAACGTCGGTGTCGCCTTCTTCGGCGATGGCGCGGCGAACAACGGCGCGTTTCACGAAGGCCTGAACATGGCGAGCATCTGGGAGCTGCCGGTGTTGTTCGTGTGCGAGAACAACCAGTTCGCCACCGAGGTTCCGTTTTCAACTGTCGCAGGCAATCCCAGCGTGGCATCCCGCGGCGCGGCGTATGGCATCGCCAGCATCGAAGTGGATGGCAATGATGTGCTCGCCGTTGAAGCCGCTGCCGGCGAGGCCGTGAAGCGCGCTCGCAACGGTGAAGGCCCCACGCTCATCGAATGCAAAACCTACCGCACCCGTGCGCACGCCGAAGGTATGGGCGACTTCACTTACCGCACGCGTGAAGACGTGGAGCAGTGGAAAACACGTTGCCCGATTGCTCGACTGAAGAAGCATTTGCTCGATCATAAGATCGCCAGTGACGCTGAGTTAAGCGCCATCGAGCAGGAAGTCGCCACGCTCACGGAATCAGCGCATGAGTTTGCCGAAAAGAGCGCCTACCCAACCGCAGAGAGCGCCACCACGCACGTCTATGCAGCCCCACGCAGTGGACCACTACGTGATGTGCCTGCCTCAAGCGCCAGCACTCGCGAGTTGACCTTCATGAAGGCCACGCTCGAAGCGCTGACCGAGGAAATGGCGCGTAATCCGAAGATCTTCGTCATGGGTGAAGGCATCGGCGTGCGCGGCGGAAACTTCGCCACCACCAGCGGCTTGTTTGCCATCCATGGCCCCGAACGATTGCGCGATACTCCGATCTGCGAGCGTGGCTTTGTAGGACTCGCGGGTGGCGCAGCGATGACCGGCACACGACCCGTGGTGGACTTCATGTTCGCCGACTTCGTGCTCGATAGCGTCGGCGAGATCATCAATCAAATCGCCAAGATGCAATACATGAGCAGCGGACGCTTGAAGATGCCCGTGCTGATGCGCGGTTGCATTGGCATTGGGCACAACGCTGCCACCCATCACAGCGGCAGCTACTACTCGATGTATGCGCACTTCCCTGGCCTGCGCGTCGTTGTGCCTTCGTCACCGCGTGATGCGAAAGGCCTGCTCAAAACCGCACTCACCTGCGATGACCCCGTGCTCTTCCTTGAACATCGCGAGCTAATGACCGTGAAAGGCCCCGTGCCCGAAGAAGAATACTTCATCGACTTCGGTAAAGCCGCCATCGTGCGCGAAGGCAGCGACATCACCGTCGTCGCGCTCGCGCTGATGGTTCACAAGACACTCGCCGCGTGTGAGACACTCGCCAAAGAAGGCATCAACGTCGAACTCATCGATCCTCGCACCGTCGCGCCTCTCGATGTGGACACCATCATTCAGTCCGTCGCAAAAACTGGCCGCCTCATCATCGTGGACGAAGACTTCGCCCATTGCGGCATCAGCGCCGAGATCGCCGCGCAACTCGCCGACCGAGGCTTCGACGACCTCGATGCGCCCATTCGCCGTCTCAACGGCAAACCCTCTCCCACGCCCTACAGTCCCACACTTGAGGCAGCGGTGGTGCCGAATGTCGAAGCCATCGCCCAGGCCATTCGCAACCTTTGCGCTGAATAGACAACGCCATGCCCATCAACATCACATTACCCCGGCTCGGCTGGTCCATGGAGGAAGGCAAGTTCCTCGCCTGGCTGAAGAAAGATGGCGACTTCATCAAAGAAGGTGATCCCATCTTCACCCTCGAAAGCGACAAAGCCGCGCAGGAAGTCGAAGCCATCGACAGCGGTCTCTTGCACATCGCACCCGACGGCCCCAAGCCGGGCGACGTCATCAAAGTCGGGCACGTGCTCGGCTACTTGCTCGCTGAAGGTGAGAGCGCACCGGTTTCAAATCAACCTGAGATCAAGACCAGCCAGTTGAGCGAGCCGCCCCAAGCGGGAGAGAATAACCTCATTCATTCTTCTGCCCCCATTCTCCTGCCGACAAAATCCCGCACTGAGACACCCGCCAGCCCCCGCGCCCGTCGCGCCGCCAAAGAGCATCGCGTTGATCTCGCCACACTCGCCCCCACCGGCAAAGGCAGGCGCATCCGCGAGCGCGATGTCCTCGCCGCAGCCACTTCCATCTCGACCTCAGGCATGAAACAGGTGCCGCTCACGCCCATGCGGCGCGCCATCGCCGCTAGGCTCATGCACAGCCGCCAGACTACCGTTCCAGTTACCATCACAGCCCGCTGCGATGCCACCACGCTGCTTGCCTTTCGCCAGCAGCTCAAATCCCTCTCTTCCTCACTTCAGCACGCGATCCCCACCATCAATGACATCTTCGTCAAACTCGCCGCCGCCGCCTTGCGCCAGCATCCCATGCTTGCCGCCACTTGGGCGGAGGATCATCTCCTGCTCCCCGAAAGCATCCATCTCGGCATCGCTGTGGACACCGAGGCAGGCCTGCTCGTCCCCGTCATCCGCGACGTAGGCACCTCCACGCTCACCCAGATCGCCGTGCAATCGCAGAAGCTCATCGCCTCCGCCCGCGCCGGTCAGCTCGCTGCCGCAGACATGCAGGGCGCGTGCTTCACGCTCAGCAATCTCGGCAGCCTCGGCGTCGAAGCTTTTACCCCGGTCATCAATCCCCCCGAGTCCGCCATCCTCGGCATCGGTGCCATTATGCGCGAGGCCGTACCGCTCGATGACGGCACCTTCACCGCGCGTGACCGCCTCACGCTTAGCCTCACCTTTGATCATCGCGTGAACGACGGTGCCGCCGCCGCGCGCTTTCTGCAAACCCTCCGCCACCTCATCGAACACCCTCTCCTCGGGCTCGTATAAACCTATCCCCACTCATGAAAGTTCAACTCAAAGACCAAGTCGCGCTCGTCACCGGTGCCGCCGGTGC
>Ga0114970_10002860_pt1 | contig 12859 bp, 10 predicted proteins | sample M_140205_XF_Meta_FD_87030 | JGI IMG/M metagenome (GOLD analysis project Ga0114970, IMG submission 87030) | Freshwater microbial communities from Lake Montjoie, Canada to study carbon cycling - M_140205_XF_MetaG | ecosystem: Environmental > Aquatic > Freshwater > Lake | place: Lake Montjoie... | reverse complement strand
CTGGACGACTTACGGGGAGCTAATTTTGCGTACGAGGAGAAGTTCAATCATGTCTTTCTGATTTGTGCCACAGGCAAGAGTGCGGAATACATGTTGAATGAATGTTTGCGCCGGATCAACAACGATCCTGCTGTAGAGATCGAAGAAGCGCGCGAACAACTCAGACTTATTAATCGCATTCGCGTCAATAAACTTCTGGAGGAATCATGAGCGGACTCTCAACTCACGTACTCGACACTACTACTGGGATGCCAGGTGTCGCCATAAAAGTAATTCACTCCATCAGCGGCGTCACCCAAGCGAGCGGTACCACTAACTCTGATGGTCGCATACCAGATCTCCTTGAAGGCAAGTCCTTGCAAGCTGGAAACCACACACTCACTTTTGAAGTTGCTTCGTACTTTGCCAAAGACGCACGCGAATCTTTCTATTCAAACATCAACATTGATTTTGTTGTTATAGATACAACTCGGCACTATCACGTACCACTTCTGCTGAGCCCATTTAGTTTTTCTACGTATCGGGGGAGTTAATAGTGAATATCGTTCTAGGCGATAACCGTTATGGCAAGGCGGAAAACAGAGTTGTTCGCATCACTCGCGAGCAAGGGACTCATCACATTCTTGATCTCAACGTCTCTGTACAACTGAGCGGAGATCTTGAAGATACCCACCTCACCGGTTCAAACGCGAAGGTTCTTCCCACTGACACCCAGAAGAATACCGTCTACGCGTTCGCCCAGAAATATCCTGCAATGGAACCAGAGACTTTTGGTCTCACGCTCTGTGAACATTTTTTAGATACCCAAACACATGTCTCTCGTGCCGAGGTGCGCTTAGAACAATTCATGTGGGAGCGCATCAACGTCAATGGAAAACCACACCCTCGTGCTTTTCAAAAGAACAGTTCGATGAAGCGCACCGCTCGCGTTGTTGTAGAACGTGGAGCAAACGGAGAGAAAGTGGCTTACGTCAGCAGCGGTCTTGAAGATCTCGTGGTTCTCAAGACGAGCGACAGTGAGTTCACCGGATTTATTAGAGATGAATACACCACACTGCCAGATGCCACAGATCGCATCATGGCCACTCAGGTAAGTGCCAAGTGGCGCCACGATAGCCACGACTTCTCGGCTATCAAGAAGAAGGACTTCGGCAAGAGTTTCACGCAAGCAAGTGAGACTATGGTGGCTGTCTTTGCCGACCACTACTCACTATCGCTTCAACAGACCCTCTTTGAAATGGGCAAAGAAACAATTACCCAACAACCTGAGATTTCAGCTGTACGCCTGAGCCTTCCTAATAGGCATCACTTCCTCGTTGACCTCTCACCTTTCGGCCTCGAGAACGACAATGAGGTCTACTTCGCCGCCGATCGCCCGTATGGTTTGATCGAAGCGGTAGTCACACGAGACGATGCATCTGACGCCGGCTTTGCCTGGCCGGCTTGGTAGGGGAGATACGTCATGGAGTTTTTTAGACCAGCAACGCTGATTGACGCACTTGCGTTGAAATCAACCCACCCCACTGCCCTTTGTATCAATGGTGGTACCGATGTCATGGTGGAGTTAAATTTTGATCGTAAGCGCCCGGAAACACTCCTCGATCTCAGCGCTATTTCAGAATTGGGTGAGTGGACCGATCAAGGAGAATCCATTCTCCTTGGTGCGGGAGTTCCCTACACGCGGATATATCAAGAGTTAGCCAAGGAACTTCCTGGCTTAGCAATGGCTTCACGCACTGTCGGCTCCTTGCAGATTCGCAACAAGGGCGGCGTTGGTGGCAACTTGGGGTCAGCATCGCCTGCAGGAGATGCACATCCACCACTGCTAGCAAGCGGTGCAACTGTCAATGTTGCAAGCGTCAACGGAACTCGTGCAATAGATATCAATGAGTTCTTTTTAGGTCCAAAAAAGAATGCTATGAACCCCGATGAAATTATTACCAGCGTTCTTATTCCTAAGGCACGCGGTGGACAGCAATATTCAAAAATCGGTACCCGCAATGCGATGGTCATTGCAGTCTGTTCTTTTGGTATCGCGATAGATGCGAAAAGCAAGAGCGTCGGTACCGGTATCGGCTCTGCAGGGCCAACCCCCTTGCGTGCTCATGAAGCGGAAAGCTACGCAGCTACTCATCTTGATTGGGCAAACGGCAGCGCTGTGACTCCAGAGATGATGAAGGAATTCGGCGCTCTCGTCGCCGCTGCATCAAAGCCCATCGACGATGTACGAGGCACCGCGGCATATCGCCGACACTCACTTGCTGTTATTTCGGGACGTTGTTTGAAATGGGCTTGGACCTCGACACAAGATATGAGGAGTAAGTAATGAGACTCACGTGTACGGTAAACGGAAAAGTAGAGACCATTGATGATGTGTGGCCAGGCGAGAGTTTGCTTTATGTACTTCGCGAGCGCATGGGCCTTCCGGGCGCCAAGAATGCATGCGAGCAGGGAGAGTGCGGCTCTTGCTCGGTTCATCTCGATGGAATTTTGGTCTGCGCATGCTTAGTGGCTGCCGGCCAAGTAGAGGGTGCCGAAATTAAAACGGTAGAAGGATTAGCTGGAGCCACAGATCTTCATCCGGTACAGCAGGCCTACCTCGATGCGGGCGCGGTGCAATGTGGGTTCTGCACTCCAGGTCTCATTGTCGCCACCGTCGATTTGCTCGAGAAGAACGCTGATCCAAGCGATAGTGAGATTCGCGAAGCCCTCGCCGGGAACCTCTGTCGCTGCACGGGTTACTCAAAAATTCTCGATGCTGTTCGACTCGCGGCTGTCCGTCTTGAAGGGGCAGGTAAGCATTGAGTAAGACTCTTATTACCGGTGCCTACATCGCCACGGTTGATCTTCAAGATCGCGAAATCAATGGTGGCTGGGTAGCAATTGATGGAAAGCGCATTGTGGGGATCGGCGCGGGCGAAATCCCAAGCGATTACTCGGCTTTCGATCGAATCGATGGTGCCGGTTGTTTGCTCACTCCAGGTTTTGTAAATACACACCATCACCTTTATCAATGGGCTACTCGTGGTATCGCAACTGATTCGACTCTCTTCGACTGGTTAGTTGAGCTCTATCCGATTTGGGGACATCTAGATGCGGAAGTCACGTATGGCGCAGCGCAAGGTGCACTCGCTTCATTACTTCTTTCGGGGTGCACTTACACCACCGATCATCACTATGTCTTTCCTGCAGAGGGTGGAGATTGTCTTGCCGCCGAGATCAAGGCAGCCGAAGGTTTAGGAATTCGATTCCATCCCACGCGTGGCTCTATGGATCTCGGGCAATCAAAGGGTGGTCTGCCACCAGATAACGTCGTGGAAGATCGCGATCAAATCTTGATTGCTACCGAAGATGCCATTCGACGTTTTCACGACTCATCAGATGACGCCATGGTCAAGATTGCTGTTGCGCCTTGCTCGCCCTTTAGCGTTACCGGCGAACTTATGAAGGAAGCCGCCGAACTTGCTCGCCGAGAAAATGTTCGGCTACATACACACCTTGCAGAAACACTCGATGAAGAAGATTTTTGTCAGGAGAAGTTTGGTTGCTCCCCCACTGATTATGTGGAATCCCTTGGCTGGCTTGGCTCTGATGTATGGATGGCACATGCGATCCACCTCGATGATTCAGCGGTAGAGAAATTTGGTAAATCTGGGACTGGTGCGGCGCACTGTCCTTCTTCGAACGCTCGTCTTGGCTCCGGCATCGCACGCGTGCAAGATCTAGTGCGCGCCGGTGCACCTGTAGGGCTTGGCGTTGACGGTGCCGCGAGTAACGAAAATGGTGAACTTCTTACCGAAGTGCGCGCCGCCGCTCTCTGGGCTCGCCTGAAAGATGGCCCTAAAGCCATGAGCAGTCGTGAATCACTCAGACTTGCTACCCGAGGCGGCGCGAAAGTTCTGGGTCGCGATAAGGATCTTGGCTCCATCGAAGTAGGCAAATTGGCTGATCTTGTTCTCTGGAAGTTAGACGACATCGGACACATCGACATTGTCGATCCGATCGCGGCCTTAGTGCTTGGACCAAAGGCCGAAGTTACTGCGCTATTGGTGAACGGTGAAGTACGAGTACGACACGGCTTGATCACTGCAAAGTCCCATGAAGATATTGCTGCAGAAGCAGCACGCGCGAGTAAGCGTCTCTTGTCGAGTGCACGGAAGGCAGGCTGAAATGAGCAACTCAACCCTCCCCACCAAACAACGTGATCACGTTGAGGCACCCGTACTGGGTGGACTAGGAGAAAGCGTTGCTCGTCCCGATGGCACCCTGAAGGTCACCGGCGACTTCGCCTACTCAAGTGATCTGTGGGCAGATGGCATGCTCTGGGCTTCGACTCTGCGTTCTCCCCACCCTCACGCACGTATCAAATCCATCAACATCGCACCGGCGCTCAAGATCAATGGCGTCTCGGCGGTTCTTACACACGATGATGTGCCCGGCTCCAAGTTGTTCGGCCTTGAAATTGTCGATCAACCTGTACTTGCATTCGACACCATCAAATACCACGGCGAGGCAATTGCCATCGTGGCTGCCGACCACCCCGAAACAGCAAAGCGCGCAGCACAAGCGATTGTTGTTGAGTACGAAATCCTCGAACCCGTCGTCGATGCTGATTATGCGATTAGCGGAAAAGCCCCAATTATTCATGACGGCGGAAATATCACCCGCCACGTACCAATTATTTTTGGTCCGCAAAATCTCAAGGCTGATGTCGTCGTTAAAGGCGAGTACGAAGTGGGCATGCAGGATCAAGCACCGCTCGGTCCAGAATCTGGACTAGCAATTCCCGCCGACGATGGTGGAATTGACTTGTATCTCTCTACACAATGGTTGCATGTGGATCGCGGCCAACTCGCGACAGTTCTTGGCTTGCCGCCAGAAAAAGTGCGTCTCACGCTCGCTGGCATAGGCGGGGCATTTGGTGCACGTGAAGATATGTCGATGCAGGCACACATTGCACTGCTTGCAATGCGCACCGGCAAGCCTGTAAAAATTGTTTACTCTCGAGAAGAATCTTTCTTCGGACACGTACATCGCCATCCAGGAAAACTTCGCTACGAACATGGCGTCACCAAAGAAGGAAAGCTTGTCTACGTAAAGGCCAACATTGTCCTTGACGGTGGAGCATATGCTTCGTCTTCACCGGCAGTATGTGCAAATGCCGCATGTTTTGCTGTGGGCCCTTACGAAGTTGAGAGCGCCACTATCGACGCGTACGTTGCATACACAAATAATCCACCATGTGGCGCGATGCGTGGTTTCGGAGCAGTGCAAACAGGTTTTGCCTATGAATCGCAGATGGACAAAATTGCAGAGACCCTCGGTATGGATCCGATTGAACTGCGCCTGAAGAACGCCATGGTTCGCGATTCGCTGATGCCCACTGGGCAACCTGTTGATTCAGCAGCACCAGTTGCCGAAATTCTCGAAAAGCTGCGCGATATGCCACTTCCACCTCTCACTGCTACGACAGATGGCTTTGATGTCATTGAACTTCCCGGCGGTGCTAGCAATGTCACCCATGGTGAAGGCGTGCGGCGTGGAATCGGTTACGCAGTGGGCATTAAAAATATTGGCTTCTCTGAAGGATTTGACGACTATTCCACCGCCAAGGTGAGCTTACAAATAATCAATGGCGAACCTGTTGTTGAAGTACATACGGCAGCTGCCGAGGTGGGCCAAGGATTAGTCACCCTCAAAGGTCAGATCGCCCGCACAGAACTCGGCGTTCAACGTGTCGTTGTGCATGTGAGTGATACTCAAGTAGGTAGTGCGGGATCGACGAGTGCCTCTCGTCAGTCCTACGTCACTGGTGGTGCGGTCATGACCGCATGCAGAGCCGTAAGAGATGAAGTACTCCTTTATGCAATGGAGAAACTTGGACATCTGCATCCACACCTTCTCCACTTCCGCGCTAATTACAAGATGATCAATGGCGAGATTCGCGACGGCGAAGATCATCTGGTTTCTTCACTGGCAGACCTCGTCAAGGATCGTGTCTTTGAGTGCACTCGCGAATATCGCCATCGCCCCACCACGCCAATTGATCCCATCACTGGTCAAGGTTTACCTCACGCACAATTTGCTTTCGCTGGGCATCGGGCCGTTGTCGATGTGGATATTGAGACTGGCATGATAAAAGTTATTGAAATGGCAACTGTGCAAGATGTCGGCAAGGCATTGAACCCACAAGCAGTTGAAGGCCAAATCGAAGGCGGCACCGCACAAGGTCTTGGCCTAGCCATTCTCGAAGAAATTCAAGTGGTGAATGGAAAGGTCAAAAATCCTTCATTCACGGATTACTTAATTCCCACCGTGTTAGATATGCCACCTGTGCGCTCAATCATCCTCGAATATGCAGATGAGCACGCGCCTTATGGTTTGCGTGGTGTTGGAGAAGCTCCCACGATTTCCAGCACACCCGCTGTTGTTGCAGCAATTCGACAAGCTACGGGATTAGCGCTCACACGAGTTCCTGTCCGGCCAGAGCACATCACTTCTACAATATAAATATAAGCGATTTATAACAGAGAGTAGATCATGAGTAATACGAGTCCTGGGTACGCAATCACCATCCGCTTGGAGGGACCCGCCTCCTCTTCCCCTACCACGAGCATCACCGCTGCAGTTGCCGCAGCAGGTGGCTACATGACTGCCTTGGATATTGTTGAGTCCTCTCACGATCGCGTCGTTGTTGACGTCACGTGCGATGCTCGTGATGCTGAGCACGCCGAGTCGATTACCGAAATCATCTCCGCTCTTCCACAAATCAAAGTTCGTAAGGTCAGTGATCGTACTTTCCTCCTGCACCTCGGTGGCAAGCTTGAAGTGCATTCAAAAGTGCCACTCAAGACACGTGATGATCTATCCCGCGCATACACCCCCGGTGTTGCACGAATTTGTTTAGCAATCGCCGCGGATAAGTCAGATGCCAGGCGCCTTACGATCAAAAGAAACACGGTTGCAGTAGTCACCGATGGCTCGGCTGTCCTTGGTCTTGGAAACATCGGCCCAGAAGCCGCCCTTCCAGTGATGGAAGGCAAGGCTGCACTCTTTAAGAGATTTGCTGATGTAGATGCCTGGCCAGTCTGTCTTGATACCCAAGACGTAGACGAGATTGTGCGCACTGTGCAATTAATTGCGCCGGTCTACGGCGGAATCAATCTTGAGGATATCTCTGCGCCACGTTGCTTCGAGGTCGAACGTCGCCTCAAGGAGTTGCTTGATATCCCGGTCTTCCATGATGATCAACATGGAACTGCCATTGTGGTTCTTGCAGCATTGATTAATGGTCTTCGCCTTGTAAATAAGGACCTTTCAAAGGTAAAGATCGTGCTCAATGGTGCGGGCGCGGCGGGAGTAGCAATTCTTCGGCTACTGATGCTTTCTGGCGCGAGCAACATCATTGCTTTTGATAGCAAGGGATCCATCTACGACGGTCGTGCAAATCTTGACTCCGCTCGCCAATGGCTTGCAGAGAACACTAATCAATCAAAGTTCTCTGGCGATCTCACAGGTGCCATGAAGGGCGCGGACATCTTCATTGGCGTAAGTGCACCTAATGTGTTGAGTGAAGAAGCTGTCGAAGCAATGGCAAATGACGGCATTGTCTTTGCCCTTTCAAACCCAGATCCAGAAATTGATCCACTCATTGCACGCAAGCATGCGCGCGTAGTGGCAACTGGCCGCAGCGATTATCCAAATCAAATCAATAACGTACTTGCCTTCCCTGGAATTTTCCGTGGATTGCTCGACGCCGGCGCATCAAAGATCACCGATGAAATGTTGGTAGCGGCCGCGGAGGCAATTGCTGCCTGCGTGAAACCAGAGCAACTTAATGAGAGCTTCATTGTGCCGAGCGTTTTTGATGCTGCGGTAGCACCTGCTGTCGCAAGTGCTGTCCGAAAGATTGCCGAGGAAGGGTTAAAGAAATGACAGTCGCACCTTCGAGTGTGGTGGGAGCCGATCAGGTCCTCACTACTGACGCATTGGAATTCGTGCTCCATTTAGATCGACTCTTCCATGAACGTCGGGACACACTCCTCGGTGCCCGTCTCACTCGCCGAAAGCAACTGGCTGCTGGGCAGAGCCTGGATTTCCTCTCCGAAACCGCTCCTATTCGAAGCGCAGAGTGGCAGGTGGCCAAGGCCCCCGCAGATCTCCTCGATCGCCGGGTGGAGATCACCGGACCTACAGATCCCAAGATGGCAATCAACGCCCTCAACTCGGGAGCCAAGGTCTGGCTTGCTGATCTCGAGGATTCCAATACTCCTCATTGGAAGAACGTGGTTGAGGGGCAAGTAGTTCTGCAGGGAGTCGCCCGTAAGAACCTCTCGTTTACTTCGCCAGAAGGTAAGAATTATGCGCTGAAAGAAGGGCCATTAGCCACGCTCGTGGTGCGCCCACGTGGTTGGCACTTCGATGAAAGACACCTCACAGAGAATGGCCGCCCAGTTGTGGCCGCCATTTTTGATTTCGGGATGCACTTTTTTCATAACGCAAAAGAGCTCATCGCTCGCGGATCCGGACCTTACTTCTATTTGCCAAAGATGGAGAGCCACCTCGAGGCGCGGTTGTGGAATGACATTTTTGTTGAAGCACAGAAAGTACTTGGAATTGCGCAAGGAACTATTCGTGCAACGGTGCTGATCGAAACTATTCCGGCCGCATTTGAAATGGAAGAGATCCTCTACGAGCTAAAAAATCATATGAGTGGACTTAATGCCGGTCGTTGGGATTACCTATTTTCTATCGTGAAGAATTTTCGCGATGCAGGTGTGAGGTTCGTGCTTCCCGATCGCGCTTCATTGACCATGACGGCTCCCATGATGCGCGCATATACAGACTTGCTGGTTTCTACGTGTCATAAGCGGGGAGCTTTTGCGATGGGGGGTATGGCCGCCTTCATCCCTAGCCGTAAAGACGAGGCAGTCAACAAAATTGCAATCGAAAAAGTCACCGCTGACAAGAATCGTGAAGTAAACGATGGCTTCGATGGTTCTTGGGTGGCACATCCTGATCTGGTTGCGCTCTGCGCAGATATTTTCACTTCCGTACTCGGCGACCGACCTAACCAAGTGGATCGACTACGCCCCGAGGTAAACGTCACCGCAGCGCAATTGCTCTCCGTAGACCAAACTCCCGGGTCAGTAAGCGAAGCGGGATTACACCAGAACATTGATATTGCCTTGCAGTACTTGGCCGCTTGGCTCGACGGCAATGGCGCCGCATCAATTCATAATTTGATGGAAGACGCTGCCACCGCGGAGATCTCCCGTTCGCAAATCTGGCAACAAGTGAAGAATGCGGTCACTTACTCAGATACCTCGAGGGTTGCCACGAAAGAATTAGTACAAGAAGCGCTCAATACTGAGGTCGCGCGCCTTCAGGCTGCGGGATTTGACCCAGAGAAATTGGCGGAAGCGGCACAACTCTTCGCACGAGTATGTCTTGACGACGTATACGTCGACTTCCTCACATTGCCAGCACTCGAGATGATCGACTAGATGATTTGTGATCTCGTTCTTCGTTCTTTACGAGTAGTAACACCAAACGGAGAACGAAGCGCGGCTCTGGCAGTGAGCAATGGAAAGATCGTCGCGGTCTCTGATTTCGACGCACATTTTGATTGCGATCAAGACTTCACAATTGACGGCGTTCTTATGCCTGGCATCGTGGATACTCACGTGCATATCAATGAACCTGGGCGTACAGAGTGGGAAGGCTTCGAGACCGCCACCAAAGCAGCTGCGGCAGGCGGCGTCACTACCGTGATCGATATGCCACTCAATAGCATTCCTCCCACCACATCAGTTGCAGCTCTCAACACGAAGAAAGACGCAGCGCTAGGAAAAACTTCGGTCGATGTGGGTTTCTGGGGCGGATCGATTCCAGGAAATACTGGAGACCTTATTCCGCTACACAATGCCGGTGTATTCGGATTCAAATGCTTCTTGCTTCATTCTGGAGTTGATGAATTTCCAGCAACCACCGAAGTCGAGTTCGCGCAAGCGTTAGAGATCCTCGCGAAAGTGGATGGTCTCATGGTGGTGCACGCCGAAGATGCACACGTTATCGAGGATTCCACTCGTGCCGGATCACGCGATTACCAAGAATTTCTTGCATCAAGGCCAAAAGGTGCAGAAAACGAAGCCATCGCACAAGTCATTCGAGAAGCACGTCGTACGGGTGCGCGCGTGCATGTACTACATCTTTCTAGTGGCGATGCTATCCACATGATTAAAGAGGCGAAGGCCGATGGCGTGCGCATCACTGTAGAAACATGCCCGCACTACCTCTCCCTCACCGCCGAAGAAATTGCAGATGGTGCAACTCAATTCAAATGCTGCCCGCCAATTCGCGAAAAGAAGAACCAAGACGAACTTTGGGACGGTTTACTCTCGGGTGTGATCGACCTAGTCGTCTCAGATCACTCCCCCTGCACGCCAGACCTCAAGGGATTCGAAGAGGGTGACTTTCAAAGCGCCTGGGGAGGTATCTCCTCACTCCAACTTGGACTGCCTCTTGTGTGGAGCGCTGGCGCCCCCCGCGGAGCCACTCTCGCCCAGATCTCTCACTGGATGTCGACGAAACCCGCTGCCCTTGCCGGACTGAGCCAGAAGGGCGCCATCGAGGTGGGCAGAGATGCCGATCTGCTGGAATTCCTTCCAGGGGAGAAATTTACGGTGAATCCGATCGAACTCTTCCACCGCAACCCGGTCTCCCCCTACGCCGGCAAAGTTCTTACGGGTGTTGTACAGAAAACCTGGCTTCGTGGGACTCTGATCTATCAAAATGGTGCTCTGACCGGAGTTCCTAGCGGGCAATTCCTCTACCGAGAAGGAAATACTCTATGAGCGATTTTCGAAATCTCACCGACCTAGCTGCCCGCCGTTTTGGATCCGGAGTGATCGCCGCCAACGATGAATTCTTCGCCGAGAAGGAGAGTCTGCTTAACGAAGGAAGAGCCGACTTCCACGGACACACTTTTGGTCATAAAGGACAGATTTATGACGGTTGGGAGACGCGACGTCGTCGCGAGCCGGGGCACGATTTTGCCATTGTTCGTCTGGGTGCCGCGGGCATCGTGCGCGGCGTAGTGATTGATACCGGAAACTTCACTGGTAACTATCCGGAGCAAGCATCGGTTGAGGGCACTTCTCTCGAAGGCAATCCCTCTCCCGCAGAAGTCGAAGCCGCGGAGTGGACCACACTCTTAGGACCTGCTGATCTCAAGGGAGATCATGAGAATCTCTTTGAGATTAAGAGCGAACTTCGCTGGACACATATTCGTCTCTCTATTTATCCCGATGGCGGAGTTGCTCGCTTTCGTGTTCATGGAGAAGTCGTTCCTGATCCTCGTTGGATTATTGCGCGTCACACCATCGATCTCACCGGCTTAGAAAATGGCGGTGAACTGATTGGCTGCAGTGATGATTTCTATTCATCATCACGCAATACCCTTCTACCAGGATTGGCGCGCACGCAAGGCGATGGTTGGGAGAACCGCCGTCGTCGCCATGGGGGAAATGATTGGTTTGCCGTAGCTCTCGCTGTCGAAGGGGTGGTCTCTGCTGTCGAGGTAGACACCACACACTTCAAAGGAAACGCACCGGGTGAAATTATGGTGACCGCAGATAGCGCTGCCACACTTAAGAAATCACCCGGTAAGGAAGAGTTGGTTGCCAAACATCGCGTGCAACCCGATACTCCTCATCGCTATGTCGTAAAGAGTGATGTGCCGGTTAACGCCGTACGCCTTGATGTCTTCCCTGATGGTGGCCTCGGGCGTTTTCGCGTCTGGGGGGTTCCCACACACGCAGGTCTCTCCACCATGGCGAAACGTTGGTGGAATTCACTGCCAGAAAGCCATAAAGCCACAATCACCCTCTCAAGTGAGATCAAAGATCTACTGTGAGCTCTCTCGGTAAAGACTTCTTAAAACAGGCAAGCAAAAATCTCAGTGAAGTAGATAAAACTCTTGCCGATCGCTACGCGGGCGATTTTGGCGGGCGTCAACCGATACACACCTGCTACGTACCAGCGGATAAGTTCTCCTCTCGCACGATTCATGAGTGGGGCGAACATGCTCGCAATACATTAAGTTCACACGCCGGAACGCCGGCCGAATTTGCCAGCGTTATTGGCGTCGCAGAAGGTGTGGTCTCTGATTGGTGGCCACGACTTCAAGCAAAATTAACAAATGAACCGATTGAAGATTTAAGAATTGATTTTGAAGATGGCTACGGAAGACGTAGCGATCGCGAAGAAGATGAGCACGTTGAAAGTGCACTCGCCTCAATGCACTCTCTTACTACCGCTTTTTCGGGAATTCGAATGAAGAGTTTGGAAGCCGTAACGCGCGATCGCGCGCTGCGCACTCTAGATCTCTTTATCTCAGGGCTCGCAAAGCAGGGAGGTGTCCCAAAAAACTTTGTTGTGACGCTTCCGAAGGTCACTTTCGTTGAGCAGGTAGAAGTGATGGTAGACGCTTGCCAAGAAATGGAACATTCGTTAAAACTTAAAGACGGCACTATTCGATTCGAGATTCAGATCGAAACAACGCAAGCAATTATTAGCCCAAATGGCAAAGTCGCCTCTGCTCCGATGATTGATGCAGCAGAGGGCCGGCTTACAGCGTTTCATTACGGTACATACGACTATTCGGCTGCGGCTGGTATTTCGGCGGCATACCAAACTCTCGATCATCCCGCGGCCGACCTAGCTAAGTCGCTCTTACAAGTAGCCGCAGCTGGTACTGGAGTACGTCTCTCCGACGGCTCTACCAACATCATTCCGATCGGCAACACAAGTGACGTGCACGCTGCTTGGGCGAATCACTATCGACTTGTCCGCAGAT
>Ga0114970_10002857_pt1 | contig 12873 bp, 9 predicted proteins | sample M_140205_XF_Meta_FD_87030 | JGI IMG/M metagenome (GOLD analysis project Ga0114970, IMG submission 87030) | Freshwater microbial communities from Lake Montjoie, Canada to study carbon cycling - M_140205_XF_MetaG | ecosystem: Environmental > Aquatic > Freshwater > Lake | place: Lake Montjoie... | reverse complement strand
CCGCTGGCGTTTCGCCCAACTACGGGTTGCAGGACCAAATAGCGGCCTTGCGGTGGGTACAGGCCAACATCCAGGCGTTCGACGGCAACGCCAGCAATGTCACGGTGTTCGGTGAATCCGCGGGTGGCAAGGACATCGGGTACTTGCTGGCGTCGCCGCAGGCACGTGGGCTGTTCAAACGTGCCATCGTGCAGAGCGGCGGCTTCGAAATGTCCGACCGTGAAACGCTGGCAACCATGGCCGATGCCGGTGCCAAGGTTGCGGACCGTCTGGCTAGCCGTGCACAACTCGGCCTGTCCACATCCACGAACGCCGTTGAACCGGAACTCTCGAAGACCGCCCGTTCTGGTCTTGCGCTACTCCGCGCGCAACCTGCTGCGGTGGTATTTGCTGCTGCGAAGGAAGTGCTGCCAGGGCACGACTACACCCCGGTAGTGGACGGTAGCAGCGTCATGCAAACACCGGCCCGTGCCATGCGTGGCGCGGTTCCCTACGACTTGCTATTGGGCTTCAATGGCGCCGAGAACCATATGTATGACCGCGGTGATGTGGCGGCCTTCGAAGCCTATATTCGCGACTGGCCGCAGCCAGTAGCAGACGCCTTGTTGCAACGTGCAGCTCGTGAAAAAGAGGCGCGTCATGGACGCGACGTGGTTAATACCTTCATCGACAACGCCTGCTCCGGCTACACCATAGCGGGGGCCGTGAACCGGGGCGGAAAGCAGGCGTGGCTCTACCACTTCACCCGTGTGCGGGAAGGCAAGGGCGGCAAGACCCTGCTGGCTTACCACGGCTCGGAGATTCCTTACGTCTTCGACACGCATGACGCTTGGCTGCCGACCACCGCCGCGGACCGCAACCTGACGAAGACGATGATGCGCTATTGGCTGAACTTCGCGACGAACGGCGACCCCAACGGCCCAGGGGTGATGACATGGCCGGCGTTCGTTGGTCCGAATCCGCAGATGCAGCAGTTGGATGTTGTGGTGGGCACCAAGCACGCACCCGAACATGAACTCTGCGTTGCCTTGCGAGACCAACTCTACCCGGGCTGAAGCATGGGCGCAGCCAGTGCTGGCGTTTGGCTGCAAACCTACCCATGAAAAAAGCCGGCAGGGTTGCCCTTGCCGGCTCAGCTTCAGGCGCTGGCGTCACTGCATGACGCCACGCCGTTCAGGGCGTCGCGTGTTTGGCCTTAGCCCTTCACGCGCCAGCCGCCTTCGTAGGCCTCGCGAGCCGTCTTCGAGTACGGCACCGGCGATACGATGGCACGGATCTCGATCTGCTCGTGACGCTCCACGGTGGTCTTGCGCGAACCACCGTCCGGCTCGCCCCACACAATCTTCACTTCGTTGCCAATCTTCACGTCCGCGTCGACCGTGGCCAGCGAGAGCATGGAGCGCTCGTTGTAGCTGTAGCCGGTGAACATCGAGAAGCCGGCGTCGTGGCCGTCTGCAACGACCTTGTCGTAGTTCGAGTTGGCGTAGTTCGACAGCGGCAGGTCGATGTACTTATAGCGGTTCTCGCCGGTGAACATCGAAGCGAACACCTTGGCCACGTCCTCGCCGTTCCAGGCCAGCGTCACTTTGCGGCGCTTGGTCTTGTCCATGTTCTCGAGCGCTTCGCGGCCAATGAAGTCGTGGTCGAACTTCACGAACGGACCGTAGCCAATATCGTAAGGAGAAACGTAGTAGTCCTCGATGTTCTGCGACAGGTAGCTACCGCCGAGCGCACCAGTGGCCTCGTAGCTGGCAGCCGGCAACCACTCGCGGAAGGCCTTCATCTTTTCGCCGGTGTACACGGCCGGTAGCGGAGAGGGAATCCAGCCGGATTCCAACGTGTTGGTCGCGTAGGCGCGCGAACCGACCTGGTACATGCCATGGTTCTTGCCCACTTCGAGAATGGCGTTCTTCACTTCGTCGCCTTCGCCGTAGGGGCCCCAAATCTCAAGGCCCGGCGCGCCGGCCATGCCGTGGCGCAGCGCGCGCACTTGACGGCCAGCGATGTTGATGTAGCCCATATTGAAGAACTTGATGTCCGGCATCGGGCCGCGATTCAGTTCTTCAATGATGGCCTTCGCGTTGGGGCCTTGAATCTGGTAGCGGTAGTACTGACGCACCACTGGCTTGCCCATGGGGCGCGAGGGCGAACGGTCGTCTTTGATAATCTGGACGTCGAAGCCGCCGGTCTCGGCGTGGAACATGATCCAGTTGGCCGAAGGAGCGCGGCCGACGAACACGTACTTGTTCGGCGAGAGGTGGAACAGGATGCCGTCGCCGATGACGTGGCCGTCATAGCTGACCGGAACGAACTGCTTGGCCTTCTCGGGCGTGAAGCCTTCAAAGCTGTTGATGGCGAGGTAGGACAGAAGCTTGGTTGCGTCCGGGCCTTCAATGAACAGGTCCACCATGTGGTGCGACTGGTCGAACAGCACGGCGGACTTGCGCCAGGCTTCCTGTTCGGAACGCCAGTTGCTGAATTCGGGGGCGACGACCGGGTACACGTAGGCGCCGATTTGCGAGTTGCGCAGCAGATCGACGGTGTTGCCGGCGGCCTTCAGGACCTCTTCGAGATTGCGTGGGCTCATTCGGGTTTGCTCCTGTGGGGGACAAGCGAGACTGCCGGACCTTGGATGCCCGGAAAGCGCCACGAGGTTAGCATAGTTGTAGGTGTTGCATACAAAAATTGTAGGGGTCACATACAATCACGAACGGGATTGACGCTGCCTAGGTCTTGTTGCAAAGCAAAAGCAAAACGGCGGGTTTCCTGCTGGAAACGCCGCGGTGTTCGCGGCTTTAGCCGTGGACACGACGTAGCAGACCGATGAGGGTGTCGAGTTCGGCGCGGGTGAAACGCGATTTCAACCAGGCCTCATGTTCGCGGATGGCAGCCTTGGCACCTTGCAGTGCCTTCTCGCCCGCGGGCAGCAGGTTCAGTGTTTGCTTGCGCCCGTCCGTAGGCGACTGGCCGCGCAAGAGGTACCGCCGCTCCTGCAAGCGGTTCACGATGGCCATGACGGTGGCGCGGTCCAGCTGTAGCCGCTGGGCGAGTTCCGTTTGGGCAATGCCGGGGTGGTCTGCCACCAGCCAAAGCACGGATACCTGCTTCTGAGTCAGGTCGAGATCCGCGAAGGTTTCCGTGAAGTGGCGGTAGACGCTGCCGTGCGCGCGGCGGATATGGAAACCGACGATGTCATCGATCTCGCCGATGAACTCGTCGCGTTCGGGGTGGGCGGCGGCTGCGCGCTTCAAAGGCCTGGGCACGGGGAAAGGTTCCTCCACAAACGGCGCCAGTCTACTGCAACTGCCTGCCCCCACTCGCCCATCCGCGCCATAATCGGCGCATGGACCTGAACCTCGAAACATTTCTTCACGGCGGCCAGACTGGTTTGCGATTGGTGGGCCGACTGAACGGTGCCACGGCTCTGCCCTTGGAGCAATGGCTGCAGCACCATGGGGAGCCCAGCCCCGGGGTGTGGGACATCGGCGGCCTGCACTACGTTTCCAGTGCTGGCTTGCGTGTGCTGCTGGCGCACGAGAAGCGACGCCGCAAGACCGGTGCACCGGCCACCTTGCTCGTGGGGCTGCAGCCTGCGGTGCGTGAAGTGCTGGTCATTACTGGGCTCGGGGATTTTTGGCCGCTGGTGGCAGAATTGCCGCCCGAGTCTGCAGCGGCCGTGACGGGGGCCACTGAGTCTTCTGCCGCACCCTCTACCGAGTCTTCTGCGGGGCCTTTGGGCACCTTGGTGCGCTGGCAGCAGGCCGCTGGTGTTGCCGCCAGCTTGGCGGAGTTGCGCGTGGCGTTTGGACGCGGCGGGTTGGGCGCGCGCCGTGAGACGGCTGCGGCCAACCCCGTCGATTTCTTCAGCCTGCCGGGGGTTTTCGCGCTGCGGCAGACCGATGGCGAGACCGACACCTTGCTAGTGGCCAACCCGGCCGAACGGTTCGTGCGTCTGCACGAGGCCTGGGCCTTGGCGGGTACCCCAGCCACCGTACTGTGCCTCCAAGTGCCGCTTACTGGGGCACAAGTTCTCGCGACCATCGAACAGAGCGTACCCGGCCCGTGGTACGGCCTGCTGGCCGCAGCGCCAACGGAAGCGGGTACCCGCCTCTCGCTTTCGATACTGCCCCCAACGGCGGCAAACGAGCCCGCTGCCGGCTGCTATATACCGATTACCGGCCTCGACTTTGCGGACCTGAATGCAGCGGCGTCGCTGGACACTGTTCTGGATGCGCTGGCCGCTGTGGTGGGCGAAGGCTTGCAGAGTGGTGCAGTGACAGACTTCCCGGCTGGCACTTGGCTGTGGATTTGGGCAGCCAAGGTGCCAGTGGCGGCTACCGAACACGGCTTGACGCTCGACGCGCCTGAAGCCGACGACGAGACGGAACTGCTGGTGCGGACGCTCTATTCCGACTGCAAACACGTTCAATTGGCGCGCCTATCAGGTGGTTTTTCCGCGGCCACTTGGTTGGTCGCGAGTAGCGATGCAGCCGGGCGTCAGCACCTGCCCACGGTACTGAAGGTGGGCCCTCCCGCCATGATGAACCGCGAGAACACGGCGCACGAAAGGTATGTGCGCCCCTTCATCTTGAACAACGCCTCCGTGGCTTTGGGTAACGCCACGCAGGGCGACTCGGTGGGTTTGCGTTATAACTTCGTTGGCATCACCGGCGACACCCAAGGGCTACAGACCTTGATGCGTCGTTGGAACGCGGGTGAAGGCGATACCGTGACGATGCTGTTCGGCCAGTTGGCGCGCAGTACCTTGCGGCCTTGGTACGGGCAGGCGCGCCGGCAGCCCACGCGGCTCTATGCGAATCACACGCCGCTGCACCTGTTCACGGGTTTGCTGGGCGTGGCCCGCGATTTCCTGCCGCACGATTTGCAGCAGCGCCGCTTGTTCTGTGCGCCGCTGGGCCGCGAATTGCCGAACCCTTGGTGGTTTCTGGAGCACCGCTGGTCCCGTTTGCATGAGCACACTATCGATTGCCCGGTGGCTATCACGCATGGCGATCTAAACCTGAACAACGTCTTGTCCGATGAGCGGGGCAATCTGTACGTCATCGACTTCTCCGAGACGCGCGAACGTTCGGTGGCGAGCGACTTTGCACGGAATGAGCCGGTGTTCTTGCTGGAGCAAGCCACGCTGGAAAATGATGAAGACGAGGCGCGCTTTCTGCGGGATGTGGAACGTTGCTATGCGCGGCCGGCGATGGGCGCGGGTCTACTGCCGTCGCTCCCGGAAACACTGGCAACGGTGGATGCCAAGCGCTTGGCTTTCCTGCGCGAACAACGGCAATTGGCGAGCGACTATCTGGGCGCCGACGCACCGCTGCAAGCGTGGCTGCTACCGGTGCTGGAATGGACCTTGCCCATCACACTGTTCGGCAACCGGCCAGAGCGGCTGCGGCGTACGGCTACTTGGGTAGCCGCGCTGCAGCTCGAGTTGCTACAGGCTATCGCGCAGGAGGCGACGGAGAATCTTGCCTGAAGCCGACTTCGGCACCACGTCGATGAAGGTGACGCGGTGTAGCTGCTTGTAGGTCGCCACCTGCCTCGCGATGAACGCGCGAATTTCTTCCGCTGTGGCGGTGGCGCCTGGCTTCAGCACGACAAAGGCCACGGGTAATTCGCCGGCTTCATCATCGGGCAAACCGATAACAGCGGAATCCGCTACCGCCGGGTGGGTGAGCAGCAGGCCTTCGAGTTCCGCCGGCGGCACCTGAAAGCCCTTGAACTTGATGAGTTCCTTCAAGCGGTCGACGATAAAAAGATAACCATCTTCGTCGAAGTAACCCACATCGCCCGTATGCAGCCAACCCTCGGCGTCCACGGTGCTCGCAGTTGCTTCTGGGTTGCGGTGGTAGCCCACCATCACCATGGGCCCTTGCACCCACAGTTCACCACGTTGGCCCGGGCCAACCGAAGCGCCGGTCTCCGGGTCGACGATGCGTGCCTTGGCGTTCGCTACCGTCATACCGACCGACCCCGGCTTGTCACGGCCGATGGGGGTGAGGTGCGACACAGGTGACAATTCCGTCATGCCATAGCCCTGTACGAGTGGGCAGCCGAGCCGCGCTGAAGCTTCTGCCGCCACTTCAGCGGCCAAGGGTGCAGCGCCGCTGAAGATGACGCGGACTTTGCTGAAGTCCACGCCGTTCACTGCTGGATGTTTGGCGAGCAGCACGGCTACGGGTGGCGCGATGAAAGACAGCGTGATGCCGTACTGCGCATGGGCCTTTAGATACAGCTCGAGGTCGAAGCGGGGCATGGTGACCACGGTGGCACCATAGGCCAGCGCCGTGTTCATGATGACCTGCTGGCCATAGATGTGGAAGAACGGCAGGAAGCCCATGAGCACATCCTTGGCACCGTACTGCATGGCGCTACCGACCTGCAGCAGATTGGCCAGCATGCTGCGGTGAGTGAGTTCCACGCCTTTCGATAGCCCGGTGGTGCCCGAAGAGAACGGCAGCGCGATGATGTTGGCCGTATCGGCAGGTAGGTCGAGCGGAAGTGGTGCCCCGTACCAGCTCTCCAGCGAGGGTGCCGAATCACTTTGGCCGACCACGGCGAAATCTGCGACAGCGGTGCCTGCAGCGCCCGCCTGCGCGGTGGCCAGCATGCCGGGAACGGTAATAAGCCGCTTGGCGCCGGTGTTCTCCAGCTGGTGGTGAATTTCCCGTTCCCCATAGCCGGGATTGATGGTGGTGATGACGCCACCGGCGAGGATGATGCCGTGCATCACCAGCGCGTATTCCGGGAGGTTGGGCAGCATGACGGCCACCGACTCGCCGGGCTGCAGGCCCCGTTCACGCAAGCCACCGGCCAGACGGCAGACACCCTCCACCAACTGCGCGTAAGTGAGGCCACGGCCCGTAGCAGCATCGACGAGCGCCAACTTGTCTGGGTGACTGGCGGCGTGCCTTAAAGTGAACGCCGGCAGTGGCACGTCCGGCAGGTCGAGGTCCGGGAAGGGACTGTGATAGATGTGCGGTGCAGCCTGGCTCATGGAACTCCCTCAGTGTGCCGCAATTGTAGTCGCCCTCTGGCGCTGCCGGCACGCGAAAAGTAGGCCAGAATGTGTCGAGAGCTCCGTATGCTTGGGGCTCTCCAGGAGGTCCTATGAAGTTGGTTGGACGTATTGCCCTGGTAACGGGCAGCAGTTCGGGAATTGGCCGTGGTGTGGTACTGGCTTTCGCCAGCGAAGGTGCCGACGTCGTCATCAACCATCCAAGCCCTGCTGAGGCCAAGGCTGCTGCTGCAGTAGTTGCTGAAGTCGAGGCCTTTGGGCGGCGCGCATTGGTGGTTCAGGCCGACGTCAGCGATGAATCGCAAGTGGCCGCCATGGTCGCCGCCGCGCATGCGGCCTTCGGGCGTATCGATATTCTGGTGAACAATGCCGGCATAGCCGCGGCTGGTGCTGTGCATGAACTGGAAGCGGCGGTCTGGGACCGCGTCATCGCCGTCCACCTGCGTGGCACCTTTCTGGTCACCAAGGCGGTTTTGCCGGAAATGTACGCCCGCGGTACGGGTCGCATCATCAACACGGCGTCGCAGTTGGCTTACAAGGGCGCGCCGGGCTTTTCGGCCTATACCGCAGCCAAGGGCGGCATCTTGTCGTTCACGCGCACCACGGCGCTGGAACTGGGTGCCCGTGGCATTACCATCAACTGTGTTGCGCCTGGTGCCACACTGACGCCCATTCTGGACGATGTTCCGACCGAGGTGCTGGACCAGATCCGCGCTGCCATTCCGCTGGGGCGCTTGGCTGAGGTGGCGGATATCGTCCCCAGCTACGTGTTTCTCGCTAGCGACGAGGCGCGGCACTATCAGGGGCAGTGCCTCAGCCCGAACGGCGGCGACGTATTTCTGTAGCCGGTTCACATCCCGGGTAATCCCTACTGTCCGGCGCCTTGCCCGCATGTCTAGAATCCGTTCGAGATTCCTGGAGTTTTCGCCATGCGCCGTTCCGTCGCTCTTTTGTCCCTCGCTCTGTGCACCGTTGGCGCTGGCGGCATTGCCAGTCCTGCCTTCGGCGAGGCGCCGGTGGACAGTGCCTACCTCCGTGCTGTCGCAGCCGGCTACAAGGCGCTAACCCTGTGCAGTGCCATGTTCGATGGTGGCCGGACGCAGCAGCAGGCCGAGGCCCTCGAACTCGACGGCATCTACCCCGAATACAACCCCTTAATGAAAGAACTTGTGGCCGAGAGCGACGAGGACAGCGCCACGGTGACGGTCGGCTACAGCGCTGCGGTGCCCGCACGCTCGGCGAGTTGGCACAAGGGGCAGGGTTGCACGTTGCGCCCTATCGGCTGGGCTTTGGCGAAGTTTGCTACCCCGCCGCGCGCAAAATTCATTTCACCGCTGGAGCCACTCGGGACTGACGCTGCCGCTTGGCCGCAAGGCGATACGGACGCCGTGCTGACGAAGGCGCCCAAGGCGCTGGCTCCTGTAGCGGCCAAGGCTTTCGTGCCCGAAGTCTATGGCGCGAATACGCGCACCACGGCCGTGGTCGTGGTTAGTGGCGGCAAGATTGCCGCCGAGCAGTATGCGGATGGCTTCACGCTGCATACCGCGCAGCGTACCTGGGCCGTTGCCAAGAGCTTAACGGCCACGCTCATCGGCGTGGTGGCGCAGCAAGGCTGGATTCGGGCTGACAACTACGCGAACATTCCCGAGTGGGACAACGCAGTGCTGGACCCGCGTCGCAACATCACGGTCGATCATCTGCTGCGTATGTCCAGCGGGCTTTACACGCCAGACCCGGGTAGCCGCACCGATGCGTTGTACTTCGGTGGCGGCACGGTTCAGGAGCTTGCCACCGGTTGGCCCGTGGAAGTGGCCCCAGGCACGCGTTTTCGCTATTCGAATACCGACACCTTGCTCGCCGTACGCGCAGTGCGTGCGAATGCGCCCAGCGAAGCCGAATACCAAGCTTGGCCCGGACAGTTCTTCGCTTCCATCGGCATGACGCGCACAATCGCGGAGCGCGACTGGCGTGGCAACTTCATGTTGTCGAGCCAGGTATGGACCACCGCGCGTGACCTTGCGCGTTTTGGCATGCTGTACTTGAATCAGGGGCAGTGGAACGGGCAGCGCTTGTTGCCGCTGGACTGGGACAAGGATGTGGTGAAGCCCTTCGGCCCGCAGCCTGAAGGGCCCTTCGGCTATGGAATGTCGTTCTGGCTGCTCAACCATTCACCGGGCGTGCCGGAAGACACGTTCGCAGCCTTTGGCAATCGTGGCCAGTACGTGGTCATCGTGCCATCGCGCCAGGTGGTCATAGTGCGTCGTGCGGAGGACCCCGCCGGTAGCGACTTCGACATTGCCCGTTTCGCAGCGGATGTGCTCGCGGCGTTGCCCGCCAAGAAATAAGAGTCGCGAGCAAGCTCGCTCCCACAAGGAGCACTACTTGCTCGCAATCTTCCTGCCTGTGGGAGGGAGCTTGCTCCCGACCGTCGCCCCTGTGGGAGGGAGCTTGCTCCCGACTATTGTCCCTGTGGGAGGGAGCTTGCTCCCGACAGTCGCGAGCAAGCTCGCTCCTACAATAGCCGCGCTAGACGTAACGCGCGCGCAGCAAATCGGCTGCGCTGGTATCTAGCAGGTCGGCGCGGCGTACTTCCTCGAAGCGTGCCATCAGATCTTCCACGCGCAGACGGCGCTTCTCTGCGCCACGCACATCGTGAATAATCTGGCCGCGGTGCATCATCACCAGACGGTCGCCGTAGGTCACGGCCTGCTGCATCGAGTGCGTCACCATCATGGCCGTGAGGCTATCGCGCGCAATGATACGGTCCGTAATGCGCACGACTTGGTCTGCGCTGCGCGGGTCCAGCGCCGCGGTATGTTCGTCCAGCAACAGCAACTTTGGCTTAAGCCAGGTCGCCATCAGTAGCGTTAGCGCCTGACGTTGCCCACCGGAGAGACTGCCGATGGCATTGTCCAAGCGAGTCTCAAGGCCCATGCCCAAACCTTGAATGGCGGCGACCATGCGATCGCGATTGGCACCGGCCAGAGCGAAACCCAGCCCGCGTGTTTGCCCGCGGCGCGAGGCCAACGCCAAGTTCTCCGCCACGGAAAGCGTTGGCGCCGTGCCGCTGAAAGGGTTCTGGAACACGCGGCCGATATGTTGCGCGCGGCGATGTTCAGCCCACTGGGTCACGTCCTCACCGCCGATGCCGATGCGGCCTTCGTCCACGAGGAACGTGCCCGCTACGGCGTTCAACAGCGTGGACTTGCCGGAACCGTTGGTGCCGATGACGACGACGAACGATCCGGGCTCGATGTTCAGGTTCACACCCTGCAGCGAGCGAACCTCGTTGGCCGTCCCGGCGTGGAAAGTCTTCCGGATACCGTTGAGTTCAAGCACGGGAATCTCCCGACACGGGGGTGCTGATGCGGCGGCGCAGTTGGGCGAAGGTGCCCGGCAGCACCAGTGCGCCGAATACGAACACGGCGGTGATGAGCTTCAGGTCGTTCGGGTCCAGGCCCCAACGCAGGGCTACGGCCACCAACAAGCGGAACAGCACAGAACCGAACACGGCACCGGCCAGCAAGTAGCCAAAACGGTTGGTGCCTACCAATGCCTCACCGATGATGACGCTGGCCAAGCCCCACACCAGCATGCCGATGCCCATTTGCGCATCGGCAAACCCTTGGTACTGTGCCAGCAATGCGCCAGCCATGGCCACCAAGGCGTTCGACAGGGCCAGACCACCGGTGAGCATCATGCCGTCGCTGGAGCCTAGCGCGCGGACCATCTGGTCATTGTCGCCGGTGGCGCGCATGGCAAGACCCAGATGCGTGCGGAAGAAGGCGTACAGCAACACCCCCACCAAGGCGACCAGACCCAAGCTGAGCCCCAGTAGAGTCAGGTCGCGAACACCAGCTTCGCGACCGAACAGCAGCACCTTTTCGGTACCGAAGTGCGCGGCAATCCCCGCCGCCTGGTCGGCGAATGTGGTGACATTCATGAGCGGTACATTGCTCTTGCCCATCACGTGCAGGTTCACAGAGTAAAGCGCGGTCATGACGATAATGCCGGAGAGCAACGCGTTAATCTTGAAGCGCGTATGCAGCACGCCGGTAATTAAGCCAGCACCGGCGCCAGCCACTGTGGCTGCCAAGGTGGCATACAAGGGACTGTGGCCCGTGACGAGTAGCGCTGCCGCTACGGCAGCGCCTAACGTGATCGAGCCTTCCGCGGTCATGTCCGGGAAGTGGTAAACGCGAAAGCTGATGAACACACCCAGCGCGACCAGCGCCAGGATGAGCCCGATGATAAAGGCGCCCAGCAGCAGGCTCATGGCTTGGTCTCCAGCGTGAGCGGGGCGACCCAGAGCGCCCCGCGAGTGAAGGCGCTTTCCAGGGTGGCGTCGGCGTCACGGTCGTCTGCCAGCAAGTGCAGCACGTCTTGCACGGTGTCGTGTTCGAACCAAGGCCGTAGTGCTGTGGTCACTGTCAGGTTGCCGCGAGGCAGGGCCCGAAACCGGAAGGCAGCGGCATGAAGGTGACCTTCCACCGTGCTTCCAGCGCCCAAGGGGCGCAGGAAGGGAGCGAGTGCAGCAGGCACTGTGCCGGACTTGGCCACCACACCGCACACTACGGCGGAAGCGCGGACGTGCGCCTTTTCGGTGGTGAAGGACAGCCACTGACGTACTTCCGGGAAGCCAAGAGGCGAATGCGCAGTATCGTTGTCACCGGCGGCAGGACTGCGTCGCAGCGAAGCGCCCGCCAACCCTGCAGATTCACCAGCGATGACCAAGCAGGCCAAGTCGGCGCCCGCCAATTCGAGCACGAGATCTGTCAAAGCGCCCAGGGTCACTTGCTCAGCACCTTCGGCGGGCTCGAAGCGCGCCAACTGCGTGAAGTTACCGGTACAAGCGAGCCCGTAAAGGCTTTGCATCTGCGGCACATAGCTGCCTTCGGTGACCAGTGTGTCGCAAGTGCGGGAGCCATCCCCGGGCTGGTAGGCCGCGGCACCGGCGACGGCGAGGAATTCGCCGTAACGCTCCTGACACTCTTCGTAGTGGTCACCAAAGGCACCGAGGCCCAAAGCAACGAGGTCCGGCTTCAACTCCAAAGTACTGTTGTTGGCAGCCGCGAATGCCGCGCTGGCCAACAAGGAAGGGTCGCCGTAGGCGCGCGCGCGCATGCCCTGAGTACCCTGCCGATGCAGTTCACCCCGCACGCTGGTGCGGGTGAAAGTCTCGACGGTGGGGGCGCTCGCGGCGGCTACCTTCGCCGCCGGCGCTGCGGCCAGAAGCATACCGGCCATCCCGGCCATCTCGAGCACTTCGCGTACCGCTTCGGTAGGGTGCTCGACAATGAAGCTGCCGCCTACTGCTTTCAGCCGCTTGTAGGCGGTTAGCAGGCAGCGCAGCCCCAACGAACTGACGAAGACGATGCCACTCATGTCCAACACGAGTTGGTCGTGGCCGGCACGAACGAGTTCGTCCAGCGCCTTGGCGAGATGGTCGGACCAGGTGCCGTCCAGTCGCCCGGTGGCCACTACACGGGTATAGCCCTCGGCTCGGGTATGCGAAATGTCCACGCAGATGTCCTCGAGTTCAGTGGCCGCGGGTGGCTTTGTCGTTGCGCTCGCCGGAGGCGTCGATTAACACTTGGGCTTCGTCGGCAGCACCGGGTGGCAGGCGCCACTTCGGGAACTTCGCCAGGGCGACCAGGTTCAGGTTGAAACGCTCGGGTACGCGGTTGGTCACCGGTACGTCCTTCAGATTGCGGCCACCGAGGACATCAGCAGCCAGGTCGCCGGTTTCCATACCGACGGTCATGAAGTCGGCGCCGAGATCGAAGAGGCCCCCTTTGCGCACATTGCCTGGCGACAAAGTGAAGGTGGGAATGCCTGCT
>Ga0114970_10002855_pt1 | contig 12877 bp, 8 predicted proteins | sample M_140205_XF_Meta_FD_87030 | JGI IMG/M metagenome (GOLD analysis project Ga0114970, IMG submission 87030) | Freshwater microbial communities from Lake Montjoie, Canada to study carbon cycling - M_140205_XF_MetaG | ecosystem: Environmental > Aquatic > Freshwater > Lake | place: Lake Montjoie... | reverse complement strand
ATGGAAAGTTTCACAAGCCAATCAGGAATCCATCCGCCTGGATCCGCCGTGAGAGAAATCGTCACTTTGGTTTTGGTGCGTTGCTGAGGCATGTCCTCCAGTTTCCACTCCAATTGAATATACGGCACCAATACTCCGCTCATGACGGGCGCCGTTACACCTGAGGGCAGCTCCGTTTGCTGCATCAACAAGGTAGAGGTGTTGGGGCCTTGCTCCTTGATATCCAAGCGAACCAAGAGATGCCGCTTCGACACAATGGGAGGAAATCCCGTCCCTGTACCGAAAAATAGCACAAACCCAGCTCCTTGCTGCAAAATAGAAATATACTCCGTACGAGGGATCCACTCCGTATAACGGAACACATCAAAGATCGCTTTTTGCACCTCGGTTCGTGCGGCATCCACCTCGCCATACGCAATAAACGACACCAAATTTCCGACCCCAGAGTTTTGGGACTCAATACGGATCCCATCTTCATCCACCAACAATTTTCGTTGAGGCACTACAGGCACAGGGGAAATTGTACTAGGAGAGATCCCAGTGGGGTGCTGAGATACCCCAGCCGCTCCCCATAACAGAAGCGTACCCAATGGAAATACAAAAAATACAAAAAACCATCTAATCATATAAAGTTCCTAGGTAGATAGGTGCGTGCTTTATCGGATACAATAGGAGGAATCATGAGAATTTTTTGCTTTTACCGTAAAAAATAAGGATATTCCAATGATTTCATGCATAACTACCCATAAACCGCCTACCCCCCTCCTCCTGCTCCCCCTTCTGGAAAAGGACTTCTCCTCTTGGAAAGACACCCAATCCCCTCAGGTGCAAGCTTGGATTCGGCAAGTGGGCTTTACCGGAAAAGCCGGAACATCCTGCCTTCTTCCCTCCCAAGAAGGCCTCCCCTCTCAGGTTGCGTTTGGACTCAGTCACATGGAAGATTTCTGGTCTTATCAAGCCGTCTCTCTGAATGCTACGCCCGGTACCTACGTATTTCCCACCTCCCTTCAAGGGAAAGCCCTGGAGATCGCCACGCTGGGATGGATCTTGGGTCAATACCGATTTGAAACGTATACTGCCAAGCGAAGCCCACCTGCCATATTGTACATGGAGCAAGCCTCCTGGAATTGCCAAGTGGAATCCTTGGCCATGGGCGTATACCTCACTCGCACCCTAATCAATACGCCTGCGGAACACATGGGACCTACAGAGCTGGCTCATGCAACCAAGGCTTTGGCTGTGCGATTCGAGGCCATATATAAAGAAACCATTGGAGAAGATTTGCTTCAAGAGTGTTACCCCATGGTCCATGCGGTGGGACGTGCAAGCGATGATCCCCCTCGCGTGGTAGAGCTCCTATGGGGAAAACCCACCGACCCCAAAGTGACCCTCGTGGGAAAGGGCGTATGCTTCGATACCGGCGGGCTCGATCTCAAGCCCAGTGATGGCATGTTACTCATGAAGAAGGATATGGGAGGCGCGGCTCATGTACTCGGACTGGCCCATAGTCTCATGGCCACCCAAACCCCCATCCGATTGCGAGTATTGATCCCTATGGTAGAGAATGCCGTACATGGCAATGCCTATCGGCCAGGTGATGTCTTTCCCACCCGAAAAGGACTCTTCGTGGAAATCGGAAATACGGATGCGGAGGGTCGTCTTATATTAGCCGATGTCCTGACAGAAGCATGTGCTGATCAGCCCGAGCTTCTCATTGACTTCGCTACCCTGACAGGCGCTGCGCGCATCGCAGTCGGTACGGAGATTGCCGCCTTCTTCACCCCAGATGATGCCTTAGCTACTTCGCTCATGAGCTATGGACAAACCTGCGAGGATCCTCTTTGGAGATTGCCTCTGCATGCTCCTTATCGAAGTTTATTGGATAGCAATGTGGCAGATCTCAACAACGCAGGAGGTGGTGGTTATGGGGGCGCCATTACAGCCGCCTTGTTTTTGCAGCACTTTGTAGAACCCTCCATCCCCTGGGTACACTTCGATATCATGGCCTGGAATATACGGAAATCTCGGGGACGTGCCATCGGAGGAGAAGCCATGGGATTGCGTGCGGTGTTTGACTACCTCCAGGCGAGATACAACACGCAGGGAACCTAATAAAACAAGGCTTCCCAGAGCGTAGCCAAAGGGAGCGGCTTGGTCAAACAAGCATCCATCCCCGCCTCCACACAGCGATTTTTGTCCTGCCATGCACAACTCGCCGTCATACCAAGGATGGGAATATGCGGATTTTTTCCTTTGGCTCGTAGAATTCTTGCTACGTCTGCACCCGTCATATCTGGCAACTGACTGTCGAGCAGCAGGAAGGCATAGATACCCTCTTTCTCTTTTTCCAGCGCCTCCCCCCCCGTACAAACGGTATCCACATGGAGTACACCCATTTCCCGTAACTGCTGTCTCAGCAAAACACTTGCAACAGGTTCATCTTCTACCACCAACACCCGTTCGGGAATTCTACCTCCCAGTTTCCGCTTCAATCCTTGCAGGAGCCCCTCTCGGAAGGTGAGTCGTACCGTGGTCCCTCGAAAGGGAGTGCTCTCCATGGCAATCTCCCCCCCTATTTTCTCGAGCAGCTGTTGCACGATGGACAAACCCAGTCCAGTACTTTTCTCGCCACGAAGTCCCGGCGTATTTCCCGTGGCAAAGGGAGTAAACAACAAGGGAAATCTATCTGGGGGGATCCCCACACCCATGTCCACAATCTCTACCTGGACCTGAGATCCCTTAGACGCCAGAAAAGCCTGGATGGGAGCGCCTCCCTTCGGGGTGAATTTTTTTGCATTGCTCACAATGTTGTCAAAAATGCGACGAATCGAAGTGACCTCCCCTCTCACCCAGTAGGGGCTGATGTCAGAAAGTTCCACCCCCAACGCTTGCAAGAGGGAGCAAACCTCCACATCCTCTTCTCTTTTGTCTTCTGTATCCCCCACGCTCAGTGTGGTTTCTACAAGATCCAATAGGTAGTTGGTTAATTTGACCAACTGATGGGTCCGCCACTCCTCTGGAGGCAACGTTTGAATCAAGGTTTGCATGGTAAGGAGAGAACCGCGCATGTCATGGGCTAAAGCGGCTTCATCAAAGTTCCTTGACTGTGGAAGAGACGGCTTTATCAAGGGAGGTGGATTCTCCCAGTCTGGTTTGTAAGAACTTGTAGACGGATCCATAACTATACCCTGTGGCCTCTGCGATCTGGCGATAGTTCATCCCTTCGGTACGCAATATATAGATTTTTTCTTGATGCTCTGGTTTGATTTTAATGGGAGCACCCAATTTCACCCCGCGATTTTTTGCTGCCTCCAACCCAGATTTTACTCGCTCTACGATGGTGCGTTGCTCAATTTCAGCAATTTCAGCAAATGCGGCAAGTAGGGTTCTTCGAAAAGGATTGTCCGCACTCAACTGCAAAATGGGCTGGGACACAGAGATAAACTCCACCCCCACTTGCTCTAGAGCCAATAGGGCATGAATGGCATCTTGGGCGCTTCGACTCATTCGATCCAAGCGATAGACCACAATCATATCGATTTTCCGTTTGCACGCATCCTTGAGCATCTGTTGATAACCCGGTCGCTTGCTGTTTTTTCCCGAAAATCCAATATCCTGATAAAAGCTTTCCTTATATCGAATCCCCTTCTTTTGATATTCGAGAAGCCATTGCTGAATAGCTTCTTTTTGCATATCGATATCTTGATAGTCTGTGGAAGTTCGATAGTAAATGGCGATTCGTTTCATAGACGTACTTTCTTTTTTACATCGGACTCTTCACTGTACCACTCGAAATTTCTCTTGTCTGCATAGAGACACTCCTGAATGCGATGGTCTTGGCGACTGGCTTTGGCTCGTGGTAGAAGCCATACTCGTCACAAATCCCATCGCTCCTGGATTCAGCCTCACTTCTCCCTTCCTCCAAAGCCAGAGACAAAACAGGTAAAGATGTCTCCACAATCCGTAGGGTCTGGTTGAGGGTTTAATCCAGTGGTAGCGATGGTACTGATGACATTGGGATTTCCTGCAATGAGGATTGTTAAATTGGTATGGCCGGTGCGTGTGGTCAGCGGCAAAATGGAACCAAGCTGATTGTTCTGCAAATCCAGAAAGGTCAAATTGGGCAGTGCCGTTAGCGCTGTGACCGTTTGAATGGCGTTATTGGAAAGGTATAGCTTGGTCAATTGGGTATTGAGATAGAGCGTGCTGATATCTATGATATTTGCATTAGACGCCGTAAGGACGGACAGGTGGCTCATTTCCTCCGTGCAGCTCAACCTGCCTACATTATTCCCACTTAAATCTAGGGTTGTGATGGCCTTCATTCCGCGAATGGGATTGAAGTTGCTTAGGTTTTGATTCGACAAATCGAGGGTAGTCAATTGTTGTAAGGCTTGGGTCACCTGAACGGTACAATCCGTCAAGTGAAGATTTTTCTTGATATAGGCTTGAATGGCGGCCACCGTATCTTGCTCCGCCGAAGTTAACTGGCTATTGTTGTTCCCACAGAAGTCATATCGAAGTAGATCATCCACGGCGCGATTTCTTGTATCGGTGGTTGCCTGTGTGCCGCCAACAGCAATCGGAGCTCCAATGATTGTCTCCCCTACAACCAGATTTGAACCCTCTCCATTTTGCTGATAAAGGGGATTTACCATCCGTTGCGTACTACTTCCCACCTCATCTCCATTCTGGGAGGGGATTGTATAAAGCTCAGCCCCCTCAGAGGAGGGGGCTGATGAAGTTGAGGCAGGCGTACAGCTGATTCCGAGAGGGAAAAAAAGGAGAAAAAGAGCGGGGTACATCATAGGGTCTCCCGAATAAGTGGCAAACTTCTCCTATTGTATCATTGCCTCTCGATCCAATCCGACCCATGCGCATAGATGCTGAATATCCGCCTCCACCCAACATCGAGCCCACAGCCTCGAAGAGGCGGGTACCCTCGCTGTAAGAGCCGTACTCATCTGGATTATGACATCGCCGGTAGCCCACTCAATGGCTGTGATTTCCATCTCCCGCATATCCTGATACGTCATAAGGCCCCCAAGGACAGGGTCCAGACATTTATAAAAGGCCTCTTTCAGGCAAAAACAGGCTAAAATATCCCGCTTTTCCTCTCCAAAACAGTGTTGCTCCCCTGGGGTAAGGATTTTTTTTATGATGGCCTCGTATCCCCTCGCTTCATTGTCTATTTTTTCAGCATCTATCCCCATTCCATAGAATGCCTCCGTTCCCCCTGCTACAGCAAAGGCCCATTCCCGAGAATGGGTTATGGAACCTACGATTCCAGGGGGCCATATGGGCCGACCCTGCTCATCTCTTCCGATTTTTGGCTCAAAAACCCCCCTTTTTTCACACACTTTTTGGGCACACTCCCTGCCGGCAAGAAAGGCTTTTTTTCTTTCAGGATGAGCCCCTTGTAACTCCAGGGGCAAGAGATCTTCTCTAAGATCCCCTATTTCCCCCAGTTTTTTCCGTTCAAAAAAGGGAATTTTTCTGTTTTTTTCTGTTTGCATCAACGCACCACGCAGTAAATTTGTTGTTGTGTTGTAAATGTATAAGCAAACCCGGTTTTTGTTGTTCGGTTGGTTGTATTTTTACCCAAAAACCACCCATTATGGGGGGTATGTTCAAAAAACAGGTGTATAATGATCATTCTGAAACACCTGTAAACATCAATAATATTAGCATGTTACGCTGTTTCTGGGGGTTAAATGATCAAGAATCCTGTGAATTCAGGCTTATAGCAAGGATTGCTTATTTTTTATACATAAAAGAAGAGAAGGATTATTAAGGGGGCAACTATTTTATCTGCGCGCAGCCTTCACAAAAAGAGGCTCTTCTGAAAGCTAAGATTTTTCTTCTTTTCCTCTACTCTGAGATACAATTAAATGTACTATTCTCGGAGGAAAAAGATGGTGTTTAACGGAACTAGAGCCCTCCTGTGGACCTGTTTGATGCTTTCCTGGCACTGTGGAAAAAAAAATAGCTCCACACGAACACAGGGATTTGCTTCGAAAGTAAGCCTACAAAGCACCTCTACCACTAGCACCGCCATCACGATGACAACACTACCCCCCATCATGTCAACCAACACCTTAACCAACACCGCACTCACACCAACTCTTACCTCCACCCCTGCCGAAGAAGATACCGCACTCGAAACGCTATATGGAAACGTCCCAGCCAGCAATATTCCCATTTTACAGGCAGGTCTCGCCTGCCAAGTTAAAGGAAACAACTACCAGTATGATCCGATCAACGGGTGCATCCTCATTCTTTCCACCCCTCAGCAACTCATCACAGCCCAAAGCTGTCCTGCAGGAAAGTGGAGCCCAATATTGGGATGCGTCACCTCAAGCACATTGATACAAGCCTGCTTGCAAGCAGGCTTGTACTGGATCAATGGCACCTGCAATCATGCTTCGGAACTATCTCTCGACAATTGTCACCCCACCACTGACACAGACACCAACGTGATAGAGTCCAACGGGAACGACTCTCTGCTTAAATGGTATCAAGGTCAGTGTTTTAACAATCCCAAACAGGTGGCTTGCCTACAACAAGGCAATTATTGGTTCACCAATGCCACGAGCAATGAAGGCACGTGCAATACCCTGAGCGATTTTTCCACAAACTCCACTATTTGCGCCTATGCTGCCCAGTACTATACTGTCTCATGGGTAAACAATGCTTGTGTAGCCACAAACCCCACAGGACCGATCTTAGCCACAAGACCCCCTCCACCTGTCACCATCCCACCTTTAAGCCTAGGAACGAGCTATACCGACATAGGCTGTCTAGCCAACGAAATTAACTACCCGGAATACAATTTTGACATTAGTTTTTATGGAGGTTCAGCTGGATGCTATCCGAAGACAGCGATCACACGCATGGAATACATCTGGCCCACGGTGGGGCCCACTGGAAAACTCAATAGCGATGGATTTACTTCAAAAATAATCAAATGGTTAACAACAAAGGACGCCTTATGTACACCACCGTACGAGAGGAAGATGATATTTACCGGCGAGTTTGTATCAAACAGCATGCTATGGAACCTCTCTCTCACCTGTTTCGATGAAACGAAAGCAAGCACGGGACTAATAGACAGTGCGGAAAAAATAAACAATAATCGCGGCGTTAGTATACCTGATTATCTTATTACAAAAGGAAGTGCCACGCGATTTTTTCGACTTGAACAGAACAGCCTACTTACCAAAACCCAAACCTATACAACTACCGCTGTACTAAATTATTATAATACTCTATATGGCGAAAAGAGCACCCTCATCGCCCACGATAACCCCTTCAGCTTTTCAACCGATATCTACCCTAAATGCCAAAATAAGCCTTGCTACGGCTCCAACATCACAACAGACATTTCACTTACAAGTATTGAAAATGCACAGGACCATGGGTTTTACTCCAGTAGTCAATTCTCCTTTAATTTTGAACACTGGCAATGCCCAACCAGTCACCCATATTACGTAGCAATGAAGAAAACCGATGCTTCAGGTAATCCAGGAGGGATTATCTGCGGAAAAGACTCCACCTATACCCCCATCCGCAACGACATGCGTAGCCCAAAATGCAACCAACTCCCCAATGCCTCTCGCAATCCAGATTACACCTGCAACTACGAAACCGGATTGGAAGCTGCTTTTCAAGCCAATCAACAACTCCCCTCTACCCCTGCCTTAGCAGGGGTACCTGACTCCACGTCCGCAAGTAAAACCCTTTGCCCCCAAGGTCTCCTTACTTCCTTTGTTCCAGTCTCCTCTTCCTCCTCCATGGCCCTTGCCATTGGATCCTGCGGCACAACTCCTCCACCTGCCGACGCACTCACCTGTGGGACAGATCTCTTTTCTTCCTTGACGGTTTACAGCAATACTACTCAAATCGTAGGGTATCTCCTTACCTGCCAGAATAATAGCTCTCACACGCTAGGGGTAACCTCTGACACCAGCCCCACGCCTCTTTCTGCGAATACCCTTACCTGTCCTCAGGTTCCTTCTCTGACCCCTTCACCTTTTTATCAATCAACGATCATGGCTCCAATTGGACTTGTTATAAAAGGAGAAGCTTTCCCTACTCAAATCGGTTTGATATGTGGAGCTTGGGTTGTCTTCTAACTTTTGATAGGCTTGCAGAGTAAAACCTTCAAAATGAATGATATAATCAGTTATTAAAATAACCTGTCCATGGAAAGGCCTGTATGAAAACAATATATCTATTGAGTCTATTTGGGATTTTTGGAGTTTCTTGTTCAAAATCCGCAGATTTTCTTTCTCGAAGTACAGGGGCACTTGTAGAAAACGCAAGTTTAGAAACCCCAGAAAATCAAATCAGCCCTTCGGAAAGCCTTACGAGCCTTACTGTCAGTTCCACTCCAATTCCTATCAACACCTCCTGCCTATCCCCCACACCGACAACCAACCCGTTTTCTTCCACAAGCTCCATTTCTATTACGGTGCAAGCTTCCATCGATCTTTGTTCAGTCCAAATCCAGGTTGTGGGACACCCCGAGGCAAAAGCAACCGGATACCTATCTACCGACGGAAGCCCTTTGTTCCTGGTAGGCCCCCTTCCCGCAGCTACGAATTATGATACGTTGATCACCGGTACCCTGGCTGGCTCCACCCCAACCCCTATGGGCATTCGAACCTCTGTACCCACCGCAGGCACCGCACCCACCCCTCTCGTTTTGAAGGCCTATGGTGCCTTCTCCGGTCAGCTTTCCCTGGAACCTACGGACACATCTACGCCTACTTTTACCGTCGGCATTACCAATACCACCTTCGTATCCAAACCATTTTCACCAGGAACCCCTTGGACGTTTCCCACGATAGCAGGAACTCATACTGTGGATCTAATTGCCTCTGGATACTACAAAATCACCTTTCCTCAAGCCACATTGCAACCCAGCTACAAGCTCACCCTACCTTCCTATCTCCCCTTGATCAAAGAAAACCCCGGGGTTGCTGGGGTTGCGTTGCTGAATATGGGTACCACAGCCACCACATCCCTCTCTGTGAATGTACTGCTCTTGTCCAAAACAGATGTGACCACCATGAGCTTTTCCGAAACCACGGCAGGATTGGCCACGGCAACCCCACAACCCTACGCTTCCCTTAGCAGCTATACGTTTACTTCCACTGGCACCAAAACGCTCTATGTGCAATTTGCAAGCCCTACAGTCACCTATCCACCTGTAAGTGGGTCCATTACTATTCTGTCGTCGAAAACAACCACAGCCGGCTCCTTGTCCATAAACACCACAGCTACAGCCAATCCAGTTGCATCGTTTGCCGCCTACCCAGCCACTGGTGCCACCAATCTCAATATTTGCCTAGATGCTGCTTTTACCCAATTCTGCGTGCAATACCCCATGATTGCCAATACGCAAAGACAACTCACCTACACCCTACCCAGTACTACGCCAGATGGCACCGTCTCTTTATATGGTCAGTTCTTACCAACGCAACCCAATGCCCAAAGCTTTCAAATCAGCCTTGTGCTCGATGCTCACCCCCCCACCTTCACCGTCAACGCCACACAAACGGATCCCAACACAGTCGCTGTTCAACTACAAAATGTAACACTCCCCGCTAATGTGGATCCTAGCCTCGTGCAAGTGAAACAAATGCAGCTGGCATCCAAAGACAGCCAAACCTTTGGCCCATGGCTGCCATATCAATCTAGCTTAACGATAACTCCCGGGCCTGATCAATATATTCGTTTGCAAGATTCCTTGGGAAATATTTCCCCCTTCGCCTTGATTTACTACACACCCCTACTTGAAACCACCACGACAGAGGAAGCAGCTACCAACACTAGCAATACCTTATCCACAGGATTACCCTCCGTTCATAATTTAGGCTGCAGCGCTCAATTGCCAAACGTTGGGTTTTTTATCGGGGGCGTGGACAATACGTACACCAATTATTCTACGATAGATCCCATTGCGAATGAAACCAATCAAGCCCCTCCCATTGCCTTGTCCAAGCCTCGGATTTTATGTGCCTCTGTTGGGCTTTCCGTTGGGACTAGTACCACCACCCAATATGTCCTTGTTGCCGGTGGAACCTCTGCCACCAACGTCGGCGGAGAGCCTTCCATTGAAGTTTTCAAGTGGAGTCCAAGCGGAACGGGCAGCCTCAGCACGGTAACCCAAGCAGCCACTTTAACCTTAACCGCGCCCACTACCAATACAGTGGCCATGGTGGCTTTATCACCCAATCCGGTGGTACTTGTTTCTGGGGAGCTTGTACAAAGCACAATCACACAAAGTGCCACCAAAACCACAGTGAATACGGTTCCCGTCTACCTTTACCAAATGAGCACAGCTGGGCAACTCTCTGTTTCAACCCAAACCTACGCTTTGAACACCAACCGATACAACATGGGCGCTGTGAATATTGGATCTGGTTATGCCTTATTTGCAGGGGGAGACGGGAGCGATGCTTCTGGAAAACCCATAAAATCCTCCGAGGTGGATATCTTTAACCTGAGTATCACCAGCAATACCATTTACAACTTGCAGACGGCTACTACGGTGGATCTCTCTGAAGCAAGAAGCATCCCCCAAGGAGCAAGCAACGGTACCTACGCAGCCTTTGTGGGTGGATCTATAGGAATCAACAACCCCTCCAGTACCGTAGATCTCATCGGACCCAACCCAGCAAACCATGCCTCCTATGCCAATGTCGCACATTTTTCTATGCAGCAAGCCAAAATCAATCCAGCTGTTGTATTTGCGGGTCCACAGGGAAATCATCTGATCATCGCAGGGGGCAATCTTACGACTATGGCGAATGCGAACAATCCCTCCTACTCCACTCTAGTGGAAGTCTACGCCATTCCTGCTACCAGCACATTCCCTGCCACCATGACTGCCACCCAAACCTTGACATTAAGTGAATCCAGAAGCTCTATTTCAGGAGTTGCGCTATCGCCCACAAAAATTATTTTTTCAGGAGGCAATGAAACCAGCATCGATGTCATGACATTTACTCAAAATGCTTGGACCATTAGCACTACGCCATGAAACATCCTTTACACCATCTTCTCCTAGCCTTCTCCCTCTTGCTATCCATACACTGCAGCAAGAAATCCAAGACACAGGCCAAAGGATTCACTTCTGTAACAGCCAAAATCGAAAAAAGTGGGACAAACCCCTCTCAGCCAACTACAACCTCCCTTTCCACTCTATCAGCCCTTTCCTCTTCCCCTGCACCACTCCCTCTTGCCACAGATACCCAGATGAGCCTCTCGACAGAAGAGCTCTCTCTCATAGAGGCAACCTATGGAAATGCCCCTCCCGAGACGATTCCCGTTTTACAAGCCACACTGCATTGTCAGGCCAACGGGATACATTATCTCTATGATCCCATCAATGGCTGTGTGCAAAGTTTTACCTCCCAAGAAGCCGCTGCATGTGATTCGAATCAATGGAGCAATGCCCTCGGATGTGTGCCAGCGGACACCACCCTGGAACAGGCATGCCTCAACAAAAATTTCTATTGGATCGACAACACCTGCAATCCCGCTTCTGGATTGTCCCAGTTCCAATGTGTATCCACCAATGGAACGAATCTAGCCTGGTATGACAATCGATGTTTTGATAATCCCAACCAGGTCACCTGCCTACAAACCAATAAATACTGGTTTGCCACAGATGCGGATGGGACCTGCTTGGCGTTGACAGATCTATCCGCCCCCCTCTGTCTTAGCTACAGTCCAGTTTTGGTATGGCAAGCCACCGGTTGCGTTCTCAACACCACCAACTCCCAAGGCGTGAATCTAGGATCCATCACTCCCCCTCAAACACCACCAACGGCACTCGTGGGAATCAAAAGCCCTCAATGTTTCTCTGGAGAAACCAATGTAAATGGGACCTGTATGGGCATCACCACGGGCAATACCCCTGCAGCCCTCTGCACAACTCCCACCCAAACGCCCACGTTACTAGCCCAAATGTATGCTGGCAAGTATTTCTCCCTCTCCAATGGTTGTCCCACTGGCAGCACAAATGGATGCGCAAATTTTCCATCCGTACCCTTGAGCCTCGATTATCTTGAATCCTGGGCCTTTTCCTGTGACTCTGGTTCCACCAAGGGTACTTCGATCACCAACACCTCATGGCCACCCACTATCACAGGGAAAGGTACATATAAGAGCGTGTCATTTCAGGTCTCCGTACCAGCACCAACCAGTACCCAGACCACCATTACATGCAGTTCAAATACATCTCCGGCTGTAAATGGGGTCAATGCAGGCTCACAACCAGCTACAGCGACCACAGCAAATCCTGGTAATTTAAGCGAAACCGCCTGGATGTATAAACCAACCCTTTACTGTAGCAGCCGTTCCTCTACTTTTGCCTGCGCCAATAGTAGCGACTATGTGATTGGGTTTGATAGTACGGGGAAATTGGTTTGTGCCGGAAATACAGCCGCCTCTGGACCTCCTTGCTATACCACCTTTGGCACTCGAAATACCTCCAATGGAGCCTGCACCTACTCTTCCTCTGCCTTGGAACCTCTGTCTCACGCCAATGTACAGCTAGCCGGCACACCCGCCTTTGCTGGCGTAGCAGACTCTACAGCAGCGACCCCGATAACATGCCTCACTGGAGGCATTGCTTCCCTATCCGTAACCACCGCCTCTACCGTGCCTGGATATGCCACCGGTTTATCCATGACCTGCGCTACTGGTTCCTACCCCAATTTTGGTCAAATATCCGCAACACCTTCGAGTCTCAGCTGTACCAGAGGGACCGATGGGTTTTCTGGCTTGATCGTCTATAGCAATGCCACACAAGTGGTGGGCTATACCGTTAAATGCACAGATGGAGGTCCCAGTCCTACCTCCT
>Ga0114970_10002851_pt1 | contig 12884 bp, 14 predicted proteins | sample M_140205_XF_Meta_FD_87030 | JGI IMG/M metagenome (GOLD analysis project Ga0114970, IMG submission 87030) | Freshwater microbial communities from Lake Montjoie, Canada to study carbon cycling - M_140205_XF_MetaG | ecosystem: Environmental > Aquatic > Freshwater > Lake | place: Lake Montjoie... | reverse complement strand
GCTGTTCTTCCAGCGCAGCACTACCGAAGCCGCCAAGGGGGTCGTCCCCTACACCGCACTGCAACTGGCGGGTCGGGACGTCTATGTCCGCGAGGGTTGCTACAACTGCCACTCGCAGATGATTCGGCCGTTTCGCTCGGAGACCCTGCGCTACGGTCACTATTCGGTGGCGGGCGAATCGGTCTACGACCATCCATTTCAATGGGGCAGCAAACGCACCGGTCCCGACCTGGCCCGCGTAGGTGGAAAGTACAGCGATGAATGGCACCGGATGCACCTTGAGAATCCGCGTGATCTGGTTCCGGAGTCCAACATGCCGGCCTACCCGTGGCTGGAGAGGAGCCTGGTCGACGCCGAATCGATGCCGGCGCATCTGCGGGCGCTGGCCGTGGCGGGCGTTCCCTACACGGCGGCACAGATCACAGGCTCCGCCGATGCGGTGCGTGGAAAGACCGAGTTGGACGCGACCATCGCCTACTTGCAGATGCTGGGCTTGGCCTTTAAGTAAACGAATCAGTGGCAACGGGGTTTGGAAATGGAAGTCTTTGATGTCAATGTCCTGCGGTCCATCACCACCGTCGTCAGTCTTGCGCTTTTCGTAGGGATCCTTGCCTGGGCCTGGTCCGCGCAACGCAAGGCGGATTTTGACCAGGCAGAAAAGCTCCCGTTCGAACAGGACTGAGCCTTGCACAGGGAGCAACAATGAGCGACTTCGACAGCGGCTTTTGGTCCTACTACGTTGCGGCCTTGACCTTGGCTAGCATTCTGGCTTGTCTGCTGCTGCTCTGGATCAGCGGCAGGGCGCGGGTCATGGCGGCTGGCGACAATAGCACCGGCCATGTCTGGGATGGCGACCTGCGCGAGATGAACAATCCGCTGCCGCGCTGGTGGGTCTGGCTCTTTGTCATCACCATCGTTTTCGGCTTTTCTTATCTGGCCTTGTACCCGGGTCTGGGGGCTTACGCCGGCACTCTGGGCTGGACATCGGTCGGGCAGCATGGGCTTGAGATGGGCCAGGGCGAGAAAGAGTCGGCGCCACTGTATGCCCGGTTCATGGCGATGAAGGCTGAGGATGTCGCCCGAGATCCGCAGGCGATGGCGATGGGCGAGCGGATCTTCATGAACAACTGCTCGCAGTGCCATGGCTCCGACGCGCGTGGCAGCAAGGGCTTCCCCAATCTGAGCGATGGCGATTGGCTGCACGGCGGCGGCCCGGACAAGATTGCGGAGTCGATAAGCCAAGGCCGGATCGGCAATATGCCGGCGCTTTCGGCGGCGGTCGGAACGCCTGAGGATGTCAAGAACCTCGCTAACTATGTATTGAGCCTGTCCGCCAGTCCGCACGACACGCTACGGGCGGCACTTGGAAAGTCGAAGTTTTCGATCTGCGTCGGTTGCCATGGAGTCGACGGCCAGGGCAATCCGTCACTGGGTGCCCCCAACCTGCGCGACGGCATATGGCTGCATGGGTACGGCGAAGCTGCCATCGTGGCGATGGTCAACGCCGGCAAGGTCAACCAGATGCCCGCGCAGTCTGACAAGCTGAGCCCTGCGCAAATCCATGTGCTGTCAGCCTATGTCTGGGGCCTTTCGCACAGCACCGGTGTGGCCGCCCGTTAGATTGCGGCGTCGATCCGGTCTTGCATCGGCCGGGTTCGCTGTCTGAGACACCATCGCGATGGACCGAAAGCGAATAGCCATACTTCCGCAGGCACCACGCGGGGGCGCCCCCGCAGTCGGGCGTGCCGACGATGCTCCCCAGATGGTGTCGTTGTATGAGGCACACCAGACCATCTATCCGCGCAGCGTCACCGGGTTTTTCTCCCATTGGCGCTGGGCGCTGGTGATTCTGACCCAGTTGGTTTTCTATGGCTTGCCATGGATAGAGTGGGGACAGCGCCAGGTGGTCTTATTTGACCTTGGGGCGCGGCGATTCTATATCTTCAGTCTCGTCCTGTATCCGCAGGACTTCATCTACCTGACCGGAATACTGGTGGTGTCTGCGATGTCTCTGTTCCTGTTTACCGCTGTTGCGGGTCGCTTGTGGTGCGGCTACGCTTGCCCGCAGACGGTATACACGGAAATGTTTCTATGGATCGAGCGAAAAATCGAAGGCGATCGATCGGCCCGGATGCGGCGGGATGCCGGCGCGTGGTCACTCGAACGCGCCGCGCGCAAGAGTACCAAGCACATGATCTGGCTGGCGCTGGCGCTTTGGACAGGCTTTAGTTTTGTCGGCTATTTCACCCCGATCCGGGAACTCGGTTTAGAAGTCTTGCATTCGCAACTCTCATCCTGGGAGATGTTCTGGACCCTGTTTTACGGATTAGCCACCTACGGGAATGCCGGTTTTTTGCGCGAGCAAGTGTGCAAGCATATGTGCCCATACGCACGGTTTCAAAGCGCGATGTTTGACAGGGACACCCTGATCGTGGGCTACGACCTGCAGCGCGGAGAGCCACGCGGTGCCCGCTCGCGCACGGCAGACCCGCGTGCGCTGCAGCTCGGCGCCTGCGTTGATTGCAGCCTGTGCGTGCAGGTCTGTCCGACCGGAATCGATATTCGAAACGGGCTGCAGTACGAATGCATCGGCTGTGGTGCATGCGCCGACATCTGCGACAGGGTGATGGACAAACTGGGCTACGCCCGCGGTCTGGTGAAGTATTCCACACAGAACGCGATCGACCATGCATGGACCCGCGCGCAAATGGCGCGCCGGGTGTTGCGACCCCGGGTGCTGGTATACGCTGGCATATTGGCCGCCGTCGGTCTGGCGCTGTTGATCAGCCTTGCGCTGCGCGCGCCGTTCAAGGTCGACGTGGTTCGTGACCGCGGCGCCCTGGCCCGGTTGGTGCAAGACGCGGTGGTCGAAAACGTCTATCGCTTGCAGATCATGAACGCCACCGAGGCGCGGCAGCGGTACAGCATCTCGGTGTCTGGTTTGCCGGGTATTGCGGTGGACTCCGATACCAGCTTTGTTGTCGAGTCCACCCAGTCGCGCTGGGTGGCGGTGCGCGTCCGCCTGCCTTTATCAGGCCAGGACGCCGGCGCGCACACCATCGTGTTTCATGTTGCCGCTGACGGCGCGTCGGACCGTCTCGCCGAAAAGGCAGCCTTTTTGATTCCACGTTAAGGAGAAAAAAATGCCGATCGTGAATGCAACCGCGGTGCCCCCGCCGGCCTGGTGGACCTTTGGCCATGTATGGTTGGTGATCGCCGGCCCGGCGGCGGTGGTGGTTGCGAGCTTCTTGACGCTGTATCTGGCGATTGCTAGGCCTGACCCGCTGGTGGTTGAAGACCGTTATCGCTCGCCGTCGGCGGGTGCGTTGGTTCCGGCAACCGAGGCGCGCAACCACGCTGCCACCGCAGTGGCCGGTACTGTGGCTGCAAGACCGTGACGGACACCCCGACAGACCCGACCCGACAGGGCCATCCGCCTCCGGCATGGATGTGTATCGTCTGGCCGGCGTTCCTGATCGCGGGCCTGTTGGAGGCCCTTGTCTTCGCGGCCGTAGATCCCCACGAGTTGCACTGGCTTGGTCACGCGCTCCCGCTGTCCCGACAGGGCATCTACTCGCTGGCTTTTTTTATGTTCTGGCTTCTGGCCATGGCTTCGAGTGCCCTGACCCTGCTGTTGGCGGCGCGGCCCTCAGAACCTAGCAAGCCGGCAGCAGCGCAATCCACCGAGGGCCGTTGAAAGTCGGGCTGGCCGTGTGGCGGCGGCCAAGCTCAAACACAGGGGGGTGGGTTGACGATGTCGCGCAGCGCATCGGGCTTAACGATGCGCACATGCCGCTGCTTCACCTCCATGATCCCGTCGTCGACGAACTTGGAAAAAGCACGACTGACCGTCTCGAGCTTCAAGCCAAGATAACTGCCTATTTCTTCGCGCGTCATCCTGAGCACCAGTTCGGATTGCGAGAATCCGCGCGCGTGCAGCCGTTGAACCAGATTGAGCAAGAAGGCGGCCAGTCTCTCTTCGGCGCGCATGCTACCGAGCAGCAGCATGACACCGTTCTCCCTGACAATTTCCCGGCTCATAATTTTGTGTACATGGCGCTGCAGTGCGTGCACCTGGGTCGACAACTCCTCAATGCGGTCGAAGGGCATCACACAGACCTCAGCGTCTTCCAGGGCAATCGCGTTGCAACTGTGGCTGTCGCTGACGATGCCGTCGAGTCCAATGACTTCCCCGGCCATCTGAAAGCCGGTTACCTGTTCCCGCCCGTCCTCGGATGCGACGCAGGTCTTGAAGAAGCCGGTGCGGATCGCGTACAGGCTGGTGAAAGCGTCGCCCTGGCGAAACAGTTGGGCGCCTCGCTTGACCCTGCGCCGGCTCGCGACCAGCCCGTCGATTTTCTCCAGTTCTTCGGGGCTTAGGCCCAGCGGCATGCACAGTTCGCGCAGGTTGCAGTTTGAGCAGGCAATCTTGATCGCGCCGGCGTTGACACCATAAGTCTGCCGAGGGGGCGCTGCAGAAGGATTGGAGGGTGCCAGGCTGTCGCTGTGTTCTGAATTCACGAGATTTAGCATAGAAGCACTCCTGATGTGCGTCAATTGTGGGGCTTTTAACCAGATGTTCGTTTGACCCATATCAAGACTTTTGGGCGATGTAAACGGCACAGTCGCTGGAATTTCAAGGAAGTGTCCATGCCTTCAGTAGCCGCTGAGCCGATCTCGCCAGAATTGCTGCGCAGATTTGATGTTTCGGGACCGCGCTATACCTCGTACCCGACCGCCGACCGCTTTGTCGAGGCCTTTTCGCCGGAGGAATACCGCATCGCGCTGGCGCAACGGGCGAGCGTTGCGCCAGCGGCGCCGCTGTCCTTGTATGTCCACATCCCGTTTTGCGAGTCACTGTGCTATTTCTGCGCCTGCAACAAGCTGGTGACACGCCACCATGACCGGGCAGCCCCTTACCTGCGCTATCTTGGCCGCGAGCTGGATCTGCACACTGCGGCGCTCGGGTTGGGCCAGAAGGTCACGCAGCTGCACCTAGGCGGAGGCAGCCCGACCTTTCTGGACGACGATGAACTTCGATCGCTGATGGCGATGCTCGGGCGCGGCTTCAATCTCGTCGCCGGCGCCGAATTCGCGATCGAGGTGGACCCGCGCACCGTCGATGCGGCACGCCTTGACACGCTGGCCGAATTGGGATTCAACCGGCTGAGCTTTGGCGTGCAGGATTTCGATCCTGCCGTGCAGCAGGCTATTCACCGCATTCAGCCGGTGGAGCAGGTGATGGCCTTGGTTCAGTCGGCACGAACGCGGGGCTTTGACTCGATCAATTTGGACCTGATTTACGGCTTGCCGAAGCAGACGCCAGAGTCCTTTTCCGGCACGCTGGAGCAGTTGCTGCAGATGCGCCCCGATCGCGTGGCCCTGTACGCCTACGCCCATCTTCCCGAGCGATTCAAAGCACAGCGCAGGATACCGGCTGCGCAATTGCCGGACGCCAGCGCCAAGTTGGCGATGCTGTCGCGTTCCATCGCCGCGATGCTGGCGGCCGGCTATGTCTACGTCGGCATGGACCATTTCGCGTTGCCCAACGATCCTCTTGCCGTCGCCAAGCGACAGGGGCGCTTGCACCGCAATTTCCAGGGTTACAGCACGCAGCCGGACCGCGACCTTATCGGGCTCGGCGTCTCGGCCATCGGTCGGGTCGGCGCGACCTATAGCCAGAATGCGAAGACGCTTGATGAATACTATGACGCGCTCGACCAAGGACGGTTCCCCGTCGTGCGGGGACTGGCGTTGTCTCGCGACGATCTCGTGCGCCGCGCCGTCATCATGGCGCTGATGTGCCAGGGCGGGTTCTTGTTTGAATCCATTGACCTGGCATTTCTGGTGCGCTCGAAGACCTATTTTTCGAAAGAGCTCGACACGCTGGGCGAGCTGCAGGACCAGGGTCTGGTCACGGTCGACGATAGCGGCGTCCAGGTCACCGCGACGGGTTGGTTCTTTGTCCGTGCGGTGGCGATGGTGTTTGATCGCGCTTTGCAGAGCGATCGCAACCGGGCCCGCTTCTCACAGATTCTTTAAGGTGTGGCAATGCAGGGCTCGCTGGCGCTGACGGCGCTGCTGATGGGGCTGGTCGGCGGGCCGCATTGTGTCTTGATGTGCGGGGCGGCGTGCGCCGGTCTGGCAAGCGCAGCGGGCGACCGCCGGCGCAGCGCGCTCTGGCTGTTTCATCTGGGGCGCATGGTGGGCTACTCGGCCATGGGCGCCTTGGCGGCCACCTCGGTTCAGAGCATCGGCTGGCTGACCACCCGCTCGGCCGCGATCCGTCCGGTCTGGACCTTGGTGCATGTCGCCGCAGCTGGTCTTGGCCTTGCGTTGCTGATTAGCGCCCGACAGCCGGCGTGGCTCGAGGGCGCAGGCAAGGCGCTATGGGTCCGGGCCCGCACCTGGGTCGGCGCGGCGCGCCGGCCCGCACCGCTGATCGTCGGGACTGCCTGGGCCTTGCTGCCATGCGGGCTGCTGTATTCGGCCATCTTGGTGGCGGCCATGAGCGCCAGGGCGGTCGAGGGTGCCGCCATCATGGCGCTGTTTGCGCTCGGAACCAGCGTGTCCATGGTGGCAGGGCCTTGGCTCTGGCTGCGCTTGCGGGCTGGGCCTGCAGGGCAGGTGGGCGTTCGCATGGCGGGTCTCGCGCTGGCGGCAAGCTCATCCTGGGTTGTCTGGGCCGGCCTGGTGCGGGGCCTGGCTCCATGGTGCCTCGCGCCTTAGCGCGGGCTCCGAGCCTGTCAGTGGATGTCGACCGTGTGAAATCCCAGACGGCCGGCATGGCGGTCCGAGAAGTAGCGCTCCAGCGTTTCCTTGACCGTCCGAAAAGCGATGTCGTCCCAGGGAATTTCCGCTTCGGTGAACAGGCGCGCCTCCATCGTCTCGTGGCCAGGGTCGAAGCGGTCGTGGAGCAGTCGCGCCGTGTAAAACAGATGGACCTGTCCAACACGGGCCACACTCAGGATCGCAAAGAGCGCCTCCATCTCAAACTGGGCTCCGGCTTCTTCCTCCGTCTCGCGCGCGGCGCCCTGGGCAGTGGTTTCGTTGAGTTCCATAAAGCCCGCGGGAAGGGTCCATTTGCCGCGGCGCGGCTCTATGTTGCGCTTGCATAGCAGCACCTGTTCACCCAGATGCGGAACCGTGCCGACCACATTGAGCGGATTTTCATAGTGAATCGTCTGGCACTGCGGGCAGACCGCGCGCTCCCGGGTGTCGCCATCGTCGGGAACGCGGTAGACCACCGGGCTGCCGCAGTTCCTGCAGTGTTTGATCGGGCTGTGGTGCATACGGGCGGTGCGGATACCAGGGGTCGATGGCACGAGCCCCCGGATGGGTCAGTCGTATCTAGGCCTTCTTGGCCGGGGCTGCCTTGCCGGGAGCCGGCATTGCGTGCTTGTCGATCAGCGCTCTTGCGGTGTCGAGAAGCTTGCGGCCGTCGAAGCCGCGCTTGTTCATGTCCTCCACCCACTCGACCTCGATCGACCGAGACTTGCGCCTGAAATCCTGGGCCTCTGCCGCGCTCACCGTGAATATGGTGTTACCGCGGTCCACCGCCGCCTTGCGCCCGAGTGGGTCGTTGCCCTGCTGCGTCTTGCCAAGCCATGCCGAGGCTGCCATTCCCGAGTTGTTGTCGAGTACCTTCTTCAAGTCGGGTGCAAGCGACGCGTACTTAGCCTTGTTCATCGCCATCACAAAGGTGGTGGTGTACAGAGAGCCGCCTGCGGGCTCGAACTCGGCGTGGAATTTTGTCAACTCGTGTACCTTGACCGACGGCACGACTTCCCATGGTATGACGCAGCCGTTGATCGTTCCCTTGCTCAGGGCGTCGGGAATTCCCGGCAGCGGCATGCCGACGGGGGTCGCTCCCAGCACGCCCAGCAGCTTGGTGACCTGGCGTGTCGGTGCGCGCAGTTTGACGCCGCGCAGGTCGGCGATCGAATGGATCGCCTTGTCGGTCGTGTGGATCACGCCAGGCCCGTGCACATGCAGCGCCAGTACCTGGGTGTCCTTGAACTCGTCCGGGGCGACTGTTTGTACATATTCCCACAGCGCCTTCGACGTCGCTTCGGCCTCGTTCATCATGAACGGCAACTCGAAAGCCTCGATGCGCGGAAAACGTCCCGCCGTGTTACCTGGCAGGGTCCACACGATGTCGACTACGCCATCCTTCGCCTGGTCGTAGAGCTGCACCGGCGTTCCCCCCAGTTGCATCGCCGGGTAGCCTTCGAACTTGATGCGCCCGCCCGACTCTTTCTCGACCTTCTCCATCCAGGGCTTGTTCATGGTGAGCCAAACGCTCGACAGCGGCGCCATGAAGGTATGAAATTTCAATGTCAACGACTGCTGCGCCAGGCCGCTCAGGCCAGGGGCGCCCAGCGCTGCCGCCGCGGTGGTTTTCAAAAGGGTACGTCTTTGCATCAGAGATATCTCCTTGGTGGGACCAATAGTCAGAGTTTAGAACTTAACCGAAAAAGTCATACAACAGAGCCGGGATTTACCCTCGGCCAATAAATTGCACCAGCCACAGCGAGATGCCGGGGAAAAACAACAGCAGCAGCGTGCGCAGGATGTCGCTGATCAAAAATGGCATCACGCCACGGTAGCTCTCGGCGATGGGAACATCGCGCGCCATACTGTTTACTACATAGACGTTCAGCCCAACCGGCGGCGCCAGCATGCCGAAACCCACCGTCATCAGCACCATGATGCCAAACCAAATGGCCGCCGCCTCTTTGGGCATGCCGAAGTCCAGTGCGTTGACCATCGGGAAGAAGATCGGTATTGTCAGCAGGATCATCGACAACTCGTCCATGACGGCGCCCAGCACGACGTAGAACAGCAAGATGGCTGAGACCACCATCAGGGGGGAGAGCCCCCAGGCCTGCACCACGTCGGCCATCTGCGCGGGAACCTGCGTCAGCGCCAGAGCCGAGTTCATCAGGTCCGCTCCCAGGAAGATCATGAAGATCATCGCCGAGCCCTCGGCGGTCGCGTAAAAACATTGGCGCAACTTGTCCATCGTCAGTTCGCGCAGCGCCAGAGCGGCCACAAATGTCGCCGCCGCGCCCACAGCGGCGCCTTCGGTTGGGGTGAAGAAGCCGCCGTAAATGCCACCGAATACCAGCAGGAAAATCAGCGCGATCGGAACGACTCCCTTGAGGGATTGCAAGGTGATAGGCTCGCCCCGGACCGCGGTGTCGGGGGCGTGACCCGGAACCACGCGGACATAGATCGCTATCGCGATCATGTAGCCCACCATCGCAATGAGGCCTGGAACCATCGCTGCGGCAAACAGCTTGGCGATGTTCTGCTCGGCCAGGATCGCGTAGATCACCAGCGGGACCGATGGAGGAATCAGGATGCCAAGCGTTCCACCGGCGGCCAGCGTGCCGGTAGACAGACGGCCGGAGTACCCATGGCGTTTCATTTCCGGCAGCGCGACCGAGGTGATGGTCGCAGCCGTCGCAACCGACGAGCCGCAAATCGCGCCGAACGCTGCGCTGGCGAGCACGGCTGCCATGGCCAGCCCGCCCTTGAAGCGCCCCATCACCGAGCTGGCAAAACCGAACAAGGCTCTGGAAATTCCGCCTTGGGTTGCGAAGTGGCCCATCAGGATGAACAATGGGATGACCGACAGGTCGTAGCTGGCGAAGCGCGCAAAGGCCTGCGAATTGAGGAAGCTGGCCAGCGGCGACCAGCCGGCCTGCGCGGCATAGCCTAGGCAGCCGGCGACGAACATCGCTATCGCGATGGGTGTGCGAAGCGCCATCAGCACCAGCATGATGGCGAAGATCATCAGCGTGAGCGTCAGCGGGGTCATCGCCGGTCCATTGACGGGTTCGGGCCGACCGCCTGCCACAAGGCGATGAGCGCCGTCAGCCCCAGGGGCGGGACGATGGACAGGTACACCACCCATTCAGGAAATCCGAGCATCATGGTTCCCGACCCGGTGGCGTAGGCGTTGAGCCCGCCGACCGTGGTGCGCCAGCTGAGCAGGGCGGTGGACAATGCCAGCAGCAGGGCGCCGAAACGGTCGAGCCGACGGTTGCTCCGGTCGCTCGCATGGGTGGTGAAGAAGTCGACGATGATGTTGGCGCGCCGGACCTGGCACCAGGGAAGAAATAGCGCAATGGCCGCTCCGGCCACCACCCCGGTGAGTTCAAAGTCGCCGGCAATGGTGATCCCCAGCGCGTTGCGTCCCAGCAGGCTCACGCAGGTCATTAGCGTGATGGTGGTCAGCAACAGACCCCCCAGAACGGCGCAAAGCCGGGCCAGCGATTCAAGCTGGCGCATCGCCGCTGCCGCAGGTCGCCGTCCCAGCGCCCAGGCGTGGACGGTCGCCCTTCATTGAACCTGCACGCGGATCGCTTGCAGGCCTGCCACCCCACCGACCATCGTCTGGCCAGCCACAACCGCTGCAACGCCTTCCGGGGTGCCGGTGTAAATAAGGTCCCCCGGCTTCAACTCCCATGCCGCCGACAGGTGCTCAATGGTTTCTGCGATGTTCCAGATCAGCTTGGCAACGCTGCTGCGTTGACGGTCCTTGCCGTCTACCTGCAAATAGATCTCCGCGTGCTCGACGTCACCCGCCAGCGCTGCCGGGGTAATAACGCCGATCGGCGCTGAGTGGTCAAAGCCCTTTCCGATGCACCAGGGCCGGCCCTGCTTTTTCATGTCGTTTTGCAGGTCGCGTCGGGTCATGTCCAGCCCAACCGCATAGCCGAATATGTGCCGGCGCGCGTCGGCGGCGGCGATATTTTTGCCGCCGATTCCGATCGCCACCACCAGTTCAATCTCATGGTGCAGGTTGCTGGTCAGGCTGGGGTAGGGAATGCTCGCCGTTTCTCCGGCGTTGACGACGACCGCGGCGTCGCCGGGCTTAAGAAAGAAGAAGGGGGGCTCACGCCCCGTGAAGCCCATCTCCTTGGCATGCTCCTCATAGTTGCGGCCGACGCAGTAAATCCGGTTTACCGGAAATGTTTCAGCCCGGCCCAGAACCGGAACGCAGACCTGTGGCACTGCCGGAAATACAAGACTCATGTGAACCTCTGCTCGTTGTGAATTCCAAGGGCCTGATGCACCGGGCGGTCCGAAAAGCTGAATAGCACGCAGCCTTCAGTCGATTCGAGTCGGGCAGTATGCCATGAGGGCAGCACGAAATGGTCGCGTGCTTCGAAGTCCAATCGCTGCATGGTTCCTCTTGACTCGATCAGGGCGCATCCGGTTCCCTCGACGACGCTGAAGACCGCGCCATCGGTCTGGCGATAGGGTCGGCCCGAGAAGCCAGGGGGCAGACGCTGCATAAAAGTCTCCATGCTTGGCATCGGCGAGCCGCCTGTGAGCGGGTTGGTGTAGCGCAGCTTGACGCCGTCCCATGGGTCAACCTGGGTGTCGCGTTCGAGTTGGTACAGCGCCTCGCGGCTGCGTTCATAGGGGTAGCTGAACAGCGGCGAGGTCATGCCAAAGGGCGAATCCTTTTGCGCGTGTGTTCGAACGGGCGCCATGTTGTTTCCGTAGCGTGCCAGGCTGGTGCCGGATGGTCGGACCTGCTCCTGCGATCGCTGTGCGCCATCCTCGGCAAAACCGGCGTCAAAGAAGCGGACCAGCGGGATGTCCAGTCCGTCGAGCCAGACCACCGGTCCGTCTGCCTCGCTGCCATGGTCGTGCCAGGCCCAACTCGGCGTGATGATGAAGTCGCCCGGCGACATGCGCGTGCGCTCGCCGTCGACCGCAGTGAACGCACCGCTGCCTTCGACAATAAAGCGCAGCGCGCTTTGGGTGTGGCGGTGGCTGGGCGCGATCTCGCCCGGCAGTATCAGTTGCAGCCCGGCATAGAGCGACTGGGTGATTGCGGACTGACCCCGCAGCGCAGGGTTTTCCAGCACCAGCACCCGGCGCACCGCCTCTTCGGCGCTGATCAGGTCGCCCGCACGCATCAGAAAGGGGCGCAGCTCCCGGTAGCGCCACAGGGAAGCCACGCACGGTGTTGCGGGCTCCTTGGGCACCAGCGCGTGCAGGACTTCCCACAGGGGTGTGAGGTTCAGCGGCGACATTTCGGCGTACAGCGTGCGCCGCGCTGCCGTTACGGTTTCATCCATGGCCTGTGCTCCCGAAGAGGTTGTCTGGGTCGATGCCGTCGTACATCCATTTGAGCCCCGCGAAGCCGGCCGACTCCTGCCCGCTTTGGAACATCTGGTTACGCAGTTCGCGCTGCACGCCGGCTGCGTGGTAGATGTCGCCGTAAAAGCGCGCTGTGAGCTGCACGCGCCCGGTTCGCAGGTAGCGCGCCTGCTGGTAGAGCTGGAAAGCCCGCTGCGGATTGCCCTGGCTATGGCGCAGCGCTTGGCGCAGAACGACCGCGTCCTCGATCGCCTGTCCCGCACCCTGCGCCAGGTACTGCAGCATCGGGTGCGCCGCGTCACCGAGCAGGGTCACGCGGCGGTCGCTCCAGTTGGCGACCGGCTCGCGGTCGCACAGCACCCACATCTTCCAGGTCTCTATCTTGGCCAGCAGTTCGCGCACGCTGGCGCAGGCCGGGGCGAAGCGGGCGTTGAGTTCCTCGACATCGCCGAAAGCGTTCCAGCCCTCTTCGAACTTGTCGCTGTGGAATACCGCGACCAGGTTAAACAACTCGCCACGCCGCAAGGGATAGTGAACCAGATGGGTCTTTTCGCCGCCCCACAGCACCACGTCATCGCTCCACAGGTGCTCGGGTACCTCCTGTTTCTTGAGAACGGCGCGGTAGGCGATATGGCCCGACACCCGCGGCTTGCCGTCCCCGACCATCGCTTCGCGGATGCGGCTCCACATGCCGTCGGCGCCAATCAGCGCTGCGCCGGCGACGACCTCGCCGCCCGCAAGTGCGAGCTGCACCCCGT
>Ga0114970_10002850_pt1 | contig 12886 bp, 10 predicted proteins | sample M_140205_XF_Meta_FD_87030 | JGI IMG/M metagenome (GOLD analysis project Ga0114970, IMG submission 87030) | Freshwater microbial communities from Lake Montjoie, Canada to study carbon cycling - M_140205_XF_MetaG | ecosystem: Environmental > Aquatic > Freshwater > Lake | place: Lake Montjoie... | reverse complement strand
CGAATACGCGCAGATTCATGCCGCCGCACGGCTCGGCTGGCTCGATCTCGTGCGTTGTCGTGATGAATCGTTGTTGGCGATCAAGCGGGCGGGGGCGGACATGATTTTAACCTATTTCGCGAAGGATGTCGCGAAGGCCTTGGCGAAGTGACGCCAAGCTAGGACGCTTTTTTTGACGCATCGCATCGGAGGCCGAGTGAATCCCCGCGCGTTACAACGAGGGATCTGAGCCGCCTCAGCGCAGCTTGCTGTGCTGGCGGCTGTAGCCGAAGTACACCATGAAACCGAGGGCCAGCCAAATTGTTAGGTTGAGCCAAGTGATGGTGGGCAGCGCGAACATTTGGGCGATGCAGATCACAATACCTAAGATGGGCACAAAAGGCACCCAGGGTGTCCGGAATGAGCGCGGGGCCTGGGGTTCGGTGCGGCGGAGGACCAGCACGCCGGCGCAGACGAGGGCAAAGGCCAGTAATGTTCCGATCGAGATCAGTTCGCCCAGAAGGTTCAGGGGAAATAAACCTGAAATAATCGCGCACGCGATACCGGTGATCCACGTGGTTACATGTGGGGTACCGTGTTTAGGATGGATCTTCGCGAAGGTCGCGGGGAGGAGTCCATCCTTGGCCATCGCAAAGAAAATGCGGGGTTGGCCGAGGAGGGAGACCAGAATGACGGACGTAAGGCCCGCGAGCGTGGCTGCTTCGATTAAGTAGCGAAAGAGAGCGGGCGCTTGGACTTGCTGCAGGGCATAGATGAAGGGGGCGTCAACGTTGAGCTTGGAGTAGTGTACGAGTCCGGTGAGCACCAACGATACCGCAATGAAGAGAAAAGAAACGATGAGCAGGGTTCCGAGTAAGCCAATGGGAAGATCACGTTGCGGATTTTTTGTCTCCTGGGCGGCGGAGGAAACGCAGTCAAAGCCCACGTAAGCAAAGAAGATTGCCCCGGCTCCGCGGAAGATGCCACTCCAGCCATGTTCACCGAAGACGCCGGAATTAGCGGGGATAAAAGGAGTCCAGTTGGCGCGGACCAGTTCGCGGTGTCCGCTGAAATACCAAATTCCATACCCGATAAGCGCGAGCAGTACTCCCACCTTGATGAGCACCATCAGATTATTGAAATTGGCCGATTCTTTGATCCCGATATAAAGTACGTAGGTGAGGGCCAGTGAGATAAAAACCGCGGGAAAATTAATCAACGCCCCTGTGGTCACGAGGTGTCCATTAACAACGTCGAGTGGCGCACTGGCCATGACGGGCGGCAGTACCAGATTGAATTCTGCCAGGATGTCACGCGTGGCGCCGGACCAACTGACGGCTACTGCTGCCCCCGAAAAAAGGTATTCTAAGATTAGGCACCAGCCGACGATCCAAGCAAAAATTTCACCTAAGCTGCCATAAGTGTAGGTGTACGCGCTGCCCGAGACGGGGATCATCGCTGCCAGTTCAGCGTAGCACAGTCCGGCCAAGAGGCAGGCGATGCCAGAGATGATAAAAGAAATGGCGATAGCTGGGCCGCCGTAGAGGGCGGCCGCCTGGCCCGTTTGCACAAAAATACCGGCGCCCACCACGGAGCCGATGCCCAAGCTAATCAGGCTGAGCGGCCCTAAGGTGCGTTTATAGCCGTGATCAGCCGCGGCTTCGACTTGCAGGGAAGCAAGGCTTTTGGTGCGCAGCAGGCTCACGTTATTGGCCCGATTTGTTCAGTTTGCTGTGGTGCCGACTATAGCCAAAGTAAATTGCGATGCCGACTGCCATCCAGATGACCAGCCGCCACCAAGTATCAGCGGGCAGGGCATACATTTGCAGAAAACAGATGCCGGCGCCTAAAATTGGCACGAGCGGTACCCATGGAGTCCGGAACGGCCGCGGCGCATCGGGCCGAGTTTTGCGCAGCACGACGATGCTGATGCAGACAATGACGAAAGCAAAAAGCGTTCCGATTGAAACCATTTCCCCGAGGATCGAAAGCGGCATCAGCCCGCCGAGAATCGCAGAAAGAACGCCCGTTATGATCGTGGTCACATAAGGGGTCTTAAAACGTGGGTGCACCTTGGCGAAGACCGCGGGAAGTAGGCCATCATTAGCCATCGAGAAGAAAATGCGGGGTTGGCCCATGAGCATGACTAAAATAACCGAGCTCAGGCCGGCGATAGCCGCAATTTCCACCACAAAGCGAAGGGCAAATGGGGCGCCAGCGGCTTGGAGGGCATTCACGACGGGGGCGGCGTTATTCAGCTCCGTGTATTTCGACATACCCGTTAAGATGACGGAAATCGTAATGAAGAGCACGGTGCAGATGAGCAAAGAGCCGACGATGCCCATGGGCATATCTTTCTGCGGATTCTTGGCCTCCTGGGCCGCCGTAGAGACGGCATCGAAGCCGATGTAGGCGAAGAAAATAACGGCTGCGCCTTTGAAAATTCCGCTCCAACCGAATTGACCGTAAGTCCCTGTGTTGGCGGGAATGAAAGGGGTCCAATTTTTTACGGCTAGGTCGTGGTGGCCGAGGAGATACCAAATACCAAAGCCGATAATGGCCAACAGTACGGACACCTTAGTGACGACCATGTAATTATTAAAGGTGGCTGATTCTTTGATGCCAATCACTAGGAGCCAAGTCAGCATGGCAATGATCCCGACGGCAGGAAGATTCATGAGGTGGCCGGTGCTTACGAGGTGGCCGTTAACATAATCGAAAGGCGCTTGGGTTAAATGGGCTGGCAGGACGATATTGAATTCCTTTAAAAAAGCGACGAAGTGGCCGGACCAGCCGACGGCGACGGTGGGAGCGACAAAAAGATATTCCAGAATTAAATCCCAGCCAATGATCCAAGCAAAAAATTCGCCAAGGGTCGCGTAAGAATAAGTGTAGGCGCTGCCGGAGATCGGAATCATGGCGGCGAATTCTGCGTAGCAAAGACCGGCAAACAAACAGCCGAGCCCTGAGATCACAAAAGAAATGGCGATGGCCGGACCCGCATATTGCGCGGCCGCTTGACCGGTGAGAACGAAAATGCCGGCGCCAATAATTGCGCCGATGCCGAGGCTAACGAGATTCATCCGCGAGAGGCTGCGGCGAAGACCGACATCAGCGGCGGCTTCTTTTTGCAGGGACTCGATCGATTTAGTTTGGAACAGATTCATGGGGTGGTGGGTTGGTTTTCGTTAGAAGATTTAGGCGGACAGGTTTAAATTAAAATGCTGAGCGGGGAACTTGAATCGAATCCCCGGGAAAGAGCAGGGGGTCTTGCTCGGGTTGGCGTTGGGCCAGTTGCACATCGAAATCAGCAGCTTTACGATCGCGCGTGAGGGTCACGCGCGATTCTTTCGCGTAGAGCGTGAATCCGCCGGCTGATTGCACCGCTTTCGCAAGCGTGAGGTCAGGTGACCAAATAATCCGGCCTGGCCGCTGCACCTCTCCGCCGATGTAAATATAGCGTTCGGTAACGTTTACGGACACGTCGAGGGCTTGATAGAATTTTTTGTTAATGTAGGCGTCGCGAATGCCCTGGGATAGTTCGGAGGCGGTTAGCCCAGCTGCGGTGATGGCCCCAATGTACTGCAGGCGGATGCGACCTTGTTCGTCAATTTGGACATTGCTGTTGCTGGGCTCGGGAATGCCAAGCAGCGAGACCAGCATGGTGTCCCCCGGCCGCAATTGGGCCGAAAGGATGGGCGCGGCTATCTTGGGATTGCCGAGCCGAGCGCTGGTCTCTGGGCTGGTCCCAGCGGTTGCGCAGCCTCCCACCGCCATGGTGAGGAGAAATAACGGAAGGCGTTTCCAGCAAAGCGACAGCATGCGTGCAACGTAACTGATTGATCGCCCTCGGTGTGGCAACAAACCTTTTAGTTGGGCTGGCCTTAAGATGATCAGAGTGAGGTTTCCTCGGTGGGGCTCACTCGATTAGATTAACCCCGGCTCCGTTTACCGCGGCTAGGTTTTTCCTCGGCATCGTCGCCGTCATCGTCCTCAGAATCTTTATCTTCTTTTTCCGGCTTGGCGTCGCCTTCTTCCTCATCGTCATCCCATTTCAGCGAGGCGTCGCCCTTGAGCTTAGCTTCTTCGCCTTCTTCCACCTCAGGAAGATCATCATCCTCGTCTTCCGCGGAACGCTTTTGGGTTTCGTCCTCATCATCGCCATGACCGGCTGGCATGAAATCGAGGATGGCGGTGATTTCTTGAAACAGATGAACGGCTTTGCCCTCGATGAAATCGTTATTTTGAGCTTCGCGGAGTTGGTCTTCCACCTCGTCGATGGTGAGCTTCTCTTCGAAATCGAGGAGATCGTTAAGCAGCTTAACGCGGAGGCGGGTAATGTGGTCGAGAAAATCAGCGTAGGGCCCATTTTCTTCATCGATCACATCGGGCAGAGCAAAAAGTTTTTCTTCGGACTCAAGTAAAGGTTGTTTGGTCCGAGCGAGCCGGACGCGGCCTTTGCCGAGATCTTTGTTAATGCGAAAGGGAATGAAGGCGCGTTCGAAAAGATTAGCGTCGAAGCCGTATTCGCGGAGCGGTTCAACTAGCTCGATGATATGATCCACTTGCCGCGGATCGATAATGCTGAGGCCGTCTACATCCCAGTGGACGGGATCGCTCGTTTCCCCGACCCACCAATTGTGGTCTTCGCCGAGCCGGACAATGCACCATTCAAGAAGAGGAGTTCCTTTCGCCATATAGATAGAATTCGCTGCACGAAAACGGTTCGGTTCCGCCCTTGTCAAATCTTGAAACGCATAATCGCATAAATTCTTTTACAACCGTGCTCGTAAATAAAATTTTGGCGGCAGGGTGGGCCGAGGGGCTGAAATAACAAGATCAAAGATTTTGCCCTCGGGCTGCCGTCGCGCGCTTGTAACTTAGCGCATAAATGCCAGCGTTTCCGCCATGGGTTGGCTTTATCAAAACGCAATCAAACCAGCGCTCTTCCGCCTCGATGCAGAGCAGGCGCACGAGCTGAGCGTGCATGCGCTCGCCCTTCTGGGGCGGGTGCGTCCGCTTTGTGCTGCCTTCGAGCGGCTCCAGCAACTGCCTGCGGCGGCCTATCGGCCGATTAATTTCTGTGGGCTGCAATTTCCTAATGCCGTTGGTCTGGCCGCCGGTTTTGACAAGAATGGCTGGGCTTGGCCCGCGGCGGCTGCTTTGGGCTTTGGGCATGTGGAAATCGGGACGGTTACGTTGCACGCGCAGCCGGGTAATCCGCAGCCCCGGGCTTTTCGCTACCCCGCCGAGGGCGCCGTGATCAATCGGATGGGTTTCAATAATGCGGGAGCGGCCGCGTTGGCGGCACGGCTGGCTCGATTGCCGGGGCCCGGCCAACGAACAATTCCGCTCGGGATTAATTTAGGTAAAAGTAAAGTAGCCACGCTCGATCAAGCGACCGAAGATTATCTCGGTAGCTTTCGCTTACTGGCCGATCACGCCGATTATCTCGTCGTTAATGTAAGTAGTCCGAATACTCCGGGGCTGCGCGAATTGCAGGATGCGGCCTGGCTGAAACCGTTGCTCGCGGCGCTGGTGGCCGAGAATCAAGGGCGCGTCGCGGCGGGCAAAGCGCGCCGCCCCTTGTTGCTGAAGATCGCGCCGGATCTCACTTTTTCGCAGATCGATGCCGCGCTGGGCGTAATCGCTGAGCTGAAGCTGGATGGTATCATTGCCACCAACACCACGCTGGCGCGACCCGGCGCATTCGCCACGGTTAACCAAGCGGGCGGGCTGAGCGGGCGGCCGGTACGGTCGCGCTCCACCGAGATTATTAATTATATCGCGCGGACCACACAGGGACGTCTGCCCATCATCGGGGTGGGTGGCATCATGGATGAGGTCTCGGCCGGCGAGAAAATGGATGCAGGGGCTTCGTTAGTGCAGCTTTATACTGGTTTGATTTACCGCGGGCCGTTTTTTGCCGCGGAAGTGGCCCGCGCCCTAGCGGAACGGCAGCGAAAGTAAGCTGTTCTTCGTCGGCTCGGCGGTTCCCTACCGCCGTGCGCGATCAATTTCTGGTTCTAAAAACCGGAATACTCCGCCATTAAATCATCCAATCGCTGGCATCGGCGCCGGGTGTATCTTTTTTCTGGCGGGGACGAATCACGAGATCTTCGCCTTTATAATAAGCAATGCTGTGCGCCGGGACAGATTCGAGTAACCAAACATTGCCGCCGATCACCGTATGCGCCCCGATGCGCGTGTCGCCGCCGAGGATCGTGGCATGCGCATAGATGGTCACATGATCTTCAATGTCGGGATGGCGCTTGCCGCCTTTGATCGGGAGACCGGCACCATCAACCTCGAATGATTTGGCGCCCAAGGTTACGCCTTGATAAAGTTTTACGTGGTGGCCGATGGTTGCAGTCTCGCCGATGACGACCCCCGCACAGTGGTCGATAAAGAAATGCGTATCGATTTGGGCGCCGGGATGAATATCGACTCCCGTGCGCTCGTGCCCGTATTCGGTGAGCATGCGGGGCAGCAGCGGGACTTGCAGCTGATAGAGTACATGCGCGATGCGCTGGAGCGAAATGGCAAGGACGCACGGGTAAGCGACAATGATTTCTTCTATGCTGCGAGCCGCGGGGTCGCCTTCGTAGGCCGCGGTGACGTCCGTTTGCACGATCCGGCGGATTGCGGGTAATTGGGTGAGGAGATCGGTGGCGATCCGCCGGGCGTTGCTTGTGGGGTCAGCATCACGCGAGAAGCGCAGGCTTTTTTCTAATTCCGTGGTTAGGCGCTGGTCGATCTTGGCCAAGAGACGATCCAACCAGGCCGGGACATCTTTTTGGGCTAAGCTGCTTTGTTCGAAATAACCGGGAAACAGCAGATGCATGAAATCACGGGCCAGCTCCGCCACGCTGTCTTGGGATGGCAAGTTGACTCCATCGAGATGGTTGATGCCCCCATCCCGCGCGTAAGATTCCAGCAGGGCTTGTTTGATCGAGTGGGGGTTCATGGCTGAATGGAGTTAAATACTATCATGCGATTTGATCCACTGGTCAAATGTGTTGGGGCGGATCTTCGTCATATCTAATCCAGCGACTCGCTGCGTTTTTTTCGCAGTAAAAAATCGGAGCACCCACTTAGCGTGATGGCTTCAACTGGGAGATGTTTCCAGATGCCGATTTCCTCATTGAGGAAAAGTGGTGCTCGGGACAGGACTCGAACCTGCACGCCTTACGGCACACGCACCTCAAACGTGTGTGTCTACCAATTCCACCACCCGAGCGTTCCAACTTTGGAAGGGTGAGATAGGTAAATCCATTCCGGCTTGTAAAGCCCCGAAATGCGCTTGCTTCGAGGTTTCTTCTATGGGCAAACTATGCACTTCCCGCACATCTGACCTGATGCTGCGGATCACCAAGCACACCTCCGCAATTACACGGGTTAACTACGCCCGTTTTCCGCCCTTCATGGACGATATCAAGCCTGCCAACGAATCCAACGACTCTGGTTTAAACAAACTCGACCTAAGTCAGTTGCAATCTTTCAGCTTCGGCACCCAGTGGTCTGAAGTTAAGCCCGTGTCCCCCGCGGGACGCCGTGAACGCGATTTCGATCGCCCCGGTCGCCGCGATGACGCAGGTGGGCATGGGGCGCCGCCTCGTGACCGCCGCTCGTTTCAAAAACCGAGTGGCCCCACTCCTGGTGGGGCTGGTTTTGCCCCTGGCGCTCCGAGTCGGGAAGGCCAGCCTCAAGGTGTCGACCGTCGTCGCTTCGACCGCGGAGCTCCTCAAGCGGGTGATCGTCGGCAAGATTTTCATGGCGAAGATCGCCGCGAGGGCGGTGGTCAGTCGTTCGATCGGGGTCCTTACATTAGTCCCTATTTCGTGGCGACTTGCTATCCCGAGGACACCGGCTTTGCGGCCATGGTGAAAGCGGTTCGCGCCTCTTGCCGTACTTATCAGCTGTTTGAGATCACCAAAGCGGTCTTAGAGAAAAATGATCGCTTCATTGTCGTACTCCAGCGCGCTCGCGCGGAGCGGCCCATGCGTCAGAGCCGCGCCCCAGAAGGAGCGGCGGTCGCCGAAGGTTCGACGGAGTCGGCGAGCAAACCTGCGCAGGAAAAGCTCAACCCGATGTACATGTCGCAGCCTGATCATCTGCCTTTCGATACGGAAGAGGCGGCGATCCAACACGTCTTAAGTAATAATCTCGGCGCATTTTTCGAGATGCAGGAAGTGGAGATTGAAGCCCCTAAAGGAAATTTCCCCATTATTAATAAATGTGGAATTACCGGTGAATTGCTCGGGCCACCGAATCATCATCGGTATCAGCAAGTTTTACAGCAGCACCATGAGGCTAAACTCAGCCGCATGCCGTTTGAGCGCTTTCGGGAAAGTATTATTTCAGCGCGCGAACCTGAGGTGCTCGCCGCTTGGATGGAGAAAATGAAAAAAGCCACGCGCTATACGTGGAAAACGCCGGCGGCAAAAGAGCCCGTTGTGATCGCGAACGAAGTGACAACTCCCGCTGAGGCTAACACTCCAGAGGCCGCCGCACCCGAGACGGTGGCCCCCGTGGCGGCGGCTCCCGCGCCGGATGCACCTGCTCCGATCAGTTTCGACACCATCGAGGAAGCTCGCCTGCATCTGCTCGCTAACGTTCGCGACAAATTAGTGCGCGCCGTCGAGAATGTGCGTTTTCAAGGAAAGTTGATTGAGAAACTGCCTGTGGGTGAAATTCGTCGCGCGCTGGAGGGCCACGTCGAACGCCAGCGTCGTTTCCCGCTCGACACCGCTAACGCGCTCCGCGGTCGTCTGCGCCGCGAGAGTTTTACGATCTTTAAGAAAGGGTCGCGCGGCGTCTCCTATGTTTGCGCCGTTAAACGCCGCTTCCGGATTCCGGGCCAAGTATTCTCCGAGACCATTACTAAGCTCATCGATTTTATTGAGAAAAATCCGATGGTGCACATGAAGGATCTGCCCAAGGGTTTTCTTGCGATCGAGATTCCCGTAGCAGCACCAGTTGCCGCGGTTCCGGCCGCCGAGCCCGTAGCGCCAGCAGTTGCTTTGACGCCTGAGCAGTCAGAAAAGCTGCGCAAGATGAGCAATGATCTTCGTTGGCTCGTCATGGAAGGCTACGTCACTGAGTTCTCGGACGGTAAGTTATTTGCTCCGCCGCCTATGGCTCCCCAAGCCGCGAAGCGCGCTGAGGCCGGCGAAGACGAGAACGACCCGGTGGATTTCCCTGAGGCCCCGAGTGCCGCGGCGGCCCCAGCTGCGGTCGTCACCGCTCCTGCCACGGTAGTTGCGGTGACGGCTGCTGAGCCGGCCGCGGCCGCGGAAGTTCCGGTGGCGACAGTGATTGAAGAGCCCAAGCCGTAAGCTCGGGATACATTCATTTGCAAAGCCCGCTTTTACGAGCGGGCTTTTTTATGCCCACGCGGCCTCCACTAGCGCAGCACCAGATGATGCCGGTCGCCGGCCACAATCGACAACGTCAAGTGCCAGGCATTGGCTGGCAGCCAATCACCGGTTTTATCCGGCCATTCCACGGCTAAGCACCAGGGTGTCTGCAGAAATTCTTCGATCAGGAGTTCATCCAGTGCGGATTTTTTTTCCAAACGATAGGCGTCTAAATGAACCAGCGTGCGAGCGCTGCCTTGATAAATGGAATAAATAGCGAAAGTCGGGCTCGTCACATGTTCGCTCACGCCGAAACCCTGCGCGAGGCCTTGCACGAAAGTTGTTTTGCCGACGCCCATATCGCCATGGAGCGCGAGCGTTGTATCTGGGGGGAGCGCGCTAGCTAATTCAGCCGCGAGGGCGCGAGTTTGCTCCGCTGAATCGGTGGTGATACCAACTTTAAGTTGTTGGAGAATGGTCATGGCGCGTAGGATCAATCAGCGCAGATGCTCATAGCCGCGATAATCTTCGAGACGCAACGCCGCCGGGGGAAATTCCGCAGGGCGAACGAAGTGTCCAACCAGTGATAATTTTGTCTGGGGGAAACGCCGATGCCACGCGCGCGCTAACTGAGCGGCGCTGGCGCGGGCCCGCACTACGATGAGCAACTCATAATCTTCGCCGTCACTGAGGGCGTGAAAGAGTCCGCTTTTTTTGGTGCGGCTCGCGCGCTGACGAGCGGCTGGACTGATAGGAATCGCGGTTGCACACAGGGCGGGGGCGAGATCGGCGGGGGTGAGGGCGTTGAGATCTTGAGCGAGGCCGTCGCTAACATCCATCATGGCGCAAACCTCCGGTCGCTTCGCCAGCCAAGCGCCTTCGGCTAAACGCGGGGAGAAATTATAATGATGGCCCAATAAGCTGCCGCCGAGTTTTCCGGTGACGTAAATGCGGTCGCCCCGTTGCGCGCCCGCACGGGTCACAACTCGCTGGCCGGTGGCCTCACCATGCAGCGTTAGAAACGCGCCAAAAAAACCAGCGGGGCCCTGCGTGATATCGCCGCCGACAATTTTTACCTGATATTTTAACGCGCAGGCGGCGAGTCCGCGGTAAAAAGATCTTAGCCAAGCTAGGTTCGTTTCGGGCGCGAGCGCGAGCGAGACCACGGCGGCGCTGGGCCGTCCGCCCATCGCGGCGATATCACTGAGATTGCGTTTGAGCAGCTTGGCGCCGACGGCGCGGGGGGCGACGTGCTGATCGAAATGTTGACCGTAGATAACCGGGTCCGTGGTGACGAGTTGATGGCGTCGCGTCGGGGGCAGCACCGCGCAATCATCGCCGATCCCAAAGGGGGCGGGCGGGGAAGCCGGGCCCAGCCATCGACGAATTTCTGTAATTAAGCGTCGCTCGCCGTAAGCGCTGACCGCTTGACTGAGATTGGTAGTAAACGGCGTCATGATTACTGCGGCAAACCGGAGAAAACGATGAGGACCGTATTTAAGTTAAACAAACTGTGAGCAATGATTGGGGCGCGAATATCGCCAGTGGTTTCGTAAATCAGCGCAAGAATTATGCCCAACAGCGCGAGGGGCAGGAAGCTGGCCCAGTTGGCGTGAACTGCCCCAAATAAGGCGCCACTTAAAATAAGAGCGGCGGTGCGGCCGAGATACTGCCGGCAGAAGCGATAAAGTCCGGCGCGGAAAAGTAATTCTTCGTAAAGCGGGGCGAGGACGCAGGCTACAATCAGCATTCCTGCGATCACGTAGGGCGATTTAGTTTGGGCGAAAATAGCGATGAGATCCTGCGGAGCGGCGGGTAGGCCCAAGGCTTCAATGAGCAACGTCCAAAGCCAATTGGCGGCAACGATAAGCGGTAGGGCGGTTAATAATGCGGTGCTCGCGGTAAGGCTCAATTGGCCCCACGAAAGCGTGGGTATCGGCGTTAGCGGGGGCGGGGCGCTGGGGCTGGCCCACGTTGTCTGGATCCAGCGGAAGAGGCCCCAGCCGAGCAGGCCGCCGCCGTCAAAACTGAAGCCGTTCACGCAAAGTTGCAGTCCTTCGCGGTCGACTGATTTTGCGATGATCGTTTTGAAAATACCTTGCGCGGCCAGCTGACAAAACGCCCCCGTGCCGAGGATAAAGAAAATAAATAGGCTAAATTCTGCTAGGGTCTGGGGCCACGCTGGTAGGGTTTGGGGCCGGAGCCAACGCGCGCGCTGGGCGGGCTGAGTCACGAGGCGTTGAAAAAAATAAAGACCGGCCAGCAGCAAGGATAGCTCAAAGATCACTAAGATTTGCTGGAGGGGTTCGGTCGGCATGGCGTGGCTTTATCTTTGGCGGTCTCGCAGCAAAAAACCAATCAGAAACACCGAATGACCAACCGCCCGCACACGCGATGGCGACTAGCCTTTATACTCAGCCAATGAAAGTAGCGCTAGCCCCGCGCGCTTAAACCATCTTGCCGTTAGCGTAGACGATCTTGCCGGACACGATGGTGGTCTTCACGCGTCCGGTCAGTTGTTGTTGATTCCAAGGCGAATTGATCGATTTGCTAAAAGCGCCGTAGGTATTGTAGAGCCACGTCTCATTGGGATTGAAGATGCAAACATCGGCGACTGCGCCAACCGCGAGCGTGCCGGCTGGGAGTTTTAGGATATTCGCGGCCTTACGCGTCATGAGGTCGATGACTTGAGTTAGCTTAAATTTACTTTTCCGCACGAGGACATCGAGGCAGATGGGCAAAGCCGTCTCGAGCCCGATAATCCCGTTCGGGGCATAATCAAATTCGCGGTCTTTTTCCTCGGGGGCATGGGGCGCGTGGTCGGTGCCGATGCAGTCGAGCGTCCCATCTTTCAGGCCGGCGATGATCGCTTGGCGATCTGCTTCCGTGCGCAGCGGCGGGTTCATCTTGAGGTTGGTGTCGTAAGTGCCGAGCGCATCTTCGGTCAGCGCAATGTGATGGGGGGTGGCTTCAGCGGTGACGTTGACCTTGTCTTGCTTGGCCCGGCGCATGAGTTCGACGGAGTGAGCCGAACTGATGTGTTGCATATGAATATGGGCACCGGTGTAGCGCGAGAGGATGATATTACGCGCCACGATGATATCTTCAGCGGCGTGCGGCCAGCCCTTGAGGCCTAAACGGGTCGACATCACGCCTTCATTCATGACGGCCTTGTCGGTCATCGACTCATCTTGGCAGTGGTCGAGAATAGTCAGGTCGAACATTTTAGCGTATTCGACCGCGCGGTGCATGAGTTCGTTAGACTGAATGCACAAGCCGTCATCGGTGAGGGCGACGACCCCGGCTTTTTTTAATGAGCCATGGGGGGCAAGTTGTTGCCCCTTCATCCCCACCGTAATGCAGCCAGTGGCGTAAACATGCACCGGGGCGTTGGCGGCAGCGGCGTTGATCAGTTGAATGGTCCCGGTATTATCGGCGACGGGCGACGTATTAGGCATGCACACCACCGAGGTGAATCCGCCTGCGGCAGCGGCTTGGGAGCCCGTCAGGATGGTCTCTTTGTGCGTCTGACCGGGTTCGCGGAAATG
>Ga0114970_10002845_pt1 | contig 12897 bp, 12 predicted proteins | sample M_140205_XF_Meta_FD_87030 | JGI IMG/M metagenome (GOLD analysis project Ga0114970, IMG submission 87030) | Freshwater microbial communities from Lake Montjoie, Canada to study carbon cycling - M_140205_XF_MetaG | ecosystem: Environmental > Aquatic > Freshwater > Lake | place: Lake Montjoie... | reverse complement strand
GAGGAAACTTTCCTTTTTCCGGAAATAAATTTATATTTCGGAAAACTCAGTAGAAATCACATTGGAGATAAATCTCCAATATTGAAACTTGTTTCAATGTGATTTCAGAGTATTTCATGACGTGATTAATTATATAAATACAAAACCCTTAAAACAGTTGCAGCCGCGATAGCGGCTCTAATATTTCTTTAGTTATAATTTATCTGGTGGATGATAGTCTTTTATATCTTCCTCTGATAAATTATAGTCCAATAGTTTTTGTAGTGTGATTGATTTATAAACGTATAGAGGCCATTTAATTTTCCTACAAACTTCTTGATTAATACCAGCGTCTATATCATCCATTATTAAATTTTGTTTCATAACGCCTGTTATATATCTATTAAACATTGTATGCATCAAAGAAGGACTTAATTTATTTATATCATCATACATATACTTCAACTTTGCTGCATTTTCTGATGACATTACAAAATGAAAATCGGCAAGCGGACCTGCGCTCCATCTATTTACATAGATATTATTTGATGCATATCTGTTTAATATCATATCTTTCCAAAGAAGTACATCTGGGCGATATAATATAACAGTATCATATACGAAATTATTTGTTTTTTCGTATTCTTCTTTGAATTCCAGACATTTCTTAGTAGATAGAGCATGGCTACATTGACTATAATCATACATCGTTTTTGTTTGCTCTTTTATTTTCGATAGTATTTCTTCTTTGTATAATAAATTATCTTCAAACTTATAAAGTTTGGGTTTATATAATTCGACCATGTCTTTTTCTAAAAGTAACTCCCAGCAATGAATAAAAACGTCAAAATCATACTCAGGATTACTATCAATTATGTGTTTTTTTATAGAATTATAACATGCTTCTTTCTTAATATAATGATGGTTATCATTAATATCATATGGGTAGTCATCAAGTTCATTAGGGCGCCTAATGTGAGCTTTTTGTCTTCCTACTCCGCCCCGTAGACATAATGCAGCTCTCTTCTTCATATAATTAAAATAAACTATATTTATTTATTTTATATACGCATTATCTATTCTCTTGAAACATCAAAGTCTTTTCCCCAGTGCCACCTGTGATTTATCTTCTTAAATATTTTTAGGTATATCTCTGTAAACCACTCTTCACAATTTGTATACTTTGCTGGGTCTGCATTATCTAGTGGGTTGTAAAATTTATCTACATCAGATGAATGAAAAGCAATTAATTCACTTGTACCTGCAACTCCTCCTAATATTGTACCTGCACATACTCTAGCTCCCATTTCTAGTTCTCCAGGTTTAACAGTAATATCTTTAAATCGTAGATTAGATGAAACTGTTAGATCGTATCTTCCAATAATAATCATATCATAATTATCTTTGTTGATTCGTTTAAGAGTACTAAGTAAAGAATTTATTCTGTAAACTAACGCTTTGTGTGGTGTCCATGATGCATATATTATTTTATGATCCTCTGATGTAAAATCCTGTGATTCAATTACAAGATGAGGATCCCACTTTTTTAATATATCAATATGCGACGATTCTAATTTTGGCGGATCTATTATATATCTTCTTGACCACGCTTGATTTATTGTATCTCTTGTATCCCACGTATGAAAGAAACAATCATATTCACATCCCTCGAGAGCATCCTTCCACATAGATTGATATTTTTCAAAACTACGATAGTGCCCTCTTAAAACCAATGCAATTCTCATTTTTCTTATACTATTAGCATATTTAAATAAAAAGAAAAAATTCCGTATAAGACCTATTATATTTGTTCTTGATTATGTAATCATTTATACTCGGGAACAGAATTACATTGAAAATTTTTTTAATAAATGAGATTTTCTCAAATATTAAAAATTTGAAGCATTTTATGACGTACTAACTGTCATACCCTCAAAAAATAGCACCGCCGCGAAGCGGCGCTATTATTCTTTTATTATATAAGCGGAAGGAGCATATATATTTGTTGATAGTACTTTGTATTTTAAATTATAATCTCTTAAAAAACGATCTACTGCATTGCTTTCATCAAATATATGATAATCATATTCATCAAATATGATGTATCCACCAGGCACAACACGGTCCCATAAGTTAACTAATGATTGATATGTTGGTTCATCTAAATCAAGATCAAGGTATAAAAGAGAAATACGAAAACCAGGATTATTTTTAACAAACTCCTTAGTTGTAAAACAGACATCTCCTTCAATTAATATATATTTATCATCTGATATATTTGCTTGAAGTAATTGTTCTTTTACCCTCTGTATTGATCGTTCACAAAGAGTTGTTCTATCTATAACAGGTGTCATTGTGTGACCATTTTTGTAAGAAGAAAACACAGTAGATGATATAGAAGAAGAAAACAAATCAAATCCAATTACTTTTTTATTAGTATGTGGGATAAACAAATCGCATATTTTAGCCCACGTTGCAATTCCAGATCCCTTAAATACACCAAGTTCTACAATATCACCAGGGAGATGCTTAATTTTTTGAAATACTTCATATCTGTACAATAATTTTGCGAATACTCTTCTATCATTCGAAAATATAAAGCTATTAAATGCGTCGTATAATTTTTGATCCTCATGTTTTTTTCCGTTGTAAATATCAATGATATTATTAGAAAGGTCCATTTATATGTAATTGGTTTAATTCTTTATGTCATATTTTATATTAAATTAAATAGAAGTCTAAAAAAGATTAATGACGATATAAGATTGTTTTTTTAAATGTATCTGTTTGAAATCCATTATTTGGATGAATACCATCATAATATAAACCATCGTATGAATTTGCTGGTCTTCCTAATACAAACTGACATGCAAGTGCATAAATACTTTCAATTGTAATTCTATCACGCTTATCCTTAATATTTGGTATAATATTAAGAAATTCTGTTTTTTCTTGAAGATTACATAAGAAGCTATGATTTATAATTGAGACAGGTCCAAAACAACCTATCCATTCTTCTTTCTTCCAATATATTTCAATTAGCCACTTGTAAAATTCTGTTCCTTCATATGATTTCTTACATATGTGAAGAATTAAGTCATCGTGTGTTTTTATTTTATTCTTGATATTATATTCTGTCTGTTGTTCTTCTATTATATGCCAGTGTACACGATGATTAGTAAAGTACCAAATAAAGTTTACATCATTAATTGTCTCAATATTTGTAAGTTCTCTCTTTATCTCAAATGAATCATGCAATATTATACCAATATCAAAATATTTCTTTTCATAATAATGTTTAAGTACATTAACTTCTCCATCACAATATCTTGTCTTTATTACTTGAATTGTTGGATCATTCTTTATAAAATCCAATTCTGAAATGTCATAATGGTTTTTTGGATCAGAAAAGAGTATTTTACAATTGTTAGGATGAAACTTTTTCAGACTGTTAATGCAGTTTACAAATGCTATAAATGATTCTGTACTTATAACATAAGTAGGTATAAGAAATCCAAACTTCATACTGTCTCATTTATTACGCGCTTACTTTAAACTCTTTATAAATCTAAAGAATAAAATATATAATAACTATTATGTCTATATGTATAATTGACCCCGCTTCGCATATGCCAGGTCTTAAATTGCTTTTTCCTGAAGCAGAGTATTTTTCTCATGAGCCAGACTCTTTTTTTACTTATATTTCTACCCACCATTATACAAAAGAAAAGAATAAAGAAGAGTATGGTTTTGAATACAGAACAGACTGGGAAAACATTAATTCAAATAATTTTTCTACAGTTTTTATTGTCGCTCCTCTAATGGACTACTTTAATGTTGTAACAACAGAACTTACTCCCCATGTAGATAGGATGCTTAAGAAGATTCGAGAAATTTTTATTCAAAATACATTTCAAAAGATTTGCCTATTTGATATTTATGACTATGACTATGACCCGAATGACATTAATACTGAACTTAGAGTAGATTACTACTTCAAGCGAAATTATAATAAGAATAAGTCTTATAAGACCAACGTATTTCCTTTTCCGTGTAGTATGTTCGTAAAACCATGTGTATTGAGTTCGATGCTGAATCTGAATTTGAATAATAAACCTAGTATTAACAAGGCAATGTGGGCAGGATGTTTATATAATCATACAGATAATAATTTTACACCTCCTATAGTTCGCAATCGTGTTGGTATGTTCGAACAAATTAAAGATAATCTTGCTGTTTATAATTCACTACCTTATAGTGAATATATTGAGAAGATTAGACAACATAAGATTATTGTTGATCTTATTGGTGTTGGTGAACCAAATAAACGTACGTTTGAGGCTTTATCTAATGGAACTCTTCTCATGACTATGGTAAATGATTTGGAATGGGGATTCTATCCAAATGATAAGTTTCATCCTGATACCATTTTTACATCGGCAATCGATTTTAGAGAAAAATTAAATCGTTTATTAAGCAACGAGGCTCACTATCAATCATGTCTTGCTATACAAAATAAACTCGTTAAGAAATATTTTAATAAAGAGTGGCTTTCTCTTTATATTAAGAAAAAGATTGGAATTCATGAAAAGGTAACACTTTTTATTACTGCATGTAAGCGACCTGATTTAATGTATCAAACAATGTTGACATTTGTATCATATAATACATATCCTATAGAAGAAGCATATATATTTGAAGATTCTGGTGAACAAGATATACACCCCTATATTTCTTCTTTGGCTCCATTTCCTGTAAAAATACTATATACAAAAAAAAATAGAGGACAAATGAGATCAATTGAAAATGGACTTCAATATATTAAAACACCTTTTGTATTTCACTGTGAAGATGATTGGGAATTTTACGATTATGGATTTATTGAGAAATCATTTGATATACTAAAAAAGGAACCTTTAATGACTTCTCCATGGTTAAGAAGTTATAGTGATCGTCTACATAATATAAAATATACACACGGGGACGGATACATTAAATTTGCACCCGAAGTAACAAATACTCTTTCTTTTAATCCTGGTCTAAGAACTGTTGAAACAGAGAAAATGTTTGCTCCTTATACACCTGATAAGTTGCGCACTTTATGTGAAGGAGGACTCGATTTTGCATTATTTAACATAGGTAGACACGCTGGCATGACAGATAATGTAGAGGGTTATGTTCGTCATTTAGGCTGGCATAGACATGTATATAATACTCTTGGAATTGAAAAGTTTTAATCTCTGATAAATCTAAAGGTGCTATTATATATTAAATAAATGACAAGTTATCTACCTGATATAAATAAGCAATGTCCAAGCATAGAATCAAATCTTCCTACAAATGAGACTATTCTTATTTTTGGAGGATCTGGTTCGCTCGGAACAAATTTAACTCGTCGATGGATTAAAGATAATATTATTGTAAATGTATCACGCGATGAAGAAAAACAATGGCAACTGCGTACATCTGTACAAAATCACTCAAACCTTAAACAGTATATTGGTGATATTTCATGCTATAAGGATGTAGAAAACTGTCTACATATATTTAAACCAACGATCATTGTGATTGCTGCTGCTCTAAAACACATTGATATATGCGAGCAGTACCCTTCTAAATCAATCCAGATGAATGTATATGGAATTATAAATGTACAAAGAGTATTAGAAAATTTTCCTGGGCTTACAAGGACTGTTCTATTTGTTAGTACAGATAAAGCCTGTAAGCCTTTGACAGTTTATGGTTATTCTAAAGCAACAAGCGAATCTATAGTACAAAATTACAAAGGACCCGTGCGCTTTATAGGTGTTCGTTATGGGAATGTTCTTAATTCAAGTGGTTCTATTATTCCTTATCTAAAAAATAGTTCAAATCCTAAAGATGCTTATCGTTTAACACATGAAAATATGACTCGTTTTTTAATGACACTTGACAACAGTGTAAATTTAATAGAATATGCCCTCAAATGTGCAAAGCAAAATGAACTTATCATTCCTAATTTAACTGCAATGAAAATTAAAGAGTTATTCGAACTGTATTGCGAGAAGTTTAATAAATCATATGTAATTACAGGGCTACGCTGCAAAGAAAAAATTCATGAAGATATTCTCTCTGAGTTTGAACTAAAACAATCTTATATTAAAGATGGCTATATTCATCTTACAAATTATCAAACTGATTCATCTCTTTCTTCAATTGATAGTTCAATGAATAATGTATCAAAAGAAGATTTAAAACTTTTTTTACAAGAATATCAGTACCTATGAAACTTGTAGTTCTAGGATCAGGTGGAATGATGGGCAGTATGCTCATGTATGTTGCTAAGAAAAGAAATATACATGTTCAGGGAATATCTCGTCATGAATTTAATGTACTTCATCATACTATAGATGACTTATTCACACTCATACATTGTGATTCACATATTTGTATTGTAAATTGTATTGGATGTATTCCACAAAAAGCATATACAAATGATGAGTATGCGCTTATAAATGAAAAATTTCCACATATTTTATCTGATTTTTGTAAGAAAAAATCTTATTTTTTAATTCATATGAGCACAAACTGCGTTTTCTCTGGAAAAAAAGATATGTGTAGTGAGCTTGATCTGTGTGATGCCGATGACGTATATGGTAAAACTAAGTACCTTGGTGAGCCATCGTATGGTATTGTTTTAAGGTCTTCTATAATTGGTCTAGAAAGATCATCATCTTTTGGTTTACTCTCATGGTTTCTTAATCACTCTCAACTTAAGGTTAATGGATTTCTTCATCAATATTGGAATGGTGTGACCACATACGAACTATCTACATATATATGTGATTCATTGCTTGATTCTACTGATTCAAAACGAATCCATATATATTCTAAAAATACAGTAAGTAAATATGAACTTCTTCGTATGTCAAAAGATATTTTTACTAAAAATATTGAAATCCAACCTTTTGTCTGCGCAATAAAATATTATACACTTTCATCTATTCACATTAGTGCTAGAAAAGATATTAAAGAACAACTTCAAGATCTTTTATTTATTTATTCCGACTTCATGTCTAACATGTAAAGAAATCGCCGTTTACAGCAACAAGACCCTGCGCTCCCATTCTAGTTAATTCAATCTTTGGTTCTAATAAAGGGGGGACAACTTCCTCGTACCCTGCATTTTTACCTGATAGATAAAAATTAACTGCCATACACAATGATTTAAAATGGTGATCTACTAAACTAAATGGCACTGAATAAATAACAGTTGAGTGAGATACAGCACCTTGAATAACGCGATCCTTAAATGTGAATGCAGAGTTTGAATATTTTTTTTCATCAAACTCTTCATTCAATGAATATCTCCCAGATAATTTAAATAAACGGTTAAACTCTATCTTATTTTCTAATATATACTTTACTGCACACATTGTTTGATATGATTCACCTAATCCTTTCTTATCTGTTTGTAAACAACAGGCTTGAGCTTCAGCAAACGAGTATAAATTTAAGTATATATCAACAAGCGATTTTAATTGATTATTTTGTTCACTTGTTAAATCAGAGCATTCAACAATCATTATTTTTGAATCTGGCATTTTATTACGTATAGATTCAATAGTTTCAAGAGTTTGATTAAAACGATCTTCTGTAGAAAATACACTTCTTGTCTTTGTATATGACCATGGATTATTTCCAGTGTTAATTACACTTACAATCAAAAATAAATCATTAACCTTTTTTGTATCTTCTGTGAAGCGCTTCAAACACTTTTCTGGTGATAAAGTATCTACTATAAATTGCCGAGGTGAAAATTTCATATAATTTTCTCTCATTTTATCAAGATCATTTGATAGATTTGATACAATAATACCACATGAATCATTCCAATACGTAAGAGAAGTGGCTTCCAATTTGTATTTACCTTTCTCTTTTATATAATCATATTTATCATTATTATATTCATCAAACATACTTGTTGCATTTAATACAAGTAAAGGTACATTACAAGAAAGGCACTCTTGAACAGCAAAACCTTGTGATTCACTGCATCCAACCCATATACCAAATTTTACTTTATGTAATATATTAATATAATCGTTCTCATTATATTTACCATAAGATAATACAATATATTTCATATTCCTGATACTTAGTTCTTTTAAAACAGAATCAAGAATTGAAGGATGTCTGTGTTTAAAATATACAAAACAATCATATTCTATAGTTTTATTTTCTGGTTTAAATTTATCTATATCGACACAGAAAGGTAGAGGTTGTACTAACATAGGAAGTGTACCAAATTCTTTATATACTGTTTGAACCCATCCTGATAAACAAGTATAGACACACCGAGAATCAAATATATTCGCTACTTCTAGCCATTCTTTTGTAGGAAAAACAAAATTATGCGGTCCATACACGATTCGTTTTGCCCGTGGAAATATATAGGAGGGTATAAGCCCCACTGGAATAAAGACTATATCCCACTCTTCATAAAATCTATTTGAATCGTTTGTTATAACAAGTTCTGAAGAAGAACGTTCTGCCATTAGTTGAATTGCTTTTTTATTTTTATGATGAATATAGCTGTCTATTAATAAGATACGCATCTATACTTATCATTCGTTTATTATTTAAGTTATTTTAAACGCGCATATATAAAGCATCACCCCACCCGTATTCTATTCCTCTTCCATTTTTATAGATTGACAGAGCTACACGGACAAACCCCTTGTCTTTTAAAAAATCATCCATTTCATTAAGTCGAGCGCAGTCCTTATAAACTTCTTCTGTATTTACTTCAAGGTATAAAGCATCAGCATACTTAAGAAGCTCACCAGCGCCCTTTAGAGCAAGAAGTTCTGCACCCTGAATGTCAAAATTCCAAAAATTTAGCTTTGTAAAGTCAATTGATTCCTTCATTGATAAATTTTGAATTGTTGTTGTTTTTTGATTACGAGTTTCTGTTACAACAATATTAGGATATTTTGTAGCATGCGAACCCATTTCTAAGATGCTGCTACTCTGACCATTGTTTGTTATATAAAACTGAACATCGTGTTCCACCTCGTCAACTAAGGCAAAATATACATTTGGTATTCCTTTTGACTTCATTTTATTCACAAGATCAAGATTACCATCGACCCATACTATATAAGAATCTGTAATTCCCTTTTTGTTATATGCTTCTTTCTCTTCACATTCGTGTGCACCTACGTGAAATACACCTCTAGGTGTCCTGTCATTTTCATGTAAAAACTTGTATACAATATCAAAATCAATTAACATCCTTAGATGTAACTGTATCTCATTTTTAAGTTGTCTCAATAGGTCTCTCTAAGATTTCCATTGATTTACGATAGATAGTGTAGTATTTATCGGGTGTTACATCCTTACCAAATAACCACTTATCAGGCACAATAATACGAGGGCTATCATAAATAGACAGAAAACTACCCCACCAATAAAAGGTAGAATTAGATATAATATAATTCTTGAAGAGACATGATGCGAACAACTGTATCAAGTCATCTTTTATTTCAAAGAAACGAAATTGGTCGCCTACAAACTTTTCCTTGCACCATTCAATATCATCAGATAAAATATAATACCGCTCCTTTTGCATGTGCTGGATAGCGCCATTGTAAAATGTCATTCCACATGGGTTATGTACATCTGAATGAGTTATGTAGTCACCTCTCCTTACACCAATGAAACAGTAATCATTATCTGATTCAAGTTCTGGAAAGATAAGAAAAAGATCTGAATTTTTCTTAAGGTAAGAAACAATACCGCCATAAGGTGTAAATAACTCCTTTATATCAGAAGAATACTGATTAAAATAATGATCTGACTGAAAATAACCCTTAAATGACAGTGTATACTTGGTGTTTTTCTGTATACGGTTTAGTATATAATTTACTTGATCTTGTATGGGATATGCTACAAATCCTTTCTCATTTAGTTCATGGTTAATTGTCAGATCATCAACAAAGTCCAGTTTCTGAAATAAATTTGTATAGTATTTTGACGGATGCGAACCCTGACGACACCCATCAAACTGCTGCCTTATAAATTTTAAGTTTGCATTGAGTTGTTTAGCCGTTGTATACGCCAGTGCAATCTGAAACATCTGATTTCCAACACCACCCATCAAGTTTGACGTGATAGTAAGTTTGGAAAAATTCCTTGCTATCTCCTTTATCGTATCATCAATTGAATACTTCAACTTCCACTCTGGATAGTCTTTCTGGAACTTCTTCAGACTCGATATGTACCATATATGATCTCCTGAACGGTTGTCATCGAGATATGTAAAATTCTTCCAGTTTTTATTAAGAGTAGTGTTTATCTTTTCTATAGCCTCCAGAATACTTACTGCGTTTTCTCTGCCACCACCCATGTTATAGACAGAGGCAGGTTTAGGATTCTGATGATAGTGCCAGAAAGCGTTGACAAGGTCATACGCATGAATGTTGTCTCTGACCTGCTTTCCCTTATATCCAAAAATAGTATAGAGCTTATCTTCTGCTATACATCTTACTAAATATGAAAGAAATCCATGTAGTTGAGCTCCCTGGTGATTTGGTCCTGTAATACATCCGCCTCTAAAAACAACTGTATTCATTCCAAAGTAGCGACCATATTCTTGTACCATTATATCAGCCGATAACTTGCTTACACCAAATATAGAATGCTTACATTGATCAACTGACATTGTTTCGTCAATTTCATACGAAGGAACTTCATACCGTTTTTCAAGTTCAACTATAGGAAGAGTATTAGGAGTATCTCCATAAACTTTGTTAGTCGACATAAAAATAAAACTAGCTTTAGGGCAATACTTACGTGTAAGTTCTAACAAGTTAAGCGTAGCGGTAGCATTGATAGTAAAATCAGTCAATGGTTCTTTTGATGCCCAATCATGTGATGGCTGAGCTGCACAATGAATAATACAATCAATTGTACTTGCATATTTAGAGAAAAGACCATCGAGTTCATTCATATTACGTATATCAATTGTATAGTGTACATATGAGTCTCCGAATGTTGATACTAATGTATCAGATACAAACTTCGTAGATGTTCCAAAAAAATAAGCTCGCATATCATTATCGATACCTATGACGGTATATCCTTTCTCTAAGAAAAAACGAACTGTTTCTGATCCAACTAAACCACCTGAACCCGTTACGATACAGTGTTTCATTTCTAACGTTCTATCTCGTATTTATTAAAGTCACTTTATCCGCAACAAAATAAGTATGAAGGTTGCTGTTTTCTTTTCAGGGAGAATTAAGGGCTACGAGAATTGTTTACAGCATTTATTGATGTATAAAGAAAATTATGAGACTACCTATTTCTGCTCACTTAATCAAAAAGAGACCAATACTTATAGTCAGGCGTTTTTTTCAGCGCTTGATATAAAAGATGATCAGAGAAATATCGAAGAAACAGTGTATCCACCGTGGATTGAACACTTTGATATTTCGCAAATGAGAATACACGAAGTAACAAATATGAATCGTAATAGATTTAACACTTATTCTATGTTTTATCATCATCATAAAGCATTTGTAAAGATAAATGAATATCAACAAAAATACGGTATGAAGTTTGATATTATTTTACAATATCGAGCTGATATTAGATCAGATACTTTTATTCATCTTGAAGTTCCGTTAAAAGATCATGTATATACTTGGGATAATCGTCACACTAATCCAGATGTTTTTTGTAAAATAGGCAATGGAATGATGTATGGCAATTACGAATCAATGATGAAATATACAACTGCTCTACTTTACATGGAAGATATGTGTAGAAAGGGGGTTATCTATCATCCAGAATATATGCACTTGGTCTGGATAAACAGCGTAGGATTAAAAATACGCCTATTTGATTTTGATCATTCCTATGATTCTACAAGGCATGATCCTATTTAAATAAAATGTAAATGTAATTTCATATGACAACAGGTATTGCGATTCCAGTTCCTCAGAGATATGAGCAAATGTCTCTGAGGAATGTGCATGTTCTTAGAACACAACATCAATATAATGAACCCATTGAAATCTGGGAAGTCGGTGAAGAAATGTCTAATGAGGCGAGAAATGCCTTTGCATCCATACCTAATGTAATACTTAAGAATACACTTGCATATGATGATCGAATTGATCACTGGCGCGGATACCAAGTAAAAGGTCTTGTTACAAAATACAGTTCGTTTGATGACTATATTTTCTGTGATGCTGATGTAACTCTTCTTCAAAATCCCTCTCTTATACAAAATTCATTTGATTATAAGATTACAGGATCCTTCATGTTTCGCGATTTTCCTTTTTGGCAGTTTCATGATCTTAAGGAGACATCCGAGGAAAAATGGCAAGATCTTCGCTACTATAGGGGGCGCCAAGCCTTTATCAAGAAACTTCTTCCTAAGAAAAGTCCATTCTTTTTCAAAGAGTGGGAGTATCTTTATGAAGATGAGCATCCTAAGGAACCTGTACAAGAATCATCTGCTGAAACAGGTCTAGTCTACATTGATAAGAAACGGCACGGAGATGTTGTTCAGACATTTTATGACCTGAATAACAACTGTAAAGAGACATATGAATATACTCATGGGGATACTGCTGCATTTTGGCTCGCGTTTGTTATGAATAATAAGCCGTTCGCAATTAATAAAGAGGCGCCTCTTTTTCATAATGGGAATGCTCTACAGCCTTATGAGGGCAAACACTTCTATGTACAGAAGCTACCCATTTAGACCTTCGTAACAAGAGCCCACTTTGTAAGAGATGACTCATACTCCGCACCACCCGTTCTATCAATTGACTGACGCATAGCCTTTGCCCCCGCAAAGGAACCCTGTGGATGTCCATGGATCGCCCCACCGCAATTAGCCATCCAATCAATACCAATCTCAGT
>Ga0114970_10002844_pt1 | contig 12898 bp, 10 predicted proteins | sample M_140205_XF_Meta_FD_87030 | JGI IMG/M metagenome (GOLD analysis project Ga0114970, IMG submission 87030) | Freshwater microbial communities from Lake Montjoie, Canada to study carbon cycling - M_140205_XF_MetaG | ecosystem: Environmental > Aquatic > Freshwater > Lake | place: Lake Montjoie... | reverse complement strand
TATGACCTTTTCGCTGCGTGTCAAACAATCAGAAACTTTCTTGACGTGTTAACCAATTGGTATATCCGTCGAAGTCGTGACCGGTTTTGGGCAGGAGATCAGGACGCCATAGATACTTTGCACACAGTGCTTGATTATGTAGTTCGTATTGCTGCTCCACTTCTCCCACTTGTTACCGACGAAGTATTTCAAGGTCTTCACGGAACAGAGGCGGGAAGTGTTCATCTCACTGACTGGCCTTCGTCTACGGAACTGCCACGTAATTCGGTGTTAGTCACAGCAATGGATATGGTTCGCGACGTTTGCTCGTCTGCACTGTCTGTGCGTAAGGCGCATGGGCGTCGTGTGCGTTTGCCGCTTTCGTCACTCACAATTGCTGCTGCGAACGCTGCGTCACTCGATGGGTTCCTCGACATTGTTCGCGACGAAGTGAATGTTCGTGACGTGGTGCTCACGTCTGATGTTGACTCAATCGCGTCACACGAATTGCAAGTCGTCCCAGCGATTGTTGGTCCACGTCTAGGACCCCGCACCCAGGCGGTCATTGTTGCAGTGAAAAAGGGTGAGTGGACTCAAGATGGCGATGTCATCAATGTCGCTGGCGAGTCTCTTCAGCCGGGAGAATATTCACTCAAGTTGGTCACGCAAGCAGGGTCTGCCAGTGCGCCGCTGCCAGGTGGAGTTGGTGTTGTATTGCTTGACGTCAACGTCACCCCTGAACTGGAAGCAGAAGGTTCAGCCAGAGACATTGTGCGTGCCGTGCAGCAGGCTCGCCGTGACGCCAACCTTGATATCTCAGACAGAATCATCGTGACGTTGTCGGTTGAAGAAGAGTTGAAGGCACAGATCTTGCCCCATATCGCCCTCATTGCAGGCGAAACGCTTGCCCGTGACGTGCTCTTTGATGCGTCAGGGGAGCGCACCGTTGCGGTGGAAGGTGCCCTTATCGGGGTGTCGGTAGCTCTCGCTAGTTGAGAAAAAGCCGATTTCGGCCGTAGCCTCACGGGGCAACACGGGCGGATGCCCGATGCAAGGAGAGAGTGCTCATTATGGCAACGAAGAAAAAGACCACCCCCGCGAAGAAGGTTGTCAAAAAGGCTCCTGCAAAGAAAGCACCAGCCAAAAAGGCACCTGCGAAGAAAACCGCTCCCGTGAAGAAGGCTGCTCCGGTGAAGAAGGCGGCACCATCGAAGAAGGTCGCTCCTGCAAAGAAAGCACCAGCGAAAAAAGCACCTGCGAAGAAAGTTGTTCCCGCGAAAAAGATCGTGAAGAAGGCTGCTCCTGCCAAGAAGGTTGTTGCGAAGAAAACGGCACCAGTTAAAAAGGTTGCTGCAAAGAAAGTAGTTCCTGCAAAGAAGGCAGTTCCTGCGAAGAAAGTAGTTCCAGCAAAGAAAGCTGCTCCAGCAAAAGTTGTGGCTGCAGCTCCAGCACCTGTCGTTGCGGCTCCTGCACCCGCTCCTGCAAAGAAGGTTGCAAAGAAGCCAGAACCTCCGAAACGTCCCGTCATTGTGAAGGGACCATCTGAAGATGGTGTCACATCGTCAAAAGATTTTGATTTGAAGTTTCTCTTCGCGCAACGTGAAGCACTTCAGGCAGAGCGCATCAAGCTGGTTGGTCAAGCCAATCGTCTTGAGAATGAAGCAAACGCCATGATTGCTGATGCTGAAATGGGTGACGTGAAGTTTGATGACGAAGGTGGCGAAGGCGACACCATGGTTGTCGAGCGTGAACAAGATCTTGTTCTGTCAGCCGCAGCTCGCCAAACAGTTGAAGAAATTGATGCTGCACTTGCTCGCATGAAAACTGGTGAGTATGGCTATTCGGTTGTTTCAGTCCTGCCAATTCCCAAGGAGCGTTTGCGCGCTATTCCATGGGCGACAGAGCTTGTTACTGAACGTGCCGGTGGACTAGGACGCCGCTAGGCGTTCCAGCACTTTTGTGTTAGCACTTCGCCGACAGGCGATACTGATCGGGCTCGTGGTTTTCTTGGACCAGGTGACAAAGTCGTGGGCGGTTTCTGCATTGTCCAACGGTCGAGTGATTCACGTCATTGGTTCGTTGCAGTTCTCACTCGGATTCAACAGCGGCTTTGCGTTCTCTCAAGGGCAAGGTATGGGTCCGCTGGTAGGCATTTTTGCCATTGTCGCGGTTCTGTTTTTGTTGCGAGCAGTACGTAAGGCAACAACTCAATTGTCTGCAGTGGCACTGTGTGCCATTGTGGCGGGCGCAATTGGCAACATCGCTGACCGATTCTTTCGCGGTGAGGGTTGGCTACATGGGCGTGTCGTGGATTTCATCGACGTTCAGTGGTGGCCCGTGTTCAATGTTGCAGATTCATCGATAACAGTGGGTGCATGCGCACTTATTGCTGCCATGCTGATGGAATCACGTAACGGAAAAGGTGTTGACAACGCACATGAAAGTTGAAGAAACACTGCCATCGGCTTTGAACAATGAACGCCTCGACCGCATCGTGTCGCTCATTGCCGATATTTCTCGTACCGATGCTTCAAAATTGATTGCAAGTGGAGGCGCCACTGTGGATGGTGCTCCAGCACCGTCGGGCAAAGTGCGCTTACGTGAAGGACAGATTGTTGTTGTCGATCTCGACATGGTCCCGGTAGCTGAACCACCAGGTCCGGATGCAAGTGTCGTGCTTGATGTCGTCTATGTGGACGAAGACATCATTGTCGTCAATAAGGGTGCAGGCCTGGTCGTACATCCGGCATCGGGTCACGGTCTCGGCACGTTAGTTAATGGAATTTTGGCGTTGTACCCCGAAGTGGCTGAGGTGGGACAACCTGCTCGTCCCGGAATTGTGCATCGTCTTGACGCAGGCACAACAGGAATGATGGTGGTTGCACGTTCTCAACGTGCGTACGACTCTTTGGTTGCGGCATTAACTGAACATGAAGTCGGTCGTGAATACATTGCGCTTGCTTGGGGTCACTTCGATTCACCAACAGCAGTAGTTGACGCCGCGATGGGGCGTGACCCTCGTGATCCAATGCGAATGGCTGTAGTACACAACGGCAAATGGGCTCGCACACATCTTGAAGTTGAGACCGAATTCAATCATCCCGCGTTGTTAACGCTGGTTCGATGCTCGTTAGAAACTGGGCGCACTCATCAGATTCGAGTTCATCTCGCAGCTGTTGGTCATCCTGTTGTTGGTGACGCTATGTACGGTGGCGCAAAGTCTGCTCTGGTGGCACCGCGGCCCATGTTGCATGCTCGACGACTGACGCTGATTCATCCTGGTTCAGGAGAAGAGATGTCATTCGAAGCAACACTGCCAGCTGATATGGCAGCAATTATTGCGAAGTGCTCGTTCGAGATTCCAGAAAAATAAATTCCACTGCTCAGTGCGAGTGGGGAGTGTTCTTTGGCCAGGGTCCTGTGCCCGTTGCAGCTGATGCAATAGTGGCAAGCGTGTAGTCATTCAAATGGTCTCTCATGTGGTGAGCCGCAACATCCCAAATAGCAAGCAGGACACATTGTCCTTCGTGGTCGCATGAGCCGTCTTGGTGAGGTTGTCCGAAGTCACCAAGAGTGATGGGGCCATCAACAGCAGAAATAATGTCGGATAAGCGAATGTCACTCGGAGCTTTTGCCAGGACATATCCACCACCAACTCCGCGCTTCGAACGCACAAGTCCGGCGCCTTTTAGTGCGAGAAGTATTTGTTCGAGATAGGGCTGGGGAAGAGCTGTGCGTTCAGCGATATCTCTGACAGAGGTCGGTAATGCGGTCTCGGAATGGAGCGCTAGCGACAATAGGGCTCGACAGGCATAATCACCTCGCGTAGAAACTCGCACCTGACCATCGTAGGTGGTTGGATAGAGAGGTGAGTGTTCCGCCGCCAGTTCTGCCTAATTACGCCAATGGGTGCCTGAGTGGCATCATCCCTGCGTTATGTGCCCCTGGTGGTCCCAGGAGCGTGCCTACGTGGATGCCAGCCACTGTTGGTGGAGCGCAACGCGTCGTTGTTCTTCTTATTGATGGCCTCGGCTGGAACCAGCTTCAAGAACACAAACAATGCATGCCGACATTGTCAGGGTTTGAAGGTTCCTTCATCACCACAGTTGCACCCTCGACCACTGCTACAGCATTGACGTCTCTCACGACTGGCCTATCGCCGGGGGAGCATGGACTGCTCGGGTATCGCATCGACATGGGTGACACGGTGATGAATGTGTTGAGGTGGGGAGACGAGAACGGAGATCTGCGCCGCAGGTACCCGCCAAACTTGGTGCAGCCATGCCCTCCGTTTCTTGGTTCTCGAGTTCCAGTGCTGAGCAAAGGCGAATTAGAGGGAAGTGGATTCACGTTGGCTCATCTCGCCGATGTGAAGCACATGGGGTGGCGCGCAGCAAGCAGTATTCCGGTGTTGGTTCGCCAGGCACTTGATGCAGGCGAGAACTTCGTGTACGCCTATTACGACGGAGTGGACAAGATTGCGCATGAACGCGGTTTTGGTGATTTTTATGATTCTGAATTGCGCGCTGCTGATGGGATCGTTGCCGACATTTTGTCTGTGTTGCCATCCGACACTGTGTTGATAGTGACTGCAGACCATGGTCAAGTTCATGTTGGAGATCGCACCATCATTCCGCCACGCGAAATTGTGGATCTTGTGGACCACCAATCCGGCGAAGGGCGATTTCGTTGGTTGCATGCAAAACGAGGTCGTGCGACATCGTTACTCGAGGCATGTTCTATGTACTCAGATGTCGCATGGGTAGTGACCGGAGATCAAGTCATTGATGAAAAATGGTTCGGGCCTCGCATGAGTGACGAAGTACGGCGCCGACTTGGAGATGTGGCGCTGGTTGCTCACCAGCCCGTCAGTTTTGAAGAACCTCTCGATGGTGGGGCGTTTCCGTTGGTATGCCGCCACGGGTCACTCACCGCGGACGAAATGTTGGTCCCTTTGCTTGCGAAGCGGGCATAAAAAACAATCCTTGGCGTCTCTGATGCCGAGGGCACACCCGACTGCTAATTTATGAACTCGCAGTGCAGTTCGCTTGCCCGTCAGTTCTGGGCTGTGGGCTGGCAATAAAGGAGTCGGGAAAGTTCGTGGGTTCGTCATTTACACACCTCCACGTTCACACTGAATACTCCATGCTCGATGGGGCTGCCCGACTCGACGAATTGGTATCGAAGGCAGTCTCAGATGGTCAGAAGGCTCTCGGAATCACAGATCACGGCAACATGTATGGCGTTATCGAGTTCTATAAAGAATGCGTCAAGCAGGGCATTAAGCCAATCCTCGGTACTGAGGCATATATGGCTCATGACCATCGGTCAGAGCGCATTCCGCGCAGAGGGCGCCTTGACGACAACGGCGGCTCCGACGAGGGCGGTCGCAAGCAGTACTACCACCTCACGCTGTTGGCTGAAAACAATGAGGGGTATCGCAACCTCATCCAGTTATCCAGCCTTGCCTTTCTAGAGGGTTACCACTACAAACCTCGCGTTGACTGGGAACTATTGGAAAAGTACTCATCTGGTCTAATGGCCACCACGGGATGTCTCGGTGGGCATGTGTTGCAGTCACTACTAAATGGTGACGAAAAGGGAGCAATTGCTAAGGCGTCTCGTTTGCAAGACATTTTCGGTAAAGACAATTTGTTTGTTGAGTTACAGGATCACGGAATTGCGAATCAACGAATCACTAATCCGAAATTGGTAGAAATCGCACGAGCAATTGGCGCCCCGATCATTGCTACTAATGATTCCCATTACGTCAACGAAAGCGATCACATGGCGCACGATGCGTTGTTGTGTGTTCAAACCGGTGCACTGATGCGCGATCAAGATCGTTTCCGATTTGAAGGAAATGAGCATTATCTAAAGACTGCCGCCGAAATGCGATCAGTGTGGAAAGACTTGCCAGAAGCATGTGACAACACATTGCTCATTGCTGAACGCGCGCAAGTTGATATCACATTTGACGAATATCAAATTCCTGATTTCCCGATTCCTGGTGACTATAAAACTCCTGCAGATTATCTCTCCTTCCTCACATGGAAAGGCGCTCAAGAGCGTTGGGGTGACAACTTGCCGTCTGCCGTTGTAGAACGACTCGCTTTTGAATTGAAAACTATTAGCGACATGGGCTTTGACGCCTACTTCCTCATTGTGTGGGATCTCATTCGTCATGCCCGTGAATCAAATATCCGTGTGGGGCCCGGTCGTGGTTCTGCAGCTGGTTGCGCTGTTGCATATTGCTTGCGTATCACCGACCTGGATCCGTTGAAGTACGACCTTTTGTTTGAACGATTCTTGAATCCATCTCGAATCAGCATGCCCGATATCGACATGGACTTTGACTCGAGATATCGCGATCACATGATTCAGTACGCCGCTGAAAAATATGGACGTGACCATGTTGCTCAGATCATTACTTTCGCAACTATTAAGGCTCGAAATGCGGTGCGCGACGCTGCTCGAGTTCTTGGGCATGAATACGGAGTCGGCGATCGCATTGCAAAACTTATGCCAGCACTACAGCAAGGTCGCGATACTCCGCTAGCTGCTTGCTTTGAATACAGCGATGAACATGCTGCCGGGTATCGCGAAGCGCAGGGCTTGCGTGACTTAGTTCTTGCAGACGAAATCGCCGCAAAAGTAGTTGAGGTTGCCAGAGGGTTGGAAGGTCTCAAGCGATCAGACGGCATCCATGCTGCAGCAGTAGTAATTACTGGTAAGCCACTTACTGACTATCTGCCTATTCAGCGAAAAGGAAACGATGCTCCAATAGTCACGCAATACGAAATGCATGCTGTTGAGTCATTGGGTCTTCTCAAGATGGACTTCCTTGGTTTGCGAAACCTTGACGTCATTGCAGATGCAGTTGCAATGATCAGAGAACAAACAGATCCTGATTTTGACATTGACATCATTTCTCTCGAAGATACTGAGACCTTTGAGTTGCTCGGGAGGGGAGACACCATTGGTGTTTTCCAGCTTGAGTCTTTACCAATGCAGAGTTTGTTGCGTCTCATGCGCCCCACGGCGTTTGAAGATGTTTGCGCCGTGATTGCCCTATATCGCCCAGGCCCGATGAGCACAAAAATGCACACCACCTACGCGAAGATCAAGAACAACATCGAAGAACCCGAGTACTTCCATGAAGATGCTCGAGAAGTACTTCATGACACGTATGGCCTCATGGTGTACCAAGAGAGCATGATGCGTGTTGCGCAGAAATTTGCGGGCTACTCACTTGCTCAAGCAGACAACTTACGCAAGGCGTGCGGTAAGAAAGATCCGAGAGCCATGGCGGCAGAAGAAGGATCTTTTGTTGATGGTTGCGAAAAGACCGGGTACGGCCGCCCGCTTGGTGAGAAGTTGTTCGACATCATTCGCGGCTTCGCTGACTATGCATTCAACAAGAGTCACGCCTACGGCTATGGCTTGATCGCTTATCAAACTGCTTATCTCAAAGCTCATTTTCCTGTTGAGTATTCGGCGTGTTTGTTGTCGTCTGTAAAGGGCAACTATGAAAAGGCAGCTGTTCATCTAGCTGATGCGCGTTCAATTGGTATCACTGTGTCTAACCCCGACATCAACGAAGGCCGTTCCGACTTTGCCGCCATCACCGCCGATGGTCAGAAGCGAATAGTTTTCGCGTTGTCCGGAGTTCGAAATGTTGGAGAAGGAATCGTTCTTCAAATTTTGGAAGAACGCGATCGCAATGGTCCCTATGAATCATTCCATGACTTTGCGCGACGTGCGCCTGAGCAGGCTCTCAACAAGCGAGCTGTTGAATCGTTGATTAAGGCCGGTGCATTCGATTCATTCGGTCATCCACGTCGCGGTCTTCTCATGGTCTTTGAATCAATTATTGACTCTGCAGTTGTTGCTAGACGCGAAGAAGAGAAAGGCGTGATGTCGCTCTTTGGTGAAATGGAAGATGCGTCGACAACGGGGTGGAGCGCTGAAGTATCCATTCCTGATATGCAGTTCACAAAGCCAGATCAATTGCGTCATGAGAAAGAAATGCTGGGCCTCTACATATCTGATCATCCTCTACGTGGCGTCGAACATGCACTACGTCGTCTTGTGACAAGCTCAATTCAGGAACTTGAATCTCGTGAATCCGGAATGGTCACTATTGGTGGAGTGATGTCAAGTTTGAATCGACGCTTCACGAAGAAGGGTGATCAAATGGCGACATTTGTGTTGGAAGACATGGATGCTGCGATTGAGGTAACAGTGTTTGCAAAGGTGTTGGGCGAATACGGTCACTTGTTGTCGGATGATTTAGTTGTCACTGTTACGGGTCGTCTGAATCAGCGTGATGACGCGCCGCCTAGTTTTTCGGCGCAAAGAGTCTCAGTTCCAGAGAACCTGGGTGACAAAATTGCAGAGGTTGAACTGTCTCTTCCGTCTGGTTTTACTGCAGAAAAACTTGAACGACTCAAAGCAATTATTGCTGAGTTTCCCGGAACCTCGCCGTGCAAGGTGAAGTTGGCTGGTGGCAAAGTATTCGATCTCGGGCCATCTGGGCTTGTTGATTTTGAGAAGGCTCTGGGGCCATTGCGTGTCACCTTTGGCTCTAATGCCGTAAAAATCATCTAAATAACCCGTGATTTCAGGAATTGGCTTCTGGCAATGGCAGAATAGAAGGGTTGTTGTCGGCACTAGTGCCGCCCGAGTGTCAAAGGGAGTCACCCAGTCAATGTCGTTGGAAGTTGCCACACAAGACTGCAGCGCACTCACTGAGGCTCAGTTTGAGGAATTCCTTACTATCGAGGGTTCTTTTTCTGCTGAGCAATTTGCGAAGGCCGGAACTGACTGGGTGTTGTGCACCCTTGCCCGCATTGATGGCAAATTGCACGGAGTTACTTTTTCTACTCTCGAACGCATTGGTGGAACACCATGTGTACTGCTCGGACTCATGACCATCAAGCGCACGGCGAAACGTGATTCAGTTCTCAAAGGACTTATGACCGAGGCGTACCATCGCGCCCTGATGGCGTTCCCAGATGAGGACGTGGTTGTGGGTAGCCGCTTCGCCACAGCCGACGGCATGGAAGCTTTGAAAGCGGTCACAGACATGATCCCCACATTCGGTCATCGCGCTGTTGGTGAAGAACGTGCATGGGGCCGTCGCCTCGCTCGTCGTTTCGGAGTTGATTCCACCTATGACGAAAAAACTTTCATCGTTGCTTCAGGCGGACAAAGTGGTTTCCTTGACCACGAGTCACTAAAGCCAGAAAAGATCTCTCCAGAAATCACTTCTTTGTTTGAAGGCGTTAATCCTAAAAAGGGTGGCGTGTTGATTGTTCATGGTTGGACCATGGCCGAAAGCCTTGTCAAGCTCGGCGCTCGCGTCTAAGTCAGTGAACTTCGCCGACATCGTCCGTTCACGCCGGATGTCGAGATCATTTTCCAATCAAACAGTTGATACCTCGTTAATCACGTCGTGCATAGATCTCGCAAGCCGTGCGCCAAGTGCAGGGAAATCCCAGGGTTGGCATGTGCTGCTACTAGAGAATGAATCAACACAGCGGTATTGGGATGTTGCGCTTCCCGCTGACCGTCGTGCAGGTTTCGCTTTTCCACTTCTTTTGCAAGCGCCAATCATTGTTCTCAGCATGTGTGACCCAACTTCTTACCTTGAGCGTTATTCAGAACCAGACAAAAAGGCAACGGGTCTTGGTGAAGGTCTCGACAAATGGCCCGCACCGTATTGGACTATTGACGCCTCATTTGCAACCATGACGTTTCTGCTTGCGTTAGAAGACGCGAAATTAGGTGCGCTATTTTTCGCACACTCAAATGAGGAAGGTTTGCGACAGGAGTTCAATATTCCTGACCACATTCAGATCTTGGGTACCATCGCTATTGGTCATGAAACAGAGGGCCCGAAACGGCAAGGCCGCAGTGCTGATCGAATTCGTCGGTCAGTCGAATCGATTATTCACCAGAAAAACTGGTAGCGATTCGGTCATGCAATTCCTGTTCAGTACGGGCCGGAAGTAAGCACTCATGATTGCGACACACATATGCAAATCCGGCTTCGCGTCCGGTCCACAATGGTGAATCAACGGGTTCTCCCCACACTGTGACTGCGTTCGGAAGCCATTGTGATCGAACTGTGGCAAGAAGTGCTGAATTGTTGCCCGGAATGACTATTTCCACTGCGCCTTCTTGAGCAAATAGGGAAGCAGAGATTGCATTGCAAAACCCCGTTGCAGCAGACGGTGCGACTCGGGCCAACAAAGCAAGTATCTGGTGTGCATGTGTTTCCAACGTGGTGTCGCCGGTAATGGCCGCCAACCGCAGAAACGCAAACGCCGCAACTGAGTTGGCTGATGGCGTCGCATTGTCCATCAAGTCTTTCTGACGAACAATCAATTGCTCTGAGGATGACGCAACAGTAAACAATCCGCCGTGTTCCGTATCCCAATATTCTCTGATTAATTGATGTGCAGTTTCGGTAGCAATCTGGAGCCACGAATGAGTGGCGGTTAACTCGTACATGCGTGTCATCGCATCGACAACATGTGCCAAGTCATGTGCCAGTGCACTGTGTTGTGAATGGGGTTGTGCATCTTCTTGCCAACTTCGCGACCACACGCCGTCTGCATTGCGTAATTCCGAAACGAGGAATTGAGCGTTCTTCTCGGCGACAGGAATCAAGTCAAGTCGATTGAATGCAGATATTGATTCGCACAATGAAGACAGCATCATTGCATTCCATTCAGTGAGGACTTTGTTGTCAAGCCCAGGGCGCGAACGTGTCGCACGATGATGAAAGAGGCGATGACGGGCGGATTCAATCTCTGGGGTTCGTTGCAACGAGCCTCGTTGTGGAATGCGATGCGGAATTGATCGCCCTTCAAAATTGCCACCGTCTGTAATGTTCCACCATTCGAGAGCAATCACGGAGTCCTTCCCAAGGACAGCAGTCACTTCGTGTGGTGTCCACGTGTAGAAGGCGCCTTCTTCGGAATGGCCATGTTCATCGAGTGAATCTGCATCTTCTGCACTGTAGAAACCGCCGTCAGGATGGCAAAGTTCATCAATGACATACGACATGACTTCTTCTGCTGTTTGGCGATGTCGATCATGTTGTCCGATGAGCCATGCGTGCGTATACGTACGTAGAAGGAGAGCCTGGTCGTACAACATCTTTTCAAAATGGGGAACTAACCATTTCTCGTCAACGCTGTATCGCGAGAAACCTCCGCCAATGTGGTCGTACATTCCGCCCGCAGCCATTGCGTCAAGGGAAGTATTGACCATCTCCAGTAGTTGTTCATCGTGGGACCCTTGGTACAACCGCATTGCAAGATCAAGCGCAAACGTAGATGGGAATTTTGGTGCCGAGCCAAATCCACCCCATCGAGAATCAAAGCTTTGGGTCATTGCTTGCAGTGCCGTTTTGGCCATTTCATGTGCATCAAACTTGTCAACAGGGGCTATGCGCGCAGTTCTGCTGACAGCCTCAACTAGTGCGTCGACGTTTTGTTGTAGGTCCTCGCGTTTATTGCGCCATGCATCATCAACGGCATGCATCAACTTCACAAATGATTCTTGTGGGTAATACGTACCTCCATAGAAAGGTTCCCCAGTCGGTGTACAGAACACGGTCATGGGCCAGCCGCCTCGTCCCGTCATTGCTTGCACTGCGTCCATATAAATAGCGTCAACATCTGGCCGTTCTTCTCGGTCAACTTTGATGTTTACAAAGAGTTGATTCATGACCGAGGCAGTTGCCTCGTCTTCGAAACTTTCGTGAGCCATCACATGGCACCAGTGACATGCTGAGTACCCAATTGATAACAGAATTGGTTTACCGGTGCGAGTGGCTTCAGCGAATGCTTCGTCGCCCCACTGGAACCAGTCGACTGGGTTGTCTCGGTGTTGTCGCAGATATGGCGACGACGCCTCGGACAGTTTATTTGTCACGCGCCCATGGCGTGAAAGCCGCCATCAACATGGATGACCTCACCAGTAGTTGCCGGAAACCAGTCAGACATCAGTGCAAGCACGGTCTTTGCAACTGGAATGGGGTCAGAAACATCCCAGCCAAGGGGAGCGCGGTCATCCCAAATGTCTTCGAACTTCTTGAATCCCGGGATGGACTTGGCGGCCATTGTCTTGATGGGTCCTGCTGCAACAAGGTTGCAGCGGATACCGCGTGGACCGAGTTCCTTTGCCAAGTAACGACTTGTTGATTCAAATGCGGACTTTGCAACTCCCATCCAGTTGTATGCAGGCCAAGCAACAGTGTTGTCAAAGTCGAGGCCAACAATGGATCCACCAGAAGACATCAATGGAAGAAACGCATCAACAAGTGTCTTTAAGGAATAGGCAGAAATTTGCATTGCAATTGCAACGTCGCTCCATTGAGCTGCCAAAAAGTCGTCGCCAAGACACACCTCGGGGGCAAAGCCGATCGCGTGGAGTACTCCATCAACATGACCCAAGGAAGCGCGCACTTGTTCACGAACTGTTTCGATGTGTTCTGGCACCGTGACATCGAACTCAAAGACATCAACGGGGGAATCAAGACGGCGTGCAGATCTCTCTGTCAATGAGAGGGCGCGTCCGGCGCCAGTCAGCACAACCTGGGCACCTTCACGTTGGGCTAACTGCGCCACACTGAATGCCAAGGAGGCGTCAGTTAAGACACCCGTCACAACGATTTTTTTGCCTTCAAGAAGTCCCATTCATATGACCGTAGTTCGCAAGGGGTCTATGTGTAAGGCTCTACGGAATGCGTATTGGAATATTGGGCGGTACCGGACCCGCCGGAAGTGCCCTTGGGGCTCGTCTTGCTTCGGTTGGGTATGACGTCGTTATCGGATCTCGGACTAAAGATCGAGCCACCGAAGTCTGTGATGCTCTGAAGGCCAAGTGGCCAAATCTCACTCTT